>OBLS010000905.1_pt1 | contig 11594 bp, 10 predicted proteins | sample 1519901 | NCBI WGS metagenome assembly OBLS01 (sample SAMEA3113585, study PRJEB22503) | soil metagenome
ACCACTTCAGGACCTCGCGCGTCCAGATCGAGACTGACCCTGAGCTCGCGGTCAACATAGACGGGGAAGTCGTGGCGAGGACCCCGCAAGACTTCTCCGTGGCCCAGAACGCCCTCCACGTGCTGGTGCCGCAGGAGTCCGACGCCGCGCGTCATGACGAGTAGGGAAGCGATGCCGAGTCGGTTCGAAGGGACCGCCTTCGGGCTGCGAAAACATATGGACCCATCCCGTACGTCGTGCTCGCGCACGCGGGCGGCGTGAGCGCAATCCCATCTCTCAGAGTTATCGTCATTCCCGCGAAATCGGGAATCCACCGCGGCGAGCGCTGCGTACGTTCAACCAGTAACTTTCTACAAATTGCGTATCAGAATTCAGAAGAAAAAGGCCGGGATAGAATGTCCCGGCCGTCGGACCCGCCTTTGTTACCTGGCTGCTCTGCTACCGACAAAAGCTCTGTAGATCGCCAGCAGTATGACAGCCCCCACGATCCCCGATATGATGGACCATATCCACGCTCCAGCGGCGGCACCACCACCGAGGCCAATAAGACTCAGTAGCCAGCCTCCGAGAACAGCTCCCACGATGCCGATGATGATCGTGACTATTATTCCACCTGGGTCATCCCCTGGCATAATCAGTTTAGCCAGTGCGCCAGCAATGAGGCCCACAATGATCCAGAAAATTAGTGCCCCAAGCATCCGTGCCTCCTTAGCGGTCGGTCTATCTACGCCTAAGTGTATCCCCTAATACGCGCGCAGGAAACTTTGGTTTCTGAAAGCAAGGCAAGTCTCAGTGACCGGTACGCCCGTGCGCCGGATGTGCGGCTGCTATCATGCCCTAAGTCCGAGGGTTCAGGAGGTTTCCTATGAACTTCGATCCGACCGCGAACAGAAGTTCCCGTACGACATAATCGCAGAGATGGCCAATTTGGGTCTGATGGGCCTTACACTCCCTGAAGAGTACGGAGGATCGGGCGGGGACTTCGTCGCCTACAGCCTGGCGCTGGAGGAGACCTCTCGCGCAGACACCTCGGTCGGGATAACCATGGAGGCCCACATCTCCCTCGGCTGCGCCCCAATCGCCGCCTACGGCACCCGTGAGCAGAAGGAGAAGTTCCTCTCCAAATGCGCCACCGGCGAGAATCTCTGGGCCTTCGGCCTTACGGAGGAGGAGGCCGGCACGGACGCAGGAGGGACGCGGACGACGGCGGAACTCGATGGGGGCGAGTGGGTCATCAACGGGTCGAAGAAGTGGATCACGAACTCAGGAACCGACATCACCGGCGGCGTCACGGTCATCGCCAGGACCGGCACCCGTGAGAACGGAATGCCCGAGCTCACCGCGATCCTCATCCCCCAAAACACGCCTGGCTACACTCGCGGACCAACCTACGACAAACTGGGCTGGCGCGCCTCTGACCAGCATCCGCTCTACTTCGAGGACTGCCGCGTCCCTGCAGAGAATCTGCTCGGCGAGCGCGGAAAGGGGTTCAACCAGTTCCTCGCGACGCTCGACGCCGGAAGGGTCGCGGTAGCCGCCCTCTCCGTGGGGCTCGCGCAGGCATGCTTCGACGAGGCGTTGGCGCGGGCGCAGCAGAGGGAGCAATTCGGGCGTTCCATCTCCGAGTTCCAGGCCATTCAGTTCAAGCTCGCTGACATGGCGATGGAGATAGAGCTCGCCCGCAACCTGGTGCTCAAGGCCGCGTGGCTGAAGGATCAGGGGCGGTCCTTCGGGCGGGAGGCGAGCATGGCCAAGGTGTTCGCCTCCGAGGCTGCCAAGCGGGCCGCTGACCAGGCGGTCCAGATCTGGGGCGGCGAGGGCTTTATGGAGACGAGTGCGGTTGCCCGCTACTGGCGGCAGGTCAAGATCAATGAGATAGGGGAGGGCACGAGCGAGATAAACCGTCAGATCATCGCCCGCTCCCTCTTGAAAGAGAGCTCCGCAAGGGCCGAGTTGCTCGCGCAGTAGGGTGTATGCCGGAAGCCGTAGCTAACATGCTCCCGATGGGCGAGCCACCCGAACGGGGAGGGATGAGCAAGCTAGGAACCCTCGTGGATACGAAGAGCGAGGCCTTCGAGAAGAACACCGAAGCGTTCTCGGGGCTCGTGGACGAGCTGCGCGGGCGCTTCGCCGAGGCCAGGCGCGGCGGAGGGCAGAAGGCGCAGAGACGGCACAAGGAACGGGGCAAGCTGCCTGTGCGCGAGAGGATCGAACGGCTCCTCGACCCCGGCACGGCCTTTCTGGAGCTCTCGCCCCTAGCGGCCCACGGTATGTACGACGGACGCGTTCCAGCGGCGGGGATAGTCACGGGGGTCGGGCGCGTCTCCGGGCGCGAGGTTATGGTCGTAGCCAACGACGCCACCGTAAAGGGCGGCACCTACTACCCGATGACCGTCAAGAAACACCTGCGGGCGCAGGAGATAGCCGAGCAGAACTATTTGCCATGCATCTATCTCGTCGATTCAGGAGGGGCGTTCCTGCCCCTGCAGGACGAGGTCTTCCCCGACCGGGAGCACTTCGGGCGCATCTTCTACAACCAGGCGCAGATGAGCGCCAGGGGCATACCCCAGGTCGCCGCGGTGATGGGGAGTTGTACAGCCGGAGGAGCCTACGTCCCCGCGATGAGCGACGAGGTAATCATAGTCAAGGGGACGGGTACGATCTTCCTCGGCGGCCCACCCCTCGTCAAGGCAGCGACCGGCGAAGAAGTGACGCCGGATGAGCTCGGGGGCGCTGAGGTCCACACCCGCCACTCGGGAGTCGCCGATCACTTTGCGGAAAACGACGAGCACGCCCTCGCCATAGTCCGCTCCATTATAGAGAACTTGAACCGCGAGAAGTCTGTGCCCTGGACCGTCGAGGAGCCAGAGGAGCCGCTCTACGATCCGGGAGAGCTCTACGGCATCGTCCCGAGCGACTACAGGCAGGGCTACGACGTCAGGGAGGTCATCGCCAGGACGGTGGACGGCAGCCGCCTGCACGAGTTCAAGCCGCTCTACGGCGAGACCCTGGTATGTGGCTTCGCCAGGATCATGGGCCACCCCGTCGGCATCCTGGCCAACAACGGCATCCTCTTCTCCGAGAGCGCGCTCAAGGGCGCGCACTTCATAGAGTTGTGCTCCTCCCGCGGCATCCCGCTCGTCTTCCTGCAGAACATCACGGGCTTCATGGTAGGCAGGGAGTACGAGGCCGGCGGCATCGCCAAGGACGGGGCCAAGATGGTCATGGCGGTCGCCAACGCCGGCGTGCCGAAGTTCACCGTGATCGTCGGCGGCTCGTTCGGGGCTGGCAACTACGGGATGTGCGGCAGGGCCTACTCGCCGCGCTTTTTGTGGATGTGGCCCAACGCCCGCATCAGCGTGATGGGCGGACAACAGGCGGCGAACGTCCTTCTCACGGTGCAGGAGGAGAGCCTGCGGCGTGAGGACAAAGAGATGACCGACGAAGAGCGCGAAGACTTCAAAGCCCCGATCCTCGAAAAGTACGAGGACGAAGGCAACCCATACCACTCCACCGCAAGACTCTGGGACGACGGGATCATAGACCCTGTCGATACCCGTATGGTCCTCGCCCTCGGCCTCTCCGCCGCCGCAAACGCCCCCGCGGAGGAGACGCGCTACGGAATCTTCAGGATGTGAGAGTGCGCGCCGCCGTCGTTATCGTGGAGAACGGGCGGGTGGCCCTGATCGAGCGTGTGCGCGACCGGCGCACCTACTTCGTGTTTCCTGGTGGCGGGGTCGAGGCTGGCGAGAGTCCGCAGCAGGCCGCCGTGCGCGAGGCGCACGAAGAGTTGGGCGTTAGTGTAGAGCTTGGGGATCTGATCTCCGTGGCTTACCGTGATGGCCGCGAGCAGCGATACTACCTTGCGAGTATCGTAGGAGGAACGTTCGGCACGGGACGGGGTAAGGAGATGATGACGTCGGGGACGACCGCGAAGGGAACCTACAGGCCGGTCTGGGTGGATCTGACCAGCCTGACGGAGCTCGATGTGCGGCCTCGGGCGCTCTCCGAGGCGCTGGCTTCCTGGACCGGTGACGGAGAGGTACGTTGGTTAGGAGAATACAAGTAATGTCGCTACGCAGAGATTGGGGTACCGATGCCTGACTTGTTGAAGGTGACCAGGAGTGGCCCCGTGGCGACCGTGACAATGAACAGGCCAGATTCACATAACGCGCTGAACGCGGCGCTCATCGAGGAGTTGACGCCCTGCTTCGAGGAGATCTCCGAGGACGATCGGGTGCGGGTCGTGGTGCTTGCTGGCGAAGGACGCTCGTTCTGCGCCGGTGCGGACATAGGGTATATGCGTGAGACTGCCGGACTCTCCTACGAGGAGAACCTCGAGGATGCAAGACGACTGGCCATGATGTTCTGGACCATAGACGAGTGTCCGAAGCCTGTGGTGGCGAAGGTTCAGGGAGTGGCGATGGGTGGAGGGGCCGGTCTCCTCGCCGTGGCTGACGTGGTCGTGGCTGATTCGGAGGCGCACTTCGCCTTCTCCGAGATAAGGCTCGGCATCGCTCCGGCCACGATCTCACCGTTCGTCGTACGCAAGATCGGGGTCTCGCATGCGAGGTCGTTGTTCGTGACGGGGGAAAGGTTCGGCGCCGAACGGGCGCGGGAGATCGGCCTCGTACACAGGGTCGTTTCGAAGGACGGACTCGACGCGGCGGTCGAACAGAAGGTAGGAGAGCTTCTCGAAGGAGGACCGGTCGCGCAGGCGACTCTAAAGGGGCTGTTACGCCGGCTCGAGACGACGGAGCCGATGGAGGCGCCTGGCCTGACGGCGCGTGTGATCTCTGAGCTGCGCACCGGCGAAGAGGGCCAGGAGGGACTCGCAGCCTTCCTCGAGAAACGCGAGCCGCGCTGGAGAAGGGAGCGGTGAGCTTCGGTAGCGTTCTCGTCGCCAACCGCGGCGAGATAGCAGTCCGTATCATCCGCACTTGCCGGGAACTCGGGATGAAGAGCATCGCCGTCTACTCAGAGGCGGACGAGCACGCGATGCACCGCCGCCTCGCCGACGAATCATACCTACTCGGCCCGCCTCCGGCCCCGGAAAGCTACCTGAATGTCGGACGGCTCGTGGAAGTGATCGAACGCTCAGGTGCCGAAGCCGTGCATCCAGGGTATGGCTTCCTTTCGGAGAGCGCGGAGTTCGCCAGGGCAGCTGGGTCGGCCGGCGCGGTCTGGGTTGGGCCCCCGCCCGAGGCGATGGACGCCGTCGGGTACAAAGTGCGGGCCAAAGAACTGGCACGCAAGGCCGGCGTGCCAACGATCCCAGGCTACGACGGGAAGCACGAGAGCGAGGACCGGCTCGCGGAGGAGGCTGATCGCATCGGATACCCGGTCCTGGTAAAGGCGAGCGCGGGAGGTGGGGGGCGGGGGATGCGGGCCGTGACGCATCAGAGAGATTTCGTCGAGGCTGTAAGGGGAGCGCGCCGGGAGGCCGAGGCTGCCTTCGGAGACGGGTCGGTGTTCCTCGAGAAGCTTCTGGAAGACCCGCGCCACGTGGAGGTGCAGGTGATCGGGGACCCGCAAGGCAATATCGTCCATCTGTTCGAGCGGGAGTGTTCGATCCAACGCCGCCACCAGAAGGTCATCGAAGAAGCCCCCTCCCCTGCGCTCGACCAGGACCTCCGCGAGTCGATCTGCAACGCCGCCGTCCGCTTCGCCAGCGAGGCCGGCTACCACAACGCGGGCACGGTAGAGTTCCTACTCGACGGTGACCAGTTCTACTTCCTGGAGATGAACGCGCGCCTGCAGGTCGAACACCCCGTGACGGAGCTCGTTACTGGCTTCGACCTCGTCCACCTCCAACTCGCCGTCGCAGCGGGGGAGCCTCTCCCACTCACCCAGAATGATGTGACCCTGCGGGGCAGCGCAATCGAGGCCCGCATCTATGCCGAGGACGAGCAGGGGATGCCCTCCGGCGGGCTACTCGAAACTTTCTCGCCGCCGGAGGGTGCAGGTGTCCGTAACGATACCGGGTTCGAGGTCGGGGATGAGGTGCCAATTAACTACGACGCGATGCTCGCGAAGTTGATCGTCTACGCCCCTGATCGTCCTTCCGCAGTCCGCCGCCTCAGGCGATCTCTCGCAGACTACGAGATCCTGGGTCCCTCCTCCAACCTCCCGCTCCTCAGGCGCATTGCGACCCATCACGCGTTCGAGGCGGGCGAGACCACGATCCGCTTCCTCGAAGTGAACAATCTCACGGAGCCTCAGCCCGAGAATCCTGTCCCGCGTGAGGCCATGATCCTCGCCTCAGCGGTGGAACTCCACCGCATCCCGTCGTCATCAGACCCTTTCGCGGCAGGCCCCTGGCGTCTCCTCGGCGCGACCACCCTCGACTACGACGAGCACCGCGTCGAGGCCGAGCGCGACGCGCCGGGAAGGTTCAGGATCACCGCCGAAGGCGAGGAGTCCATCGTCGAGGTTCTTTACTACGGAGATGGCCGCATCCGTGCCCTCATCGACGAGGAGCCCTTCGAGGCTAGAATACTACTTGGTTCCGATGAGGTTCTCATCTCTCTAGGCGGCGAGACCCATACGCTCCATAAGCCCAAGCCTCCGGCCGTGGACGACACAGGGCCCGGCGCCGATGCCGCCGCCAGCCTCACAGCCCCGATGCCTGGGACGGTCGTGAAGGTGCTCGTCGAAGAGGGCCAGGAGGTCGAGGAGGGACAACTCCTCCTCGTCCTGGAGGCGATGAAGATGGAGCAGCCAGTCTCCGCGCCCCATGCAGGAGTCGTCCACTCCCTCCCCTTCGACGAGGGATCCCTCGTCCCTGGAGGCGCCGTGCTCGCCGAAGTGCGGGAGGCCTAGAAACCGCCCTTCGCTAATAGGCCATGGTACGTTGGTACTCGGCCCTGTCGAAGGCCTCGACACGCTGGACCGTGGTGACCGCAGACGAGAAGCTCTCCGCCCAGTACGAGCACACCATAGCGGTGACGTCTAACGGATGTGAGATCCTGACGCCCTGGCACCTGCTCATGCGTAAGACCGCCGACCTCGCCTGAGTCCCATCCCCGGCTCTGAAATTCTTGACACAAGATTCGTGGGCGCCTAAGATTGTATACAAGGGGTTCTCCGTGGTTCGAAAGCGGGAGTTTGAGTGGGATATGCTGTGCGTGGCCTTGGGAAAGGGTCTCGGCCATTTGGGGTTTTGGAGCGCTTGCGCGCTCTGATCTTGACGGGCGAGTATGGTCCTGATGAGCGTTTGATCGAGGAACAACTTGCGGAGCGGCTCGGGGTGAGCAGGACGCCTGTGAGGCAGGCCCTCACCATGCTCGAGGCCGAGGGACTCGTCGAGATCGCGCCGAACCGCGGGGCCACGGTGTGCTCCTTCTCCATCGAGGACGTGTGGGACATCTACGACCTGCGCGCCGTACTGGAGGGCCACGCCGCAAGGCGAGCGGCGGGACGCATAGAGAGGCGCGAGCTGGAGCGGCTGCGGGAGCTGGCCTGGAAGATGGAGGGGCTGCCCGGCCGGTTCGAGGATCACGAAGAGGAGATCCGGGCCCTCGTCGCGCTGAATCAGGAGTTCCACGGGACCATCGTCGAGGCAGGCCGCAACAAGCGCCTCGAGCGCCTCATCAACCGCACCGTCGAGATTCCGCTCATGTTCAAGGCCTTCTTTTGGTACACGTCGCACGAGCGGATCCTCTCCAACCACTATCACCGCCAGATCCTGAAAGCTTTGGAGAAAGGCGACGCTGACAGGGCCGAAATCATCATGCGCGAGCACGTCTATGAGGGCCGCGACTTCGTCATAGGAGCCCTCGAGGAGGATATGAATGGCTGAGGGGAGTAACGGGGCCCGCCCTCTCGCAGGCGTGCGCGTAGTCGAGATGGGTAGCCTGCTCGCCGGCCCTTTCTGCGGCCAGCTCCTTGCCGACTTCGGCGCCGAGGTAATAAAGCTCGAGCCACCAGGCAAGGGAGACCCCATGCGCGTGTGGGGCCGCCACCGTAAAGAGGGACGCACCCTATGGTGGCCCATCATCGCCCGCAGCAAGAAATCCGTCACCATCAACCTGCGGGAGGGGGAGGGCCAGGACCTCGCCCGCGGTCTCATCTCCGAGGCCGATGTGGTCGTCGAGAACTTCAGACCTGGCACGCTAGAGAAATGGGGCCTCGGATACGAGGACCTGAGTGGCATCAACCCAGGTCTCGTCATGGTGCGGGTGTCTGGATACGGACAGACAGGACCATACAAAGACCAGGCGGGGTTCGGGTCCATCGGCGAGGCCATGGGCGGGATAAGGCACGTGACAGGGTACCCTGACCGTCCGCCGCCGCGGGTCGGGATCAGCCTCGGCGACTCGCTCGCGGCGACGTTCGGTGCCTTTGGCGCGGTGACGGCCCTCTACAACCGCGAGACGCGCGGCGGCAAAGGCCAGGTGGTGGACGTGGGGATCTACGAGGCCGTCCTGGCCCTTATGGAAAGCACGATCCCGGAGTATGCGCTCGCCGGGCACATCCGCGGGCGCACCGGGGCCATCCTGCCCTTCGTGGCGCCGTCGAACACCTACCCCACCGGCGACGGAGACTACGTCGTGATCGGCGCCAACGCCGACACAGTCTTCGGACGGTTTGCCAAAGCGCTCGGACATCCCGAGTGGGCCGAGGGCGAAAGGTACGCAACCCACCACGCCCGCGGCGAGAACCAGGAAGAGCTGGACGCTTTGATCTCCGACTGGACCAGCCAACGAAACGCGCAAGAGGTACTCGAGATCATGAAGGAGGCAGGCGTCCCGGCAGGGAAGCTCTTCACCGCCGAAGACATGCTCTCGGACGAACAGTACGCGGCCCGCCAGAACATCGTCACCGTCGAGGACCCGGAGATCGGACCATTCCCGATGCAGAACGTCGTCCCCCGCCTCTCCGAAACACCAGGAGAGGTGCGCTGGACCGGACCGAAGTTGGGCCAGCACAACGACGAAGTGTTCAAAGTGGTGCTCGGGATGGCCAAAGAGGATGTCGACGGTCTGCGCGAACGGGGCATCGTCTGATGCACATCGAGATAGTCGACGTAGGACCCCGAGACGGCCTGCAGAACGAGGACAAGACGCTCGCCCCCGAGGTCCGCGCCGAGCTCTGCGAGAAACTGGCGGCCGCGGGCGTCCCGCGCGTCGAGGCTGCCAGCTTCGTCAACCCGAAACGCGTCCCGCAAATGGCCGGCGCAGAAGAGGTAATGGCAGCCATAGAGCGTTCCCCTGGGACGACCTACGCCGGCCTCGTCCTCAACGAGAAGGGCTACGAGCGGGCCATCGAGGCCGGTGTAGACGAAGTACGCTACGCCTTCCCCGTAACCGAGACCTTCGCCAAGCGCAACCAGAACACCACCGTGGCTGACGCGACGCAGCTCGCCACGCGACTCGTGGAACGGGCCCGGCTTGACGGAGTGCGCGTCTCGATTACGCTCTCCGCAGCCTTCGGAGATCCATTCGAGGGGAGAGTAGAGCCCGAGCACGTACTCCGGATCGCCGCCAGCGTAGCGGCATCGGGTCCGGACGAGATCGTCCTGGCCGACACCATCGGCGTGGGAGTACCAAACCAGGTGCGGGAGCTCATAGAGGGCGTCCTGGCCCACGGCATCACGGTCGCTTGCCACTTCCACGACACGCGCAACACCGGAATAGCCAACGCCGTAGCCGCCGTCGAGAGCGGCGCCACAGTGCTCGACGCCTCCGTCGCCGGCACGGGCGGCTGCCCCTTCGCCCCTCGCGCCACAGGCAACATCGCCACAGAAGACCTGGTCTACCTACTGCACAACATGGGCTACGAAACAGGAATAGACCTCGACGCCCTCATCGACGTGGCAACCTGGCTCGCACAGCAACTCAACAAAGAGCTTCCCGGGCAGGTCCACAAAGCAGGAAACTTCGTATGAGCTTTCAGCTTTCAGCCATCAGCCACATACAGGACTCATCGTCGCCCGTAATATGGCAACGACAGGTCCTGCATTGACAGAGAGCTCACGAGCGACAGTCTGGAGTCGAGACAAAAAGCTGACAGCTGAATGCTGACAGCTTCCGACCAAAGGGAGGAACATGTACAACGTTGCAGTAGATGTCGGTGGGACGTTCACGGACGTGTTGGTCTTCGATGAGGAGACGGGTGGGCTGACGGAAGGCAAGGTGCTCTCGACGCCGGAGGATCCTTCGAAGGGCGTGGTCGAAGGCATAGAGGCGGTCTGCGAGAAGGTTGGGATCTCCTTTCCCGACCTGCACCTGTTCTTTCACGGCACGACCGTGGTGACGAACATGATCCTGACCAACACCGGCTCACGAGTCGGCCTCCTGACGACGAAGGGGCACGAGCAGATCCTGCACCTCGCCCGCGCCTGGACCCCCGGCCCGCTCTACGGCTGGATGGCCCTCCAGAAACCCGACCCTCCAGCCGATCCGACAGACACCGTGGGCGTCTCCGAGCGCATAAGCTCGGGTGGCGAAGTGCTAGACGAGCTGAATGAGACTGAAGTTAGGGAAGCGCTAAAGCGGCTGGTGGACAGGGGCGTGGAGTCGCTAGCCATAGGTTTCCTCAACTCGTATGTGAACCCCGCTCACGAGCGGCGCGCCAGGGATATCGTGCGCGAGGCGTACCCGGATCTCTCCGTGTCTATCTCGGCGGACATCGGACAGGAGTACGGCGAGTACGAGCGGACGCTGACCACGGTCGTCAACACGGCCGTGCAGCCGCGCACCATGCTGTACATGAGGAACTTCGAGAAGTCCATCGACGAGAAGCGCTTTGGCGGAGCCCTCTCCATCGTCCGCTCCGACGGCGGGGCGATGAGCACGGAGGCGGTGGCGGAGAGTCCGATCCAGATAGCACTGTCAGGACCCTCGGGCGGTGTCACCGGCTCGGCTTACCTGGCGCGTGAGATCGGGGTCCCCGACATCCTGACGTTCGACATGGGCGGAACCTCGACCGACGTCTCGCTCTGTCTGAACGGTGAGACGCCGGTGCGGCGCGACATACAGCTAGGGTACTTCCAGTTCAAGTCCCCTGCTGTGGACGTCCACAGCGTCGGGGCCGGCGGTGGTTCCATCGCGTTCGTCTCGGCGAGCGGCGCCCTGCAGGTCGGGCCGGCGAGCGCCGGCGCCGACCCGGGGCCGGCGGCCTACGGGCGTGGTGGCGAGGCTCCGACCGTGACCGACGCGAACGTTGTGCTGCATCGCATTCCGCCTGGCGTCGCCCTTGGCGGCACGCTGGAGATGGACGAAGAGGCGGCGAGAGAGGCCGTAGGGACCATTACCGAGCAGCTCGGGATGGGCGTCGAGGAGGCGGCAGAGGCGATCATCGAGATCGTCAACGAGAACATGCACGCCGCCCTGCGCGTGGTCAGCGTCGAGCGCGGGCACGACCCGAGGAACTTCGGGCTCGTCGCCTTCGGCGGGGCGGGGCCGATGCACGCGAACGCGCTGGGGCGCCTGATCCACTCCCGCTCCGTGATAGTTCCCCCGACGCCAGGCGTGATGAGCGCCTTCGGGTTCCTCTCCTCCGACATCCAGAACGAGTTCGCGGAGACGTACCTGCACGTCGCGGAAGAGACCCGGGCACAGGAGCTAAAGGCCACGATCGAGGGCCTTATC
>OBLS010000906.1_pt1 | contig 11590 bp, 11 predicted proteins | sample 1519901 | NCBI WGS metagenome assembly OBLS01 (sample SAMEA3113585, study PRJEB22503) | soil metagenome
GCCTTCGCGACGAAGAGCTGCACCGCCACGCCGAGCGCAGCCAGAAGCTGCAGGCCGGATGTGAGCAGGAAGATGTTGCGGCCGGAGGTCCAGACCAGCCGCATCGAGTCGCCGAGGAGGCCGGGCAGGTCGCGCCAGGTTCCTTCCGACCCCTCCGGGTGCATCACTTCCCACCACGTGCGCCCCTGCCGCGGACCGGGGGCGACGCCCTGACGCCGTCGGGCGCCGGCGCCGTCACCCGCCGAAACGAACACGCGATCCATGGCTTAGTTGTACCGGCGCTGCGCCTCCTCGAGCCCGTCGCGCGCCATCGTCTCGACGGCATCCGCTGATCGCCCGATCAGTGCGTCGACGTCGACTTCGGGCTCGAATCCGCCGAGGACGTAGTCGGCGACGCTGCGCCGGTCGCCGCGACCGGGGCGCCCGACCCCGATCCGCAGGCGCAGGAAGTCGTTCGTCCCGAGCACCTGGGCGATCGAGCGCAGGCCGTTGTGGCCGGCGAGCCCGCCCCCGAAGCGCGCCTGGAGCCGCCCGGGCCCGAGGTCGACGTCGTCGTGCACGACCAGCACGTCGGCCGGGTCGACCTTGAAGAACTTCCCGGCAGCGCCGATCGACCGCCCCGAGACGTTCATATAGGTCTCCGGCTTGAGCAGCGCGAGCTTCAGGTCGTCGAGGCGGGTCTCCGAAAGCTGACCGGAGAACTTGCTCCGGAACGAGCCGCCGTGCCTCCTGGCCAGCTCGTCCACCACCATCCAGCCGGCGTTGTGGCGGGTGCGCTCGTACTCGCGACCCGGGTTGCCCAGACCTGCGACGAGTAGATCCAGCGTCGAGGCGCGCTCGCCCCGACGAAACAGGGGCAACTAGCCCTCGGTGGTCTCGGGCTCGCCGCCCTCGCCCGAATCGGCCTCGGCGGACGGCTCTTCGCCCTCGGCTGCCCCCTCCGGCGGCTCCTCGCCCTCGGCCAGCTCCACGCCTTCCTCGAGCTCCTCTTCTTCGGGCTCGGGCTCGACGATCTGCGTCGGCACCGTCACCGTCGCGAGCACCGTCTCCTCTGGATCGTCGAGGAACGTCACGCCGTCTTGCCTGGCGACGTCCGCCAGGCGAAGCGTGTCGCCGATGTGCATCTCGGAGATGTCGACCTCGATCCGCTCGGGAATCTCCATCGGCAGCGCCTCGACGTTGATCTCGCGGGTGACCTGCGAGAGCACGCCGCCCTCCTTCGTACCGGCGGACTCGCCGACGAGCTCGATCACCACCTGCGCCTGGATCGGCTGGTCGAGGCGGACCTCCTGGAGGTCGATGTGGGCGATGCGGCCGGTGATCACGTCCTGCTGGTAGTCCTTGAGGATCGACGCGTGGGTCGTCTTCTGGCCTTCGAGCACGACGTCGAGGATCGCGTGCAGGCCCGACGGGCCGGTCAGGACGCGGCGAAGCTCTCGCTCGGAGACACAGATCGCGTGCGGCGACTTCCCGCGCCCGTAGAGGACGCCGGGAATCATTCCGTCGCGGCGCAGACGGCGCGAATCGGAGGAACCGCGTCCCTCGCGCTCCGCTACTTCCAGCTTGATTCGTTCACCGGCCACGGCGCGGCAGTGTAGCGAGAGAGCGCGTCACGCAGGCCTCGCTCGACGAGCTCATACCACCAGTCGAGCGCCGGTGGATGCGCGGCGTTCGCGATTGCGTCGGCGGCGGCGGCGAGGGCACGCTGCTTGTCGAGCGGCCCGCGAATCGTCACGACCTCCCATTCCCGTCGGGGCAGCGCAACACGAACCGCACGGATCGGCTCGTCTGCATGTTCGAGCGCCCTCAGGATCTGGTCGCCGGGCCCCTGTGGGAGCGCAAGCGCCTCCCGGACGCTGCTCAGCTCGGCGAGGTACGGCGTCGCGTACGGAAGAAGCAGGTCGCCGGTGTTCGCCCGGACTTCGCCCGGCGTGGCTGTCGGGAGCAGGCCGAGCTCGCGCGGATCACGGAGAGCGCTTGTCGGCGCCACGACGGCACCGACAATCACCGCTGCGACGACGGCGAACCACACTCGCTCCGGCGTCCAGCGGCGCAGCGAGGCGACGGCGACGCCGATCGCCGCCGCCCAGAGCGGAAGCCCGTAGAAGAGATGCCGGGGCGAAAGGTCCGGCTCCGAGCCCGTAGGAACGACAACGAAGAGCACAGGCGGCACGAAAACGGCGGCGGCGAGGACCGCGACGGCAGGGCTCCGCGAGGCAATCACGGTGATCCCCGCGATCGCGAACACGCTGAAGGACACGAGCGCCAGTCCGTCGCCGCCCGCGAACGAGGACAGGGCCGCCACGAGCTCGCCCCAGGCGTCGGCGGGCGAGGCCAGCGCCGAGCCGCCCTCCCCCACATCCGACCGCTGAGCCAGCCGGAGGTCCGCGAGCACGAAGGGAATCGCGGCCAGGACCGCGGCCGCGACGGGCAGCGCGTCGCGCAACGAGCGCCTCCGCCAGAGCAGGGCGGCGACCGCCAGCGCGACGAGCGCGGGGATCAGGCCGTAGGGATGAACTGCGGGGAGCAGCCAGAAGGCCGCGGCTGCAGCGGCCACGGCGCCTGGAGTCCGCAGCTCCAGCGCCCGGACGAACAGGTCTGCGGCAAGCGCGGCGACGAGCACGTAGAGCGCGTACATCCGCCCGAAGCTCCCGTAGACCGCGAGCGCCGTCGACGAAGCCGCAACCGCCGCGGCGACCAGCCCTGCCGCCGCCCCGCCGAGCCGCCGGGCCAGGTCGAAGCTCAGCGGTACCGCCGCCACCGCACACGCGACCGACAGCCAGCGAAGCGCCTCGGCGCTCGTGTCCAGGGCGAACACGCTGTGCGTGAGCACGAAGTGGAGCGGAGCGCCGCCGCGGTCCAGCATCACCGTCTCGAGCACCTCGTCGAGCGGCCGCATGGAGATCAGGCCGGCCACCGCCTCGTCCTCGTACAGCGGCTTGCCGCCGACGTCGGGCGCGATCCGGTACAGCAGGAGGCCGCACAAGGCGGCGACGACGCCGCCCGCGAGCAGCCGGTCTCTAGAAGAGCTGATTCGCGCCCTGGAAGACCGCCGACACGGACTCGTCGGCGAAGACGTTCATGATCGTGTCGGCCAAGAGCCCCGAGACCGGAAGCACGGTCAGCTTGTCCGGACGCCCGAGCGGGTCCAGCGGCACCGTGTCAGTGACGACGATTTCGGCGAGGTCGTCAGTCGCAAGCTTCTGGAGTGCATCACCGACGAAGTGACCGTGGGTGGCGAAGACGTAGACCTCCTTCGCGCCCGCCTCCCGCAGAGCCTTCGCGCCGGCGAGCAGGGTGCCGCCGGTGAGGATCATGTCGTCCCCCATCAGCGCGGTCTTGCCCTCGACGTCGCCGATGACCTCGGTGATGGACGCCTGGTCGTGCGCCGGCCGGGTCTTGTTCATGATCGCAAGGTCGGCCTCGAGCATCTGCCCGAAGCGGCGCGCGAGCTTGGCTCGGCCGGCGTCCGGCGAGACCGAGACGACATCCTCGCCCGAGAGCCCCTTGTCCCGGAAGTACTGCGCGAAGAGCGGCAGTGCGGTCATGTGGTCGACAGGGATCGTGAAGAACCCCTGGATCTGGCCGGTATGAAGGTCCATCGTCAGCACGCGGTCGACGCCGGCGGCCTTTTCCAACGTGTCTGCGAGCAGTCGCGCCGAGATCGGCTCGCGCGGCGCCGACTTCTTGTCCTGCCGCGAGTACGGAAACCACGGCATCACGGCCGTGACCCGCTTCACGGAGGCCAGCTTCGCGGCGTTGATCATCTCGAGGAGCTCCCAGAGGTAGGCGTTGACCTTGCCCACGCCTGCGCACGACTGGACGATGAAGAGGTCGGCGCCACGCACCGACTCCTCGTAGCGGCAATACACCTCGCCGTTCGCAAACGTCTTCAGCTCGACAGGACTGCAAGCGACGCCGAGCTTCCTGCCGATGTCCTCGGCCAGGTCCGGATGGGACCGCCCTGACACGAGCATCAGCCGCTTCGACGGCCCGCGCTCGAGCCAGTTCTGCGGCTTCGGTGTCGACTGCGTCGCCGGCGCCTCGAGGCCCGGCAGCGGCGCGACCTCAGTCGTCGTCACTGGTTCCCTCGCTCTGGTCGGATCCACGGGCGGCGTAGCCTTCTTTGTTTTCTTGCCGCGCCCGGGCGATCCCGAGCGCGCCCGGCGGGACGTCTCTCGTGATGACCGATCCCGCGCCAATCCAAGCACCGTCCCCAATCTCGACCGGAGCAATGAAAGCATTGTGGACACCGGTCCTGACGTTCCGGCCGATCGCCGTGCGCCCCTTGGGCTGGCCCGGCTTGTGCGCGAAGTTCGCGGTGATGTTTCCCGCGCCGATGTTCACGCCCTCCGCGACGTCGGCGTCGCCGATGTAGGAGAGGTGCGGCACCTTGGTGCCCTCGCCCACGCGAGAGTTCTTGATCTCCACGAATGTGCCCGCCTTCGCGCCCGCCTCGAGAACAGTGCCGGGGCGAAGGTAACAGAACGGACCGACGAGCACACGCGGGCCGATCGCGGCGTCGACGGCGACGACGTGCGGGCCCACGCTGGCCCCTTCGCCGACCGTCGTGTGGCCGTTCAGCACCGTGAACGGGCCGATCACGGCGTCGGGCTCGATCTCCACCGACGGCTCGATCCACGTCGTCGCCGGGTCGACGATCGTGACCCCCGCGAGCATGTGTGCTTCGTTGATCCGGTCGCGGAGTGCAGCGGCGGCCGCGGCGAGCTCGACGCGGGTGTTCACGCCTTCGGGCTCGGTCGGGTCATCGGCCTCGAACGCGATGACGCGCTCGCCGTCGTCGACAAGGTGCCGCACGGCGTCGGTGAGGTAGAGCTCGCCCTGCGCGTTGCCCGGATCGAGCCGGTCGAGCGCAGGCCAGAGCGCCTCTCCACGGAAGACGTAGATCGACGAGTTGACTTCGTCGAGCGCGAGCTGCTCCGGTGTCGCGTCCGTCGCCTCCACGATGGCCCGGACGCCGCCGTCGTCACCGCGCACGATCCTTCCGTAGCTGCCCGGATCGTCCCTGCGGAAGGTGAGCACGGTGGCGGCCGCGTCGCCGCTCCGGTGGGTCTCGAGGAGCGACGCGAGCGTCTCCGGGCGCAGGAGCGGCGCGTCTCCCGAGAGGACGAGCACTTCTCCCGTATGTGCCGCGAGCGCGTCCTTTGCCGAAGCGAGCGCGTCGCCGGTACCGCGTGGAGTCTGCTGGACGGCGACCTCCACGCCGTCGAACTCGCCCGCGAAGTCGGGCGAGCTCACGACGACGAGCCGCGCGGGCTCGAGCGTGCGCCCGGCTTCGATCACCCAGTCGAGCAGGCGCCGGCCGAGCAGCGGGTGGAGATGCTTCGGCTTCGCCGAGCGCATCCGCGTGCCGAGCCCTCCCGCGAGGACGACGGCTGCAAGTTCTGATCCGTTCACGGGCTCTCGCACGATGGCTGGGGCGCCAGGATTCGAACCTGGGATCGCGGGACCAAAACCCGCTGCCTTACCACTTGGCTACGCCCCAAAAAGGTGGTACCCGACCGATGATCGAGTTTACCGGCGGCTGAAGAGGACGATGAGCGCGACGGCGGCGAGAATCCCGATCGCGACGATCGTGACGGTGGCCAGGAAGAAGAACAGCACCGGAACCAGCGCGACGAGCGCCTGGGACACCGCGGCGATCCAGGCGATATCGGACAGCGGCGGTCGGAGCCTTCGACCGAGCCAGAGGTAGAGGACGATCACGGCGACCGCAACGACGACTGCGAGCGGGCGGCTGATCGCGCCGAAGACGAACAGAATCGCCTCGATGACGGCGATCGCGAGGGCGATGGTCGTCCGCTGACGACGAAACCAGCGGCCCGAGCGCGTGGATCCGTGTTCGAGAACCGGCTGCTCGATCATGCGGCGGACGCTACCACCCGGATGTCGTCATCCAGGTCTCGCCGCGGGTCGCTAGCGCGGCAGAGGCCGCGACGGCCAGCGACTCCTCGGCGAACAGCCCGTAGACGGCCGGTCCGGCGCCGGTCACGTCCGCCCGGAACGCGCCCTGGTCGATGAGCTCGCGGGCTAGCGGCGATCGCGCGAGGTCGTTGGGCGGCATCGCGGCGAGGTCGCCGAGGACGAGCGCCCTGGCAAGCTCCGCGCGGCGCTGCTCGAAGCCTTCCGCTCCGTCTCGGGCGTCGAAGGCCTCGTAGACCGCAGCCGTCGAATGCTTCCGCTCTGCGCTCGGCACGACGAGAACGACCCAGTAGTCCTGCGGCAGGTCGAGGGGCGTGAGCTCCGTGCCGTCGCCCTCGCCGAGCTGCGGCCCGGCGGTAAGGAAGTATGGGACGTCCGCGCCGAGCTCGGCGGCGATACCGTGGAGCTCGTCCGAGGAGAGCGCGCCGCCCAGCGCGTCGTTCGCGAGCCTGAGCGCCGCAGCGGCGTCCGAGCTCCCGCCCCCAAGGCCCGAGGCCACGGGAATCTGCTTCTCGATCGTCGCGCGCCAGTTCGGTTCACCGCCGGCGTGGGTGGCGGCCAGCTCGAGGGCCCGGCGGACGAGTGTGTCATCCGGGAAGCCGCCAACCTCGAGCTCCTCGGCAGGCTCGAGGCGCACCGTGTCCGCGAGCGCGATTCGTTGGAGCACCGTCGCGAGCTCGTGCTTTCCGTCGGTCCGTTTCGGCCCGACCACGAGCGCAAGGTTCAGCTTGGCGGGTGCGAGCAGCTCCATCATCGAAGCGCGGCCGCGAGCTCGACGAACTCCGGCGGTGCGAGCTCCTCGGCGCGAGTCGTGGCAGGCCGACCGAGCGCGGCGAGCGCCTCCTCGGCCTTGCGGCGATCGGCGAGGCCGGCGAGCTCGAGGGAGTTCGGCAGCCGCTTCCGGCGATGCGCGAACGCTGCCTCGACGACCGCCTTGAGCTCGCCCCACGCGATCGACGGCGTCGTTTCGCGGCGACGGAAGGCGACGAGTGCCGAGTCGACGTTCGGTCTCGGGCGGAAAACCTCGCGCGACACGGGATGTGTTCCCGTGCGCACGGCGGCGAGCTGGATCAGCACGGAGACGGCGCCGTACGCCTTCGTCCGCGGCTCGGCGAAGAAGCGATCGGCAACCTCCCGCTGCACCATCACGCACCAGAAGTCCACTGTCGGCAGCCGCTCGAGGCTCTCGACGACGATCGGCGTGGCGACGTTGTAGGGCAGGTTGGCGACGAGCTTGGTCGGTGCGGGCTCCAGCTCGGCGGCGTCCAATCGGAGCGCGTCCCGGAAGTGGAGCCGGACGTTGTCCGCGCCGGAGAACCGATCACGCAGATGCGGCTCGAGTCGATGGTCGAGCTCCACCGCGTGAACCACGCCGGCGTGTTCGGCCAGGTACGCCGTCAGCACGCCCTGCCCGGGCCCGATCTCCAGCAGGACGTCCTCTCGACGGATGTCTGCGAGACGGCCGATCACGCGAACGATGTTGTCGTCAGTCAGGAAGTGTTGGCCGAGCTCCTTGCTCGGCGACGGGAGGTCGCTCACGCGAGGACGAACGCGGCGTCCGCGTTGCGATCCAGCTGCGCGGCAAGCTCCTCCACCTCGACCCCGCGAAGCTCGGCCAGCGCCGCGACGGTGTGGACGAGATTCGCCGGCTCGTTCGGCCTCCCGCGCCGCGGCTGGGGAGAGAGGTACGGGCTGTCGGTCTCGGCCAGCAGCTGCTCGTAGGGAATCTCACGGGCCGCGGAACGGATGTCGTAGGCGTTCGGGTAGGTCACGTTCCCGGCGAAGGACACGTAGTACCCGCGCTCGAGCGCGGGCCGGAGCAGACCCGGGGACGAGAAGCAGTGGAGGATGACGGTGCCGTCGAAATCGCCGAGCGCCCGGGCGACATCTGCATCGGCTGCCCGGCAGTGGATGACGACCGGTTTGCCGAGCTCCTCTGCGACGGCGAGGTGCGCCTGGAAGAGCTGGCGCTGCGCATCGTGCGGCGCGTAATCGCGGTAGTAGTCGAGGCCCGTTTCGCCCACCGCGACCGGATCGAGCTCGCGAAGCGCTTCGAGCTGCGCGGGCTCTGCATCCCCTGCAACGTGCGGGTGGATGCCGAGGACTGGGAAAACGCCGTCCGTCGCGACACCGAAGTCGGCGACCCGGCGCCATCGGTCAGGCCAGGCGCCGACCTCGAGGATCCGGTCGACGCCCGCCTGCCGGGCGCGGTCGACCAACTCCTCGGGAGGGCCTGCGCACGCGAGCAGGTGCGCATGCGTGTCGATCACGCAGCGGCGGCCGGCGCCTCGACGCGTGGAAAGAGCGGCGGCGCCGGTTCGACGTCCTCCGTCTCGACGGTCTTGCCCGGCGTGACGGAGGACCAGTCGAAGTCCTCAGGCTGGCCGAGTGCGTGGAGGATGCGCGGCGTCGTCTCCGGCAGAAATGCGTGCAACGCGACGGCGACGACGCGGATGCCGTCGGCGAGCGCGTAGAGCACGCGATCCAACTCTTCGGCATTTGCCTCGTCCTTGGCCAGCTCCCACGGCTTCGAGTCGGTCACGAACTTGTTCAGCGCGCGGACGGCGTCCCAGATCGCGTCGATTGCGCCGGTGAGGTCGAAGTCGTCGAGACGCGTCTCGACCTCCTGGCCGAGAGCGTCGAGCGACGGCGCACCCTCGGCGCCCGGGGCGAGAGGAATCCGCCCGTCGCGGTACTTCGCGATCATCGCGGTCGTTCTCGACACGAGGTTCCCGAGGTCGTTGCCGAGCTCGCGCTCGTAGCGCTCGTGCAGCGAATCGAGCGACACGGAGCCGTCCTGGCCGAACTGCACCGACCGCGTGGCCCAGTAACGAACGGCGTCCGAGCCGTAGACGTCGACGAGGTTGAGCGGATCGATCACGTTCCCGAGTGACTTCGAGATCTTGCGCTCGTCGAGCGTCAGGTACCCGTGGACGAAGATCCGGCGCGGCACCTCGTAGCCGGCGGAAAGGAGCAGCGCCGGCCAGTACACGCAGTGGAACCGCAGGATGTCCTTGGCGATCAGGTGCCGGACGTGCGGCCAGTAGCGCTCGCGTAAATCCTCCCCGGGCGTCGCATACGTCAGCGCGCTGAGGTAATTGATCAGCGCATCGACCCAGACGTAGACGACCTGCTCCTGATCCCAGGGGACCGGCACGCCCCAGGGCTGTCCGGCCCGGCTGAGGCTGAAGTCCTCGAGCCCGCCCGCGATGAAGCTCCTCGCCTCGTTGCGGCGAAAGTCGGGGAGGACGAAGTCCGGCCGCTCGTCGTAGAGCTTCAGCAACGGCTCCTGGTAGCGCGAGAGGCGGAAGAAGTAGTTCTTCTCCTCGATCAGCTCCGGGACGGTGTCGTGCTCCGGGCACTTCCCGTCCACGAGCTCGTCCTCGTTCTTGAACGCCTCGCAGCCGACGCAGTAGAGACCCGAGTAGGTGTCCTCGTAGATGTCGCCGTTGTCGTAGATCCGCTGAACGAACTCCTGGACGAATCGCTTGTGGCCCTCATCCGTCGTGCGGATGAAGAAGTCGATGTCTGCACCGACCTGTTCAGGGACTTCGCGCCACTTCTCCGCGATTTGGTCGACGTAGACCTTCGGATCCAACCCTTGCTCCTCTGCGACTCGGTACACCTTCGAGGCGTGCTCGTCCGTGCCGGTGAGGAAGAACGTGTCCTCGCCTCGCTGCCCGTGATGGCGCACGAGGATGTCCGCCGCGAGCGTCGTGTACGCATGCCCGATGTGCGGCGTCGCGTTCACGTAGTAGATCGGTGTGGTCAGGTAGAAGGTCATGGGCGTCCATGATAGGCGCGGGGTTTGGCGCCACCGGAGCGGCCGTGGGCTGCCTCCCGCCCCGTCGGCGGAGCAGGAGGAGGGCGGCCAGGGCGAGTGTTGCTGCGAGGAGCAGCATCCACGGGGGCCGCGAATCCTGCGCAGGAGCACGCGCGAGTCTCGGCGCGTCCGGCGTTGCCACGGCTGTGGGTGCGGGCGCGGCTGCCCGGACGGTTGACCGAGGCGCCGTGGCGGTCCCGGGCGACACGGCCACCGGCCGAGCCGGGGTGCCCCGCTCGCCGACCTGCCTTCCGGAGCGGCGAGCGCTCGGCCGCTGCCGATGCGGCCTCGGCGCCGCGCGCGCCTCGGTCGGGTGCGTCGCCGGAGCACGCGGCCGCGTCGAGGGGCGTCTGGGCTGCGACGGTCGTGCCGCCACCGCCGGCGCCGCTCCGGCAGGCGCCGTTCCGCGCCCGGCCTCGCTCGGAGGCGCTGACTCGGTCGGCGCGGGCTGGACAGCCGCGGGCGCTGCGTGCGGAGCGGACATCGCCGGCGTCGGCGCGGCGGCAGGCGGCGGGGCGGGCAGGCGCGGCGGGAGCAGCGTCAGGGGGTCCACGTAGCCCCGCGGATCGTCGGCACGTCGCGTGCCGAGCTGGACGTGCGAAACCGCCGGCGGCTCACCAGGTGCTGCGATCGTCCCGACAGCCTCGCCTTCCGCGACACCGTCCCCGACCGAGACGATCACCGAACCGAGCTGCGTGAGGGTGACGGCCCAGCCGTCCGCGGTCCGGATCGAGACCGCCCGGCCGTTCGACGGCAGCGATCCGGCGAAACTCACTTGCCCGGCAGCGGGGGCCAGGACATCGGCGCCGGCCACGCCGGCGATGTCGATCCCACGATGCCCGGAGGCCGTGTACGCACCGCCGCCGTAGTCGAATCCCCTGATGACCTCCCCGGTCGCAGGCCAGGTCCACGCGGAGCCTGCTGCTGGAGCGAGCAATGAAAGGACCGCGAGCGTCGTTGCCAGTCGGGTGAACATCCCGGCGAACGTAGCAAGGCACCCGGCTGTTGTCCAGAGCGGCTACAGCGAGGTGTCGTACAGCCGCTTCTTCGACACCCCTGTCAGCCGCGAGACGACCTCTGCAGCCGTCTTTCGGGACGTGCCTGCGCGGAGCAGGTCCGCGACGGCCGCGAGCGCGTCGTCCTGATCGGCCACATCCTCGACCACGCCCGGCCCGATGACGACCGTGATCTCGCCCTTTGTCCCTTCGGCAAAGCGACCCGCCATGGCGGACGCGGGCCCGCGAGCGACTTCCTCGAACCGCTTGGTCAGCTCCCGGCAGACCGCCACCGGCCTGTCCGGAAGCGCCTCGGCAAGGCTCGCAAGGGATCGGGGCAGACGTTTCGGCGACTCAAATGCGACAAGAGCGTGACGCCATTGCGCCAGCTCACGCCAGAGCGCGGAGAGCTCCCCCGCGCCGCGCGGAAGGAAGCCGACGAACTGGTACCGATCGAACTCGAAGCCGCTGGCCGCGACCGCGCTCTCGACCGCCGATGGCCCCGGCAGCACGGACACCGGTACCCCGGCCTCGAGGGCGGCCCCGACGAGCCGGGCGCCCGGGTCGTTGATGCCCGGCATCCCCGCATCGGAGACGAGAGCGATCCGCTCGCCTGACACCAGGCGCGGCAGCAGCGCGGCCGTCCGCTTCGCCTCGTTGTGCTCGTGGTAGCTCAGCAGCCGCGCCTCGATGCCGTGCCGGGCGAGCAGGCGGCGCGTGTGCCGCGTGTCCTCGCACAAGACGGTGTCCGCGGCCCGCAGCTCGTCGAGGACGCGGAGCGTGACGTCATCGAGGTTGCCGATCGGGGTCGCGCAGACCGCGAGCGGCA
>OBLS010000907.1_pt1 | contig 11584 bp, 12 predicted proteins | sample 1519901 | NCBI WGS metagenome assembly OBLS01 (sample SAMEA3113585, study PRJEB22503) | soil metagenome
CGCGCTCGAGGCGGCCGGACACGACGTCTCCGCCATGACGCGCCGTCCCGAGCAGTACCGCGGTACCGGGGCTGCCGTGCGGGGTGACATCGCGGACGCCGGGAGCCTCCGGTCGGCGCTCGACGGCCATGACGTCGCTTTCTACCTGGTCCACTCCCTGGCCCACGCCGACTTCGCCGAGCGCGACCGGGCCGGCGCCCGCGCCTTCGGTCATGCTGCGGCCGCAGCCGGCGTCTCGCAGATCGTGTATCTGGGCGGCCTCGGCGACGACGACGACGCCCTCTCGCCTCATCTGCGCAGCCGGCGAGAGGTCGAGCGGATCCTGTCTGACACCGCGCCGACGACGGCGCTGCGGGCCGGCATCATCATCGGCGACGGCAGCATCAGCTGGGAGATCCTGCGCCAGCTGGTCGAACGGCTCCCCGCGATGTTGACGCCGCGGTGGGTTCAGACCCGTACCCAGCCGATCGCGCTGGCAGACGCCGTGCGGTTCCTCGTGGCCGTGGCGGGGCTCGATGCGGCGATCGGCGAGACCTACGAGATCGGCGGCCCCCATGCGCTCAGCTACCGGGACATGCTGTTGACGGTGGCCCAGATGACCGGCCGGCGGCGGGTCATCGTGCCGGTGCCGGTGCTGACGCCCCGGCTCTCGTCCGAGTGGCTCCGGCTGGTGACCGACGTCGACCTGACCACGGCGGCCGCCTTGGTCGACTCGATGACCAACGAGGTCGTCGTGCACGACCACCGCATCGAGGAGCTCGTCGACCACCGACCGATGGACTTCCCCGAAGCGGCGGCGGCGGCCCTCGCGGCCCGCGCGCAGCGCTTGCGCGGCTCGGCGGATGCAGGCAGTTCGTGATCTCCTGACGCCTGAGCTCCTCCCCGAGACCGTCGAATCCGTGTCGGCGTCCCGGCGGCGCCGGCTCGTCGTCGCCGGGACCCTGGCGGCCGGTGCCGTGGTGCTGGGCGCCACGCTGGCAGCCCCTCGAGGTTCGCTGGCCTTCGCCCTGCTCGGCTTCCTCCTCGCCGCCATCTGGGTGACGGGCAGCGCGGCGGCGGGTCCGCTCCATGTCGGCCCGTCCACCGATCGGACCGAGAGCACACGCAGCCTGCTGGCCGCCATCGTCGTAGGGGGGCTCGCCTTCGTGGCCTTCCTCGGTGCCTCGCTCGTGGCCCAGCGTGTGCCAGGGCTGGACGGCGCCGTCGACTCGGTGCTCGCCACCGCGGACGCCGGACCCCCGGCGGTGGCGTTGGCGATCGCCGTCGTCAATGCCGTGGCGGAGGAGCGCTTCTTCCGGGGAGCACTCCCCGTCGCCGTCGTCGGCAACCATCGGGCTGCGATCGCAACCGCCCTCTACGTGCTGGTCACGGCGGCGACGCTGAACATCGCCTTAGTCGTCGCGGCGGCAGCGATGGGCACGGTGTTCATGCTCGAGCGCCTGGCCACACGCGGCATCCTCGCTCCGACGCTCACCCACGTCACCTGGTCGGCCCTCATGCTCCTGGCCCTGCCCGGCTGAGCGCGAGCAAGGCCAGCGCGATGACACGGGCGACCGCGAACCGGTCACGTACCCCGTGACGCGGTGGCGGCCCAGGCGTTTCGATCAGTCTGGCCGGGCCTCCATCTACCGCATGTCCGACAGCAGCGCGTCGAGCTGATCGGCATCGGCGGCCCAGCCGTCGCCGCCAAGCCGGCGGGCGACCGTCGCGTCCGGCACCCCGGGCCCGCCGGCCAGCAGCGGCACCCCCGGGTACCGGTCGCGGACCGCGGCCAGCGTGCGTGCGGCCGACTCCTTGGCCGCGTCGCTGCCCACGCTGACCCCGACCGCCCGGAGGCGGTCGGTGCGCCCCACCGCCTCGATGACGTCGGCGGCGGGGGTGTTCGGCCCGAGCTCGACCACCTCCCAGCCCCGGGACCGCAAGACGTTGGTGACGAGGGTCAGCGGCAGCCCGTGCAGCTCGCCCGCCGAACCACCGATGACCAGCGTGCCCCGGGTGCGTCCTCGTCGAGCGCAGAGCGGTGCCAAGCGCGCGGCCAGGCGGACGGCAACGGCAGAGGCGACGTGCTCGTCGCCGACGCTGAGGGAGCCCGCCGCCCAGCGATCCCCGATCTCGCGCAGGCAGGGGGCCAGCAAGTCGAGGTGGACCCGGTCGGGGCGCATCCGCGTCACCAGCGCTGACTCGACCACACGCCAGGCACCTGCCTCGTCGCCGGCCAGCAGCCGCTCGAGCAGGCGGGCGCGGTAGCGGCGCCGGCCCGCACCCCCGTGGTCGGCCGCAGCGTCGTCGTCGGCCCGCCGGCGGCCTCTCGGCGGCGGGGTGGACCGGTCGCTCTCGAAGGCGGCGAGGTCGCCCTGGTCGACTGTCCAGCGTCCGGCGCGGCGGGTGGCGATCAGCTGCCCGGTCCGAACGTAGCGGTAGGCCGTCATGTAGTGGACTCCCAAGCGCTCGGCCACCTGCTGGAGCGTCAGGGTTCCGGGCGGGGGGTCGTCCGACCCCGAGCTCATCGGCCCAGCAGTCCGGACGCAGCGACGGCCAGCTTGGTGAGAGTGGGAACGCGGGCGCGCATCGAGAACACGTCGTAGTCGTTCGCGACGATCTCGTCGAGGATGCGGCCGTAGAGGACCCGGGCGGTGCGGATGGACCGGGCCGACCACGCGGGAAGCAGCTCGATCCCCTCGTCGGCCGACGAGTACAGCGCCCCGGCCCGGTCGGCCTCGAAACGCACGAGGGCCCGCCAGCCCGGCGTCACGCGGCGCGCCGTGACGTCGACGCCGAAACGCTCGAGATCTTCGGCCGGCAGGTACACCCGACCGCGGTCGAGGTCCTCGCCCACGTCGCGGAGGAAGTTGGTGAGCTGGAAGGCGAGGCCGAGGTCGCGGGCCGGCCCGACGGCCCGAGGATCCCGGCCGCCGAGCACGGGCAGCATCATCTCGCCGATGACGGCCGCCGACCCATCCATGTAATCGCAGAGCTCGTCCCAGGTGCGGTAGGTGGCGACGGTCAGGTCCATGGCCATCGACCGCAGGAAACGCTCGAAGCATGACGGGTCGATGGTGAACGTGGTCGCGGTGTGGGCCACCGCGGCGACGGCGGGCGCGGCCGCCGGGTCGGCGGATCCCGTGGCGAGCGCGGCCTGCAGGGCCGCACGCAAGTCGTCGAGCCGCGCTCGCCGCCGGTCAACGGTCTCGTCGTCTTGGGCGTCGACGATCTCGTCCGCGTGCCGGCAGAAGCCGTAGAGCGCCTGCACGTGGGGGCGGCGCTCCGCAGGGAGCACCTGCGTCGCCCAGTAGTAGGTGGTCCCGTGCCGACGGGTGAGCCGCCGGCACTCGCGGTAGGCGTCGCGCAGGGCGGGCGGCACGGCGAGGTCGCGGGCGGAGAAGGAGCGCGTCGAGCGGACCTGTCGGGCCGGCCGGATCATGCGCCCGACCCCAGGCGCTCGGCGGCCAGCTTGCCCGACAGCAGCACCATGGGGACGCCGACCCCCGGGACGGTGCCGGTCCCGACGAACACGAGGCCCGGGGCCCGATCATCGATGTTGGACGGCCGGAACGGCCCCGACTGTGAGAACCGGTGGCTGAGCGAGAACGGCGTCCCCGCAGCCAGGCCTTGGCGGGCCCAGTCGACGGGGTCGACCAGCGACTCTTCAACGGCATTGACCGGGTAGCCGAGCCGCTCGATGCGTGTTGCCAGCTCGTTGCGCACCGTTCCCCGCAGCCGCGCCCAGTCGAGCCCGCCGGTGAGGTTGGGCACCGGCTCGAGCGTGTAGAGCACCGAGCATCCGGGCGGGGCAAGCTCCGGCTCGGACACCGTGGGTACCGACACCAGCAGCGAGGGGTCGGACATGCGCTGCCCGTCTTCGAGGTCCCGAAATGCCCCGCGCCACTCGTGTCCGAAGTGGATGTTGTGATGCGCGTGGCCAGTGGCCGGACGACCCCGGACCCCGGCGTGCCACACGACGGCGGACGGCGAGTACCGTGCTCGGCGCAGCCGCCCCGGGGGCCGGAGGCCCGGCAGCAGGCCGTAGGCCCCTGGAAGGTCGGCGTTCACCACCACCGCGTCGGCGGTCACCAGCTCGCCAGCGGTGCGCACGCCCCGGGCGCGACCGCGGTCGCCGTCGGCGAGCACGACTTCGTCGACCGACCTCCCGTAGCTGATGCGACCCCCGGCTTTGACCAGGGCGTCCGCCAGTCCGGTGGCGACGGCGTGCATGCCGCCGCGGGCCGCCCACACTCCGGCGACCACGTCCATGTAGCCGATCACGGCCAGCACGCCGAGCGCTCGGTGCGGCGCGATCCCGGCGTAGAGCGACTGGAAGCTGAACAGGCGCCGCAACCGCTCGTCCTTGAACGCCCGGGCCACGACGTGGTCGAGCCGTCGGAGCGCCCCCAGGCGGACGAGCTCCAGCGCGGGGCCTAGCGGGCGCACCAGGTCAGCGACGTGGTCGTAGTTGCGGTCGAGGAAGGCGGGCACTTCCAGACGGCAGAGGCGGCCGAGCCAGTCGCAGTACCGGTGGAAGCGCTCGGCCTCGTCGGGCCCGCAGACGCGAGCGACCTCGTCGGCCATCGCATCTCGATCGGCGCGCACGCGGAGCTCACTACCGTCTGCGAAGCACGCTCGATAGGCGGGGTCGAGCCGGGTCAGCTGCAGGTGGTCGTCCATGTCGCGGCCGGCGGCCGCGAAGGTGGCGGCCAGGAGGCCCGGCATGGTGAGGACGGTGGGCCCAGTGTCGAAGCGGAAGCCGTTCCGCTCGAGCCGTCCGGCCCGGCCGCCGGGCGCGTCGAGCCGTTCGATCACCTCGACGTCCCAGCCCGAGCCGAGGAGATGGCACGCCGCGGCCAGGCCGCCGAAGCCGGCTCCGACGACGACGGCTCGTCGGGTCATCGATCCCTCGGGACCGCGCGCCGGGCCAGCGCGTGCAGCCCGTCGCGGGCCATCGGGGGGATCGCGCTGGCGGCGAGCGCCTGCTCCGACCGGGCGACGAGCCGTTCGATCTCGGCCTCGACCATCGCCCGCGCCCCACACCGCTCGAACAGGTCGCGCAGGTCAGTGACCTCGTCGTCGCGGAGGTCCGGGGACCCGACTCGCTCGATCAGCCGCTGGCCCGCCCCACCCGCGTAATCGCTGGCCAGGGCCAGCAGCAGCGTGGGCTTGCCCTCGCGCAGGTCGTCACCCGACGGCTTGCCCGTGTCGACGGGGTCGCCGTACACGCCGAGGAGGTCGTCACGCAGCTGGAAGGCCTCGCCCAGCGGCTCGCCGAACGCGGAGCACGGGCCGACGAGCCGGTCGTCGCCGGCCAGCGCCGCACCGAGGTGGAGCGGCCGCTCGACGGTGTACCGGCCCGACTTGTAGCGAGCCACCCAGCGGGCCAAGTCGGGCGAGCGCGCCGCACCGGCGGCCGCCACCACGTCGACCCACTGGCCCGCCACCAGCTCGACCCGCATCTCGTGCCACAGGTGTCGGACGCTGGCAGGAGCGGCGTCGACCAGAGTGTCGGCGAGGACGAAGGCGAGGTCGCCGGCCAGGATCGCCAAGCCCTCGCCGTGGCGGCGGCTCTCGCCGGCGCCACCCGCCATCGCGTGGCGGGAGGCGAAGCGCGCATGCAGGGCGGGCTGGCCGCGGCGGGTGGCACTGCCGTCCATCACGTCGTCGTGGATGAGAGCGAACGCGTGGAGGAGCTCGAGCGCCGCGCAGGTGTCGAGGAGCTCGGGCTCGTCACCCACCGCGCCGCCGGCCAACGCACCCCAGTAGCAGAAGGCGGGGCGGAGCCGCTTGCCGCCGGCCGCGACGAAGCCGTCGAGCGCGGCGAACAGCTGCGACAGCGCGGGCTGCTCGGCTGCCCAGGTGTCGCGGTGGCCGGCCAGGACCGACCGGACCCGGGACTCCACGCGTTCGGCGATCGGTGTGACCGGATCGCCGCCGGCGGGGGGAGCCGCCGGCGGCGCCGGACTCTCCCGCGCCGGGAGGGGGAGATCGATGAGGGTTCGCACGTGGATGAATTTAGCACTAATATACCACCGATGATCAAGCCCCACGTCGTGCTCGCCGAACCCCGAGGCTTCTGCGCCGGCGTCGAGTCGGCGGTGAAGTCGCTCGCATGGATGGTCGTGCTCCACCGCCCGCCGGTCGTCTGCGTGCACGACGTCGTTCACAACGAGGACGTCGTCGCCCGGTTCGAGCGGCTTGGTGTCCGCTTCGTCGACGATCCGGACGAGGCGCCACCCGGCCGTCCGCTCGTGCTCAGCGCCCACGGCAGCGCACCCGACACCGTCGAGCGGGCAGCCCGGCGGGCGTCCATCGTGGTCGACGCCGTCTGTCCGCTCGTCACGAAGGTCCACCACGAGATCCGGACCCGCGCCCGCGTGGGCGGCAGTGTCGTCTACGTCGGGCACCCAGGACACGACGAAGCGGTCGGAGCCATTGCCCAGGCTCCCGACTCCGTCGTGGCCGTGGCCACGGCTGAGGATGTCACGACCGCCGCCGTGCCGGACGGCGCGTCGGTGGCGGTCCTCGCGCAGACGACGCTTGCCCACGACGCCTGGGGCGACGTCGTCGCCGCGGCCCGGCACCGGTTCGGCGACGTGTGGCTGCCGGCGCGGGACGACCTGTGCTTTGCCACGACCAACCGCCAGGCCGCCGCCCGGGCGCTGGCCGAACGGTGCGACGCCGTCGTGGTGGTCGGGTCAGCCACGTCATCGAACACGCGCGCCCTCGCCGATACCGCGCGCCGTGCCGGATGTCCGGTCGTGGTGCGGGTGGCGGGGCCGGGCGACCTGCCGGCGGATCTGCTCCGTACGGTGTCGACCGCCCGGCCCGGCATCGTCGGCGTGACCGCGGGCGCATCGACGCCGGCGCACGCGGTCGACCGCGTGGTCAACGCCCTGCGCCCCGGGCAGGTCGACCGGCTGGAGGTGACCCGGGAGGACGAGTACTTCCCTCTCGCCCGACCCGTCCGGCAGCGGCTGCGCGAGCTTGCGCGACAGGGACGGCTGGCGCCGGCGCTGCACGACGCCTTCGTCAACGACCGCACGACCCGCGCCGACGACCTCCTCGCCCGCATCGAGGATGGCGGCCTGGTTGCAGCCCTTGATCCGGCGCCCACTGTCCCGCTCACCCGTGACACCCCGGCCATCCGCGCACCCGACGCCGCCGCGGTGGCCGGCCCCGGCCGTGCTCGACCCAGTGGCCCGGACCGGGCTGTGCGTCCGACCGACGTGGGCCAACTCGATAGGCGGGCGTCGTGACCGTGACCGGCGCCGCCGCCGCGGCCGCGGCGACCGAGCGTTGGCAGTACCTGGCGGTGCTCGCCGGCTGCCTCCTCGTCACCTTGCCCCTCGAGCTGGTCTTCGGCGCTCGCGTCTATCGGCAGCCCCGGCGGTTGGTCCGGGCACTGGCGCCGGCGGTGGCGGTCTTCGTCGCCTGGGACGTCGTCGCCATCGACCGCGGACACTGGTCGTACAACGCGCGGTATGTGACGGGTTGGCGGCTACCCGGCGCGCTACCCGTGGAGGAGCTCGCCTTCTTCGTCGCCGTTCCGACGTGCGCGTTGCTCACGTACGAGGCCGTCAAGGTCGTGCTCGGCGCAGCCCGGCGACTCGCCGCCGGGTCGACGGCGACCCGAGCTGGCGGATCACCGACGATGCCCCGTGCCTGAGTACACGGTGGGGGCGGCCGCGGCGGTGGTGGCGGTGGTCGCGCTCGAAGTCCGGGTACTGCGGACCGGCCTGTTTCGGCGGCCTGCGTATTGGGTGGCGATGGCCATCGTGCTCGCGTTCCAGGTGCTGGTCGACGGGTGGCTCACCAAACTGAGCGCCCCGATCGTCCTGTACGACGGCGATGAGGTGACCGGCGTTCGGGAGCCCTGGGACATCCCCGTCGAGGACTTCTTCTTCGGCTTTGCGCTGCTCACGCTGGTGCTCGCGCTGTGGGAGCGAGCCCGCACCGACATACCGCGGCGGGGTGGAGCGTGAGCGGCGCCACGGCTGCGGTGCTCGCCGCCGGATGGATCCTCGGCTGGGCCCTCGCGGGGCGGCGGCACACCCTGTCCGCCGCCGCGGCGCCGGCGGGCGCCCGAGTCTCGGTGATCGTCCCCGCCCGCGACGAGGCGGCCCGGCTCCCTCGCCTGCTCGACTCGCTCGCCGCCGACCTGCAGCCCTATGAGGTTCTCGTGGTCGACGACGGATCCACCGATGGCACGGCCGCCGTGGCACGCGCCGCCGGTGTGACCGTGGTGCGGGCCGAGCGCCCGGTCGGCTGGTCCGGCAAGGCCTACGCCTGCTGGGCCGGCGCCCAGGCGGCGACGGGCGACCTGCTCGTGTTCCTCGACGCCGACGTCGAGCCCGCTAACGGAGCCGTCGCCGCGCTGGCGGCCGCCGCCCAGAGCAGTGGCGGGCTGGTGTCCGCTCATCCGGTGCACCGGGTCGGGCGACCCTACGAGCTGCTGTCGGCCGGCCCAGGGCTCGTGGCCTTGCTCGGCGCCGGCACGGGAGACCGGCCGGCGCGCCGGTGGTGGCGGCGGCCGATGGCCTTCGGGCCCGCCATGGCGATCCCCGCCGGCGCCTACCGCCACGTCGGCGGGCACCGCGTCGTTCGGGGCGAGATCGCGGACGATGTCGCGCTGGCCGCCGCGGCCGACCGGGCTGGTGTGCCGGTGCGGTCGCTGCTCGGCGGACCCCACTTCACTTACCGCATGTACCCCGGCGGGCTTGCGCCGCTCGTCGAAGGCTGGACCAAGAACCTGGCCAGCGGCGGCGCGTCCACGCCGCCGCTGCGGCTGGTCGCCGTGGCCGTCTGGGTGACCGCGTCGCTGCTTGTGGGCCTGGCGGTCGGTGGCACGATCGCGGCCGGCGCGAGCACCGTCCCGGCCGCCAGCGCGTACCTGCTGTTCGCCGCCCAGTTCCATGTTCTGGCCCGGCGTGTCGGCCGTTTCGGCGGGGCAAGCCTGGTCTTCCCCCTGCTCATGGGCGTGTTCGTGGTGCTGTTCACATGGTCGGCGGCCCTTACGTTCGGTCGGCGGCAGGTGCGGTGGCGGGGCCGGGTCCTCGAGGTGCGGAGGGCCCGGTGAGCAACGGTCAGATCGTGCTCCTCGACGCCCTGGTGTGGTCGGTGTGGAGCGCAGCGGTCGGCTACGCGGCCCACCGGCTGCCGTTGCGTCGCCTCGACCACGACGGCCCGCTCACCCGGCTGCACTCGTGGGAGCGGGACGGCCGGGTGTACGAGCGGCTCGGCATCAGGCGATGGAAGGACCGTCTGCCGGAGTTCGGCGCCGTGTTCCGGGGCGGTGCTTCGAAGCGATCGCTCCCGGCCCGCGACACGCCGCACCTGGCCCGCTTCGCCGCCGAGACCCGCCGCGCCGAGATCGTCCACTGGGCCATCCCCCTCGTGACCCCGCTGTTCGCCCTATGGAACCCGGCGTGGCTCGTCGGCGTCATGGTGGCGTACGCCGTGGCGGCCAACGCACCGTGCCTGATCGTCCAGCGTTACAACCGCGGACGGCTCCTGCGGGTGCTCACCCGGCGCAGCCGAGGACTGGGCCGCGCCCGGCGTGCGGAGGCGCCGTGATTCGGCTCCTCGTCGCCGGCTCGGCGCTCGTCGCCATGGAGCCGGCGGTCGCCGCCGTCCACCGCTGGGTCATGCACGGCCGGGGATGGGCCTGGCACCGCAGCCACCACCGCTGGCAAGGGCGGAGGATCGAGGCGAACGACCTGTTTCCCGTGGTGTTCGCCGCCGCGACCATCGCCACGATGGCGGTCGGCGCGGCGATCGAGGGCCTGGCGGCGCTGGTGTGGGTCGGCGTAGGGGTGACGGGGTACGGCATCGCCTACCTCGTGGTCCACGATCTGTTCATCCACGAGCGCCTCGGCCGCCTTCCCGGAGCGCGCTCGCGCTACGTCCGCTGGGTGGCCGCAGCGCACGCGGTGCATCACCGTTCCGGCCGCGAGCCTTACGGCTTCCTGTTCCCGAGGGCCACCGCTCGCGGGGCAGGGAACTCACGGAACGCCGCATTCGTCTGACGGTTGGCCTGGCCTGTCCGTAAACCGGTGTCCAACTATCCTGTTTCTGGTGTCGAGGTTTTTGGACGCCCACGGCCTGAGCATCGGCACGGTCGCAGGCCGTACGGGGGTGAGCGTGCCGGTGCTGCGGGCCTGGGAGAGGCGCTACGGCTTCCCGGTCCCCATGCGGTCGGCGAGCGGCCACCGCCGGTACCGCGAGCGCGACATCGACCTGATCGCCCGGGTCGTGCGCGACCGGTCGGCCGGTCTCTCCCTGGAGGCGGCCATCGACCGGGCCCGGGACCTGCACGAGCGGCCGCCGTCGTCCATCCTCGCCGGGCTCCGGCGATACGGCTTCGACCTGCCCGTCCACCTCGTCACCAAGGTTTCCATGCTGGCCATCAGTCGGGCCATCGAGGACGAGTGCTGCGCCCGGGCCGACCGGCCCATCCTCGTGGCCGCGTTCCAGCGGGACCGCCACTTCCGGCAGTCGGAGCGGCGGTGGCGCGACCTGGCCCGCACCGCCGCGCTCGCGGTGGTGTTCGCCGAGTTCCCCGCCGACCGGAACCGACCCGCTGGTCCGGCGTCGGTGCTCCTCGAGGTGCACCTGGGTGACAATGCACCCTTGCTGCGCGAGTGGGCGCTGGTGTGCGACGCACCGGACTCGGCCGCCGTGCTGGTCGGCCGGGAGCGCCCGGGCCAGGAGGGGTCGGCCGACCGCACCCGCCTCTTCGAGGCCGCCTGGAGTGTGGAGCCCACCGTCGTCCGGCAGGCGGCGCGTATCGGGATCGAGCTCGCCCGCCGGCACTACCCGGGCCCCGGCGGCAACGCCGGCCCGGCGGCGGACCTCCAGCGAGTGGCCGACGAGCTCACCGCCGACCCGGAGCACGACCCGGTGGCCACCGCCCGTCGGGCCACGGCCCTCGCCAACCGCGTCGTCGCCTACCAGGAGCACTACTGCAAGAAGCTGTACCGCCCCCCGTCCGCCTCTCCCGGCCGCTGACGGCCGGGGGTCCGACCGTGCTCTGAACCGCGGGAGGCAAACGAGAACCTCGACCATATGTCCAGGTTCTCTGAATCCGGTGTAGAGCTGTTGGCGGCGGGTAGTGGCCCATGGTTGGCAAACGACTCCCCACCGACCCAGGAGGTAAGCGCACGATGAGCACCATCGAGGAATCCGTCGACGTCGAGGTCCCGGTACGCACCGCCTACAACCAGTGGACCCAGTTCGAGGAGTTCCCACGCTTCATGGACGGCGTCGAGTCGATCACCCAGGTCGACGAGACGCATCTGCGCTGGGTGGCCGACATTGGCGGCGTCCGGCGTGAGTGGGACGCGGAGATCTCCGAGCAGCATCCCGACGAGCGGGTCGCCTGGCACGCGACGGACGGCACCGCCAACGCCGGCGCCGTCACGTTCCACCGCATGGACGACAACAAGACCCGCGTCATGCTCCAGCTCGAGTTCGACCCGGAAGGCATCACCGAGCAGGTCGGCGACAAGCTCGGCTTCGTCCGCCGCCGGGCCAAGGGTGACCTCGGTCGCTTCAAGGAGTTCATCGAGAGCCGAGGCAGTGAGACCGGCGCGTGGCG
>OBLS010000909.1_pt1 | contig 11574 bp, 12 predicted proteins | sample 1519901 | NCBI WGS metagenome assembly OBLS01 (sample SAMEA3113585, study PRJEB22503) | soil metagenome
GACGTCGAGCGGGACGGTCCTCTTCACGCCGCGGATCGTCACGTCGCTCTCCGCCTTGAAGCGAGTGTCCCCGGTGCGCTCGCGGAAGCGGCCCGAGAACGGGATCCGGGGGTGGTTCTCGACGTCGAAGAAGTCGGCGCTCCGGAGGTGAGCGTCACGCTCGGGCTGTCCGGTGTAAAGCTTGGTGGCGTCGATCTCGCCTTCGAAGGTGGAGTCGAGGCAGCTCGCCCAGTCGAAGTCGAGCGAGCCGTGGATGTCCTTGAACAGCCCACGCACCCAGGTGACCATCATGTGCATGGCCCGGAACTCGGCCTCGGTGTGGCCCGGCTCGAACATCCACTTGGTCATGGCCCGTACCTCCATTGTGCCCCGCGGCGGCCCGGCCCCTTGTTCGGTGGGCTACGAGCGGAATCCGGCCCGCAGGAGCTCGGTGACCTGCGGCAGCGGATGAGGCGAGTGCAGCAGCACGACGCCCAGGTGACGGCCCCCGCTCCTCTGCGTGATCACGTAGCAGCGCCCCGCGGCGTCGGTGTAGCCGGTCTTGACGCCGGTGATCCCTGGAACGCCGCGCTGCAGGAACGGGTTGTTGTTGTAGAGGTCGAGGAATCCGCCCTTGATCGGAAACGCGAAACGCTCATGGTCGTCGCCGACGATCCTCCGCACGCGAGGGTTGGCGAGGTCTGCCCGGGCGAGCGCCGCGAGGTCGAGCGCGCACGAGTGGTTGCCCTCGTCCTGGAGGCCGTGAGGGCTCGAGAACCGGGTGCACGTGAGCCCGAGCTCGCGTGCGCGCTTGTTCATCCGCCTCACGAAGTCTCCGACGCTTCCCGCGTCGTGCTGGGCGAGCGCGATCGCGGCGTCGTTTCCCGACACCAGCAGGAGGCCATTGAGCATCGCCTCCAGGCGGACCCGTTCGCCCTTCGGCAGCACCCCCACCCCCGAGCCCTCGTAGGCGAGCGCCTCGGGCGTGATCTCCACCCGCTCGCCGGGCCGATGCCGCTCGGCGACGAGCAGCCCGGTCATCATCTTGGTAAGGCTCGCTATCGGGAGCTCACGGGTGGGGCCCTTCTGCCACAGGATCTCGCCGCTCTCGACGTTGAACAGCACGCCCGCGCTGGGCGGCTTGTCGAACTCGACCTTGACGGGAAGAGGCGACGGGCGGGGGTCGAGCGCGTATTTGGAGGCCTCCCGGGTCGCGCCGCGGACCGGCGCGGTGGAGCCGGGCATCGCAACCGTGCGGGGCGGCGCGGCGTTCGCTTCCTGGGAGGGCGCCGAATCCTCCTCCCACGGTTCGTTGGCGACCACGACCCACGCCGCCGCGACGACGACGACCAGCGTGCATGCCGCCACCACCCGCTTGGACTCGAACCCCCGCATCCAGGTCTCTCCGCGCCACTCAAGCTAGCGCGAACGGCCCCCGTCACTCGGGGTCGGCACATGCGGCCGCCGAGCGGGGGGCTGGGTTCGTCTACTTCCCAGGCGGATTTCGCAGTGCGCCGAGCAGCCCGAACAGCACCAGGGCGACTATCCCGAACGCCGTCACGCTGAGCACGTCGAGCCCGGACTCCGCCACGACGGAGAGCGTCATGAGGCCGAACAGGCCGCAGAACAGCAGCCCGATCACGAGCAGGGCCGCGCGAAGGTCGGGGTCCATCTAGTAGGTCGGGCGGACCGGCGCCGCCGGCTCCTCGCGTCGCATCGCGAACAGCTTGATCGACGCGAGCCCGAACAGGAACCCACCCACGTGCGCGAAGTAGGCGACGCCGCCCCCCTCCCCCGCGACCTCCGGGGTCGCGAGCTGCCCGACCGCGGGCAGGAACTGGAGCACGAACCAGATCCCGAGCATGATCATCGCCGGGATCTCGACCAGGGTGACGAAGAAGATGATGAAGACGAGCGTCAGCACCCGCGCCTGCGGGTGCAGCAGCGCGTACGCGCCTAACACCCCCGCTACGGCGCCGCTCGCCCCCACGGTCGGCACGGTCGCGCTCGTGTCGAGGAACGCCTGCGCGTAGACGGCGACGATCCCGGCGAGCAGGTAGAACGGGATGAACACCACCCTGCCCACCGAGTCCTCGATGTTGTTCCCGAACACCCACAGGAACAGCATGTTCCCGGCCAGATGGAGGATCCCGCCGTGGAGGAACATCGAGGTGAAGACGGTCACCCACCACGGCGGCTCGTCCAGATCGACCAGGGCACCCGCGTCCTGGGCCTGCCGGTAGTCCGACGTCCCCTGGCACACGATGTCGGCCTGCGCCTGGAGCGCGGAGAGGCCACAGTCCTCGCCCGGATGCGTGATCCGGTAGGGGATCGCGCCGAGCTCGATCAGCTCCACGTCGTACTCGGAGGCCCCGAGCCGGCCCGCCTGGCCGGGGGCGGAGCCCTGGTCCTGCGACAGCGTGAACTCCCAGCCGAACACGACCACGTTGAGCACGATCAGGAGCACCGTGAGGATCGGGAAGCGCAGGGTGGGGATGTTGTCCTTCAGCGGCAGCACGGCGGGCCAAGGTTATTGGTCGGAAAACCGGGCAAAGCGGGTCCGGTTTGGGAGACTGGATCTCCAGGTAGTCGAGCGACCGAGAAGCGATGACCTTGCCGACAGCCGATCCCTACCGCGACACAGACGTGATCGATTCGCGCGCGCCGCGGTTCAGCCAGGGGGTGACCGGAATCGTGGCGGTGCTCGGCGCGCTGTTCGGCTGGCCGCTCGCTTGGGCGTTGATGTCCGCCCAGATCCTCGTCGGCCTCACGGCCGGCCGGCGCTACTGCCTGCCGTGCCTGGCCTACTTCGAGCTCGTGCAGCCGCGGTTCGGCGAGGGCCCGCTAGAGGACTCCCGCCCGCCGCGGCTCGCGAACGCGATCGGGACTCTGGTGCTTGGCGCCGCCGCCGCGGCGTGGTGGCTGGGCGCGCCGGTCGTCGGCACGGTGCTCGGCTCGCTCGTGGCCGCGCTCGCGCTTCTCTCGGCCACGACCGGCCTCTGCGTCGGATGTGAGATCTACCGTCTCACCGCCCGCCTCCGCGGCATCTCGCCGCGGCACCACGGCCACATCGAGCCGGCCGACCTCCCCGGGCTCGACGGATTCCGCGAGGCATACGTCGAGTTCACCCATCCCCTGTGTGCGGAGTGCCGCGCGTGGGAGCGACGCCTCGCCGCGGAGCAACGACCCGTGATCACGCTCGACGTCCGCGACCGCCCCGACCTCGCCCGCAAGTACGGCGTCGCGATCGTCCCCACGGTCGTCGCCGTGGACGCACGCGGGACGGTCCTGCAACGGCTCGCCCCCTAGACGGAAGCTACGCGACCGCGGCGGCCTGCTCGGGCACGTGCTCGTCGGCGTGGTACGAGCTGCGGACCAGGGGGCCCGAAGCGACCGACTCGAAGCCGATCTCGTAAGCGGCCCGCTCCAGGGCCGCGAACTCGTCCGGGTGCCAGTAGCGCTCCACGGGCAGGTGGCTCTCGGTCGGGCGCAGGTATTGCCCCACGGTGAGGACCTGGACCTCGTGCTCGCGCAGGATCCCGAACGCCTCCACCATTTCCTCGAAGCTCTCCCCGAGCCCCACCATGAGGCCCGACTTGGTCACCACCTCGCCGCCGCCCATCTCCTTGCCCAGCCTCAGCACGCGGCAGGAGCGCAGGAAGTCGGAGCCGCGGCGCGCGCGCGGGTACAGCCGCGGCACGGTCTCGACGTTGTGGTTGAAGACGTCGGGCCGCTCGTGGATCACCTTGGCGAGCGGCATCTCCTGGCCGCGGAAGTCGGGGGTGAGGACCTCGACCCTGCAGCCGGGCGCCAGCATGCGGATCGAGCGGATCACGCCGACGAACGCGCTCGCGCCGTAATCCGGCAGGTCGTCGCGGTCCACCGAGGTGACGACCGCGTGGCGAAGGCCCATCCGCTTCACCTGGTTGGCAACCCGCATCGGCTCCAGCGGGTCGCTCCAGGTGGGCTTGCCGGTCTGCACGTTGCAGAACCCGCAGCGCCGCGTACACACGTCGCCGAGGATCATGAAGGTGGCGGTGCCGCGCTCCCAGCACTCGCCCACGTTGGGGCAGTTGGCCTCCTGGCAGACGGTGTGGAGATTGTCGTCCTCGATCGCCCGCTTCAACCGCCGGTAGTTCGTGCCGCCGGGGGCCGGGACCTTCAGCCACGGCGGCTTGCGGTGGCGGAACGGCAGCCCGCCGTCCTCGCTGGCGCCACCGGGGCGAGCACGGGAGCGCGTTACGTGGAGCCGGTCGGCGGTCGGCGTGTTCGGTGTAGAGCCCATCGTCTTCAAGTTACTTACCCGCCGACGCAACGACGGCAAGCGGGTCGATTGCGTCAACACGCTCGCTGAGCGCAGCCGGCTCGACCTCAACCGGCTCGCGTTCGTAGACCTCGCCGAAGCGGCCGGCGATCGTGTCCATGAAGGCGCCCATGTCCTGCTCGGCGCCCAGCTCGCGACAGAGCGAGGTCATGCGGCAGGCCTCGATCCCGCAGGGGACGATCCACTCGAACGGCTGCAAGTCGTTGTTGACGTTGATCGCGAACCCGTGGGTTGTGACGCCGCGGTTCACGTGCACGCCGATCGAGCCGATCTTCCGGTCCTTTGCCCACACGCCGGTCAGACCCTCGATGCACTCGGCCTCCACGCCCCACTCCGCGAGCGACTCGATCATCACCCGCTCCATCCGCCGGATGTAGTCATGGACGTCGTCTCCGTAGGCGCGCAGGCTGACGATCGGGTAGCCGACGAGCTGGCCGGGGCCGTGGTAGGTGACGCGGCCGCCGCGGTCCGTGTCGGTCACCTCGATCCCCTGCATCCGATACCAGTCCTCGCCCATCGGCAGCTCGTCGGGAGTCGTGCGGCGGCCCTTCGTGTACACGGGCGGGTGCTCGAGCAGCAGGACCACGTCGGGGATCTCATCGCCGAGGCGGGCTGCCTCGAGGCGCTTCTGGAGGGCGCGGGCTTCGTCGTAGGAAACCTCGCCCGCCCTGAGGATCCAGACCGCCGCGCCCATGCAATTAGTTTCTCACGCGGCGGCTGCGGGCTCGCGCGCAGCCTCGAGGCGCTCCCGCGCGAGCGCGAACGCCGCCCGCAGGGGTGTGATCGAGCGATCCGCGGCGGCCTCCAGCACGTCGTCCATCGTGTCCTCGATCCCGAGCGCGAGCTCACGCGCGTGCTCCTCCGAGTAGCCCCGGATCTCCCTGTAAACGTGGATCAGGCCGCCGGCGTTGACGATGAAGTCCGGCGCATACAGGATGCCGCGCTCGGCCAGCGTCCCATCGAGCCCGTCGACGGCGAGCTGGTTGTTGGCGCTCCCGCACACGACCTCGCACCGCAGGAGCTTCGCGTTCGACTCGTCGATCGCGCCGCCGAGCGCGCAGGGTGCCAGCACGTCGCACTCGGCCAGCATCGCCTCCAGCGGGTCGACCCATCTCCCGCCGAGCTCGGCGGCCAGCCCGCGCTTGCGATCGTCGATGTCGGACAGCAAGAGCTCGGCACCGTCCGCGGCGAGCCGCCGGGCGAGCCTCTCGCCCACGTGCCCGAGCCCGACGACCGCAACCACCCTCCCGGCGAGATCGGGCGAGCCGAAGCGCTCCCGCCCGCAGGCGCGCATCGCCGCCTCGACACCCAGCGCGGTGAAGGGGCTCGGATCACCCGAGCCGCCGTGGGAGGGCGGGAGCCCGGTCAGGTTCTCGGTGCGCTCGCTCATCACGACGAGGTCGTCCGGAGAGAGGCCGACGTCCTCGGCGGTGATGTAGCGGCCCTCGAGCGACTCGACGAGATCGGCGAAGTCGAGCAGCAGCTCCCGCCTGCCCCGCCCGCTGGGCGCCGGCCCGTCGGGAGCGCAGATGACGCCCTTGCCACCGCCCAGCTCCAGCCCCGCCGCGGCGGCCTTGTACGTCATCCCCCGGGCGAGGCGCAGGGCGTCGCGCGCACCGTCGACGGTCGCCTCGTAGTGCCACATGCGGGCGCCGCCCAGCGCGGGGCCCAGCACCGTGGAGTGAATCGCCACGATCACGTAGGCGCCGCTGCGTCCGCCCCTGCGGATCACCAGGTCCTCGTGATCGAACGCCACCGGCGGGACGGCAGCGGCGCCGTTTCCGCTTGGGTGGCCGTTGGCGCTGTGCTCGGTGACGACCGCCATCAGCTCACCTCATCCTGCTCGAGCCGATCCTTGACCGAGGCCAGGAACCGGGCGGCCTCCGCGCCGTCGAGCGCCCGGTGGTCCCAGGACATGCACAGGTAGGTCATCGGGCGCACGGCGATCGAGTCGCCGTCCTCGGTCTCCATCACCACCGGGCGCTTCACGATCGCCTCCAGGTCGAGGATCGCCACCTGGGGCTGGTTGATGATCGGCGTCGCGAGCACGGCGCCGAACTGCCCCGGGTTGGTGATCGTGAACGTGCCGCCGTGGACCTCGTCGGGTTGCAGCTGCTTGGATCGCGCTCGTTGCGCCAGGTCGGCGATCGCCGCAGCGGTGCCCTCGAGGCTGAGCCGCTGGGCCCGGCGGATGACCGGCACGATCAAACCGTCTTCGAGCGCGACCGCGATCCCGAGGTTGACGTCGTCGTGGTAGACGATCTCCTCGTCCTCGATCGACGCGTTCAGGATGGGGTGTTCCTGGATCTGCGCGACCGTCGCGCGCGCCACGAACGCGAGGTAGGTCAGCGGAATGCCGCGGCGCTTGAAGTCCTCCTTCAGCTCGCCCCGCCGGCGGGCGACCGCCGACATGTCGGCCTCGACGATCGTCGTGCAGTGGGCGGCCGTGCGCCGGCTCTCGACCATGTGGCGGGCGATCTGCTGACGCATCGGCGACATCGGCTCCCGCCGCTCGGGCGAGAACACCTCGTCCGGGCCGGCGGGCTTCGCCGGCGCGACCTCCTCGCCGGGCGACGCCTCCCGCGCGGCCTCCTCCGCCATGTACGGGGACTCGGTGTGCAGCACGGGCTCGGGTCGCTCCTGCGGAGCGGGCGCCTCGGAGGGGCCGGCCTGGCCGGATTCCATGTAGGCGAGGACGTCCCGCTTGCGGATCCGGCCGCCGATCCCGGTTCCGGTCACCCGGGTGAGGTCGACCCCATGCCGCTCTGCGATCCGCCGGACCACCGGCGAGTAGAAACCGGAGCGGTCCGCCTCGCCGTTGCCCCGCGGCGCCGCTTGCGGCGCGGACGCGCCCGCCTCGTCCTGGGCGGACGCGCCCGCTTCCTGGGTCCTCGCACTGGATACGTCTTCCTCGGGATGAGCCTCGCCGGGCTTCGCCGCCGGGTCGATCTCCGCCAACGGCGTGCCCACATCGACCGTCTCTCCCGGCTCGACGAGGATCCGGGCCACGCGGCCGCTCGACGGCGAGGGAACCTCGACGTCGATCTTGTCGGTGGTGATGTCGCAGATCGGCTCGTCCGCCTTGACCCAGTCGCCGGCTCGCTTGCGCCACTCGACGATCGTTCCCTCCGCGACGGAGACGCCCATCTGGGGCATCTCGACCTGGACGACCTGGTCAGTACGCGAGGAGCTCACGGCACGCCTCCTTCATGTCGTCGAGCTGGGGAAGCACCGCTCGCTCCAGCGTGGGACTGAACGGGATCGGCACATCCGGGGTGGTCAGCCTGCGGACAGGTGCGTCGAGGTCCTCGAACGCCTCCTGCGCGATCAGCGAAGCGACCTCGGCGCCGACACCGCACGACTGGGTCGCCTCGTGAGCGACCAGGACCTTGCCGGTGCGGCGGGCCGAGGCCAGGATTGCCTCGCGATCGAGCGGCGCGACCGTCCGTAGGTCAAGGACCTCGATGTCCTCGCCCAGCTCCTCCGCGGCCCGCTCGGCGAGCAGCACCGCGGAGCCGTAGGCGACGACCGTCATCTCCTCGCCCTCGCGCGCGATTCGCGCCTCGCCGATCGGCACCGTGTGCTCACCCTCGGGGACCTCGCCCTTGACGTGGCGATACAGCCCCTTGTGCTCCATGTAGCAGACGGGATTGGGGTCCCTGATGGCGCTGATCAGCAGTCCCTTTGCGTCCGCGGCGCTCGCCGGCGCCACGACCTTCAGGCCGGGTGCCTGCACGAACCACGCCTCCGGGTTCTGGGAGTGAAACGGCCCGCCCGAGAACCCACCGCCCGAGGGCAGTCTGACGACCATGGGCACGGCGACGCCCTGGCGGTAGTGCATCTTGGCCGCCACGTTGACGAGCTGGTCGAAGCCGCAGGAGATGAAGTCGGCGAACTGCATCTCCGCAACCGGCTTCATCCCCTCGGCCGCCGTCCCGACGCAGACGCCGATGATCGAGTTCTCGGCCAGGGGCATGTCCAGGCAACGCTCCTCGCCGAACTCCTCGACGAACCCGTCGGTGACCTTGAACGCGCCCCCGAACGGCCCCACGTCCTCGCCGAGGCAGAACACGGTCTCGTCGCGGCGCATCTCGACGCGCAGCGCGTCGGAGATCGCCGCGAGGTAGGTCATCTCGCGCGCGCCCGTGGTGGCGGTGGTCTCCGGTGCGAGTTCCTCCGTCATGCCGCCACCTCCTTCACGGAGCCGTTGCCCGAGCCGTCGGTTGCCCCCCCGTCCTCTTGCCAGTACGACCAGGGCGCCTTCCCGTCTCCGAGCGGCTCCCAGGCGTCCGCGTACACGCCCTGCGTGGCCAGCTCCGGCTCCGGCATCGGCGAGTCGAGCGCCTTTCGCGCAGAGTCCTCGACCTCTTCCTCTACCCCCCGGCGGACCTCGTCTGTCTCCTGCTTGGAGAAGCCATGCTCGGTGGTCAAGCGCTCGAGGTAGCGCTCGATCGGGTCGCGCCCGCGCCACTCCTCGAGCAGCTCGTTCTGCACGTAGCTCATGTCGTCATGCGCGCCGTGCCCGTGCATGCGCATCGTGTGGCACTCGATCAGCGTCGGTCCCTCGCCACCGCGCGCCCTTTCGGCTGCGACACGCGCGGCCTCGAAGACCGCCTCTACGTCGTTCCCGTCGACCGACACGCCGGGGAAGCCATAGCCCTGGGCGCGCTCCACGGGATCGACCGCGTACTCGAGCGACTGCGGCGTCGAGTAGGCGAACCTGTTGTTCTCCAGCACGAAGACCGCCGGCAGCCCGTGGATTCCGGCGAAGTTCATCGCCTCGTGCCACTGGCCGTTGGCCGTCGACCCTTCGCCGAAGAACGTCATCGCCACGCGCGCCTCGCGGCGCATCTTGAAGGCGAGCGCGAGTCCGGTCGTCACCTGCGCCATGTCGGGGAGCATCGAGACCATCCCCACGTTGCCAAGGCGGCGGTCCCCGAAGTGCATGTTGCCGTCCTTGCCCCCGGTCACGCCGCCGGCGCGGCCCATGTAGTTGGCGAGATAGCGGTCGGGAGTCACCCCGCGCACGAAATGAGCCCCGAGGTCGCGGTGCAGGATGCACGCCCGGTCCCGGGGGCCGAGCACGTACGCCGCGCCGACCGATATCGCCTCCTGGCCGCACCCGTCGTAGAAGGAGCCCGGCACCTTTCCCTGCTTGTAGAGGGTCAGGGCGCGCTCCTCCGAGGTGCGCATCAGGAGCATGTAGCGGAGCAGCCTCGCCCGGTCCTCGCGGGTTAGGTGGTCTCCGCGCTTGGCTCCGCGCGCACCGTCGGTTGCGCGCACTTGCGTTCGCGCCATATCGCGTCCGCCTTTCTGTCTCACCGGCTCGGCGGGATCTCCACCGGTCCGGGTCGGCTTTCGCCGCGACGGGATCTCCGCTGCGGCGCCTACGGACGACGGGAAGCGAGGGTTCCGCCTCTCCTCCCTATGTGATCTACATCACAGCGATTCTACCCCGCAGACCGGGCAGGTCAAACGGCTTCGCGGGCGACGATCGAGGTAGCTCCTTACCTCTTGGTGGGCTCGGGCGTTCATGGGTCGAGGCAGGAGCACGGGAATGAAGCTGACAGCGACGCTACTGGTGTTGGGAGCGGTCATGCTCCTCGGCGTGCAAGCGGTATCCGCCGGTGGAGCGATCGACCCCGCCGACCTCTCGCTGATCAAGTCGGACAACCCCGACCCGGTGGGCGAGAACGCCGTTCTCACCTACACGATCGAGGTCCAGAACGGCGGCCCCGATCCGGCGACCAACGTTGCGGTGACGGACGATCTGCCGAGTCAGGTCGACCCCGGCTCCGCGACGCCATCCGCTGGCACCTGCCAGATCACGGGCAAGAAGGTCACCTGCGAGCTTGGCACGATCGAAAGCGGAGGGTCGGCGACCGTGACAATCGAGGTCACGACCAAGAAGGCGGGTGAGGTCACGAACACGGCCGAGGTGGCGAGCGACGTCGAGGATCCGCAGGCCGCCAACAACCAGGACTCCGTGACCACAACCGTGATGGCGGGACCGCCGGCGGCGACCTGCAAGAAGAAGGCGCCCACGATCACAGGCACCGACGCCGGCGAGACCCTGAACGGGACCGACAAGAAGGACGTGATTCTCGCCGGCGGCGGTGACGACCAGATCAATGGCGGGGACGCCAACGACCTGATCTGCGCCGGGGACGGGAACGATGCCGTCCTCGCGGGCGCGGGGAACGACTTCGTGAAGGGCCAGCGCGGGCGTGACGCGATCAAGGGTCAGGCCGGCAGCGACACGCTGCGGGGGAACCGCGGCCGGGACAAGCTGCGAGGAGGCAGCGAAAACGACCTACTGGCCGGCGGCAAGGGCCGCGACTCCTGCAAGGGTGGCGGCGGCCGCGACATCCTGCGCAGCTGCTGACCCGTCCGAGCTATCCGCTCGGCGCGCCGTGCGGCGCCTCCGGCCCGGCGACCCACCCACCCTCCTGGTCGGGCGGCCAGAAGGGCCACTCCTCGAACGCCAGGCAGCGGCCGTCGTCGTCGAGGCGCACCACCCATAGGTCGCGGTACTCCTTGACCGCGGGATCGCCGTAGCGCACCTCCACTCTCGCGACGCCGGTGTCGCCCTCGACCGCCACGATCTCGGCTTTCAGCTCGAAGGCCTCGTCGGGACCCTCGCGCTCCCGCTCCCACATCTCGGCGATCGCAGCCAGCCCGCGGTAAGCCTCCTCGTACGGACTCGTGCGGTAGCTCGCGTCGTCCGCGAACACCTCCCCGAGCACCTCGGTTCCCGGGGTCCGCCACGCCCGCTCGTACCCGGCCAGCCACCGGCCGAGCTCGTTGCGATCCACGATCCGGACGCTACATCAGGTTCCGAGCCGAGCCGAGGGCTGATTCGCCCGCTCCGCCGCCCTCTTCACTGCGCGAAGGAGTCAGCGCACAGCACGTTGAAGCGGGAACCGGCTCGGATGAGGTCGGTAACACCACACGCAGATTGCTTTCGCCGACCAGTGTGGTGTTTCCGTTGCATATCAACGGGAACGCCACATTCAACGTCGGATGAGCTCGTGACTGTGGTGCTGGCGTTCTCCGGCCGGCCGCGTCACCCGGCCAGCAGCGGTTCCCCGATCGCGGCCGCGGGAAGCCCGCTGCGTGAGCGCGGGGGCGACGCGATCATCGCAGGACGGGCCGGGACGTCTATCGGGCGGGCTCGGGCTCGGGCTCGGTCTCCGCCGGCTGGCGGCCGAGGCCCACGCGGGGCAGCCACTCGAGCGAGCGGGGCAGGTACCAGTTCCAGTCGCCGAGCA
>OBLS010000910.1_pt1 | contig 11567 bp, 17 predicted proteins | sample 1519901 | NCBI WGS metagenome assembly OBLS01 (sample SAMEA3113585, study PRJEB22503) | soil metagenome
TACATTAATTGCTGGAGTTATACTTGCGTCTGGTTTATTTGTTGGTTCTTCAATAGCACTGCCTCACGACATCAACATAGCATATGCAGGCTTCGTTGGCTCCATTGCGACAGTAGGAGTAATCATGATAAGAAGAATAATTTCGCGGTCGATCTAATAACATACATCTAATTCACAGTCCTTGAACATAAGATACTTAAAACAGACTATTGACAGTTCTGCTGCATATGTGGGTCCTCTCATATTGTTGCATCGGGTGCTAGTTTGTTGCTTGTGGGGCGCGACAAGTTTTAAAGCTCATCGCCCATATATCTCGAATTGATTATACAGGGAAGAAATGAGTCAAAAGATACTCCTGTTGCAAAGTTAAATTGATTAGGCCAAGAAGGCTTTTGCATCGGAAATCTCTTATCAAATGAATAAATATGATATTAGCGATATCACTAGTAATATGATTCCTTTGCTTTTATTTGGTGGTTTAGGTACGAAAGGGGCATTGATGCTTGGATTCACAGCTGCGGAGGTAATACTACACTATTGGAATTCAAAAAAAATCCCTCCAGAGATTCACATTTTTGGTAGGCGAGTCCACCATGGGGAAATTGGGGCATTATTGTCAGCAACATCTTTGCTTATCGGAAAAATTCCCGTTCCTGCACCAGCATTAGGCATCCTTGCAGGGATAGGAGCAGGACTAATAAAAGATGACCTTGAAGATTTCAAGGAATGGTTTAGATTTAGGAAGTTGAACCTCATGAAAAAGGTACCAAAGTAATTCATTTAATATTCTGCTTTTAATCTCTTCTAGGGCCCTAGTCGTCCCACCAACCAACAACATAGATTATTTCCTTAGGTAAAATGTTATGCTCTTCTAATGATTGGTTATATTAGTACCATATACAAGGACATAATAGGTGAGACAATAATACATATTCACTTATTTTATTGGCTAAATGGAATTCTTTGTTGTCCTCTTCCGTTCATTTGCTGATTAACAACAGAATGGACCAACCTTCCTACCGAAATTGCAGATATAATGCCCATTAAAAATTCAGGAGCATCTATCAGTAAGTGCCCAAGGGGATCCTTCCTGGGATCCACCTTATCAACATGGACCGTATAGTGTCCGCTATATTCTCTAATATGTAAATTCTTGTAGCGAAATTGCCGCTTCGCTCCTTTCTTGTTTCCCAGTTGAGTTTCCTCGTAGTCAATCGTCGGTCTAACATCCTTCGGAACGACGATATCGCCATCAATATCAATAAACGGCAATACTGAACTTTTATGCAGGAAGTATATAAATTGTCATGACTGTCCAAGACTGCACTGTAAGACTAATAATAAATCCGGCTTTCATACTGGTATATATATATGAACGAGCAATCAAACCTATGTCAGCGAAATCGCGGTTATTATACTAGTATCGGATACAATAAAAGATAACGAAACATAACAGAATTAGAAGTGCAACGAACCATTAAACAAAAGATAAGGTCACTAAATACCAAAAAAGTTTATTGTGGAGATATTTCGATGAGGCTTGATCGCTATGAGTTAAACAAAAATGTCGTCGATAAAGAAATTGTCGAACACTCACCCTCCATAGGCGTCATTCCTGTTCTCGATAATCACACACTGATTTTTGTGACTCAATACCGTTATGCAGTGGGAAAGACTCTATTAGAGATACCTGCAGGTAAAATAGAGAAGGGAGAAACTCTAAGACAAGCTGCTCATAGGGAGATGTCAGAAGAAATTGGCTATACTGGAACATTGGCACCATTATTTCAATGGTATCTTGCACCTGGATATAGTACTGAAGTAATGCAGATCTTTATCGCAACAAATTTGAAAAAATTAAGAACAAGAGGAAAGTTGGATGAAGACGAAGATATTACAATCAAGAAGATGAAATTAATCACGGCTATTCAGAAATGCATCAACGGAGGCATTGAGGATTGCAAGACAGTATCGGCGGTATTGACCTATGCAATGGTATCACAACCAAAAAAACCCAAGAAATATCATAGCCAATCCGAATGCACAGGATGATACATTTTCTTTCTAGCATCATCTAGACTATTTCTCTCGATTATTAACCCCTGCCTCTTTAAGTCCTCTACTGCGGCCTGTACCGTTCTTCTCGGAAGGTGACTTATGCTAGTTAATTCGCTTTGATCTATTGGATATTTGGTTTTAATAATATAGTAAATAAATTTTGCAGCAGGACCTCCTTCTGGATCTTTTCGTAAATATGAAACTCCAAAAACAGATTTTGATAAAAACCCGCGTCGCTGTGATTCAACTGAAGTAATTGCATCAGAACGTATCTCTGCTAAATTTACGCGCTGCCCAAATTCTGCAATTAAAGCAGATTGTTGTGATTCAATCGGAGCTTCAAATATAAAGGTATTAGGAGGATATTTAGCAGTAAGCGCACCTATAAAATTCCATTTGATGACGCCTTTCTCGTCATAAATTCCTACACTTAATCCTTCATTTGCCTCAAGTACTACTTTTTTTAATCCTAATGTCATAGCTTGATCTATTTTGATCAACGTTTCCTCCATGCTTAGCTGATGCCTAGGGTCTTTCTTTCCTACCTTCCATTGAAAGTCAAGATCTTGTGACATTATGATATCAACAATCTTCTTTTTATCTTCTATATCCAAATCGATGTTGTTCTCCCCTAGTTCTACGGCATCAAAACCAATTTCTGCAATCTTCTTTGTAAGAGGAATTAGTGAATTTTCTAGGGTAGCAAATTCAGCAATTGTACTCCCCGTTGATACATGTACATCGAAATCATGATAAAAATTGATTCTTTTCTTAAGAGTCGTTTCAGATACCAGTAAGGGAAGTGCACCATAAATCTTGACCATATCAACAAATGGAGAGACTAATTCGAAGCTTTCCTTGTCTAATCCTTGAAACTTGTCTATAATATACGTAAGGCCTTCTGCTCGGGGCTTTCTTGAATCTACCCTGTCCTTAACCAATTCCCCTAACAATATACGCTGATAATACAGGAATTATATATAAAATGGTTATTGCATTACAGGTATTTTTACCTACCAGTGATATCTTATTGCCGATATAGATGACGTAAACTCTTTCTCTATTTCATCAAGTCTGTCTATAGAGCCATTAACTTTGCGTAGACCATGAAAAGATGAGTTATTTCGCACTTCGTCCATAAAAGAGATCACTTCTTCATTTGTGACCCCATGCTTAATATCATAGCTTATTCCCTTACAGATGTTTGTTAACTTATTGTATTTTTTATGCTGTCTTCTTTGCCATGAAGACGCATCTGGAGACAGCCCTGTTACAAACTTTATGACTGTTTTTTTCATATGCTCGACATGCCATTCTCTAAGGGGATAATTATTATTCTGCATGAAAACGTAGTATTAAGGTTAAACTACCTTATAACTTCTTAGTGCTCCAATAAGAATTGAGATGATGGTGTCATATTAAAAGAATTAGCAAAAGCACATGAATTGGCTTCTGACAACTGTAACAGAAAACAAGAGAGGGTAGGTCACATACATACTTTCAATTGTTTTGCTTGGAAGTATGGCTAATGTGGAGGTCAAGCCTACGCATTATTCCCGTGCCTTCTTCAAGTTTATTACGCAATATTTTTGAGATCTGCTCAAATATTCTGTATGAACCAATCATTGCTTCGATCTTTTCTTTGTCGGAAGCGGCATTGGTTTCTATGATAAGATAATCAGATATTAATCTGAGGTTAATCTGGAATCCATAATGGTCATCGCTAATCCATTGGAGCATATAACCTCCAGCTTCGCTTTCAATCATTCCAACCCATCTGAGATTATTAAACCACTTTCCAATAAGTCCATATAATATTTCCTCGGGTTTTACATCGACAGAAATGTATGTTTGAAGTAGTTGAATGTAACCATTTCTTTTTTCTTTTTCTTTCTTTTTTTCAAGTATGCTATTATTACTTACTAATTTGTACGCTCTATCTTTCGGTGACAACAATAATCTCATTAGTGATACTCCATTTTCAGTCAATTTATATCCAATACTAGATTTCTCAACCAGCTTCATATCCTCAAGTCTGATCAAAGCTCTAGTAAGGCTCTGCTGATGGAGGTTCAATTTTCTTATTAGACCTTTGAATGAATAATTCGATCGGACTCCTTGACCCATTAGTAATAGTATCTTGGAATCGTTGAGGTGAAGTACATCATCCGTAAGAGGCAGGGAGTCTTCGACTCTGACATTATTATCGTAATCCTTTTGTTCCTTCTGAATTAGTATTTGTTTAGATTTTTCGTCAGAAATGACGTGCCCTGTTACAACATCTTTTTCTTTTTGCTCCTCTTGATATTTGTCCTCAATTGGAGGGTAATTTACATTTGGAATAGAATCTTTATTTTCTGGTGTGTTTGATTGTGTCCCCGACGCTTCTTCCACTGACATAAGTTGGTTATTTAAGCATATAAATCATAAAGTTAGTAATCAAAAAGTAAGTAAGCTAAATATGACTGTCGAATAATACCTTATCCTCTTGAGAATTATGATGCTAACTAATAGATACTTTAATCATTTAGGTTGCATTTTGCTGAATATGCTATAATAACAATCTGCACAAGGTATTAATTGGTACCGACACTGTATGGCTGAGGGATTTTTGGAATATTCCATTGTCTCCTTTATCTCCATGCATTCCCATGACTTAATAACTATCAATATCTAAGCCATTATTTCCCCTACTTCGAAATTAAAAATGAATAGCAGACTTTCGACTAATTATTCCCTAATTGAACTGAAACATGTTGTTTACGTGCGTTATTGATGTTCAAGTTTATTGCAGTTTGTACATAACGCCTTAGGGTCTCAGCTAATTCAGATTGTGTATTGAGAATATACATTTTGGTGTTACCTATTTTGCCCGTTTCTTTAACAAGTTCCTTTGCTACTAAGTGCGGCAAAACCCTCTGAATGGTTCTTGGTGGAACCTTTGTTATCTTGCTCATCTCAGAAGCAGAGTAGTCAAATTTTGAATTAAGAATAAGAAAATCTAATATCCTAGAAGTACTGTTTCTGAATAAGGATTCCAGAGGCCTATTACTGTTGTAACTAACTTCTTCTCGTGCATATTTCGCAGACATCTGATGTATTCTTCTCCTTACTATATTTAAGCATACGCCAACAATGGCGTCGGATTACGCAATAGCGGCCAACTGAGCGCCTTAAATGGCCGATTGCTCTATTCGGTGGTAGGTTAATCAATGCGTGCAGATAATATCATTTAGATGCCATCTATTTCTGAGTGGCGCACGTGGATCTTACAACAGCTAATTAGTGACGGAATTCACAATGTAATGTTAGAAGAGAGACTACGCAATGAGGCAGGCAGACATTATGACGACAAATTCGATTTAGCCATGAAATCTCTTATGGATGAAGGCATAATTATGTCACTGGAATCCAGGCGTGAAAAAAAGTATGTTGTGAATTTTGGTAAACTAGATGATGCCCAAAAAATCATCAATTCAGAGACAGTTTACAAATCTCCTACTATAGTACAACCATATATTGCTGAGCCGGAGGGATATGTGTATTGGTTTGAAAATAAGGAGGATAGAAAATTCAAGAAACAAAGCATTTACCGAGTCTATTTTAAAAAAACAGACCAAATGGATTTTGCTGCGCAATTAATGACACAGTCTATGAATAACCCTAAAACTCTCTATATGGGCTCTTTAAACGATTCAGATTCCTATATATCAAAGATTTGGCGTGCTGCCTCGACAATTGCTGGAGAAAGTAATGATGGCACATTCATACTCCAGGACTTGCAAGACAGGGAACGCATAGCATGTGGCAATAATAGACAACGTGGAAAAATTGCCCTCATTATATTCCGTACTCTAGGGTATATTCAAGCTGTAGAAACAAAGGGAAATTCGACGAAATTCAAAGTCGGGGGCAAAAAACCATTTGCCATGACATTAGATGAAGTCTTTAATTTAACGGATAAAAGAAATCTGGTATGAATATTAATTTCTAAAGGAAGTTGGCCGAATGATCGCAAGCAAAAATAGCTAGATGGTATTCATAAAGGTCTGCCATTAGAATCATACTTAACTTTTCTTCCTCTATCGTCCTCACGACCTGAACCAGTGGAAGTAGATATAACCTTCTTTTCCTCTTTTGGTCTACGACTGCGTACCACAAATAACAATACGCCCAATCCAATCATGAAACCGGCGGTAGTCGCGAACATAAACATTTGATCTGCCATGAACTTTTTAGTTATCTGGTTTTTATTAAGGATTTCTATACTGGTTTTTATATATTGCCTTTTTCTGAGATACTTGTTCAAATTTTTACAACAGTTTCACTAGATGAAGCTGCAGTCTCTTCCTACCGAAATCTTCCTATTTTGACAATTAAATATGATCTGATACATCATTTTATTGAAATATTGTGACATGATAAAACTGGATCTAAGGCTGGTGTGTTTCACATTACTGTGCTTGTCTTAAACTTATATATTTTATTATAATATGAGAAATGTGAGTAGTGCTATCGCTTTGACCCGGCTATTTTGTATTTTTCCAATCAACAGATCGAATTGTAATAATATTTCACTCGGAAAATTTTTGTGAGAAGGAATGATAAATAGTAACAATAAAAGAATCTTAGTGGCGGACGATGAACCTGACATTACTCTAATGCTAAAACGAGTTCTGGAGGAGAATGGTTTTAGGGTTGATTCATTTAATGAGCCATCTGCAGTATTGCAAAGTTTTAAACCAGGAATATACGACTTGTTGATCCTTGATATCAAAATGCCCTCGATAAATGGTTTTGAACTATATCTCAAATTACGGGAGATCGACCCGAACGTTAAAGTGTGTTTTCTGACTGCGCTCAGTGAATTACGAGACTATGAAGATTATAGAAAAGAAGTTTTTCCCAAATGGGGTGAACGATACTTCGTTTCAAAACCAATTGAAAATGAGGAACTAATAAGAAGATTAAATGCAATGATATGGTCTTATTGAAGACCATATAATTCCCACTTATCCCAGATGATAGTTCCAAATACAGTCATTGATATCTGAGCTTGTACACTAAATTATGATGCGTTCGTACCGTCTGCCGCACAATATCCCATGCTTCATCTCATAATCAATATAGCTGTGTTGAGTTATTGCCGAACAATTTGCTCGAGGATGCAAAAAAAGTAGTCTTAGCCCTATTTGCTATAGATAATTGATAGGAGCTAATTCATCCATTCTGTTGTATATTTCTAGTAAACGCATCCCCTTTTCGGTCGTCCTATAGGTTTGACTTCCCTCTTCGTATTCCAACAGATCGTTTTCGGCTAAAAGTGTCAAGTATTCTTTCATGAGATTATATGAAAGAAATGCTTTGTACATTATTTTCGTCTTGGTAGCGCCTCCACCATTTGCAGCCTCCAAAATCAACCCAACTATGTCAGTTCTACTTCTATATTTCATTACAGATTCAAGAAGAAATTGTAGACTATGTATTTATGAGAAACTCAAATTAGTACTAAATATATTCATAGTTCATATCAGACAAAACCATGTACTGATTTATTAATTGTAACTATCCGTTTATACAATTGCTCGTTTTACTCTACGACTTATATAGTTAATTATTACATAATTTTTCTGATGTAAGTCTTTGCCTAAAATATATTTTGTTGAACTAAGGGGTTGCATACCACCCCATGATGGAATAATGCAATACTTGCTCTTTTGTTCGGGGATCTTCGACTAAGGATTCTATGATTTTTTTTTCTTTTACTAGAATTTTCAAGGCATTTCTGATACGTGATAACTCCCTGAGATCCTTTTTGGAGGTCGGAATACTGCCATCCTTACTTATAAGGTTGAAAACTCGTTCTGCTATATGACGTTCGGAATAAGGTTGGTTCTCCTTTCTGAGAAATGTCTCTATTTTGTTTATATATCTAGACTCGGTATTCTGGGAGGGACGGAAGTTTTCTTCATTGCGCCTCTGGCTCATGCTATAGAAATACTGACAGTTTCTATTAAGACTTACATGACGGAAAAACTACGTTTACTACCGAAAACTCTGATCAATATGTGTTGAAAATTGTTAACTTTTTTCGGGTATTATAAGTGAATGACTAATAATGGAGCCTAGAATTTTCATATAGTTCCCTGTCATCATGTGACAATAGGATATTCATATGACAATTCTTGCATAGGAGATACTTTGATTCATTTGCTAATTCTGTTTTGCAATTTTTACAGAATTTTTTCAGCATGTCCAGTCTCCTAGTTCATTATATTAGACTGCTTTATGTGAATCTAATGTCTTTATGCTAACAAAGGTTTTGCTACAAATATATTTTTTAGAGGGTTTGATTAATGTCATAGATTCAGCTGAGTATGGGGACAAGGGTAGAATGATGCCCATTAAGTCTTATGGTCATATGTTACCTATAATATTTTATCTCAACGAGTGGACGACAACCCTGTTCACTATCGTCAATAATCAAGTCCACACGTCCTAGCTCATACTACGGACCTTCTGAGAACTCATAGCCGAACGGAACAGAATCTGGGGATATGCATATTTTGATTTCATCATGCTCATATCGGAATTTCTCTGCGGTTGGGTTCAGCAGTTATCTTCCCGTTGGTTATCACTGGCATATTTATGGAAGGATGCCTCTGACTACTTTGTCCCAATAGTTGATGAGCAACAAAAATTTTAAATTGGAAAAATAATATTGCTTTTAGTACAGTCAAATATGAATCCTGAAATAGCAATAATAGTAATATCCCTTCTGTTAATTTTGACTATAAGTAGCACGGGTCTCTTCCAATTCGCTAGTGCCTTTGTTAATATTATATCACCTTCAAAAGGTGAAGCAGTTCCGGCTGGTTCTAGTCTCACAGTCTCAGGTACATCAGACGATAATGCTCAAACAAACTGTAACATTCAAATTATTGTAAATGACAATCGCCCTTATCAAGACACAATACCTGTCGCGCCAGGAGACTATTCGGAATGGACATTTGTTGTAAACCCGCAATATGCTGAAATAGAAGAAGGTATAAACACAATTACTTCCAAAGCGTCATGTGATGTTCCACATGAGCCATTTCTGAAGCTAGATCCTCTTACCAGACAGTACGTTAAACATTACGGTATTAATGTGACAGGAGTACCTGCTGGAGTACAAGGTGGGCTCGATTCAGAACAGCCACCTGTGTTTCCCCCAACAGAGGAGGAAGATGGATTTGAGGGAGAAGAGGATGAAGATGAGGATTCGACATCAGAAGACTCACTGTTTGGATAGAATTGTATGGATCACGACACTTCACAACCCAGTAGCCATTTAATATTCTGTCTAGTTGGCTATGCATAGTTTTAAGACTCAGGTCATCAGACATTTGATAGGCTGGAAAACTATCTGACAATAGCAATAACCGGACAAAAGGAAAATATAAAATCCCAAACAGTATACTATTAGTGGATAAGCAACCCATTATTGTATACCCGAGTGCAGCGTCCAAAGTAAATAGTTGGAAATAGGACTTCTCACAATCCATTTGCTTATACTATGTTGTCATATTTTATCTAACGAATTAATAGTTTAACCCTTCAAGGAGGTGATCTTGGAGAATTTTTTTGCATAATTATATCACCTGTTATAGAATCAATATAATATAATGAGGTATCTTTCTTATCTAAGACTTCCCAAGCAAAGTGGTTTCCCGTTGTTATCGTAGAGTCTCCTGCCGAACCCAAATATCTTCCGACAGAATTTGAATTTGGATCAGATTCAAAAATACTTCCGTTGCCTTTAACATAAACAAACCTCGCAACAAAATCGTTCGGACTTTGAGATTCAGTTGAACCATCCTTATATTCCATCACAATCGAAACTGCCGTATCAGGCATTATCGGGAGCCGGCTAAGGGATGGTTCCCTTAAGGAAATTTGCAATGCAACATATACAAGAAACATTGTTGTAAGCCCAACTGCAATGGACACACTCAGTTTGGCTGTTTTCTTATTCAATTTTCTGAATACACTGAATTATCTCTTGCTATAACAATATAGTCTTTTGTCACAGATAAGTACCAAATTGATATTGTTTAAAACTATAACTTAACTTTCCTTGTTGTCATATATTCCCATAGATGCTAGGTTGTGTCTATATTGGCTTATGCACATACCGGAAGTTTTTGTTGATAGAATCACTCTTTACCTTTGACTGTTGTTTAAGAAGATGCCCTAAACCTCAGTTAGGAGATAAGTATCTGCAAAGTGATTAAATTGTAACCGAATCCGTTTGATAGTACCCCGCTGCAGACAATACTCGCGGCATGCTGCTGATTATAATAAATTGCTGTCTTTGAGCAATATTAGTTGTTATATGAATTCTTTGTACCCAATCATATACTCTATTATAATGAGCATAAATTTCATACCACTCGGAGATTATCAAACTGGATGAGCTAGGAATGAAATATCTAAAAGCGATTGTACATACCCCTGGATAAGCCTTTATAATATTAAGACCAGATAGTCAAGGAACAGAATAATTGGACAAAGGGTATTGAGATTGAGCTATATATTAAAAAAGCCCACTAAAAAATACCGTTTGTGATTATCTGTTGCTGTTGTGAATCTTCGCTCTCTTCCTTTATTTTGTTTTCTTTGCTGTTGCTTTGTGTGATTTCTCTTTCAAAATTGAAGGGATCAGGATTGTTTTTGAACATTTTGATAGCATCCGTAACAACTACACCATTTGTAGTTAAATCGAGTTTAGATTTGTAACACTCGTTTGCAAGGGCTAGTGCTTGCAATCTTATCTTATCGTCAGCAGTTGAAGGTTTTTCTGCAATGTCCAGTGCTAGTTTTAATACTCGATTTATTCCTGTTAGACAGTTTTGATATTCCTCGGGCACTCTTTCCTGAATTTGTTCTTGAAGATTCTCCTGGGCCCGTTGTCTTAGAAATTGTATATCCCTGGTAATGGTATGTCGGGGGATTTTTAACGTATCAGCTATTTCATGGTTGTTATATCCTTTCACTAGTAATTCTTGTACTCTGCATCTACGCCACTCAAGGGAATCTTTTCTGTTTTCCGAATTTGTTTTCATCTTGACATCCTGAAACTATTACATTCTAATGGTACGAAGTTAGTTTTTAGCTTTAACTATCATATAGATATTCGTTTTCTAGCCAATCTTGTTCTAGACATTAACTCGCAGATTATGAGAAACAGTTATCTTCCTTTATTCTGTCCCATGCTTTGAGCGCGATCCGTCTTGCCATGTGCTACAAAGTCACAACAATTGCGCTGCAAAACACTCGCATTGCATGTTATGTCCAAACAGCCTAGAACAAGCAGCCCAAAGGTCAAAAGATTAATACTCGTGCCTTTGGAATTAAGGCAAAGGAAATATTTCTTGAAAAAATGGAGATATCATAATATTTATTATTGGTACCTTATCTTTCAGGCTCACTCATTTCTTGGAAACAACGACTCGTATGGCTCTAGA
>OBLS010000911.1_pt1 | contig 11565 bp, 16 predicted proteins | sample 1519901 | NCBI WGS metagenome assembly OBLS01 (sample SAMEA3113585, study PRJEB22503) | soil metagenome
CGTAGTGCGTTTCCAACCTTGGGGATCAAAGGCGATTATATTTTTGCCTACTCTGATTCAAAACAAATGGAGTTAGACGATCTACAATCTGAATTATCATTCGAAGAATGGAAGAGAAAAAGACGCGCGCATATTCACGAAATAGTTGATGCATCTATGTTAACTGAACAAGAGAAAGAATGGATGCAAGAGTATGCGCCACAAGTTATAACAGATATATCTTATAATGGTAAGGAGAATAGATACGTGGAGCGGGTTACAATGCCTAATCTCTTTGATATGCGCGCGCGAGATAGACAACTCGAAAATTAGATGCCCAGATTTATGGTCTCATACGATTATAGATGGTTCTCATTTCTCGATGATTTCTAGAACAGAACGACTCTGAAAAATTTAAGACATAGTGCAAACAAGTAAATACTAATCATATAGTTGCCCGAATACATCACTGGTGACCGTTAGATGTGATCTCGTATAATGCGGTTCAACAGGAGAAAGCCAGATCCTAAAAGAATCTATCGTTTTCCTTTTACATGGAACAAAGATGCGCGCGCGGAAAATCAAATTAATCGTATAAACTTCGCGCCTCACAAACGGAGGAAATGAAGGGAATACCGGAGACATCGTCAATAAAGAGGACAGGGACAACTCTTAAGGCATTGAACAAACAAACAGATACTCAACCTATCTATGCCTACATTCATTGACTTTCATTCTATGGGCAAATATAAGGAAGTTGATCTCAAGAGAGGTCAAAAGGAACCTAGGGACGAATTTGGAGTCAAGACACTCAATATTTTTTACGACTTGGACTCTGGTATGATGTTTTGTTTATTAGATGCCCCTGACAGAGATGCCGTGGAAAAACACCATACCAAGTTCGGGATGAAATGTGATTGGATCACTCCAGTTAAGATGACCTCAGAATATAATATTTCTGAGTAGAGGGGCGAATAATATTTGTTGCGCGCAAGAAATCAAAGTTAAGGATCTTAGACATGCAAAAGTGGATCTTCCTCAGTTTGTGTAGTATACCCTTAGGAGATTTGGAGGGGCCACCTACAAGTTAAATTTACTGCACAGAAATTCTAATTGCAGTGATTAAAGTTCACACCACACCTCACTTTCTATTAGAACACCTAATTTAGGTGTGGGTTTGGGTGAAGTGCATTTCAATTGGTCGGCAAAAAACTAAGAGAAATTTTGGGCGCAAATTTTAGCTCACTCCAGATTCTTTATAATCGTGGATCCATACCACTTTTGCATCCTTGAATTCCTTATTTACGTCTTCTGAAAGTAACGCGCCCGTTTGTTTCAATAAATTCAATTGATCTACAACATCCCAATGCCCTGTAATTATTTCATTTTCTATCCGATAAAGATCTGCAGATCTGATGTTTACTTTATTGTTTGTCGATTGTACACCTCGAAACCCTCCTTTGTGAGTTCCAGATCCATTCAGAAATACTACTACAAGATTGTTTTCTGCAATTATGTGTTCTATGGTTGTGTGCATATCAGGAAATGCCTCAAAGAAGTCAGTTAGAAACTGTTTGAATCCTTCACCTCCCTTCCCTGCCTGAGGACTGCCTTCAACAGAATCTCTGCCAAAATATTTTTCCATTGATGATAAGTTGTGTTGGTTAAAAATTTCCTCTATGAACGATCTTATCAGAGTCTTATTTCTTTCCTCAAGTGAACTCTCTTCCGTCGAGGACATACGGTAACATATAAGGAGTCACATTATTTATCTATTGAAATCACTTTTGCGCGCACAGTTTTATCGATGCAAGTTTAAAGTACCTTTTTAAATGATTTTAGTGGATATTCGTTCTATTAACAGATTCCTAACAGAAAATGAAACGATGAGGTTCGATGGTTGCATGTCCGCAGTATGGACAGTACCTTGCATCATCTCGCGACGGAGATATTTTAATCAATTGAAACCTAGAACCACAAGTCCTGCATATGTAGGTATACCCTCGTAACATCAGAGACATGAATATGAAACAACAAATAACTAATTACGAATTTCTAATCCTTTTCATTTCTTTTATAGAAACTAGTATCAGGTCTCTGCCTCTGCCATAGTCTATAGTACGCGAGATATACAATTTCCCAGGAATAATCAGATGAGTCTTGTATGGAGTCTACTTTCAGATATTAAAACTCCTCATATAGTTACTTCTGATTTCGTTTACGTACGGTTAATTGGGGATAGAAGTATCCAAGAGAAAGATTTTGGCACGATTCAGATTGATCGGATAAGGGAAATGAAGAAAGTCGCGCGCAACTTCAACAAAGAAACTAATGAAGAAAAGTTGTCAGGTGCCAAGTATGCGATAGTTGCCGCAAACAATCATTATGCAGGTTTTGCTCCAGGTACAGTTAACATATTCAGACAATTGACAGGCCTACAGGAAGTTAAATGGGGAGATGAATTTATTGCAACTGATGATCTGGAAAAAGACGTTGACGTAAGTACGAATAAACGCGTGATTAAGAATAAACAAACGAGTCTGTCTGATTTTATGAAATAAGTCCTCCGTAGTATCAGTAAACTTCAAGATGAAGTGTATATTCGAAATCCAGAAAATGAGGTCCCTAATTTTCCTTCAAATATCTCTTCCAGTTATTAATTTCTACATCAAATCCCTTGAGTTGTTCCTGAAACTGTTCATCAGTCAGTCCATCTGGTCTCATAAACGTCCAAGTGGTCGAAGATCCTTCCTCGTTTGGAACTACTCTAATGATAATGCAATGTTTATCATTTGTGCGCGCGCAAAATCCATTTCGAATCAATTATGACCCAATAGTGTGCAAAAATCTTGAAAATGAATAGATCACAACTCTAGTTCACTTATTTCCATTCCCACAATCTATGTTCGTAATTACCTAATGCATCTACCTCATACTCGTTTACTCCCATTAAATGATTAAGAAATGCAAGTCTATTCTCTGAATATGTTTCATAAAATATCGCACCAACATATCTCGTCTTCCCTAACTCGATCTTTTTTCCCTCGGCACGGCCAGTTGCCGTTGCCACCTCGCGACCATCCCTGGTCATAATTACACCTCGACCCTGACTGTAAGAAGTCCCATCAGATCTTTGAATCGCCCAATACGTCCAGTTTGTGTTCACTTCTAGACTTCCCGTGAATATTCCTGTACCCGCAATCGACACCTCAAATTTTGGAGTTCCATTCTCAACTGATAGTACCCTTTGGCCAGTAATCCTTCCTCTACTTTCGAAAAGTAATTGCCCTAACATCAGAATTCACATGATATGGCGGCCATGTCAGGGATTTATGTAATTCTCTAACGGTTATATGTCTAGGACATGAACATCACGTAAACTAAAATGGAAAAGGTTCCGGAGAATGATGGTTTTGTGGAAGATGAAGAGAATGACATTGATGATGAACTTGAAGAAGAAATAGAAGAAGAATTTGATGAGGACAATGACTCTTTCTGAACGAACTACGGATTCTAAATGGTGGTGTGTGCAGAAACTCGGAATAATTTAAAGACAAGAATTTGAAATTCCACTTGACTATATTTTTGCGCGCACAATCCAAAAGAAGAAAGGAATATAATCGTCTGTGTTTTGCGCGCAAATTTTCTCTATTGGCCATATGGATCACATGATAATCTTTGATACATTTAGGAAGTTATAGGGAATTCGATTTTTTTGCGCGCAAATTTAAACTAACATTGAGATACTTCATAATGCGTGATCTATACTATTTCTTGCGTCCATTAATTCCTTATTTACATCTTCAGAGATTAACGCGCCTGTTTGCTTCCACAAATTATGTTGGTCCATTTCATACCAATGTCCCGTTATTCTTTCATTTTCTATCTTGTAAAGTTCTGCCGACCTTATGTTCATTGGTTTCATTGTTGGTGGTATTCCATGAAACTCTCCCTGATGCGTTCCAGACCCATTTAGAAACACCACTACAAGATCGTTTTCTGCAACTATAGAACACATAGTTGCATATGTCCCAATTTGCTATCTCCCGATCATGATGAAAACACAAAAAGTCTCTACAATAATAACAATACCCACACCGTCGACAGATAGGATTTGATAGCGTAGGGCGGTACTCAGAATAACAGTTTAAGCATTTTATTTTTAGATTCCTGATTGCCTATCATAGAATCAGGCATCTATCACTCCTTTAATAGGTATCACAGGGTTGGTCTCTGAGTTATTCCCTAGATGGTCTCATCCAAGAACCAATCTCAAGTAATATTTGAATTGTAGGTTAATAATATATAGACTAACTTAAGACAATTCCTTTGGTCTCCACACCTTAAGCAATCTTCCCTTAATTTTCTGGCTTTTGAGCTCAGCCCATTTTTGTATTGGTAGTGATATTTGAGCGAGAGCACATGTTGGCATTATGACTTCTTGTGAGTCTGTAAGTAATTTTACTGTCTCTTCAACTGAAGGACTGTGTCCTACTACTAATGCAGACTTATATTTATCAGCGAGTCTTTCCAAGATTTTAAGGATGGCTGTTGGTTCAGCTCCGTAAAGGGAATGATTGGGAACAATCTTTCCCTTGTATTTACATGCCTTAGCTACAAGTTCAGCCGTCTTTTTAGCTCTAACTGCAGTTGAGCTCATAATAAGGTCCGGGATTAAGTCTTCCTCTTTAAGTAACTTTCCCATGCGTGGTGCATCATTCTTGCCACGTTTATTGAGTGGTCTATCATGATCTGGTAAGTCTTGTTCTTTCCAGCTTGACTTAGCGTGACGCAGCATAAGTAGAGTTTTCATTTAAGTTTTGAATGAAAAAAGGCCTGTTTGGAAAAGCGCACCGAGTCGTCCTACCATCATACCTATTCTGATGTAGTCAAGGGTTGTTTTCCTGTGGCGGTGCCTAACATCACTTAAATCGCAAGTGCAATCCATTTGACTACATTTATGTTAGCTCAAGCCTCATTACCTCTGACGAAGAAACATTCAGAAGAACTTCGCTTCCGTTAAATCCTTCTACGAAGGACTTTGGTATCTTAAAAACATGTCTTCCAGTCATCAAAAAAAGTGAATCTTTGTCGATTGAAATAATATTTCCCATATCATCATTGTCACTGGAACGCACTCCCTTTAATACCAGCCTGTCCCAATTTTGGATCATCTCTGGTATATTACATATTCACAGTTAATTATATAAAATGATCTTAAATTTATTATTATTCTGTTGCAAGCATGGGCAGAATATCGCTTATTATTTTGCTATGATCTGCTTCCACCTCAGTTGTAACCAAGAGCAGATGGTTTTCCTGTAACGGAAATGTTATCCTTTTAATTTTCTCATACTCCGCCATCGCATATCTTCCCTTACCGACTTTTGGTGAAAGAGAACTCCTTAAAGCCCACCTGGCGATGGCCTGCAAATTTGATCTTTTTGTTTCGTCTGGAGAAAGAAGGTTTGTTATTCCCTCCCTCTGTCCACCATGTTTTATCTCACCTGAATCATCACACACACCAGCGAATCTTATCTTGGATTCCAGACCAAGGATGTCCTTGCAAAGTCCATTAAAATCCATAGATACGAGATAGTAAATGAACAAATCTAATAAATATTCTGTTATTTAATGTGGATATGGCTACAAAATTTTACAGAACCAATACTAAACTCATTTATGCTGCGATTCTCATCCTTTGTTACTTCGGATTTCACCATTAAAGTATGATTAGGCGATTACTTTAGCATACACCGACACGACAACCGATGCTACTTGAATCTGTAATTCCATCATAGCCAGAATATCGATATCAAAATCTAGTTGTTATCTATTAAATGAGCCCAATTAATACTAGTGTGTCTATACATCAACTTCTTTGCGTTTTGTACAATTTTGGTTGTGTCAGGATCGGTCCTTATTAACTCTGCCAATTCATTTTCATTTTCAACCGCAAAACAATTGTAATTCTCTTTAAAATCTTTATGTTCATTCATAACATTCTCAAGCCATTTCCTATGAAGGATTAAAGCACAGTCGTTATGAATAGCTTCCAAAAATGTATATTGAGTCCCACCACCATCGTTTTTCACTACTGTTAGATCAATAACAAATTTAATTTGGGAGATCATATTTGAAAGAGATTCAAATGACCTATCAAATTTGCCATAATAATATCTACTAAAATCTCCGTTCTTGCCTCCCAAATAGAGATAAACATAGATCTTTACAGGGCAGCCGTACATCCTGATCTTCTGTTGAGAACCTAAGAGCCTATTTGCTTTGAGAATAATGTCTATATTTTTTCCGAATCCTATTCTAGAGATGGAAACTGCACCAAATTTGGGATTCTTTGAAATTACAGGATATGGATAAAATGGATGATGGAGAAAAACTGAATCCAAATTATACTTTTGCATCAAAAAGTCTTGAACAGTTCTTCTGATCGTGATTATCTTACAACTTCTTATAATTGGTATCATTCTATGTGAAATGTCTCGAGGATCATGAATTACTATTACAATATTATCTAACATTCTTCTTTTATCGACGAGTTTAGTTAAAGCATGAAAATAATCATTCTTGATTACAGTCAAGAATGGATATTTTATATTTGAAATCGATTCTTTTGATATATTACGATAGTATAATCCATAGCCAAAATCTCGTCGTCTAGTTTCTGATTTGTTGCATGGACGCAGCACGACTTTATTCTTTTTTGGTATTTTTCCTAACGTATAAAAAAGATGGGCAGTAAATGTCGTAACCCCACCAAAAAAGAATCTGTGTAAATACAAAAACTGCGTCTCTTTGTTTAGAGTTCTACCGGAAAGAGGAGAAGTACATGATACATTGTCAGCCAAATTCCTTTTCCTGTGTGAATCTTAATAACCTATGATTATTATCATTTTCCTTCCAAGTCGACTCCCATGATTCATGTTTTGTATTCCAATTGAACGTATTAGAGGAGCATTAAAGTGAAACATTGATTATAACAGGGCCTAATGTTCAGAAAAGAATATGCCTATTCAGTCGATGAAATTACACGTTCGCATCGGTATTTTTGCTTTAGTCAACGTGATCGAGGATAAGACAGACAGCAATTCTGTAGCGTCTAGGCAGGCGACCTTTCTCTCGGTGAAGCTTTTGCCAAGAAAAGCAGCAGGGGAAAGCCGTATCATATGACCTGTGCTAAGGAGTTAAACCTCATTTAATCACTGAAAATTGTACATAGATCTATTTTCTTTTCCTACAATCCTTGTTGATTTGGTCTTTACACCTGTAGTCGTGCATCCAACTTCCATTCATAAAAACCTGAAGATGGTTGGACCCGTCAGTTGGATCAGTTACAACTCTTTGAGTCCCATTCTTTGGGTTATGCAGCGGGTCCCTTGAACCTGACTTGTAGGCCATTAAAGTACTTAGTATTACTCTCCATTGCTTAATAGGATTTGACAACAATCCTGCTGAAGAACAAAACTTAAGACGTGCTAACCAGTAACACGTTAGATTTTAGCTAGTCTACCTATGAGCGCTAAAAAACTCGAGCTAAAAGAAGATCCGGAAACCAAATAACGGTGTAAAATCAATTAAAATTCAGACATCTTTAACTATCTTTTGTGGGTCTTGTCATTCACAATATTCGTTGCAATCAAAGCATTACCAAAAGTGAGGATCTGTATGCTTACCTTCTTCATCAGACTGATCATACTGTTGGTCAGATAGCTCTTGAAAATCCAGTTACAATCCTAAGAGAAGGAGACCTTGAACAATTCGGAATATATTTCTGTAAGCATTATGGAACTGTCTTTAAGAGTATTGATGAACAAGTATTTCATGAAAGAAATCACTATTTTGTTTAATGCTTCAAGGTCACAGGATTTGCATGTGTTGCAATTATATTTGTAGCTAGCTATATAATTCATCTTGAGAAATGGGGGAAAGAACTGAAAAACAGGAACAGCAGCAACAAATTAGTCAATACACTGTATCGAAGACAATTTCGAAATGTTTTAGGTCACTGAACGGTGGGAGCATTAGGATTGAAGTTGAGAATCAACCATTCTTGAAGCTTACAATAAACCAAGAGAATATCAATGGCTTAAATTTAGAATTCGGAGACAAATTTATGGAGATGCTTCTGGCGACAGCAATGGAAATGATTTCTAGTAATATGAGAAAAGTTTCCTAGCTACCTAGCGATATGCGATATTAACTTCACTCATATTCGGGAATCCATACCATTTTTGCATCCTTAATTTCCTTACTTATGTCTTCAGTAAGTAACGCGCCTGTCTGTTTTAACAAGTTCAATTGATCTACTACATCCCAATGTCCCATAATTTTCCCACCTTCAATTTTATACAAATCGGCGGATCTGACGTTAACTGATTTGTTAGTTGATGGTATTCCTTGAAATTCTCCTTTGTGAGTTCCAAATCCGTTTAGAAATACTACCACAAGATCATTTTCTGAAACTATATGTTCTATGTTTGTGTGCCAATCAGGAAACGCGTTAAAGAAATCGGATAAGAATCGTTTGAATCCATTGCCTCCCTTTTCTGCCTGTGGACTACCTTCAATAGAGTCTTTGCCGAAATATTTTTCAATGGATGAGAGATTGTGTTCATTAAAGATTTCGTTTATAAATGATCTTATGAGGGTCTTGTTTGTTTCCTCAAATAAAGTCGCATTGGGCGACGACATACGGTAACACTTAAGGAGACACACTATTTATCTATTGAAATTGGTCTCGCGCGCACAATCGCGGATGTGAGTGATATGGTAAATGCGCCGCACGTTTCTTGTGCGCACGTTTCTATCCTGGAGTCCACTATATCTGGTTTACTTACAGGACTTCCAATCCCAGTAATTAGTTTGAGCTATATTAAGTCTAGCTGCCGCTGCTGCTGCCATAAAGAGTCTGAAACATTACGATCGCAAACATAGCTCTTATACGTTCTCATACCCCTGAGTCAACTACATCCCAGTATATGGGGTAGTAGGACGCCAATTATTCACGGCCAGAGATACTTACTAGTACTCTCTGGTCTTTCTGCAGATGTTCCATCAGGACTTCTCTTATCAGATTGCACGCCCTGATGATCTTGGGGTTGGAAATGGTATAGTAGACGTTTACACCATCTTTTCTTGCAGTAACAACGCCCCTCTGCCTGAGAATAGATAGGTGCTGAGAGAGGTGTGCCTGCCTAATGCCCATCTTCTTAGCCAGAGCTCCGACCGTCATCTCGCTATCTTGCAGCTCGTTTATGATCTTGAGCCGCACAGCATTCGACAGTGTCTTGCACACTTCAGCATGAAGCTCAAAGAGCCTTTCCTTTTTCATATGTCATCTCTTATATTCATTATATTCATATATTTGAATATAATCGAGATTTGCCGGTCTTCTTTCAAAATGAGGTCATGATCGCCTTTCAGATAATGCAACGGCCCCGCCCACAATGCCTATTATACCGCCAAGAATCGACAGGCCCATTCCTGCTAATCCTAATACCGAAAATATCAACACAATTATTCTCCAGTTGCGAGTCTCCTGAGGCCGTGCGTTCATCATTACTGCCCCAAATAGAACCATCGCACCTGCGACAAAAGGTAGTGGAAAGAGCTACCCTCCCATGAACCAAGATCCTGCGCCCCAGCTTCCTATCATCATCATCCCTCCCATCATGCCGCCCAAGGGTGAAGTTTGGAAGTTCGCAAAAAGGAGCCAAGACAAGATGCCTCCAAATATGATGATAACTCCTGAGGCCAGAGATAACGCAAATCCCGTTGGCGATCCTCTTCTGCTTTCATTAGTCGCCGATGTCATGTGTAAAATATGACCTCCCTAATGTTTATCGACCAAGAAGGCGATGTAATGCAATGTACTGCAGTTTTTTTCTAAAGGCTATCATTAGAAGGTCAGCACCCTGTCTGATTCTTCAACGAGCTTGAGCATATCCTTCATTGTAGAGATTGGACAAACATCAAATTGCATCTGACGGGACTTGATGCACGTGCCGCAAGCAAGCATGTGGCCGCTCAACTGGTTAAACTTTTCAAGCTGTTCCTTAACGTTGAATTTCTCGCTCCTGATGCTTTCAATTTCCACTCCTTGACCAAGAAGGAACACCTTGACTTTATGCTCTTCAACTAGTGCAGTGTTTGCAAACCTCAAAGCATTCCATACCAGCTCAGGGTCCATGTTACTAAGAATAATTCCTATCTTCATTTGATTATGCCACTACCAGCCTCCTTGTCCAGTAGTCTCCCCATGTGTCCTTTCTCTCTCTCAATTCTTTACTGGGCATCTGCATATTTATAACAGGTTTTGGCGAAGAATAGAAGCTACCTGAACCATATGCAGCCTTTCCAGACCCTGTTTCAATGAAGCACTCTCCAAATCCGTCCCAGTTTCTGGTTTCTGTTCCAAGGATTGAAGAGGCTATGTTATTTGCTACTATCTCCGCCTGACCAAATGCGAACGTGGCAGCCTTGGGAAGCATCATTTCCGATTGAAGTTTTACAGCGGCTACATCTCCTATGGCATAAACCTTGTCGTGCTTTGTCTGCATTTTCTTTGGGTCTACTGGAACCCATCCTGTTGCATCGGCAAGACCGCTCTCCTGGACAACTTTGGGACTTGTATGCGAGGGTACTGCAATGAGCAGGTCGTACTTTTCTCTGAGACCATTCTCAAATACTATTTGCTTCGAGGCGCCTTCTATCAAAGATACTTTTGTATTATTGTGAAAACCTATCCCTTTTTCACTCAGCATAGAAACAACTGCATTGCCGACGTCAGGCCCTGCTACCGGCATTGGCAAAGGTTCTGGTGTGAATACCTGTATGTCTGATTTGTCACGCAAGCCTTTTCTTCTGAGATAATCGTCTATAAGCATGGCAGCCTCGTATGGCGCTGCCGGGCATTTGAAAGGAGTACTGGAGACTATCAATCTTAACGAGCCACCTCTAAATGATGATAAGGCATCTCTAAGCTTCTTTGCATCTTCAAGAGTGTACATGTGGAAAGCGGATTCAAAACCCGGAACCTTTTCTGGTGCAAGTTCTGCGCCCAGTGCTACAACCAGATAATCATATGCAAACTCTCCTTGACCTGTTTTGACAACACTTTTCTCGGCGGTGTCTATCTCATTTACTTCTGAATTGACGAATTTGATTCCTTTTTGACTGATCTTATCTTTTGGAACTTGTGCCTCCTGTTCAGTCTTTTCCCCTGTCATTACTCTAAGGAGTGAAAATCCCATGATGAAAGTACTTTCCTTGTCTATTATGGTGATGTTAACTTTGTCTCCCAGGAGCTCCTTCAAACGACCCGCGGTGGCGAGTCCTCCGCTCCCTCCACCCAGGATAACGACATCCTTGCCATTCATATATTCTAATATATGAATATCTGGATATATATCTCTATATGCTTCCACATCTACGTCTTGAAAGACCCAACTAAACCAGTCACTAAGAAGGGAAGAAGGTAACTAAGTTTATGCTAGTACATTCGCATAACCAAACACAATTTAATACACTATGAAGTTCACCAAGAGAAACGATAATAATAATATCACA
>OBLS010000913.1_pt1 | contig 11560 bp, 8 predicted proteins | sample 1519901 | NCBI WGS metagenome assembly OBLS01 (sample SAMEA3113585, study PRJEB22503) | soil metagenome
GCGGGCCTCGGCCTGGTCGCCCGGGAGAGCGCGACCGGTTTCGCCGACGTGAAGGTCGAGCTGCAGCCGGCCGACGCTCTGCCGGAACGCTCCCGGATCCTCGACGCCGACGGCAACATCCTCGCCACCTTCTTCGAGGAGAACCGCGTTTACGTGCCGTTGGACGCGGTCGCGCCAGTCATGAACGACGCCATCCTCGCCATCGAGGACCACCGCTTCTATGAGCACGGGCCGATCGACCTGCAGGGCACGGCGCGGGCGTTCATCACGAACTTCGAGGCCGGCGAAGTCACCGGCGGTGGGTCCACGCTGACCCAGCAGTACGCCAAGTTGCTGCTCGTCAGCCAGGCCGAGACCGACGAGGAGCGCAGAGAAGCGACCGAGACCTCGTACGCCCGGAAGCTGCGTGAGCTTCAACTGGCCATCGAGATCGAACAGGAGCTCACCAAGGACCAGATCCTCGAGCGCTACCTCAACATCGTGTACTTCGGTGACGGCGCCTACGGAGTCGAGGCGGCGGCACGGCAGTACTTCTCGACATCCGCGGCGAAGCTGACACTCGCCCAGGCCGCGATGCTCGCGGGCCTGGTTCAACTGCCGAGCCTGTACGACCCCACCCGTGACCCCGACGCTGCCCGGGAGCGACGTGACGTCGTGCTGAGCCGGATGGCCGACCTGGGACGAGTGACCGACGAGGAGGCATCGGCGGCGAGTGCGCAAGACCTCGGGCTCCAGCCCACCGAGACCCCCAACGGGTGCACGGCATCGTCGGCTCCGTTCTTCTGTGACTACGTCGTCCAGGAGATCCTGCAGATGGAGGAGCTCGGTGCGACGCCGGAGGAACGTGAGCAGACCCTGCGCCAAGGTGGTCTGACCATCACCACCACACTCGATGCGCAGGCCCAGGCCGCCGCGGAGGACGCAGTCGCCGACCGGGTGGCACCGACGGACACCGCCGCCGCGGCGCTGGCATCGGTGGAACCCGGCTCCGGTGAGATCAAGGCCATGACGACCTCACGCGGATACGGCGACGGCGCCGGAGAGACCTACATCAACTACGCCGTCGATCAGAACATGGGCGGTGGCCTCGGGATGCAGGCCGGATCGAGCTTCAAGCCGTTCGTCCTGGCCGCAGCCATCCAGCAGGGCATTTCGGTGAACACGTCCATCCGGTCGCCCCAGGTGCTCGACGTGGGAGGCGAGACATGGCGGACGTGCGACGGGTCGGTACGGGCTCCGAGTGATTACGCTCCACAGAACTCGACCGGTTCGGGGACGTTCACCATGCGCCAGGCCACTGCCCGGTCGGTCAATACGTACTTCATCCAGCTCAGCCAGCGCACCGGCCTCTGCGACCCCTGGACCATCGCGACGGGAGCAGGGCTGACCAGGAGCGACGGCGAACCGCTCGGCCAGAATCCGTCCTTCACGTTGGGGCCGTACAACGTGTCGCCACTGGCCATGGCGGAGGCGTACGCGACGTTTGCCGCGCGCGGCGTGCACTGCGAGTCGAGATCCGTCCTGCAGATAACCGACCGGGAGGGCCAGCAGATCCGTGCCTCCGAACCCACCTGCAACCGGGTCGTGGAGGAGGGAGTCGCCGACGGCGTCAACAATCTGCTCCAGGGCGTCATGGAGTCCGGCGGCGGCACCGGCCGCGCGATGCGGCTCGACGACGGCCGCGACGCCGCGGGCAAGACCGGCACCACGAACGAATCGGTTGCCGTGTGGTTCGTCGGGTACGTGCCGCAGCTGGCCACGGCCGTCGGCATCGCCGATCCCGACGTCGACCCCGAGTCAGGGCGGCTCGAGACGCTCGACGGCCGGACCTACAACGGCGAACGGATCGCCGAGGCATGCGGCAGCTGCATCCCGGGTCCCATCTGGAAGCAGATGATGGATTCCGCGCTCGACGGTGTGGAGGACCAGGACTTCGTGGATCCGGATCCACGCGTCATCGGCGGCGCAGACGATCAGGATTCCGACGACGACGGTTCCGGATCGGGCGGGGGAAACGGCAACGGGAATGGCGACGAGGATCGGCCCGGGAACGGCAACGGCAACGGCGACGGCGGGGACGGCAACGGCGGCGGCGACGGCGACTAGGGTGGCCGGTCGCTGGCAGTTCTGGATCGACCGCGGCGGCACGTTCACCGACCTGGTGGCACGCCGGCCGGACGGCAGTCTCGTCACCCACAAGCTGCTGTCAGAGAACCCAGCCCAGTACCCGGATGCGGCAGTCGCCGGCATCCGGGCGCTGCTCGGCATCGACCCCGGCGCCCGCATCCCGGCCGACCGGATCGAGGTCGTCCGGATGGGGACGACGGTGGCCACCAACGCGCTGCTCGAGCGCAACGGCGAACGCACGGCATTGGCGATCACCCGTGGCTTCGGGGATGCGTTGCGCATCGCCTACCAGAACCGCCCCCGCATCTTCGACCGTCACATCGTCTTGCCTGAGCTCCTGTACGAGCGCGCCATCGAGATCGACGAGCGGGTCGACGCCGACGGTGTCGTGCTGCATGAGCCCGATCTCGGCCGAGCCGCTACGGAGCTGAAGCAGGCATTCGCCGACGGCATCCGCGCCGTCGCCGTCGTGTGCCTGCATGGCCACGCCCATCCGGCCCACGAGCAGGCCATCGCGGAGGTCGCCGAGCAGGTCGGGTTCCCCCAGGTGTCGCGGTCCAGCGAAGTCAGCCCGCTGATGAAGCTGGTGCCGCGGGGGGACACGACCGTCGTCGATGCCTATCTCTCACCGATCCTGCGCCACTACGTGGGACAGGTGGCCGCCGAGCTCACGGGTGTGCGACTGATGTTCATGCAGTCGAACGGCGGGCTAGCCGAGGCCGGCCACTTCCGCGGCAAGGACGCCATCCTGTCCGGGCCGGCCGGCGGCATCGTCGGCATGGCGCGAATGTCGGCGCTCGCCGGGTTCGACAAGGTGATCGGGTTCGACATGGGTGGTACGTCCACGGACGTCTCCCACTACGGCGGCGACTACGAGCGTGTCTTCACCACGCAGGTGGCCGGCGTCCGGTTGCGCGCACCGATGCTCGACATCCACACCGTGGCGGCCGGCGGCGGATCGGTCCTGCATTTCGACGGCAGCCGTTACCGGGTCGGACCTGACTCAGCCGGCGCAGATCCCGGGCCGGCCTGTTATCGCAACGGGGGCCCGCTCACGGTCACGGACGCGAACGTCATGCTCGGTCGGATCCAGCCGACGCATTTCCCTCGGGTGTTCGGGCCCGACGGCACGCAACCGCTGGACGTCGACGTCGTACGGCGCCTCTTCGCCGCACTCACGGTCGACATCGAGGCCGCCTCGGGCGACGTGCGCCGGCCAGAGGAGGTCGCGGAGGGCTATCGGGCGATCGCCGTCGCCAACATGGCCAACGCGGTGAAGAAGATCTCCGTCCAGAAGGGTCGCGACGTCACCGAGTACGTCCTGACGACGTTCGGCGGCGCGGGCGGCCAGCACGCGTGTGCCGTGGCGGACCTGCTCGGCATCCGGACCGTACTCGTGCCTCCGATGGCAGGAGTCCTCTCCGCGCTGGGCATCGGCCTCGCCGACACGACGGCGATGCGGGAGCGATCGGTCGAGTGCCGGCTCGAGCCGGCGGCCATGGCGGACCTGACGCTCGTCGCCGACGAGCTCGAGCTGGCCGCCCGCCGGGAGCTCGCGGACGAGGACGTGCCTCCGGACCGGATCCGGATCACCAGACGAGCACACCTGCGCTACGACGGCACCGACACCGCGGTGCCGGTCGGGCTGGGTGAGCCGGACCGGATGACCGCCGAGTTCGAAGCGGAGTACCGACGGACGTACTCCTTCCTGATGGATCGCCCGCTCATCGTCGAGGCACTCTCCGTCGAGGCGGTAGGGCTCACCGAGCAGCCACCTGCAGTGGTGGTTGGGGCGGGTGGCGTCGGCTCCGCCCGGGGCTCGTTCCTCGCCCCAACGCCCGACCACACCCCAGCCGACGCCACCCGCCCAAACCCGGGCTCCCCAGAGGGTGAGCAGGTCCGCCTCTACTCGAATGGGGAATGGCGCAACGTCCCGCTCTACCGGCGCGAAAGGCTTCCGGTCGGGTTCGCAATCGTCGGACCAGCGATCGTCGCAGAGGACGACGCGACCACCGTGGTCGACGACGGGTGGCAGGCGACGGTCCAGCAGTACGGGCACCTGCTGGTCGAGCGCGTCCAGGCGCGGGCCGACGCCGGGCGGCTGAGCACCGACGCCGACCCCGTCATGCTCGAGATCTTCAACAACCTGTTCATGTCGATCGCCGAGCAGATGGGCGCGCGTCTGGAGTCGACAGCCCAGTCGGTCAACATCAAGGAGCGCCTGGACTTCTCGTGTGCCCTGTTCGACCCGGCGGGCAACCTCATCGCGAACGCGCCGCACATGCCGGTGCACCTCGGCTCGATGGGAACCAGCATCAAGGAGGTCATCCGTCGGAACGCCGGCCGGATGAAACCCGGCGACGTCTATGCGATCAACGACCCGTACCACGGAGGCACGCACCTGCCCGACGTCACGGTCGTCACGCCGGTCTACGACGACGCGGGTGGTCACGTGCTGTTCTTCGTCGCCGCACGCGGCCACCACGCGGAGATCGGCGGGCTGACACCCGGCTCGATGCCGGCGTTCAGCCGCGAGGTCCACGAGGAGGGCGTGCTGTTCGACAACTGGCTGCTCGTCGAGCACGGCCGGCTTCGCGAGGGCGCGACGCTCGACCTGCTCTCGAGCGCGCCGTACCCCTCCCGCAATCCGGCGACGAACCTTGCCGACCTCCGTGCGCAGATCGCCGCCAACGAGAAGGGGGCGGAGGAGGTCCGGCACATGATCGGCCACTTCGGCCTCGACGTCGTCCAGGCCTACATGGGGCACGTCCAGGACAACGCCGAGGAGGCGGTGCGTCGCGTGGTCGATGCGCTTCACGACGGCGAGTTCACCTACGAGATGGACAGCGGGGCGGTGATCAGGGTGCAGGTCACAGTCGACCGTCACAACCGCTCGGCGACGATCGACTTCACCGGTTCGTCGCCACAACTCGACACCAACTTCAATGCGCCCACGTCGGTGGCCACGGCCGCGGTTCTCTACGTCTTCCGCACGCTCGTCGACGACGACATCCCGCTCAACGACGGCTGCCTGCGGCCGCTGCGGATTGTCGTCCCGCCAGGGTCCATGCTCGCGCCCACGTACCCGGCCGCCGTCGTCGCCGGGAACGTCGAGACCTCGCAGGCGATCACCGGCGCGCTCTACGCCGCGCTCGACGTCCAGGCCGAGGGGTCCGGGACGATGAACAACATGACGTTCGGCAACGACCGTCACCAGTACTACGAGACCGTGGCGTCCGGCTCCGGCGCGGGCGACGGCTTCGACGGAGCCTCGGTCGTGCAGACGCACATGACCAACTCGCGGTTGACCGATCCGGAGGTCCTGGAGTGGCGCTACCCGGCACTGGTGGACTCCTTCACGGTACGGCGGTCCAGTGGCGGCGGGGGAAGGTGGCGAGGAGGCGACGGAGCCGTCCGGCGGCTTCGCTTCCGGGAGCCGATGACGGTCAGCACGCTCTCCGGCCACCGGCGGGTGCCGCCGTACGGCCTCGCGGGCGGTGCGCCCGGCGCCCTCGGCCGCAATCGGGTGGAGCGTGCCGACGGAACCGTCGTCGACCTGGCCGGCTGCGACTCCGTCGAGGTCGGTGCCGGCGACGTGCTGGTCGTCGAGACTCCCGGCGGGGGCGGCTACGGGAAAGGTCCTTGACCTGGAGTGGACTCCAGGTGCCATTCTCGGGAACGTGAGCACCTACTACTCCCCTGGTGAAGTGGCCGACCGGTTCGGCTTCAGCCTTGACACGCTGCGGTACTACGAGCGCATCGGTGTGCTCCGCCGGATCGACCGGGCCCCTAGCGGGCACCGTCGGTACCAGGCCGGCGACATCGAAATGCTCGACCTGGTGCGCTGCCTGCGCGACACCGGCATGCCGATCGAGAACTTGCGCCGGTTCGCGGAGTTGGTCCGTTCCGGCGACGACACGATGCCCGACCGCGTGGCATTGTTAGAGGACCACGACAAGCAGCTCGTCGCCCATCTCGAGCTCCTGAACGAGCGACGGGACCGCATCCGCCACAAGATCGACTACTACCGGTCTCTGGGGTCACGATGACCACGCACCTGACCGACCTGGCCCGCAGCGTGCTTCGCCGTTCGCGCAGTGGCCCAGCGCCCGACCCGTTCGAGGCGCTCGGAGTCCAGATGCGCCTGGGTCGGCTGGCGGCCGAGATCATGCGGCTCGAACACAACGACGGTCGCTGGGCCCGGGTCCACCACCTGACCGCGGCCCAGGCCGCCTACGACGACGTCCTTGCGGAGGCATGCGCGCTGGTCGGCCTGCCACTGCAGGAGGCCGCGGCACCAGTGCGCCGCCTTCTCGCCGAGAGCGAGCTCCGGTCCCGCGGCTGGACCTGGTGAGCACCGGCTCAGCCGTCGGCGACGACTTCGCGGAGCAGGGGAAGGTTCTTGCTGATGACGCCGGTGACGCCGAGCCGTCTGGCGTCCTGCAGGTCGGCCGGCGTGTCAACGGGCCAGGTCAGCACGCGGCCGGCCCCGCGGCGGAGCTCGTCGACGATCGACGGCGTCAGCAGTGCGCGCCGCACGCAAACGGCAAACGCGTGACGTCCGCCGGGCCAGGGGACCGGCCGGAGGCGTAGCAGCCGTAGAAGCGTCCGCAGTTGCCGTCGGCCGCCTACCGTCGGCACGAGTCGAACGTTGGCGTCGCCGGCGAAGGCGCGAAGCATCCACCAGTGTCTGGTGCACACCACGACCGGCAGCCCGGGCACGGTCTCTCGTAGCAGCGCCGCGACGGCGGGCGCCAGGCCCCGGTGCACGCCTTTGAGATCGATCATCAGCCTTGCGTGCCCGTCCAAGGCGCCGAGCATGACGGCGAGGCTCGGCAGGTCGACCTCACGCCGACGAGCCAGCTCCCAACGGTCCCACAACAGGCGCGGCCCCAGAGTCTTCCAGTGACGTACCTCGAGCGCGCGCCTGGTGTGGTGGACGTCCAACTCGACCAGGTCGACACCGGCGTCGAGCGCCTCGCGGAACGTCACCAGGTCGTTGCCGGCGCGATGGGCGATGGCGAGAAGTGGCCGCCGGCTTACCCGCTCGGGCGCATCTCCAGCCCCCTGTTCGTCAGACCCCCGCCGCACGCGTCACGAGGATACGCGCCGACAGCCGTTGCTCACCCCGCCGAGGGCGAAGCCACGGCCAGCGTCCGGCCGGCCACGTCCGCTTCCAGGTCGAGCAGCAGCCGCTTGCGCTCGAGGCCGCCGCCGTAACCGGTGAGCGACCCGGACGCTCCGATCACGCGATGGCAAGGCACGATCACCGAGATCGGGTTCCGGCCGTTGGCCAGTCCGACCGCACGTGATGCACCGGGCCGGCCGATCTGTTCGGCGATGTCGCCGTAGCTTCGGACCTCCCCGTACGGGATCGCCTTCAAGGCTTCCCAGACCTCGATCTGGAACGGCGTTCCGATCGGATGCAGGAGAAGGTCGAACTGCGTGCGCTTCCCGGCGAAGTACTCGTCGAGCTGGACCTCGGCATCGTGGAATCGGCTGCGATCCTCGACCCATCCTGCGCTCGGTCCGTCCGGGCCATGGGCGTGCGGGGTCATGTAGACACCGGACAGGCCCTCGTCGTCCGCCGTGAGCAAGAGCGGGCCGAGCGGGCTGTCGACTGTCGTCCAGTAGATGGTGCCGGTCATCGGGTATCTCCATTTCCTCGAGTTGTCAGGCCGGAAGAGTCGGTTGCCCGGGCCGGCCGCGGCGACGCGGCGAGGGCCCAGAGGTGCACCAGCGCATACGAGCGCCAGGGCCGCCAACGCCGTGCAACAGCGGCGGCCGTGACGGGGTCGTCGGGCAGGCCCGCCCGAGCCATGCCCTGGCGCACCCCGAGGTCGGTCGGCATGAAAACGTCCGGATCGGACAGTGCGCGCATCCGAACGTAGCTGACGGTCCAGGGGCCGATTCCGGGAACGGCGAGCAGCACCCGCTCGGCCTCGTCGCGGTCCGCGCCGGGATCGAGCCGTAGCCGCCCGTCCGCCAGCCGGGTCGTCATCTCGTGCAGTGTGCGCTGGCGTCGAGCCGGCATCGGGAATCCCGTCGGATCGGCCTCCGCGAGCGCCGAGGCCGTCGGGAAAGCGTGGGTCACGGCGCCGAGCGGGGAGTCCAGGGGCTTGCCGTACGCCGTGACGAGCCGGGCCGCCAACGCCCGAGCGGCGGCGACCGAGATCTGCTGGCCGACCACGGCGCGAACTGCCAGCTCGTCACCGTCGACCACGCCGGGCACCCGGCGCCCCGGAACGGCAGCGACCGAGCCGGCCAGGACAGGGTCCGCACCGAGCGCCTCGTCCACGGCGGCAGAGTCGGCGTCGAGGTCGAACAGACGGCGGCATCGTGCCACCGCGGCCGCGAGGTCACGCGGATCGGCGAGCCGGAGCCTGCCGCGGAGGTGACCGTCGGCAGGCGTGAGCTCGGCGATGCCGACGCCGTGTGGGAGGACCAGGCTTCGGCGGTACGTCCGTCCGTCCACCTCCTCGACGCCCGGGACCGCGCGGGCGGCCAGGAAGGCCAGCACGCCGTCGAGATCGGCGGGCTGTCGGTGCGCAAGGCGAAGCTCGATCGAGCCCGCGGTCGGGTCCCGGTGTTGCCGGCTGTGGCGGGCCCGCCGACGCAAGTCGCTCGGGGTCGTCGCGTAGACCGCTCGCACGGTGTCGTTGAACTGTCGGATGCTCGCGAACCCGGCCGCGTAGCCGATTTCGGTGACCGGAAGATCGGTGGTCTCGAGTAACAGCCGTGCGGTGTGTGCGCGCTGCGCCCGGGCAAGCTTCAGTGGGCCGGCACCCACCTCGTCGACGAGGGTGCGGTGGACCTGCCGCTCGCTGTAGCCGAGCCGACTCGCCAGGCCGGCGACGCCCTCGCGGTCGACGACGCCGTCGGCGACGAGCCGCATCGCCCGGCCGGCCAGGTCGGCGCGGATGTTCCACTCCGGAGACCCGGGTGTGACGTCCGGGCGGCACCGCCGGCAGGCCCGGAAGCCGACGGTCTGAGCCTCGGCGGCGGACCGGTAGAACCGCACGTTCGCGCGCTTCGGCGTCATCGCCGGGCAGCTCGGCCGGCAGTAGATGCCGGTCGACGTCACGCCGATGAAGAAGACGCCGTCGAACCGGGCGTCGCGGCTGTGGACGGCGCGGTAGCAGGCCTCGAAGTCGAGCACGCCTCCACTCTGGCCTAGCACGCAGCCGGATGACTAGCGGAAATCAGACGCGATCCCTCATGATCAAGTAGGCGGTCAGTGGGCGCCCTTGGCGAGCTTGCGCGCCTCCTTGAGCGAGACGCCCTTGGCCTCCTCCGGCAGCCGCCACACGTCTATGCCACCCATCAGCGAGTACGCCAGGATCCGGATCCGCGGGCCGCCCGGTCGAGGCGGACGGGTGCTGCCGCGTTCGCCGTTGCCGCCCATGACCGCGAAGCCTCCGACCTCGACGTCGACCGTGTCAGGGACGTAGATGCTCATCCCGCCCATCAGGGCGACAGCGATGATCGTCACGTCGTCGGAGTCGATCTCGGCATGTCTGAGGTCGATGTCGTTGCCGCCCATGACCGTCACGGTCATCAACTGGTCGCCGATCCGCCAACGGCCCTTCTTCTCGACACCGCCCATCATCGAGACCACCCAGCGGGTCGGCTTCCGGCGCCTCGGGCCCGGCTCGGACGACACCGTCGAGCGTGTCGCCACGTCGGGAATGTCGGCCGTGAGCCTCGTCAACTCGGCCCGGGTCGTCGCGTCGTACGCCAGCCCGATCCGCTCCTCGAGCTCGGCGAGCGTGAGCCGTCCGAGCGAGGCCTGCTCGGACAGCCGCTGGACCACCTGTTCGCGTTCGGAGTCCGACGCCCGGATGCCAGGCACGATCGTCGGCCGCGGGGTCATGTGCTTCTCCGCCTCCGACGAGAGTGATCGCGACTCCTCGGGCGATACGGGCGGTTCGGCGGACACCCGGACAGGTTACCCGCCGTTCGGCAGGCTCCAGATCTCGGTGATCACGTCCGAGGGCCCGATCACTGGTGGTCAACGTGATCATCGCGAGGGGGAGAGGTCGAGCACCCAGTTCTGCCCGACGAGGTCGTGGCCGAAGCTGTGGTGCTTCTCCTCCTCGACCAGCCGGAACCCGGCCCGCTCGTAGATGCGCCGCGCTGCCATGAGCACGTCGTTCGTCCACAGCGTCAACGATCGGTAGCCGGCGGTCCGCGCGAACCGGATGCACTCGTCGACCAGCCGCGCGCCGATTCCCATACCGCGGGCCGACGGCTCGACCAGAAGCAGCCGCAGCTGAGCTGTCCCGGCGTCCTTGGGTACGCAGAACACGCAGCCGGCCGGCGCCGCGTCGACCTCCGCGATCCAGGCGTTCGAGCGACGTGGATCCAGACCGTCGACGTACGAAGCGACGATCCGCGCCACGAGCGCCTCGAACGTCTGGTCCCAGCCATACTCCTGCGCGTACAACACGCCGTGCCGCTGCACGACCCAGCCCAGGTCGCCGGGGCGAGGCGGCCGGATGACGTACGCCGGGAGCCGCGGCGGGTTACCGAGCAGGCGCTCGATCATGCCCATCGCGCCGACGAGCCGGCGCTGGTTCTCGTCGCTGAGACCGCTGATCAGTCCCTTCACCTGTTCGGCGGCCCGGGCGTCGAGCATCTCGTACGCCTGGCGCCCGGCCGGCGTCAGCCGGATCACCTGACGGCGCGCGTCGGCACCCGACCGCTGCCGCGTGACAAGGCCCTGGTCCTCGAACCGGGTCAGGATCCGGCTCAGGTAACCGGCGTCCAGATCGAGCATCCGGCGCAGGTCAGGCACCTCGGTGGTGTCGCGTTGAGCGAGCTCGAAGATCAGCCGAGCCTCGGTGAGCGTGTACGCCGAGCGCAGCAGGCCCTCCTCGAGCGCGCCGACCACCGTGGTGTAGAACCGCGTGAAGGCGCGGACCTCCGTCACCCGTTCGGCCTCGATCGTCGTCATGAGTGCCAGCGTCAACGAATACATTGACTTAGTCAATGAATGACCGCTCCGTGGAATGCCGCGGTCCCAGTCCGTGGCCCGATGAGACCCTTGAGCCCATGCAGGTACGCCAGTCCCGCAAGCTCGCCAACGTCTGCTACGACATCCGCGGTCCGGTGCTCGAACACGCCCAACGGCTCGAGGACGAGGGCCACCACATCCTCAAACTCAACATCGGCAACCCGGCGCCGTTCGGCTTCGAGGCACCCGACGACATCCTTCATGACGTGATCCGGGGGCTGCCGACCGCCCAGGGCTACAGCGACTCGAAAGGGATACTGCCCGCACGCCGAGCCGTCGTGCAGTACCACCAGGGCAAGGGCGTCGCCGACATCGACGTCGGCGACGTCTACCTGGGCAACGGAGTTTCGGAGCTCATCGTGATGGCCATGCAGGCCATGCTCGACGACGGCGACGAGGTGCTGATCCCGGCCCCGG
>OBLS010000914.1_pt1 | contig 11556 bp, 13 predicted proteins | sample 1519901 | NCBI WGS metagenome assembly OBLS01 (sample SAMEA3113585, study PRJEB22503) | soil metagenome
AGCCGACCCCGCGCTTGCCGAACTTGCCGAAGCCGGAGAGGTCGCGGCGGATCTGCGTCGCGTTGATGTTGGTGTAGTCCGAGATCTCCTGGGAGGAGATCCTGTCCTTGCCCATCTTCTTCGCCTGCGTCAGCACCTGCAGGTAGCGGGAGAGCCGTGCCGCGACCCCCACCGTCAGCCGATCCGCCAACTCGTCTCCCTCGTCGCTTGTGACAGCATTCGTGACATTGTGCCGACCGGCTCCAGGAGCCGCCGCCGGAACCGTCAGCGGCGGGCCTGCAGCCGCCGGCGGAGCGCCTCCGCCTGGACGAAGTAGGTGAAGGCGCGTTCGCCGTCGATCTCGACGACAGGTATCCACTCCCGGTACGCCGCCTCGAGCACGGGGTCGCCGCCGATGTCGACGCGCTCGAAGTCTCCCCCGCAGACCTGCTCGACCACCTCGAGGGCGCGCTCGCACAGAGGGCAGCCCTCGGCGACGAACACCTGAGTTCTAGGGATAGAGACCCCGGGTCACCGTCGCCTCCGAGACGCGCCGCACCGCCAGGCCGTAGGCGGCCATCCGCATGCTCGTGCGGTGCTGCTTCCGCATCGCCATCGTCTCCTCGAACGCGCGGGTGACGATTTCGTCGAGCCGCTTGTTCACCTCTTCCTCCTTCCAGAAGTACTCCTGCAGCCCCTGCACCCACTCGAAGTAGGAGACGACGACGCCGCCGGCGTTCGCGAGCACGTCCGGCAGGACGAGGATGCCGCGGTCTTCGAGGATCTCGTCGGCTGCCGGCGTGACCGGGCCGTTCGCGCCCTCGCAGACGATTCTCGCCTTTACGTGCGGGGCGTTCTCGGCTGTGATCACCTGCTCGAGCGCACACGGGGCGAGCACGTCGCATTCGAGCAGCACCAGCTCCTCGTTGGTGATCGCGTCGGCGGACTGGTAGCCCGCGAGCGTCCCGTGCTCCGCCTTCCAGGCCAGCACTGCCGGCAAGTCGAGCCCGTTCGGCGCGTGGACGCCGCCGCTCGAGTCGGAGACGGCGATGACGACGGCGCCGCGCTCGTGGAGCAGCCGTGCGAGGTTCCGGCCGACGTTGCCGAACCCCTGGACGACGACGCGCAGCCCGTCGAGCTTCCGGTCCTCCACGCCGAGCGCGTCGACGATGACGTACAGCCCACCGCGGGCGGTTGCCTCTTCACGGCCGAGGGAGCCGCCGATCGCGAGCGGCTTGCCGGTGACGACCCCGAGCACGGAGTGGCCTTTGTTCATCGAGTACGTGTCGAAGATCCACGCCATGACGCTCGCGTCAGTGCCGACGTCCGGGGCCGGGATGTCCTTCTCGGGGCCGATCTCGTTGATGATCTCGGTCGTGTAGCGGCGCGTCAGCCGCTCGAGCTCCTCACGTGAGAGCTGCTTCGGGTCGCAGACGACACCGCCCTTGGCGCCGCCGAACGGCAGGCCCATCAGCGCGCACTTCCACGTCATCCACATCGCGAGCGCCTTCACCTCGTCGCGCGTGACGGCCGGGTGGTAGCGGATGCCACCCTTCGAGGGGCCGCGAGCGATGTTGTGCGTGACACGGTGGCCGCGGAAGACGCCGACGGAGCCGTCGTCCATCGTGACGGGGATGGAGACTTCGACCGACTTCTTGCACTTCTCGAGGACGCGGATCAGGTTCGGGTCGATCGCGAAGATCTCGCCGACGCGGCGCAGCTGCTGGCGCGCGAGCTCGAGCGGGTTCTCGCGAAGATGAGTGGGAGCTTCGGCCGTGGACATTCGTCACTCCTTCTCTCGAGGCCGGGCAGGAGTCTACCCCGGCCCGCTCAGCGAATCCGGAAGGTGAGCGTCTCTGCCTCGGGCGGCCCCTCCGGCGGCACGGCGACGACGCGTAGCCGGTACGCGCCCCGCGCCAGCGGCCCGCCGCGCGGGCCGCGGCCGGTGAGCCCGAGCGCGTAGCGGCCGGGCAGCACGTCGCGGAGTCGGGCGACCACGCCGAGCTTCTCCCGCCCGCGCCAGAGCTCGACGTCGAGGCGCGAGATCGGGCGCAGCTGCCGGCGGCCGGCGAGGTCGCGCACCTGCCCCGCCTGCACGGTCAGCACCGCCGGCGCGCGGTCGGACGCGCGAAAGGCGCGGGTCGAGAGCTGGACTCCGCCGATCAGCGCGGAGCCCTCGAGCGGGAGCGCCACTGCCCACGGGACGACGACCCTGCCGCCGCCTGCGACCTCGAGCCGCGCGCGTCCCTGGATCGCGCGGAGCCGGCGGGGCAAAAACGTCAGTCGCGCCCTCAGCTTCACGGACGCGGTGGCGCCGGGAGCGAGCCGGACGCGCGCGGGCACCGCCGTAACGGAGAGACCTGCGATCTCTTCCGTCGCCGCCTCGACGTCGACCCGGACGCGGCGGGACGACACGTTGCGGATCGTGATCTGCCGCACGGCCCTCCAGCCGGGCTTGTCCGCGCCGCCGAAGCCCACGGTCGCAGGCTCGGAGACGACCTCGGCCGCGGTCGCGGCGAACAAATCGATCGCGCCGGCGCCCTGGGCGGCGGCCGGACCCGCCGTCGGGACGCTCGCTCCGACCAGCGCGCTCTTGAGCGCGGCCGCGTCGAGCTCCGGGCGCGCCTGCGCCAGCGCAGCCGCGGCGCCGCCGACGAGCGCGGTCGCAGCGCTCGTGCCGCTGATCGTCGCGTAACGGGCGCTGCGGTCGGCATTTCGGCCAGGATCGGCGGTGACCAGCTCGATTCCCGGTGCGGCGAGCTCGGGCTTGATCCCGCCGCCGAAGGCGAGCCCCTGGGAGGAGAACGGCGCGATCGCGGTTCTGCGGTTGTTCGCGCGCCAGCCGGGAGCCCCGAGGTCGACGGTGACTCCGACGCCGCGGGCGAGCGCCGACCGAACCGCGGCAGCAGCCTCTCGCGGGACCCCGACCACCGGCACGTCGAGCCGGTCGTCGAGCCCAAGCGCGCCGGCAGGCACGACGCCGTCGACGAGGATCGCGGCTGCGCCGGCAAGGACGGCCGCGCGGGCCGCATCGGCCGGGCCTGACGCGCGGCCGAGCAGCGTCGCCCGGCCCGCAACGATGCTGTAGCCCCGGTCGTCGAAGTAGGCCGCCAGCGGTGTCCCGCGCGGGCCGGCCGCGGCGTCGCGGCGCGGCCGGGCGACTGTCAGCGCGAGCGGCCCGCGCGGGGCGGCGGCCCCGGCGAGGGGAAGCTCCCGATCGAGCAGGCTCTGCAGCCCGGCGCGGACGACGACGCGAACGGTGGACGTCTGCACACGCAGATCGGAGGCTCCGACGGTGAGCGCCGCCGGCGCTCCGCCCGGCCCGCCGACGCTCCCGTAGCTTGGCCCGGCCGGCCCTTCGTTGCCCGCAGGAACGACGACGAGCGTGTCAAGGCGGGCGGCACCCTCGATCGCCCTTGCAAGGGGGCCATCCGGGAAGGAGGCGAAGGGCTCGGTTACGCCGATCACTGCCACCCGCACGGCGTCCAGCACGTCCCCGTCCGCATCCGGGTCGACCGCGCGCTCGATCCCGGCCAGCACCTGGTCGGTGCGGCCATAGACGGCGAAGCCGCCTGCGGCGCTCGGCTGCCAGCCGGCCACCCGGATGGGCAGGAGCGACGCGCCGGGGACGACACCGCGGATTCCGGCGGGGCCGCCGCGGCCGACGATCAGCCCGCCGAGCTGGGTGCCGTGCCGCTCGACCCGGGCTGGCTCGTCCGGGTGCGCCCGTGCGATTCCGCGCCTCTCCGGATCGAGCATGTCGAGCCCGTCCAGGAGCCGGTTGCGGATGAACGGGTGCGTGACGTCGACGCCCGTGTCGAGCAGCGCGACGGTGACCCCGCTGCCGTCGAAGCCAGGGATCCCGACCTCCGCGCGGCGGCCGCCGCCGCGTGCGAACGCCTCGCCGTTCAGCTCGGGCGCGGAGAGCGCCGCGGGGTAGGCGGCCCGCACCGGGTAGACGCCGAGCACGTCCTCGTCCCGCTCCAGCAGCGCCAGCGCCTGCCCATCGACCGGCGCCGAGAAGCCGTTGAAGGTGCGCGTGTAGACGAAGTCGGGGACGAGTCGGATCCCTTCGCGCGAGAGTCGCGCCGCGACCTGCTTCTGCGCCGCGAGCGCGCCTGCGGTCCACTGGCGCATCGCCGACTCGGTCGCCGTGCCGCCGGCCTCTGCGATGCGGTCCGCCAGCGACGGGCTCCGCAGGACGACGACCATGCGCTGACCAATCGCGATTGCCGCCCGCTCGCCGTCGACGAACCCGCGCCAGGCGGCCGCGCCCTCGTCCGGCACGACCGGCGTCTGGGCACCCTGTCCGCCGCCCGCAACGAGCAGCGCCACCGCGATCACTGCCGCCGCGGCGAGGCCACGGCGGTCAGGCGCGGGATGCGTACGCATCGAGATCAAGGTACCGAGGATAAGGAAGACGCCTGCCGTACCTGCCGGCGGACGCGATCATCGCCGCGTTGTCGGTGCAGAGGGCGAGCGGCGCGAAGCAGGCCCGCGGCAGCGAGTCGCGGAGCTCCGAGTTCGCGGCGACGCCGCCGACGACGGCGATCCGGTCGTGTCTCTCGCGCTCCGCAGCCGCACGCGTCCGCTCGACGAGCGCGCGCACGATCGCTCGCTGGTACGACGCCGCGAGATCGGGAGTCCGCGCCTCGGCCTCGTCGCCGAGGTCGCGGACGGCGTAGAGCAGCGCCGTCTTGACGCCGGAAAAGGAGAAGTCGAGGCCCTCCAACCGCGCGACCGGGAACGCGAACGCCTCTGGATCGCCCTCGCGCGCGAGACGGTCGATCTCGCGGCCGCCGGGATAACCGAGCCCGAGCAAGCGCGCTCCCTTGTCGAACGCCTCGCCGGCGGCGTCGTCGATGGACGTCCCGAGTACGCGGTAACCCGTATGGTCCTGGACGTCGAGCAGCAGTGTGTGCCCGCCGCTTGCGAGCAGGCAGAGGAAGGGTGGCTCGACCGGGTGGGGCTCGAGGAAGAGCGACGCGACGTGGCCGTGCAGGTGGTCGACCGGGACGAGCGGCAGGCCGCGCGCCCACGCGAGCGCCTTTGCAGCGGAGACGCCGACGAGGAGCGCGCCGACGAGGCCCGGCCCCTGCGTCACGGCGACGGTGTCGACCTCGTCCAGCGTCGCATCCCCCTCGCTCAGCGCCTCGCGGACGACCGGCGCCACGAGCTCGAGGTGCCGGCGCGACGCGATTTCCGGGACGACGCCGCCGTAGCGCGCGTGCAGGTTGGCCTGGGAGGAGACGACGTTCGCGCGGATCTCGCCCTCGCCCGTCACAAGCGCCGCGGCGGTCTCGTCGCAGGACGTCTCGATGCCCAAGATCATGGCAGCAGCGTCAGCCCGCTTCGGCCTGCTCGTGCGCAGCCTTCGGCTCCGCAACCGGGTCGCGCCACATGATCAGCGCGTCCTCGCGGTTGTCCGTGTAGTAGCCGCGGCGGACACCGCGGGCGACGAAGCCGATCCGCTCGTAGAGCGCGATTGCGCCCACGTTGGAGACGCGCACCTCGAGCGTGTAGCCGCGGCGCTCGTCGGACGAGGTCAGCTCGAAGAGCCGCTGGAGCAGCATCAAGGCGACGCCGCGCCGGCGATACTCGGGCGCGACCGCGACGTTCATCACGTGCCAGGCGTCGACGTAGCGGGAGATGACGAGGTAGCCGACGAGCGCACCGGACCCGCGGTCGAAGGCGCCGAGGGAAAGCGAGCTCGGCTTGGCCAGCTCGCCCGCGAACATCGAACGCGACCACGGCGTGGGGTACGACTCGCGCTCGATCCGCTCGATCTCGTTGAGATCGTGCAGCTCGAGCTTGCGGAGTTCGAACCCGCCCGCTCCTGCACCGGCACAGCCGGCGCCTCCGCGCCTGGGCGGCTCCGTCGCGCCGACGCCGCTCATCCGGCGGCCTCGACAGCGTCGGGGAGCCGGACGTAGAGCGGCTCGAGCTCGTCGACTGGACCGAAGGCATCCGCCAGCGCGGCGTGGAACCGTGCGCGCGGCCGATGCCGCTCGTCCTCGTCCGAAGGCACCTCCGCCCCGGCCTGCTCGAAGAACTCTCGGTAGCGGATCGCGCCGTCGCCGACGTAGAGGGCTCCCGTCTCGATCTCGAGCTCGGCAGGTGCGACTGCCCGCGGCCCCGCCACGAAGACCTCGCGCCGCTTCGCGTCGATGACGGGGATCGCGCCGGGTGCGCCGGCGGCGAGCGCATCGAGGGTCGACACGCCTGCTGCGGCGAGATCGAGGGCGAGGGCGAGTCCACGGGCGACCGCGAGCCCGATCCTGATCCCGGTGAAGCTGCCCGGCCCGATCCCGACGGCCAGTCCGGTCAGGTCGCTCGGATGCGCCCCCGCCTGGCGCACGAGCGCGTCGACGTCCGCGAGCAGCGTCGACGCCCGGGACTCGCGCTCGCCGAGCACCTCGCGGTCGTCGACGAGCGCGCTCGTGGCGACCTCAGTCGCCGTGTCGAAGGCCAGGATCAGCGCCATCGCCAAAGGGTACGTCCCCTTCGATGACGATTCGCCGGCTCTCCGTGTCGACGTGCTCGAGCCGGACCGCCGCCCGCTGTTCCGGCAGGCCGCCTGCGGCCGCTTCGGGCCATTCGACGAAAACGACGGCGTCCTCGAAGTAGGGCTCGAGGTCGCCCCACTCGGCCTGCGAGACGGCTGTGAACCGATAGAGGTCGAGGTGCGAGACGTCGGGCTCGCCCTCGTAGCGGTGACCGATCGTGTACGTCGGGCTGGTCACCGGCGCCGTGACGCCGAGCGCGCGGCAGGCACCGCGGACGAAGGTCGTCTTGCCCGCCCCGAGTTCGCCCGAGACGGTGACGACGTCGCCCGCAACGAGGCCGGAGGCGAGACGTGCGGCGATCGCCTCCGTCTCGGCCGGGGAGCCGGACCGCAGCTCCATCGGTCCGGGCTAGAAGAGGCCCAGCTGGACGGCCGGCGCGAGCGGCCGCTCGGGCTCCGCCTCCGGCTCGAGCTCGAACGCCGCCGGCTCCGGCGCGACCGTCGTCAGCCCGAGCAGCTCCGGGATGCGGAGGAAGTCCTCCTCGAGCACGGACAGCATCGAACGCGTGTACAGCGCGGCGGCGGGGTGGAAGAGCGGGTAGAGCATCACCTCGTTGCCGCCGAGCGCGACCTGCTGCGCGAGGCCGTGGACCTTGGTGATCCCGGTGGGCTTCCCGGACAGCAGCTTCGTCGCGAAGTTGCCGAGCGTCGCGACGAGCGTCGGCCGGATCAGCTCGATCTGGCGGAAGAGGTGCGACTCGCACGCCTCGATCTCCTCGGGCTGCGGGTCGCGGTTCCCCGGCGGGCGGCACTTGAGCACGTTCGCGATGTAGACGTCGGTGCGCGAGAGCCCGATCCCGTTCAGCAGCTGCTCGAGCAGCTTGCCGGCCTGCCCGACGAAGGGAACGCCGTTCTTGTCCTCGTGGAACCCGGGCGCCTCGCCGACGAACATCAGGTCGGCGTTCGGGTCGCCGGAGCCGAAGACGACCTGCGTGCGCGTCGCCGCCAGCGGGCAGCGCGTGCAGATGCTGGTGGCCTCTTCGTAGGCGAGCAGCTCGCTCACGCAGGTCAGTCTACGCCGGTGCCAGGACGGTCAGCGAGCTCTCAGCCGCAGCCGCAGGAGCCGCCGCAGCACCCGCCGCCACCGCCGAACTTGGGCTGGGAGGAGGCGCCGGCGACGGCGAAGCTCGAGAGCTGCTTGAGCACCTGGCCGGCGCCGCAGTCCGGGCATGAGACCGCCTGCTCCGGGTTCCGGACAAGCTCCTCGAAGTGCGCCTCGCACTCCATGCACGCGTACTCGTAGATCGGCATGCTGGGCAGTCTAGTGGACTGGACTGTTCCCACCCTCGAGGGAGATCTGGTGCGCCTGGAGCCGCTCGCATCCGAGCACGAGGAGGGGCTCTGGGATGCGTCACGAGACGAGCGCACGTGGCGGTGGCTCAGCGTTCTCCAGCCGCAGACGCGGCAGGAGATGCACGACTATGTCGAGGCCGCGCTCGCGAATATGGCCGCGGCAGAGGAGTTCCCCCTCACGACGATCCGGCGCCAGGACGGACGCGTCGTCGGGAGCACCCGCTTCCTCGCGCTCCGGCCGGAGCACCTGAGCATCGAGATCGGCTGGACGTGGCTGCATCCGGACGTCTGGGCGAGTGGGATCAACATCGAGGCGAAGCTGCTCATGCTCGAGCACGCCTTCGAGCGCCTCGGCTGCCTCCGGGTCGAGCTGAAGACGGACGCGCGCAACGAACGCTCGCGCGCCGCGATGGCCGCGCTCCCCGCCCAGTTCGAGGGCGTGCACCGCAAGGCGATGCTCGTGCGCGGCGGCCAGCGCCGCGACTCCGCCTGGTACAGCGTGATCGACGAGGAGTGGCCCGCCGTTCGGGCAAACCTCCTACGCCGGCTCGGCCGCTGACTCGAGCAGGAACTCGCGTACGAGCGAGATCGTCTCGGGCCGGTCGCGGAAGACTCCGTGGCCGACGTTGGCGAACCGCTCGTAGCGCACGAGCTCCTGCGGCAGCGCCGCGACCAGTTCCTCGACCCCGACGATCGACGCGCCGGGGTCGTCGGCGCCGGCGAGGACCAGCGTCGGGCAGCGGACGTTCGCGGCCTCCTCGCGCAGGTCGAAGTCGCGCTCGCCGCTGCGGTCCCAGTTCGCCGCCAGCGCGGTGTTCATTGCGATGCGCGCGACGACGTCCGGCGGCAGCGGCTTCCGGGTGTACAGCGGCACGCAGACGCGCATATATTCGGCGAACGAGGCTTCGGTCGGATCGGCGAAGTACCGTGCCGCAACCTCGCCCGCGTCGTGAGTGCCCAGCCGATCGAACTCTGCGATCACGCGTGTGTGGACGTACCGCGCGACAGTGCTCACGAGGACCAGCCGGTCGACGCGGTCGGCGTGCCGCGCTGCATGGAGCAGGCCGACGGTGCCGCCGATCCCGGTCCCGAGCACGATCGGCCGCTCCAGCTCGAGCGCGTCGCAAAAGCCCGACAGGTCGTCCACCCACGTTTCCAGCGTCCAGTGCTCCTCCGAGCTCCAGTCGCTGCGTCCCGAGCCCCGTTGGTCGAAGTAGACAACCTGAAAGTCCTCGGCGAGCATCGGGCCGACGTGCTCCTTGTAGAGCGAGTGGTCGAGTCCCGGCCCGGTCGGCAGGAGCAGCACCGTCGGGCGGTCGCGCACCCACGGGCCGTCCGCGACGAGCTTCGTCCCCTCGACGTCGAAGAAGAGGTCGACGCCGTTCGTGTGCACCTTCATGCCGCGCCGACCTGCACGTCGTGCAGGAAGAGGCGCAGCTCGTCGTAGGCCGCCGGCTCGTCGGCGAACACCGAGTGCCGCGCGCCGGGGAAGCTCCGGAAGCGAGCGCGTTCGTGGAGCAGCTCCGCCACCTCGTGCGCAGACTCGAGCGGCGCCCACGCGTCGTCCTCCCCCGCGATCACGATCGCCGGGACCGTGATCGCACCGACGCGGTCGCGCAGGTCGATCGTGTGCGACTCGCCGCGCATCCAGTTCACCAGCACCTCCGGGCGCCAGTTCGCGCGCACGATCACGTCGCTCGTGAACGGGTAGCGCGAGAGCAGCGGGAAGCAGACGCGGATGAAGTCGGCGAAGGCCTGCTCGTCGGGCTGGTCGCCGTAGTAGCGCGCCGCCACCTCTCGCGCCTCCGGCCCGCCGAGCCGCTCGTAGACCGGGATCGAGCGCTCCGGGACGATGCGTGCGATCGGCGCGCCGAGGACGAGCGCCCCGGGATGCTCGGGATGCCGCGCCGCATAGTCGAGCGCGACCATCGAGCCGAAGCCGAGTCCGAAGACGATCGGCCTCTCGATCCTGAGCACGTCGCAGAACTCGCGCACGTCGTCCGCCCAGCGTTCGAGATGCAGATCCTCCGGCCGGCCGTAGTCGCTGCGCCCGGCGCCGCGCATGTCGAGGTAGACGACCTGCGTGCCCTCGGACAGCCACGGCCCGATCCCGATCTTGAAGAGGCCGTGGTCGAAGCCGGGGCCTGGATGCAGGAGCACGACCGTCGGCCGCTCGCGCATCCAGGGGCCGTCGGCCACGAGTTTCGTCCCGTGGACGTCGAAGAAGAGCCTGACGTCGCCGACCTGGACACGCATCGGGGCTACACTACTTTCCAGCCCGGTATCCGCCTGGAACTGGAGCCACGACACATGATCGAGAGAGCACACGTGATCGGCGCTGGACGCGTCGGCTCGGCGATGGCCGCGCGCCTGCGCGAGCGTGGGCTCGACGTCTCGGCTGGGGATCCTGAGCTTGTCCTCCTCTGCGTCCCCGACCGCGCGATCGCCGAGGTGGCCCAGGAGACGGCGACCGGACCCTGGATCGCCCACGTCAGCGGTGCAACGCCGCTCGCCGCGCTCGACCCGCACCGGCGCCGCTTCGGCCTCCACCCGCTGCAGACCTTCACGCGCGACCGCGGCGCAGAGCAGCTCGACGGCGCTTTCGCGGCCGTCACCGCGGAGACCGACGAGGCGCGCGACGTGGGCACGTGGCTGGCACGAACGCTCGGCCTGGAGCCGTTTGCGCTCGCCGACGGCCAACGCGGCGCCTACCACGCGGGTGCCGCGATCGCGTCCAACTACCTCGTCACGCTCCGCCGCGCCGCCGGCTCGCTCCTCGAGGCCGCGGGGGCGCCGCCGGAGGCGCTCGACCCGCTGATGCGGAGGACAATCGAGAACGGTTTCGAGCTGACCGGTCCGATCGCACGCGGCGACTGGAAAACAGTCGACGCCCATCTGGCCGCGATCCGGGCCCGGCGACCGCAGCTCGAGCCGATGTACGTGGCGCTCGCGGAGACGACGAAGGCGCTGCTGTGAGGATCGCGCGACGGATCGCCGACCTCCATCCGCTCCAAGGCGCAGTGGGACTCGTCCCCACGATGGGCGCGCTCCACGCCGGCCACGAGGCGCTGATCCGCGCCGCTGCCGAGGAAAACGACACCGTCGTCGTCAGCCTCTTCGTCAACGCCGCCCAGTTCGAGGACGGCAGCGACCTCGCCGCCTATCCGCGCGACGAGCAGCGCGACGCGGACATCGCGGCGGCCGCCGGTGCGGACGTGTTCTTCGCACCCTCTTCGGACGAGATCTACCCGGGCGGCTACCAGACGTGGGTCGAAGTCGAGGAGCTGTCGCGCGGCCTCGAGGGCGACCATCGCCCCGGCCACTTCCGCGGCGTCGCCACGATCTGCCTCAAGCTCTTCAACATCGTTCGGCCCCGGCGCGCGTACTTCGGCCAGAAGGACGCGCAGCAGGTGGCCGTCGTCCGCCGCATGGTGGGCGACCTGAACCTCGACGTCGAGATTCGGTCGCTCCCGACGGTGCGGGACGCCGACGGGCTCGCGCTCTCGTCGCGGAACGCCCGCCTTTCGCCGGCGGAGCGCGAGCGCGCGCTCGCCCTTCCCCGCGCGCTCGCAACCCGCGACCTCGACGCCGCCCGCCAGGCGCTCGACGGGCTGCACGTGGACTACGTCGAGGTGGCCGACTTCGACCCACGTGTTCTCGCCGCCGCCGTCCGCGTCGGCTCCACCCGTCTGATCGACAACGTCGTCCTCGAGGAGGAA
>OBLS010000916.1_pt1 | contig 11548 bp, 6 predicted proteins | sample 1519901 | NCBI WGS metagenome assembly OBLS01 (sample SAMEA3113585, study PRJEB22503) | soil metagenome
GGGCGATGCGGAGAACGACCACGCGTTCCTCGATACGTGCGAGCTCTCGGTGGCCGTGGCGGACGCGCTCCCCGCAGTGAAGGAGCGATGCGACTACGTGACGAACGGCGCCCGGGGCGACGGCGTTCGCGAGCTCTGCGACGGGCTGCTCGAGTCGGACCTCGAGCATCTCGACGAGCGCCTTCCACGTCATGACATCGTGATCGGGACCGCCGAGGACGGCGAACCGGTGCGGGTTCGGCCGTACCGCACGAACGTGCTCGTCACCGGACCGTCCGGCAGTGGGAAGTCGACGCTCGTCACGGCGTTCCTCGAACAGCTGATGGAGCACGCGTACCAGTTCTGCCTGATCGATCCCGAGGGCGACTACGAGGAGCTCGAGCGCGCGGTTGTCCTCGGATCTCACGACCGGGCGGCGACCGTCGACGAGGCGCTCGACGCGCTCACCGATCCGGACATCAACCTGGTGCTGAACCTGCTCGGTGAGCGGCTCGACGACCGTCCGGGCTTTCTGAGCTCGCTCCTGCCGAGGCTCCTGGAGCTCCGCGCCGAGACCGGCCGTCCACACTGGCTGGTCGTGGACGAGGCCCACCACCTGCTCCCGTCGGGCCTGCAGACGCCGGAGACGACGCTGCCGCGACGGGTCGTCTCGGTGGTGATGGTCACGGTGCATGCCGACGCGATGTCACCGGCGGCGCTCGAACCGGTGAACCTGGTGGTGACGCCGTCCAAGGGAGCGACGGAATCCCTGGGGAAGTTCGCGAAGGTTGTCGGCGTCGAGCCGCCAGGGAACGACGCCGTACAACCGGACGAAGAGCAGGCCGTCGCGTGGTTCGTCGAAGAGTCCCCGATCGCGTTCGCCCCCATCGAACCCGGCCAGGAGCGGCGAAGGCACCGCCGCAAGTACGCGCAGGGCGACGTCGAGGAGAAGGCGTTCTTCTTCCGCGGACCGGACGACAGGCTGAACCTGAAGGCGCAGAACCTCGCGGTGTTCGCGCAGATCGCCGAGGGCGTCGACGACGAGACGTGGCTGTGGCACCTCGGCCGTGGCGACTACGAGAGGTGGTTCCGCGACGTGATCAAGGACGAGGCGCTCGGAGAGGTCGCGAAGCGCGTCGCGAATGACTCCGACGCCGAGACGAGCAGGCGCGAGATCCTCGATGCCGTCTCGGAGCGCTACACGATGCCCGCGGAAGCGTCGTCCTGACCGACGTCCGTTCCTAGATCGGCGTCACCGGAACGTCGGCCGGATCTCCGGCGATCGCCGCGATCACCAGCGGCAGCACGACGTCGTCGGTCGCGCCGGACTTCAGCGCGCGATCGGCCCAGGCGACGCGCTCGTGCACCAGGACGAGCTCATCGAGGCTGAACCGGCGGGCTTGATCGCGGTACCGCCTGGCCTGCCATTCGAACCGCAGACCGGCCTGCCGCGCGACCTCGCCCAAAGGAACGCGGTCGGGCAACGAACGAACGCGCATCAGGTCTCGCAGGCGCGAGACGATCGCGCCGAGGATCGGAAGCCCTGCGTCCCGCGCCTCGAGCAGCGTTCGGAGCGAACGCATCGCGCCCGGCATGTCGCGGGCGAACGCCTTGTCGCACAGGTCCCACATGTGCTGGTCACCGAGGCCGCGGAACTGCCGCGTCACCACGTCGCGCGTGATGCGCTCCCCCGGGAACGCGGCGACGAGCTGTTCGAGCGCCTGATCGAGCGCCGCGGGGTCCTCTCCGATCGTCTCGATGAGCGCCTGGACGCCTTCGGGGGCGAGGTTCACGCCCGTCGCCGTGGCGCGCTTCGCGATCCATCCCCCGAGCTCCTTGCGCTGCAGTCGTATCTCGGCCGCCGACCCCACGCCCTCGACGAGCTTCAGCAGCCCGGCCGGCGGCTTCGCGCGTTCACCGACGGTCGCGATGAGGACGAGGATCGCGTTCGGATCGGCCGCCGAGACGTACCGCCGGAGCTCGGCGACCGCGTCCTCGCGCAGGGCACGAGCGTTCGAGACGAGCAGCCCACGCGCCTCGCCGAACAACGACGGCGTCGCGAGGTCGGCCGTCTCGCCGCCCTCCCACCCCGCCGCATCGACCTCTCGCGGACGCACGTCGCCGAAGAGCTCGAGGGCCGCGGCGCGAAGGAGGAAGTCGTCGTGACCCCACAGGAGGTGGATGGGTCCCCTCGCGGCCTTCGACGCAGTCGCTTTTCGCTCGGTCACGCCGCGAACTGTACAAGCGGCCCCGACGGCGAGAACGACACGGTGATGTCGCCCGCCTGATCCGTGCGGAGCACCTCCGCTCCCCCGTCGCGGAGCCATTCCAGGACCTCCGGTACCGGGTGCCCGTACGTGTTCGGTCCGACGCTCACGACCGCAAGCTCGGCATCGACCGCGAGGAGGAACTCCTCGAGCGACGTCGCGGCGCCGTGGTGCGGCACCTTCAGCACGTCGGCGCGAAGATCAACGCCGTCGTCGAGCATCACCTGTTGTGCGGGTTCTTCGGGCTCGGTGGCGAAGAGCACGGTGTCCTCGCCGACGCTCGCGCGGAGCACGATCGCGTCGTTGTTCGCATCGGACTCGGTGCCCTTCCAACACCGATCCGGCGAGAGGACCTCGACGACGACGTCCTCGACGACGAAGACCTCTCCGGCGCGCGGATGACGAACCGGTACCCCCTCATCGGAGACGGCGTCGGCAAGCGCCTCGCCATCGGGCGAGTCGTCGGCGCAGCCCGGCTCGATCAAGAGCCCAACCGGTACGCGGGCCAAGACCGCGGGCAACCAACGACGTGATCCGCGTGCGGATGGCTCGCCACGACCACGTCGATCCGTTTGACGCCGAGCGCGGCGAGCTCCGTCGCAACCTGCGCCTCGTCCGGCCCACCGTCGACGAGCATCGTCACGCCCGCCGGCGATGTGAGCATTGCCGCATCGCCTTGCCCGACGTCGAAGAACCGAACGGTGAGCCCCGACGGCGGTCCCGACGAGAGCGCGCTCGACCAGACGAGGAGGGGCGCGAGGACGAGTCCCGCGAGCATCACGGAACGCGGCGGTCGCCGTCCCGAACGGATCCACCACGTGAACGCGGCGGCGAACAACAGTCCAAACACGAGCGTCGCCATGCCTCCGCCGGTGATCCACGGCGCCGGCGCCCGAGCGGCGTGATCGGCGAGGATCTCGAGGTAGCGGAGCGGCAGGAGCGCGATCGCCGCGAGCACGCGCCCGAGCGAAAACCACACGATCGCGACGAACGCCGCGACGAGTCCGAGCAACAAGCCCGGGGCGACGGCCGCGAAGGCGAGCACGTTCGCGAACAGCGTCGACGTCGGTACCTCGTTGAAGTGGTAGAGCAGCAGGGGCGTCACGCCGATCTGGGCGGCGACCGTCGCGCCCGCCGCGAGCGCGATGGGCTTGGGCAACACGGGCATGCGATCGGCGAGCGGCGTCGCCAGCGCGACCATGCCCGCGGTCGCAGCGACCGAAAGCTGGAACCCCACCGACCAGACGAGCGCGGGATCGAGGACGAGCAGGAAGAACACCGACGCCGACAGGATCGACGCGGCGCTCCTCGGTCGACCGAGCATCACGCCGAACAGCGTCAGACCGGCCATGACTCCTGCACGGAGAACCGACGGCTCGGCACCCGTCAGCACGACGAAGAACACCACGGTCCCGACGCCGAGCGCGAACCTCGGCCATGGCGACAGCTTCAATGCCGCCGCGAGTGCGAGCACCGGCGCGAGGACCATCGCCACGTTCCCGCCCGACACGACCAGCAGGTGCGATAGGCCGCTCGCGCGGAAGTCGCGTTCGACCTCCGGATCGAGCAGCGAGTCGTCGCCGAGCGTGAGCCCGAGCAATAGGCCGGCCTCGCGCCGAGGGAACAGTTCGCGGATCGATCCGCCGACGAGCGCTCGAAACGACTGCGCCCACCTGACGAACGCGACGCTCGACGGGCCGAGCCGCGTCGCCGAATCGACCTGCAGTTCCGCGACCAGACCTCGGCTCGAGAGGAACCCGGCGAACTCCGCATCGTCGGGGACGACAGCGCGCCCGACCAGGCGGACACGATCGCCGCGCACGGCGTTCGGCGCCTCGCCGCGGCCGTCGACCCATACCGACTCCCGAACGCGCGCGGCCGCGTCCTCCGTTTCCACGAACGAGACGTCCGCGACGGCGCTCCATCGTTCGCCGTCCACTTTCGGATCGGTTCGAAGCGACCCGTCGACGGTCACACTCGCGGGCGCGACGCGCGCGAGAAACGCCCCCTCGATCCGGTGTGCGTGCGCGCTCCCCCAGCCGACCCCGAGCGTGAAGGCACCGACGAGCGCGAGTGCACCAACGAGCCACGGCGGAGCGCGCCGACGCCGCAGGCGCGCCGGAGCGACCGAGTCGACCAGCCGCGCGTCATCCGGCGCCGACACCAACGGTTGCAGCGCATCGGTCGGAACGTTCCGCGGCGCGCACCAGACCGCTGCTCCGAACGCCACCGCCGTAGCGAGCATCCACACGACCACTGGGGCTCGCTCACCGACAAGCGGACGCACGAGCAAACCGAGCCACAGCGCCGTGGCAAGACCCGGAAGGAGCCAGCCCGTCACACCGTGACGAGCTCCCGGATGTTCTCGAGCGTCGCGTCGCCGATCCCGCTGACGTCGACGAGCTGCTCGACCGACGTGAACGGTCCGTTCTCGGTCCGGTGATCAACGATCGCTTGAGCGATGACCTCGCCGATCCCTGGCAGCGTCTCGAGCTCAGCGTTCGTCGCGCTGTTGACGTTGACGAGACCCGTAGCGCCCGAGGTCCCGGTTCCCGTTTCCGTCGTCGGCGCCGACTGCGACTCCTTGGGGACCAATACCTGCGTGCCGTCGACGAGCGGCGCCGCGAGGTTGAGGCTCGAGAGAACGGCGCCGGGTCGAGCGCCGCCGGCCGCGTCGATCGCATCGATGACACGCGCACCTTCGGCGAACTCGTACACGCCGGGGCGTCGAACCCACCCGGCGACGTCCACCAGGATCACCGTCGTCGGTGACGTCGACGCGGTGGGCGCGGGAACGAGGGCTTCGGACGGACCGGAGCGAACCTGCACGGGCGCCGGGAGCGAACGCACGTACCAGAACCCCGCGCCGGCGACGGTCACGCCGACGACGGCGACGAGCGCGATGAGCTCCGCACGCGACAGCGTGGCGAGGCGATCGCGGATCGACTCTCCAGGCAACACGCCCCCTCACGTCGACGAGCCGCGCATGCCGAACCGGCGGTCGCGGATGTGAGAGGGACGTCCCGAACGCTAGCGCGCGCCGGGCGCGGCCGCCGTGACCTCTGTCACAGGGAGGAAGGGCTCAGCCCAGCGTGACCAGATTGACCAGGCGCGGAGGCCGGACGATCACCCGGCGGATCTCGCGGCCGTCGACCGCCTTGAGCGCCCTCTCGGAGGCCAGCGCGAGCTCACGGCACTGCTCCTCGGACGCGTCGGAAGAGACGTCGATGCGGTCACGGACGTGCCCGTCCACCTGGACGACCAGCACGACGGAGTCCTCGGCCGCCAGCGCCGCGTCGAACGCCGGCCAGGACGACATGTGGACGGACGAGTCGTTGCCGAGCGTCTCACGCCACAGCTCCTCGGCGACGAACGGAGCCATCGGCGCGATCATCTGCACGAGCGCGGTGGACGCCTCGCCGGCGCCGGCGCCGGCGTCGAGCGCCGAGCGGATCTCGTTGGTCAGGACCATCAGCTTGGCGATCGCCACGTTGAACCGAAAATCCTCGAGGTCCTCGGTGACGCCCTTGATCGTTCGGTGCGTCACGCGTCGAAGCGCCTCTGGCTCCCCCGCGTCGCGGTCGAAGGCCTCCTGTACGGCGGCGAACACGCGGCCGAGCCACGAGTTCACGCCCGGACGCCGTTCCGGATCGGGCGCGATCAGCTTCCAGTCGATGTCGTCCTCGAACGGACCGGCGAACAACATCATCAGCCGCATCGTGTCCGCACCCCACCGCTCGACGAGCGGCATGGGCTCCACGATGTTCCCCTTCGACTTCGACATCGACGCACCGCCGTAGATCACCTGGCCTTGGTTCATCAGCCGGAGCGTCGGCTCCACGAAGCTCACGAGGCCCGTGTCGCGGAAGACCTTCGTGAAGAACCGGAAGTACAACAGGTGCAGGATCGCGTGCTCGATCCCGCCCGTGTATTGATCGACGGGCATCCAGCGTTCGACGAGCTCGGGATCGAACGCCTGTCGCTCCTCATGTGGCGAGCAGTACCGGAAGAAGTACCAGGACGAGTCGACGAACGTGTCCATCGTGTCCGTGTCGCGAACCGCCTCCTCGCCGCCGACGGGGCACGTCGTGTGCTTCCACGTCGGATGCCGGGCGAGCGGTGACTCGCCGCCCGGCTGGAAATCCACGTCGTCGGGGAGCAAGACGGGCAGCTGATCGTCCGGAACGGCGACCTCTCCGTGAACCGGACAGTGCACGATGGGGATCGGCGCGCCCCAGTAGCGCTGTCGGCTGATCAGCCAGTCGCGTAGCCGATACGTGACCGCGTGCCGTCCCCGGCCCTGTTCCTCGAGCCACCGCGTCACCTGCTCGATCGACTCGGGCGAGCCAACTCCGTCGAACGGCCCGGAGTTCACCATCACACCCTCGTGGTCGTACGCCTCTGTCAACGTGGCGGGATCGCGCGGCTCGTCAGGCGGTTGCACCACGACGCGGATCGGCAGCCCGTGCGCACGCGCGAACTCGAAGTCGCGCTGGTCGTGCGCGGGGACGCCCATCACGGCGCCCGTGCCGTACTCCATCAACACGTACGGCGCGACGAAGACCGGCACCTTCTCGCCGTTGACGGGGTTCACCGCGTGCACGCCGAGGGGAACGCCCTCACGGCTGTCCGCCTGCTCTCGGTTCGTCAGAGGCGTTGCCGCGAGCTCGTCGGCGAGCTTCTTCGCCTCGTCAACCGTCCCGCCCGCCTCCGCCAGCTTCGACACGAGCGGGTGCTCCACGGCGAACACGAAGAACGTCACGCCCCACAGCGTGTCCGGGCGCGTGGTGAACACCTCGACCGTGTCGCCGGTCTCGGCGATCTCGAACTCGACCGCGGCGCCCTCGGACCGCCCGATCCAGTTCCGCTGCATGGTGACGACTCGCTCGGGCCAGTCGAGCTGGTCCATGTCGTCGAGCAGCCGCTGCGCGTAGTCGGTCGTCTTGAAGAACCACTGCGTCAGGTCCTTGCGGACCACCGGCGTGCCGCACCGCTCGCACGCGCCGTTGATGACCTGCTCGTTCGCCAGGACCGTCTGGTCCTTGGGACACCAGTTGGTGGGCGCGTTCTTCCGGTACGCCAGGCCGCGCTCGAACAACCGGATGAACAGCCATTGCGTCCACCGGTAGTAGTCGGGATCGCTCGTGTTGAACTGCCGCGACCAGTCGAACGACATCCCCATGCGGCGGAACGAGCGTCGTTGTTGATCGATGTTCGCGTACGTCCATTCCTTGGGGTGGATGCCGCGCTTGATCGCCGCGTTCTCGGCCGGCAGCCCGAACGAGTCCCACCCGATGGGATGCAGGACATTGTTCCCCTGCATCCATCGGTACCGAGCGATCGTGTCCCCCCCGCTGAACGCCTCGGCGTGGCCCATGTGCAGGTCGCCCGAGGGGTACGGGAACATGTCGAGCGCGTAGAACCGCGGCCGCGGATCGGCAGGGTCATCCGAGGCCCTGTACAGACCTTCCGACTCCCAGCGTTCGACCCACTTCGGTTCGATCTCGGACGCTTCGTACCTGCGCATCTCGAAGAAGATGCTACCGGGCGATCACGCGGGTTCCGTGCAGGTCAGGACGCTGCGGCGGCGATGACGAAGTGGAACACGAGGTACGCGGCCAGCGTGCTGGTCATGTCGCCGAGGTCCTTCATCGGGTTCACCTCGGTAACGGCGAACGCATCGCAGCGCGGCGCGAGCAGTCGAACGGACTCGATCGCCTGGGCGGTGGTGAGACCACCGGGTTCGTGTGCGCCGGCACCGGGAGCGTGCGCAGGATCGATCGTGTCGATGTCGAACGACCACACGACGTGGTCTGCGGCGCGGACGCGTTCCTGGATGTAAGCCGCGACGGCCGCGGCGCCGAGCTCGTGGAACCGTCGGGCCGTCATCTGCTCGAGCCCCTCGGCCACGGCGAACTCGCGTGACCGCGGGAAGTTGAAATGCCGCACGCCGACCTGGATCGAGGCGGTCGGGTCGACGCGGTCGAGCTCGAGGCTCCGGCGCATCCCGCTCGAGTGGCTGAACCGCCCCTGTCGGACGCTCTCGTCCATCAGGTCGAAGTGCGCGTCGAAATGGATCACGGCGACCGAGCCCTCGACGGCGTCGTGCACGCCGCGCACGACGGGATAGAAGAGAGAGTCCTCGCCGCCGATGACGATCGGCACGCGCCCGGCTCGAACGCTCGACGCGACGGCGTCGGAACACGCATCGATCGTTGCGATCAGGTCGTGCGGGACCACGTCGACGTCACCGCGGTCGACGACGAGCTCCTCCGGCACGTCGACGAAACGCTCGCCGTCCACGTCGTAGATGCGGCCGTCCTGCACGCGCATCCACATCCACTCGAGCGATTCGCGGATCCGTGGCGGCGCGTACCGCGCGCCGGGCCACCCGAGCGTCGCGCCGCCGTCGAACGGGACGCCCCACAAGTCGAACGCGCGTGGCACGCGCGGATGGTATCGAGCCTGCCGGTCGAGCCGGGCTATCGGGTGGCGAGAAACCTGGGGATCTCGGAAGCCGGCATCGGACGCCCCAGGTAGAAACCCTGTCCGAGCGGACACCCGTTCTCGACGAGGAACTCGACTTCTCTCTGGGTCTCGATCCCCTCGGCCAGCGGAGTCATGCCGAGGTTCTGCGCGAGGTCGATCATCGCGCGGACCATGTTCGCGTTGTCGATGTCCTCATCGACGCGGGAGACGAACGATCGGTCGATCTTCAGGATGTCGACCGGCAGGTGCTTCAGCCGCGACAGCGACGAGTAGCCGGTCCCGAAGTCGTCGATCGCGAGCTTCAGTCCCCATGCGTGCATCTCGGACAGGATCCGCTGCGTGCGATCGGGATCCGCCATGGCCGTCGACTCCGTGATCTCCACGACGACAGTGGTGGGATCGACGCCGCCCCTCTTGAGCTTTCCGAGGACCCGCTCGGGAAGGCGAGTCGACCACAGCTCGCGCGGCGACAGGTTGAACCCCACCGTGAGCTCGATCCCCTGGGACTGCCACTCGGCTTGTTGGCGGACGAGGTCGCCCATGACCCAGTCCCCGATGGCCTCGATCAGTCCGAGCTCCTCGGCGAGCGGGATGAACTCGCCGGGCGGAACGAGCCCGCCGTTGGGCTCGTGCCAGCGAACGAGCGCCTCGGCGCCGGTGACCTTCCCGGACCGGAGGTCGACGACCGGCTGGAAGTGAAGCACCCAGTCCTCGTGCTCGACGGCGCGTCTGAGCCGAGTCGTGAACGAGAGCTTGCCGACGCGATCCTCGTCGCCGCGCGTGAACACCACGTACGAGCCCGGTCCGGTCCGCTTCGCCTGGTACATCGCGGCGTCGGCGTTCATCATCAGCGTCGTGGGGTCGGTGCCGTCGCGCGGGAACAGGCTGATCCCGACGCTCCCCGTCGCGTAGAACAACGTCCCGTCGAGGTCGAATGGCCGCTGCAGCGCCTCGCGCACGCGGACCGCCACCGATTCCGCGGCGACCACCTCGGCGTCGATCTCGGTCGTCGCCGACGGCCCGCGCTCGAGGTCCGCGAGCAGCAACAGGAACTCGTCGCCGCCTTGCCGAGCGACGAGGTCGGTCTCACGCGTGCACCCCCGCAGTCGTTCGGCGAGCTGCCGGAGGAGCGCATCGCCCGCGTGGTGTCCCAACGAGTCGTTCACGAGCTTGAAATTGTCGAGGTCGAGGTACAGCACACCGACGGCGAGCTCGTGCCGGCGGGCGCGGGCGAGTGACGCCTCGAGCATCTCCTCGAACAACACGCGGTTCGGAAGGCCGGTCAGCTTGTCGTGGTACGCGAGGAATGCCACCTGCTCCTCGGCGTTCTTGCGCTCGGTGATGTCGAAGATCACGCCCTGGATCAGCCACGGTTCGCCGTTCTCGTTCCGAACGATGAACGCCTGATCGCTCACCCAGATGACGTGGCCGTCCTCGTGGACCATGCGGTACTCGTGCGTCAGCGACTCGCGGTTCGTGTAGGCCTCGACGTAGTCCGCCCACGCCTTGTCGACGTCGTCCGGGTGGACGTGCTTGCGCCACGCGTAGTGGTCGGAAAGCCACTGCTCCTGCTTGATCCCGAGCATGTCGTGCACCTGCGGGCTGACGTAGATCGAGAACTCGTTCTCGTCGACCGGGTCGATGTACGTGATCGCCGGGATGCCCTCGACGAGCGCCTCGTACTTGGCGGCGGTCTGGAATCGCGACGCCTCGAGAGCCTGAACGGCGCTGACGTCGCGCAACGTCACGACGAGATAACGGCCCTCCGAGCCTTCGACCTCGCCGACGTGGATCTCGACGGGGACCTCCGTGCCGTCTTTGCGCCGGCACAACCCTTCGATGATCGAAGCCGTAGCGTCAGACAGGGTGACGTCGGCGATGACGAGCTCGTCGACGGGGTGGTCGATCAGCTCGTTGAGACCGAACCCGGAGAGGTCACGGACCCGCTCGTTCGCGTAGACCACCCGCCCGTCGGTCGCCGCGACGACCAGGCATTCGGGCGTCGCGTCCAGCAACCGCCTGGCGTCGATCTCGAGTGGCCCACGTCCCGGGCCGGCAGTCGGGTGGCCGCGGCCGACGTCGATCGACATCCCTCTCTTCTCTCCGATAGACACGCCTCCCGGAGAGCATCGAACCGGCGGAGGTCGGACCTTAGCCGCGTTCCTCGAGGCCCCACGGGGACCCGTAATCGTTGAGCAGATCGAGGAACGGCGTCGGCTCGAACGCCTCCGGGCCGAGCACGCCTGCCCCGCTCCAGGCCCCCGTGGACAGGAGCTCGAACGCGACCACCGGATTGATCGCCGTCTGCCACACGACCGCCTGGGCGCCGTCGCGCCCCCACGTCTCGTCGTTGTCGACGACGTGGTACAGGTAGACCTCTCGGCGCCGACCGTCGGTGCCGGTGCCTGTTACCCAGGTTCCCGCGCAGGTCTTCCCCCTCATCCTGTCCCCGAGCGTTGCCGGATCCGGCAGCACGGCCGCGACGACGTCGCGGGGAGAGACCTCCACGCTCCCGACGGGAACACGCTCGGTCCGGTCCAGGCCGAGCTTGTGCAAGGTCTTCAGCACCTCGATGAACTCCGCGCCGAGCCCGTACTTGAACGTCACGCGCTCGCAGTCGATCCTCCGCGGAACGAGGACGACCTCCTCGTGCTCCACGTTCACGCACTCGAGCGGCCCGATCCCGTCGGGGAACGTGAAGATCTCGGGTTCGCTGAACGGAGCGGTCGTGAACCAGCCACGCCCGCGCTCCCAGACGAGCGGCGGGTTCAGGCACTCCTCGATCGTCGTCCAGATCGAGAACGTCGGGGCGA
>OBLS010000917.1_pt1 | contig 11541 bp, 10 predicted proteins | sample 1519901 | NCBI WGS metagenome assembly OBLS01 (sample SAMEA3113585, study PRJEB22503) | soil metagenome
CGCGGCGTCTGCCGGGGTGGCGATGCCGCCGGCGGTGAAGAGGACGACGGGCAGCTTGCCTGCTGCGGCGACCTCCTTGACGAGCTCGTACGGCGCCTGCAGCTCCTTCGCCGCGACGTACAGCTCGTCGTCGGGAAGGTTCTGGAGACGACGGATCTGCTGGCGGATGCTGCGCATGTGCGTCGTCGCGTTGGAGACGTCGCCCGTCCCCGCCTCGCCCTTGGAACGGATCATCGCCGCCCCCTCGGTGATGCGCCGCAGGGCCTCTCCCAGGTTCGTGGCGCCACAGACGAAGGGGACGGTGAAGGCCCACTTGTCGATGTGGTTGGCGTAGTCGGCGGGGGTGAGCACCTCCGACTCGTCGACGTAGTCGACACCCAGGCTCTGGAGCACCTGGGCCTCCACGAAGTGGCCGATCCGGGCCTTCGCCATGACGGGGACCGAGACCGCCTCGATGATCCCGTCGATCATGTCCGGGTCGCTCATTCGCGACACGCCGCCCTGCGACCGGATGTCGGCGGGCACCCGCTCGAGGGCCATGACGGCGACGGCTCCGGCATCCTCGGCGATCCTCGCCTGCTCCGCGTTGACGACGTCCATGATGACGCCGCCCTTGAGCATCTCGGCCATCCCCCGCTTGACGCGGGTCGTGCCGGTGGTGGGGGCGTTCTGCTGCTCGATCATGGCTCCCAGTCTAGGTCCGTCGGAGCGCCGCTCCCACAGCCTCCCGGACCGCCCGCGCCACTGCGACGCGGACACCTCGCGCGCGGCTTCCCCTGCCACGGACTGCACCGGGTGAGGACGGGGAGCGGCTCAGGCCGCCAGGGCCAGGGGCAGCTCGTCGTCGAAGTCGACGGGTTCCGGCAGGGCGGCATAGCCGGCGAGCCGGAAGAACAACACCGAGCGCTTGGCGCGGACCCTGCGCACCTCTCGCACGGCGTCGTTGTGGAAGTTGCGCGCCAGCCGCACCCGCAGCCCGCTGGCGGCGACGCGGTCCAGCGAGTCCGTCACGAGCTCGTCGTCGCGGACCCTGAGGCCCGCCACGACGTCATCCGGCAGGGCTGCCCGGAGCGCCGCCGTGAGGTCGCTCTCGACGCCCTCGCGGCCACCGAAGTGCTGGCCGTCGAGGAGGTCCTCGGTCAACGGGTGCTCGGTGGTCCGCTCGAGGGAGGCGGTGGCCGCGTCGGCGATGAGCAGAGCGCTCCCCGGGTCGAGCGCTCCGCTGTTGGCCAGCTCCAGGGCAGCCTCGGCCCGGCGCACCAGCTGGGCGTCGAGCGCGGACATCGCCCCCTCCACTTTGGCGTGCAGCCGGTCCAGCCGGGCCGCCGAGTACGAGAGGTACCAGGCCAGGGCGATGAGGACGATGACGACGAAGGTGACGGCCTGCAGCACGTCGACGTCGAGCATCAGCTGCCACCGCCCGGGACGCCGCGGACCAGCCGGCCCCACAGCCCGGTCGGCGTTGGCTGGTCCGGCTCACCGTCGGCACCCGCGATGACCGTCTCGTACACGGCGAGGACCCGGTCGGCGACGACACCCCAGTCGAAGACGCGCGCGCGGTCCTGCCCCAGGGCACGAAGCGTCCTCCGTCGCTCGGGGTCGGCGAGCAGGTCCAGCACCGCGTGCCCCAGCGCATCGGCGGACCCGGTCTCGAACAACACTCCCGTGCGGCCCCCGTCCAGCACGTCGGTGAAGGCCGGCAGGTCCGACGCGACGACCGTCGCCCCCGCTGCCATCGCCTCGACGAGGACGATGCCGAAGCTCTCGCCGCCCAGGTGCGGTGCCAGGTAGGCGTCGACCGACGCGAGGAGTGACGCCTTGTCCTCTTCCGTGACCACACCCAGCACCTCGGTGGACCTCACCACTCGGGGGTCGGCGTCACGCAGCAGCACCGAGGCGTCGCCCGGGCCTGCGACGAGCAGGCGGGCGGTCGGGTGCTCGTCGAGGACGTCGCGCATGGCCCGGAGGGCGACTCCGAGCCCCTTGCGGGGCTCGTCGCATCGGCCGAGGAAGGCCAGCGTGGGCGCCTCGGCGGTGCCGCACCACTCCTCGAGCGGCCGGGCGTCCCTGAACCGGTCCACCCGCACGCCGTTGGGGATGATGAACGACTCGGCGCGCAGGTAGCGCCGCATGTTGGCGCGTGCCTCCTGGGACACGGCGATCCGGCCTCGGATCTTCTCCAGGGAGGGGCGCAGGAGGGGGTGGGCCGCCTGCAGGGCACGGGACTTGACGACGGACGAGTGGAACGTCGCCACCACTGGTTCGTCGGTCGAGGCCCACAGGGCCATGAGGGCGGCCGAGGGGTTCATCGGCTCGTGCAGGTGGAGCACCTCGAAGCGACCGGCCTCGAGCCACCTCGTCACCCGCGCGGAGGTCACCGGACCGAAGGTGAGCCGGGCGACCGAACCGTTGTACCTCACCGCCACCGGCCGTCCCGACGACGTGAAGTATGCCGGCAGTCCCTCCTCCTGGTCTGCCGGTGCCAGCACCGACACCTCATGGCCTCGGGCGATGAAGTGTTCGGCGAGGTCCCGCACGTGGAACTGCACACCACCGGGCACGTCCCAGGCATAGGGACAGACCATGCCGATCCTCATCGAGCCCCCTCCCGGGCGGACACCCGCTCGCGGTCCAGGTCGTCGAGGAACACCCGCTGGAGCATGTGCCAGTCGGCGGTGTGCTCCCGGACGGCGGCGCCCAGCGTGTCGGCGCACGCCTGGGTCATGGCGGTGGCCCGCTGCCGAGTGGTACCGCTGCCGGGGTCCGCCACGCAGGGGTGGAACGTGATGACGATGCCCCATCCGCTCCCCCGGCGCTCATGGCGGATCGACACCGGGTGCAGCGGCCTCCGTTCCGCGATGGCCAGCGCGGCGGGTCCTGGGGCCATCCTCGCGCGGTGCCCGCAGAAGTCGACGTCGATCCCCCTCGAGCTGAGGTCCCGGTCGGCGAGCAGCGGGATGATGCCCGGTCGCCGGGCCGCCTCGCGCAGCGCCGGGAACGGGTTGCCGGCACCGGTCAGGGGGATGATCGTCATTCCCAGCGACTGGCGAAAGGCGAGGAACTCCTCGAAGACCTCCTCGGGCCTCAGGCGCTCCGCGACGGTCGTCACCGGTCCCAGATGGGTCGTGCCCCACGCCCCGGCGAGGTCCCAGTTGCCCATGTGCCCGAGGAACGCGACGACCGACCCTCCGGACTCGATGACCTCCCGCACCGGGCCGTCACCCTCGGCAGTCACCCGTGCCGCCAGGTCGTCGGGGCCGAGGTCCTGGAGCCGGAACGCCTCGCAGTAGTAGCGGAGGTACGAGCGCATGCCGTCCCGGACGAGGGTGCCGAGCTCGGCGTCGTCGAGCTCCGGGCGTACCCGAGCGTAGTTCTGCCGGAGCCGCTCGGCGCCACCACGGGCGACCGTGAGGTCCGCAGCGCGGTCGAAGAGGCCGTAGGCAACCCGATCCGGCATCCGCCGGACCGCGCCCCACCCGATGCGGTGACCCGCCACGGTGAGCCGGTCCCCGAGGTCGTCCGGCACGAGCCTCACGCCGTGCTCAGCGCCTGGCGGCGCACCTCGAGGATCCGTTGGACGACGGTGACGAGGCTCGCGAGCGCCAGCAGGCCGAGCACCACGCCGAGGACGACCCACGGAAGGTCGAGCAGCCCGGTCAGCCCGGTGGCGATGAGGACGACGACGAGGCGGTCGGCGCGCTCGGCGATGCCGACGTTCGCCGTCATGCCCAGACCCTCGGCACGCGCCTTGGCGTAGGACACCACGCTGCCGAGGATGAGGCAGGCCAGGGCCAGTGCCGCCATGTACGCCTCGTCACCGTCCCCGGCGAACCAGAGCACCAGGCCGCCGAAGATGGCCGCGTCGCCGACCCGGTCGAGCGTGGAGTCCAGGTACGCCCCCCAGTTCCCGGACCGTCCGATCCTGCGAGCCATGATCCCGTCGACGGTGTCGGAGAAGACGAAGCCGGTGATGACGAGCGTGCCGATGAGCAGCTCGCCGCGCGGGTAGAACGCCAAGGCACCGAAACAGACGCCGAGAGTGCCGATGACGGTGACGACGTCGGGGCTGATACCGAGTCGGATGAGAAGTGCCGCTACGGGTGTCAGCAGCTTGGTGAAGAAGGCGCGGGCGTATCGGTTGAGCATGGTGGGGCCAGCGTAGTGGGGCCGCCGGAGCGGTGCCGGTCACTCTCGTCCGGACCGCTTGTGTCCGGAGGGCAACAGGAGAAATGTAGCCGTCATGAGTGCCACGACCGCAGCCGCACCCCCCGTCCCCGCAACGACGAGCATCCGCAACGTCGTGCTCGTCGGACCCAGCGGGTCAGGGAAGTCCCGGCTGTTCGACCACGTCGTCGACGCCTGCCTGCCGGGGCGCGCCACCCGCGAGGAGGCCGGGCCCACGACGGGCCTGCGCGCGGCGACCATCACCACAGGGAAGGCGGTGCTGACCCTGCTGGACGCCCCGGGCAACCCCGACTTCGTCGGGGTGGTCCGGGCGGGGCTGAGGGCGGCGGATGCCGCCCTCTTCGTCGTCTCGGCGGCCGACGGAGCCGACGCGCAGAGCCGGGCGCTCTGGCACGAGTGCGCCGTCGTGGGTGTGCCGCGCGCGGTCGTCATCACCCAGCTCGACGCGCGCGACGCCGACTTCGCCGCCACGCTGGCCGACTGTCAGGCCCACTTCGGCTCCGGCATCCAGCCCCTCGGCGTGCCGGTCGCGGGCTCGGCCGGCGCGGTGAGCTCGATCGCGGACCTCCTCCTCGGTGAGGTCCACGACTACGCCGACGGAACCCGCTCCGTGCGACGTGCGGGCGCCGAGCACGCGGAGGTCTTCGACAGCTACCGACCGGGGCTGCTCGAGGGGATCATCGAGGAGTCGGAGGACAGCGGCCTCATGGAGCGGTACCTCGAGGGTGAGGAGCTCGACTTCGAGACGCTGGAGCGGGACCTGCTGACCGCGGTCGCCCATGGGACGTTCCACCCGGTCCTGCCGGTGTCCTCCGAGACCGGTGCGGGGGTCGGCGTGCTCCTGCACGTCATCGAGGCGGCATTTCCGCACCCGGGCCTTCACCCGGTCCCCACGGTCACGCCGGTCGGTGGCGGTGCCACGGTGGAGCTGTCCGCAGACCCGGCCGGCCCGCTCGTCGCGGAGGTCGTCCACACCGAGTCCGACCCCTACGTGGGGCACCTGTCCCTCGTCCGAGTGTTCTCCGGCACCCTGCGCGGCGACCGGGCGGTGCATGTCTCCGGCCACCTCGAGCTCCTCGGGGTGCCGACCGGGGAGGGTCACGCGGCCCACGACGAGGACGTGCGACCCGGGGCGCTCGCCGCGCCCCTCGATGGCGAGCTGGTGCCCAAGCCCCACGCCGTGGCCGGCGAGGTCGTCGTCGTCACCAAGCTCGCCACCGCGCAGACGTCCGACACCATCTCGTCACCGGAGCGCCCCCTGCTCGTCACCCCGTGGGCGCTGCCCGAGGCCCTGCTTCCGGCCGCGGTGGCGGCGACCAGCCGGGCGGACGAGGACCGGATGCCGGTCGCCTTTCGTGAGCTCGCGGCCGAGGACCCCTCGCTGCGCATCGAGCATGAGGGGAGGACGGGTCAGGTGGTGCTGTGGACCACCGGACCGGCACACCTCGACCTCGTGCTCGCTCGCCTCCGGAGCCGCTTCAACGTCGCCGTCGAACAGGTGCCGGTGAAGGTCGCCATGAAGGAGACGGCCGTCGACCGTGCCGAGGCGCAGGGCCGCCACGTCAAGCAGTCGGGCGGGCACGGCCAGTTCGCCGTGTGCCACCTCGTCATGGAGCCGCTGCCACGCGGCTCGGGCGTCGAGTTCACCGAGGTCGTCGTCGGTGGCGCCGTCCCGCGGCAGTTCATCGGCAGTGTGGAGAAGGGGGTGCACGCCCAGCTCGAGAAGGGACTGCTCGCCGGGTGGCCGGTGGTGGACGTCAAGGTGACCCTCACCGACGGCAAGGCCCACTCGGTCGACTCCTCAGACGTGGCGTTCCAGACGGCGGCGGGGATCGCCCTTCGCGAGATGGCCTCGCCGTCCACCATGTGCCTGCTCGAGCCGATCGACACCGTCCTCGTGACCGTGGACGACGAGTACCTGGGCGCCGTGATGACCGACATCGGCACCCGCCGGGGCCAGATCATCGGGTCCTTCCCCGCGGAGGGCGAGCCGGGTCGTTCCGTGCTCGAGGCCGCCGTGCCCCAGCTGGAGCTCCTCGACTATGCGATCACCCTGCGCTCGCTCGCCCATGGCACCGGCACGTTCCACCGGGAGCAGCGGGGCTACGAGCGCCTCCCCGAGCGGCTGGCGCAGGACCACCTCGGCAAGGGCCGCCACATCTGACGGCGCGCCCACGTGAGGTCAGGTCGGCCAGTGCTCGACGAGGCGTCCCCGGACGTCCTCGAGCAGCATCGGCAGCGCCTTGGTGCGCGCGACGATCGGCAGGAAGTTCGCGTCGCCTCCCCACCGGGGCACGACGTGCTGGTGCAGGTGGGCTGCGACGCCGGCGCCTGCGACGGCCCCCTGGTTCATACCGAGGTTGAAGCCCATCGGCGCCGACGCCGCCTCGAGAGCGCGGATCGCTGCCTTCGTGAGCAGCGTGAACTCCTCGGTCTCCTCTGCGGTGAGGTCGACGTAGAGCGCGATATGCCGGTAGGGGCACACCAGCACGTGGCCGGGGTTGTACGGGAAGAGGTTCATGACCACGTAGCAGAGGTCACCTCGGTGGACGACGAGCCCTCCCTCGTCGTCCTTCTCGGGCGCTGAGCAGAAGGGACAGCCGTCCCCGGCATCCGGGTCCGGCCGGTCGCCGGCGATGTAGACCATCCGGTGGGGCGTCCACAGCCGTTCGAACGCGTCCCCCTCCCCCGCGAAGTCCGCGGGGTCCTCGTGCGCCGGCATAGCCCGATCCTAGGGCGGCGGCCCGTCACGCAGTCCGCCGTCCTCAGCTCCCACGTCCCGAGGAGGGTGGCTGAGGCGGATCTCCATGAGCCTCTCGGAGGGAGGCCCGAACCCGAACCGCTCGTAGAGGGTGCGTGCCTGTGGCACGGCATTGAGCTGGACCCGGGTGACGCCGTCGGAGCCTGCCCACTCGAGCAGGCTCCTCAGCAGCGCGTCGCCGATCCCGTGGCCCCGGGCGTCCGGGGTGACGAACAGCAGGCTCACGTGGAACCAGGCGTCCGCCGGCCTGTGGGCGCTCGGCAGTCGCTGGACCCGAGTTCCGTGGAGCACGCCCAGTGGCCGACCGCGGACGTCCTCGGCGAGCCAGGTCCTGCGGGCACGGTCATGCAGCCAGGCGTCGGCGAAGTCGTCGAGGAAGCCGGAGGGTACGGTGTGGCCCTGTTCGCGCTCGTCCTGGATATGGAGGGCGCCGACCGAGAACGCGTCGGAGGGGCGCGCCTCGCGCACCGACACCCCGTCGAGGTCCATGACCCAGCATGGCTCAATCGGCCTCCGGAGGGCGGGCAAAGGGTGAGGCCCCGGGAAGTATGAGTTCCCGGGGCCTCGATCGACTCGGCGTGATGTTCCGCGTCTCACGAGAGAGCTTCCGAACACCCACCACCCGCATCACCGGATGGCTCCGTGCGGCGAACCGCTCGGGCTGGCGCTCGGCCTTCTCTCGATCCCTCCGCCACCGAGGTGGTGGAGTGAGACCATTTCTAGTCCTGGATCCGGTGCCCCGCAAGGGGTTTCGACAGCGACTTTGAGGAAGGTGTGGTGGACCGGCGTGTCGTCGGCGTGTCGTGTGACTGCCGTGACGGCTGGCGATGGGGCAGCTCGCGCCGTCTCACGAAGCGAGACCCACGAGACGGATGTCGGCTCAGACCTGACGGCGGTCGGCAATCGCATCGACCACCTCGGCGACCGCGTCGGCGATCGGAACGCCGTTCTTCTGCGAACCGTCGCGGTAGCGGAACGACACCGCGCCGGCGGAGCGGTCCTCCTCCCCGGCGATGAGCACGAAGGGCACCTTCGCCTTGCTGGCGTTGCGGATCTTCTTGGGGAAGCGGTCGTCCGAGGCGTCGAGCTCGAACCGCACGCCAGCGGCGCCCAGCTGCCGCCCCACGTCGGTGAGGTGGTCGACGAACTCCTCAGCAACCGGCACCCCGAGTACCTGTACCGGTGAGAGCCAGGGCGGGAAGGCGCCGGCATAGTGCTCGACGAGGACGCCCATGAACCGCTCGATCGACCCGAACTTGGCCGAGTGGATCATCACGGGTTGCTGCCTGGACCCGTCGGCCGCCTGGTACTCGAGCCCGAAGCCCGCCGGCTGGTTGAAGTCGTACTGGATCGTCGACATCTGCCAGGTGCGCCCGATCGCGTCGCGGGCCTGGACCGAGATCTTCGGGCCGTAGAACGCCGCACCGCCGGGGTCGGGGACGAGCTCCAGCCCGGAGGCAGCTGCCGCGTCCGAGAGCACCGCCGTCGCCGTGGCCCACTGCTCGTCGCTGCCGATGAACTTGTCGCTCTTGTCCCCGGCCTCGTCCCGCGTCGACAGCTCGAGGTAGAAGTCGTCAAGCCCGAAGTCGCGCAGCAACGAGAGGACGAAGTCGAGGAGGTGTTCGATCTCGGCCGGGGCCTGCTCGGGCGTCACGTACGAGTGCGAGTCGTCCATCTCCAGTCCACGAACGCGGGTGAGGCCGTGCACGACGCCCGACTTCTCGTAGCGGTACACCGACCCGAACTCGAAGAGGCGCAGCGGCAGCTCACGGTACGAGCGGCCACGGCTGCGGAAGATGAGGTTGTGCATCGGGCAGTTCATGGCCTTGAGGTAGTAGTTGCTGCCTTCGAACTCCATCGGGGGGAACATCGTGTCCGCGTAGTACGGAAGGTGACCGGAGGTGTGGAACAGGCCCTCCTTGGTGATGTGCGGAGTCCCGACGTACTGGAAGCCCTCCTCGATGTGCCGCCGCCTGGCGTAGTCCTCCATCTCCCGCTTGATCACCCCGCCCTTGGGGTGGAACACCGGCAGCCCGGAGCCCAGCTCGTCGGGGAAGGAGTAGAGGTCGAGCTCCGCGCCGAGCCTGCGGTGGTCCCGCTTCTCGGCCTCCGCCAACCGGTCGAGGTATGCCGTGAGGTCGGCCTTCGTGGGCCACGCCGTGCCGTAGACACGCTGGAGCTGCGGGTTCTTCTCCGATCCACGCCAGTAGGCGGCCGCACTGCGCATGAGCTTGAACGCGTTGCCGAGAACCTTCGTGGTGGGCACGTGCGGTCCTTGGCACAGGTCCGCCCACGCTGTCGACCCGTCCTTGCGCACGTTGTCGTAGATGGTCAGCTGCGCCCCCCCGACCTCCACCGAAGCGCCCTCCCCGAGGGCCTCGAGGGCTTCACGCGCGTCACCCCGTTTCCCGCCCTGGGACGCGCCGCCCTTGAGGCCGATCAGCTCACACTTGTACGGCTCGGCGGCCAGCTCCCGAAGGGCCTCCTCGTCGGAGACCTCCCGGCGTCGGAACGTCTGGCCCTCGTTGACGATGCGCTGCATCACCTTCTCGAGAGCCTTGAGGTCCTCGGGTGTGAAGGGCGTCTCGACGTCGAAGTCGTAGTAGAAGCCGTCGCGGATCGGTGGGCCGATCCCCAGGCGGGCCTGCGGGTGGACCTCCTGCACGGCCTGCGCCAGCACGTGCGCCGCGGAGTGGCGAAGCACGTCGAGGCCGTCCTGCTCGGCCGCACCCACCGGCTCCACCACGTCACCGTCGGCGAGGACGTGAGCGAGGTCGCGCAGCTCACCGCCGACCCGGGCGACGAGCACGGAGCGGTCACCCGTGAAGAGGTCCCCTGCCGTCGTTCCGTGCTCGACCGAACGATCCTCCCCGGCGACGTGGACGGTGATCTGGGCAGACACGCGCGAATCTCCTCGTGGGCGGACCCTGTGGGCGATGGGGTGCGGGGCGCGCCGGAAAGGGGTCCCGGGGCACCGCCGATGCTATCCGCCGGGCAAGGGCCCACGCGAAGGAGTTCACCGCGGTGGGCACCCGTCCGTCAGGCGGGTGTCGGCCGCCGGGCCCTCATGAACCACGGGTGAACCGGCCGGTCTCCTGCCACCGGCGCAGCCGCTCGACCGTCACCATGAGGTACGCGTCCGCCTCTGCCCGCAGGTCCGCCGTGCTGCTCTGGAACAGGCTGTTGGCGAGAAGGAGCTGTCGCGAGGCGACGAGCGCCTCGAACGCCGACTCGCTCAGGTCCGGCAATGGGCGCACGGCGGCATAACCCTCGCGCAGCGCCTCCTCAGTTGCCGTGCTGCCGTCCCGCAGGTAGAAGACGGCGATGGCAAGGTCGAGGGCCGGGACGCCGAGACCGCAGTCGTCGACGTCGAAGACCGCAAGACGGCCCTCGTGCCACTTGAGGTTCCCACCGTGGAGGTCCGCGTGGAGCAGGATCGGGGTGAGCCCCGATCCTGCCTCTGCGAAGGCGCGGCGGCCCGTGGCGACGGCAGAAGTGAGGACCGTGGCCTCGCCCGCGCCGAGCCCCGGCCGTCCGGTGAGGAGGTCCGCGTCGCCGAAGAGCGGCTCGTCGAAGAGCGGGAGTTCGGCGCCCGGCGGGAGCGTGAAGCCCTCGGCGTGGTCGTGGAGCCGCGCCATGGTCCGCCCGAGCGCCGCTGCCTGCTCCTCGTCGCACACGCCGACGTCCTCGCCCTCGAGCCAGCTGGCGACCGTGACGAGGAGCAGTCCACCCCACTCAGGACATGGCACCTCCACCGCCCACCGCCCGTCCCGCGTGGGCACCGGGTCCGGGACGAGCACGTCGGTCTCGGCGCGCACGGCGTGCAGCCAGGACTGCTGCGCGAGAACGTTCGCCGACGTGCTGTGCGAGTTCGTGTTGACCCGCAGCGCGAACCGTCCCCCGTCGTCGGTCTCCAGGCGGAACGTCGTGTTGTAGGCGTGGAGCACGAGCGCAAGGCTCCGGACGCTGAGGCCGAAGGCAGCGGCAGCCGCGATCGCCACGCGACGGAGGGCCTCGACCTGGCCCTGGGTGTCGAGGCCGGCATAGGACGTCCGGTCCTCGACGGGTGCCACGACCACAGCGAACCACGGGCACGGGCCTTCCGACCGCGAAACGGTCCACGACGGCTGGGCCGGCCGCGCGAGGATCGGGAGGTGCCAGCCCGCGACGTTGCCCTCGCCGTCATCGTGGCCGTGGTCTGGGGCGCCAACTTCGTCGTCATCGACCTCGGCCTCGGTGACGTGCCACCCACTCTCTTCGTCGCCGTTCGCTTCGTCGTCGTCCTGCTGCCGGCCCTCCTCCTCGTCCCCCGGCCCGCCATGCCGTTCCGGGACGTTGCGGCCGTGGCGTGTTCATGAGCCTCGGGCAGTTCGCCCTCCTCTACACCGCAATGGCCGTCGGGATGCCGGCCGGGCTCGCCTCGCTCGTCCTCCAGGCCCAGGTGGTCGTCACGGTTCTCCTGTCCGCGCTCTTGCTGCACGAGCGACCGTCGAGGCCGCAGGTGGTGGGCGTGGCCGTGGGTGCCGCAGGGTTGGGCATCGTCGGCCTCGGGCGGTCGGCAGCCACGCCGGCCGTCGGCCTCGTGCTCGTCGTGG
>OBLS010000918.1_pt1 | contig 11533 bp, 9 predicted proteins | sample 1519901 | NCBI WGS metagenome assembly OBLS01 (sample SAMEA3113585, study PRJEB22503) | soil metagenome
ACGGTCGTAGCGCTGGACGACGTCGGTGGCGTTCTTGCCGACGGACTGGAGGAGTTGCGAGCGGTTGTACTCGAAGTTGTCGCCGACCTCCCCGATGATGTGCTCGTCGTACCTCGCCTGCCGGCGGCGGTTGACGTACTCGACTATGGCACGCCACTGTTTCAGGTTCCGGTCGACCATCCAGTCTATGAGCTCCTCGACCCGCTCGTCGATGAGACCCTCGGTGTCGGCGACGACCTCTCTCTGGAAGCGGTCCTGGACCTTCTCGCGCTGCACCAGCTCCCGGACGTTCGCGAGGCGGATGTTCTCCTCGAACCACTCGTCACCCCGCTCGTTCATGGAGAGGATGATGTTCTCGATCTCGGCCATCCTCGCCTCGAAGTCGCGCTTCATGTCTTCCCTGTAGGCCTCGAGCTGCGACTCGACGTTCTCGGCCATCTTGAAGTCGTCCTCCAGCAGGCTCACCCGCTCCTCGATCGCGAGCCTGTAGCGCCTTACGAGCTCCTCGACGACCCCGAGAGGACTCTCCAATTTCAGCCGTACCCGGCCCTCTTCGTCTAGGAGGTCCGTGACGTAGCGTTCCAGCTCTGCGAAACCGCTCGCCCCGAGCAGAGCGTCGGCCTCCAGCGCGCTCCCCGAAAACTTCGCCTTTTGGGCGAGTTGGGACGAGACGAAGAAGATAGGAGGCTTCAGGTTCAGAGCCGAGCTGACGCCCTCCTCGACGAAACGGCGCACCTTCGCGACGTCCTCCTCACCGCGGAGGAGGTCAACCTTTTTGACGACGAGGACTACCTTCTTGCCCCAGTCCCGGATCAGCTCCAGGTACTCGCGCTCGGACTCGGTGAAGGGCCTGTCCGAGGAGGTGACGAAGAGAACGAGGTCCGACCGGGGGACGAAGCCCCGGCTGAGCTCCTCGTGGTGGCGGATGATCGCGTTAGTCCCCGGCGTATCCACGATGGCGACCTCGCGCAAGAAATCGTTTGGGTGCTCTTTTTCTAAGATGCCCTCGCGTCGCTCGCGCTCGACGGCCTCCTCGCCGTGCTTTAGGACCGTGATCCGGTCGGTCGTCGGCGTTACGCCCTCCCGGGAGAGTTCGTCCTCCCCGAGCAAAGCGTTGATGAAGGCGGACTTGCCCGAGTTAAACTCGCCGACGATTACGAGCAAGAAGAGCTCTTCGAGATCCTCGAGCTTGCGGCGCACGAGCGAGGCGTCCTCGGGTGGGGCGCCGAAACCCTGAAGGAACTCGACCAGGTGTTCGAGGAGTGCCCGTTCGCGGTCGGCGAGTTGTCTCCAGCGTTTGTCGAGTATCTGCATCTAACCCATGCTCCTCCAGGGATTCCTGACTTCAAGCATTGTACCTTTTAGCAGGCGAAACGGTCGGGGATGCTACCATGTCTCTCCCTGCAAGCGGTGCGAAGAGGAGGGCGTGATGCACTACAGGAAGCTCGGCTCTACGGGCTTAGAGGTCTCGGAGGTCGGCTACGGGGCCTGGGGCATCGGCAAGGACGCTTGGCTCGGCGCCGAGGACGACGAGTCCGTACAGGCCCTCCACAAGGCTATAGATCTCGGCCTCAACTTCATAGATACGGCACTCGCCTACGGGGATGGTCACTCCGAGAGGCTTGTTGGGCGGGTGGTAAAGGAGCGGGACGAGACCGTCTACGTCGCGACGAAGATACCTCCTATGAACCGGATCTGGCCTGCCCCCTCGGGCCTGAGTGCGGACGAGGTCTTCCCCGGCTCCTACGTCAGGGAGTGTACCGAGCAGAGCCTGAAGAACCTGGGGTTCGAGACGATAGACGTGCAGCAGTTCCATGTCTGGCAGGACGAGTGGGTCGGAGAGGGCGACTGGCTGGAGGCGGTCGAGGAGTTAAAGAGCGAGGGCAAGATCCGGTTCTTCGGCATCTCCATTAACGATCACCAACCCGAGAACGCCGTAAGGCTCATAGAGACCGGTGTGGTGGACACGGTGCAGGTCATTTACAACGTCTTCGACCAGAGCCCCGAGGACGAGCTGCTACCGCTCTGCCAGGAGCGGGGCGTCGGCGTGATCGTGCGGGTCCCCTTCGACGAAGGGGCGTTGACAGCAAGGATCACACCAGAGACAGAGTTTGAGGAGGGTGACTTCCGCAACGAGTACTTCAAGGACGACCGGAAACGGGAGGTCTACGAGCGGGCTCAGAGCATCGCTAGGGATCTCGGCGTCGAGGAAGAGAGGCTCCCCGAGGTGGCCCTCCGCTACGTCCTGAGCCACCCGGCCATCTCGACCGTGATCCCGGGTATGCGCTCCGTGAGGAACGTCGAGCGGAATATGGCCGTCGCCGACGGCGAGGGCCTTTCCAAGAAGCAGGTCCAGAAACTGAAGTCCCATCGCTGGGTCCGCAACTTCTATCCTATGGAAGCCTAACCTCCGGGTGTGGTGACGAGCTTACCGTAGGTCTCGCGGCTACCCAGCAGCCCCAGCGCCTCCGGCACCTCCTCGAAGGGGACGGTCTTGAAGATGAGGGGGTCTATCTCGTCGTTCTGGTAGAGCTCGACGAGGGCCTCGTGGGTCTCGACGACGAGCTCGGGGGCGACCTTGTTGTATAGGCCCCAGTGCAGGCCGACGACCGAGTAGTTCTTTACCAGGAGGTGGTTGGTGGGGACGTCGGCGATGCTGCCGGACGTGAAGCCTACGATGACGATCCGTCCCTCGAAGGCGACGCATCTTCTGGAGAGGTCGAAGACTTCGCCGCCGACGGGGTCGAAGATCACCTCCGCACCCCGGCCGTCGGTCGCCTCCTTGACGGCGTCTACGAAGTTCTCCTCCTTGTAGTCCACAGCTACCTCAGCCCCGAGCTTCTCGCACACTTTGACTTTTTCGGGGCCGCCGGCCGTGGAGAACACGCGGGCGCCCGCCGCCCTTGCTAGTTGTATGGCTGCGGAGCCGATACCGCCGGCCCCCGCGTGCACGAGGACGGTTTCGCCTTCCTTGAGGTTCGCTCGCCGGTGCAGGCCGAAGTGGGCGCTCTGATAGGCGACGTGCATAGCGGCGGCGGCTTCGGAGGTCATGTCGTCTGGGATGGGGAAGACGCCGTTTTCGGCCGGGACGGCAACTTTCTCGGCGTAGCCGCCGCTCGGGAACGGGGTGGCGATCACACGCAATCCCTCTTTCAGGTCCACGCCCTCCCCGACAGCGCAGATGGTGCCCGAGACCTCCCCTCCCGGTGTGAAGGGTGTCTCCGGTCTCTCCTGATACTCGCCCTTGCAGAGGAGGATGTCGAAGAAGTTCAGGGCCGCCGCCTCTACCTCTACCACGACCTCACCGGGTCCGGGCTCCGGGTCCTCCACCTCCTCCAGCTTCAGGGCTTCCTGTGGGTCTCCGAGCTCGTGCACCTGCCAGGCGCGCATGGTGGTCTCCTTCCACTCTCCCTGCGGAGCCCGAGCTTATCAACTCCCACCCGGCGAGGCCAGCTACCAGCGAACACTGGCGTGAGCTACGCCCCGCTGGTAATCTCCCGAGGAGAGCTAGCGGTTGCACAGAGGAGGTCTTCGGGTGCTGCGGGTAAGGGATGCCATGACGCGGGAGGTAGTGACGGTCGCGCCGGAGACGAGCGCGGGCCAGGCCTGGGGGCTGTGCCGGGAGAGGAATATCCGGCACCTGCCCGTAGTCGAAGGGGGGCGTCTGGTCGGCATAATCTCCGACCGGGACTTGAGAGACCTGAGCCCACCGAGGGACACGCCCGATCAGGAGAACACCCTGGGGTGGGTACGTATAAGGGACGTGATGAGCCCCGAGGTCGTCACGGCGCACCCTCTGGACACCATAGAGCACGCAGCACGTGTGATCTACGAGAATAAGTTTAACTGTCTCCCCGTCGTAGCCGACGGAGAGCTGGTTGGCATCATCACCTCCTCCGACCTAGTGCGAACCCTCGTAGAGCTCGTCGGCGCGCACGGGCCGGGGAGTTGGGTCGAGGTCGAAGTCCCCAACGAGCCCGGAACTTTAGCCGGTGTGACCGACGTCATCCGTGACCGCCACGTCAACATAACCAGCGTCCTCGTCGGCCCGGCGAGCAGGGCTACCTACCGCACTATAGTCTTGCGCCTCGAGACCGGCGACCCCACGAGTGTCGCCGAGAGCCTTACCGCCGCCGGCTACGTCGTGACCTCCACCGAGTCCACCGACCCCACGGAACGCTACCTCGAACGGAGGTAGGAGGAGCCCGTCACTAAGCGGGACCGAACAGACCTGCTCCCGCGCCCGGTTTGAGCTTTCCTTCCTCGTCCAAGTAGTCGCTCCACGAGCGTCTGGGAGAGTAACCAAGCAGCCTCTGGGCTTTGACTATGGAGATGCCGGAGGAGTCCTTGCGGGGGAGGGGTTTCTTTATTTCGACTTGATCTCCGTAGTACTCCCGTACGATCTCCTCGAAGGGGCGGTTGCCGACGTTATCGGGGGAGGCGATGTAGAAAACCTCATGTCCCGGTAGGTCGGACTCTACCGCAAGCGCAATGGCGTCCGCCAGGTCGTAGACGTCTATGTAGCTCCAGAAGTTCGGGCTCAGATTGGACTCATCGCGAACCTGCGGGCCGAGGTTGCGCTCGTAGTTGCCCTCGTGCTGCACCCAGGAGGGCCGGATGGAGATGCAGCGGATGTCCGAGCGCCGGATCGCGGCGTCCATCAGTAGCTCGCCGAAATACTTCGCTGTCGCGTAGGGGTCTTGCGGACGGATCTGGTGCTCCTCGTCTACCGGTACGTAGTCCGGCAAAAAGTCGCGCTCGGGGAAGAAGAAGCCGGGGACGGTCTCGCTCGAGATGTTCACGAAGCGCGTAGCACCGAAACGAATCGCCGCCTCCAGAACGTTGAAGACGCCCATTAGGTTGTTCTGGAAGACGACGTGCGGCGGGTTGTGTGTCGGCTCGGGCAACGCCGCGGCGTGCACCACGGCCTCCACGCCACGCGCCACGGCGAACATCTCGCCCGCGTCTGCCACGTCGGCCTGTATGTACTCGGGCTCTCCCTCTAGTGGGCGCTCGAAAGTTGGCGGGGCTACATCCGTCGCCCGAACTTCGTGACCGGACTTTATTAGCACCGCAACCGCCGCTTTGCCGACCTTGCCTCGTGACCCCGTGACCAGTACCCGCATAACGTCCTCCCTTTGCCTTATAGCCGACGCATGGTACATCAACCCGGGTTGCGCGACGACGCGGCGTTTCGGGTGGCGGAGGGGTGGGTAAGGGCATGCTATGCGAGTCGTCGTCGTCGGTGCTACCGGGAACGTGGGTACGAGCGTGCTGCGTTCCCTGGAGAACGAGGAGCGGGTTGATTCCGTTCTCGGGCTCGCCCGCCGCCTGCCCGAGCTTCGATTGTCCAAAACAGAGTGGGCAGCGGCCGACGTCGTCAAAGACGAGCTCGTGCCTCACTTTCGGGGGGCGGACGCGGTGATCCTGCTCGCCTGGTTGATACAGCCCTCCCGCGACCTGAACAAGCTGTGGATGACGAACGTCGAGGGGAGCATGCGGGCGGCGCTCGCCGTCGCCGAGGCGGAGGTACCCACGCTCCTCTATGCCTCGTCGGTCGGGGCGTACTCGCCGGGACCGAAAGATCGGGCAGTGGACGAGAGCTGGCCCACAGGCGGCGTACCAAACTCTTACTACTCCAAGCAGAAGGCAGAGGTCGAACGGAGGCTGAACCACTTCGAGAGCCAGCACCCGGATGTCCGGGTCGTCAGGATGCGCCAGGGGCTCACATTCAAGCGTGAGGCGGCGCAGGGGGTGCGACGGCTCTTCGGGGGGCCGTTCTTCCCGAGTCTCCTAGCACGGCCGGAGTTCATCAACCTCGTCCCGGAGATTGAGGGTCTGCGCTCGCAGGTGGTCCACTCCTTAGATGTAGGGGAGGCCTACCGGCTCGCCCTGCTCGGTGACGTTCGCGGGGCGTACAATCTTGCCACCGATCCCGTGCTGGATGCTCGGGAGATCGGGAGGATCTTGAGCGCCCGTACGGTGTCGGTCCCCGTTCAGCTCGCCCGCGCAGGTGCCAGGCTCTCCTGGCAGCTCAGGCTCCAGCCCGTACCGGAGGGATGGTTGGACATGGCGCTCAACGTCCCCATTATGGATACTACTCGCGCCCGCGAGGAGCTCGGCTGGACACCCCAGCGCAGCGCCGGGGACGCCCTCTTGGACGTGCTGAAGGGGCTCAGGGAGGGCGCCGGGCTCGACACGCCGCCCCTCAGCAGAGAGACGAGTGGGCCACTCAGGATCAGGGAGGTACTCACCGGCGTGGGGAAGAGGGAGCCCAGGTGAAGGCCGTAGTGTGGCACGGTAAGGAGGACGTCCGAGTGGATAACGTGCCGGATCCCGTGATTCAAGAGCCTACGGACGCTATCGTACGTGTAACCTCGACCGCCATCTGCGGTTCGGATCTTCACCTCTACAGCAAGCTCTCCCCAATCATGCGCAAAGGCGACATCGTCGGCCACGAGCCGATGGGCATAGTAGAGGAGGTCGGTCGCGACGTTACGCACATACAGCCCGGTGACCGGGTAGTCGTGCCGTTCAACATCTCCTGCGGCCACTGCTACTTCTGCAATGAACAGCTCTACTCCCAATGCGAGACGACGCGCGATCGGGGCAAGCTCGCCGAAGCCGCGAGCCTTCTCGGGCGGGGCAAGGGCGCGAGCCTCTTCGGCTATACTCACGTCTACGGCGCGGTCCCGGGCGGGCAGGCCGAGTATCTGCGCGTCCCCCAGGCGCACTTCGGACCCATAAAGGTCCCCGAGGAAGCCGAAGGCGCACCCGACGAGCGGTTCCTCTACCTCTCCGACGTGCTCCCCACCTCCTGGCAGGCCGTCGCCTACGCGGACGTGCCCGAGGACGGTACTCTGGGCATCTGGGGCCTGGGCCCCATCGGGCAGATGTCCGCCAGGATCGCCTACCACCTCGGCGCGGGGCGCGTCATAGGCGTGGACAACGTCCCCGAACGTCTCACGCTTGCTGCGAAGTATGGGGTCGAGACGGTGGACTTCTCGGCGGTAGACGACGTGAAGGAACTCGTGCTGGAGATGACGGGCGGCCGGGGGGTAGACGCCGCTATAGATGCGGTCGGTATGGAGGCGTCCGGGTCGCTCATAGACTCTCTCCTCCAGACCACGAAGGTACAGCTTGACAAAGCCTACGCCCTACGCCAGTGCATCGCCTCGATCCGGCGTGGCGGGACGCTCTCCATCTCCGGTGTCTACGCCGGACCTATACAGATGTTCCCGCTCGGGGACCTCTTCGACATGCAAATTCAAGTGCGCCAGGGCCAAGCCAACGTGAGGCGCTGGGTGAACGACATCATGCCGCTCCTGAACGACGATGATCCTCTGGGTACCGAAGACCTGAAGACCCACGAGATGCCCCTGGAAGATGCCCCCCTGGGTTACGAGATCTTCCAGAAAAAGCAGGACGGTGCTATCAAGTGCGTTCTGAAGGCTTGATCCACACTACTAGCTTCCGCTTACCGAAGCTATCGTCGTCTGCCAGAAATCGTCTTTCTCTCCGGGCACGAACGGAACGTAGAGAGCAACTCGGTCCATGAGGCCCTCGTAACGCTCCCTCAGGGCGGGGCCTACTTCGTCTAGGGTGGCCTCGACGGCGAAGGTGCGGAGCATCTCATCGGTTATTAGATTCGGCATCTCGTCCCACTTCTTATCCCTGGCGAGCTTCCCTAGCTCTTCGCCGACCTCCTCCCAGCGGTGAGCTTCGAGCACCACGCGGTAGCTCGGCGTCGAGGCGTAGAAGGCGGTCTGGGCGCGCATCTTCTCGCGCTGCTCTTCTACCTCCTCCTCCGTTTCGCCGGTGATGACGAAGACGCTGGTGGCGAGCTTTATGTCTTCGGGGCTACGGTTTTCCCTCTCTGCTCCTTCTTTGATGGCGGGTTTAACGATCTGGCGAACGTACTCCGGGGTGTGGAAGGGATGGATGTGGAAGCCGTCGCAGAGCTCGCCTGCGAGACGTGCGAGGCGGGTGTTGACGCCGGCGATGTAGATCGGGATCACGGCGTGCTCTATGGGACCGGGGTTGAAGAACGGCGTCATGAGGGTGTGTTGGTAGAACTCACCCTTATAGTCTAAAGGCTCCTTTGTCTGAAAAGACCGCCAGATGGCCCGAAGCGCGAGGATGTAGTCCTCGAGACGGGCGGCGGGCCTGCCCCAGGGCATAGAGAAGCGGCGCTCTATGTGTGCCTTTACCTGGGTGCCCAGGCCGAGGATGAAGCGGCCGTCGGAGAGGTCCTGAAGATCCCACGAGATCTGAGCCATCGTCATTGGGGAGCGGGAGAAGGCTATGGCGATGGAGGTGCCGAGGTCGAGCCTCTTCGTGTTGTTGGCGGCTACTGCCAGCGGGAGGAACGAGTCGTGCTTGGTCTCGCTGGTCCAGAGCCCGGCGAAGCCCAAAGATTCGGCGGCGCGGCCGACCTCGTCGATGGTGGGGAGGTGTTTGCCATCTACCGCGAGCCCCGCGTCTAGCTGCATGGTGAGCTTCCTCTTAGGGTATCAGGATCAGCTTACCCGTGGTCTTGCGGCCTTCGAGATCGCGGTGCGCCTGTTCGGCCTCGGAGAGCTCGTAGGTGCCACCGATGTGGACGTTGAGGTTGTTCTGCCCGATCCAGGAGAAAAGACTCTCCGCCCGCCAGAGGAGCTCCTCGCGGGTAGCGGTATAGTGGACGAGGGCGGGCCGGGTGACGTACAGACCGCCCTTCTGGTTGAGGACCTGGAGGTCAACCGGCGGCACCGCCCCACTCGACGCGCCGACGAGAACCATGTAGCCGCGGGATTTGAGGACGTCGAGGCCTCCGTCGAAGGTATCCTTACCGACGGAATCGTAGACCACGTCGACGCCCTCACCGTCCGTGATACGCTCTGTCTCCTCGACGAAGTCCTGCTCGGTGTAGAGGATCACCTCGTCCACCCCGGCGGCTTTCGCGAGCTTTGCCTTCTCTTCGGTGCCGACGGTCCCTATAACGGTCGCGCCGCGCAACTTGGCGATCTGGCACAGCAGGAGCCCGACGCCCCCGGCGGCGGCATGGAGCAGCGCCGTCTGGCCCTCTTGCAGGGGGAAGGTGCTGTGCGTCAGGTAGTGGGCCGTCATGCCCTGGAGCATCACCGCCGCCGCCATCCGGGCCTCTACCAGGGTGACGTTAAAGGGAACGAGCCTCTCCGCAGGGGCGATTATGTACTCGGCGTAGGCTCCCGGTACCCCCGCGAAGGCCACGTAGTCTCCCTTCGAGATCTCCTCGACCCCTTCGCCGACGGCCTCGACCTCGCCGGCCCCTTCCAGGCCCAGCGTGAACGGCGTCTCTCTCGGATAGAGGCCGGTGCGTTGGTAGATGTCTATAAAGTTCACCCCGGACGCCGCCAGCTTCACGCGAGCCTCGCCCTCCCCGGGCTCGGTAAATTCTACGTCCTCGTAGCTCAAGATCTCCGGCCCGCCCTGCTTGTTTACCCTGATGGCCTTCATCCCGTTCCTTTCGCTCGGTAGTCTCCCCTAAATCTCGGATTATTGTACGGGGGGTGGCGGGCAGGCGCAGGGCACCCAGATTCGCCGAATCCTCTTCGTCAGGTTCGTTGACGCCGATCGACCCTCGCGTACCCGCAACTTGCACGTCGTGGAGCTGGGTGAGATCTCTGAAACGATAGGCTCGTCTTTCGTGACTACCTCTGCGCCCACCCTGAGATGCTCAGGGAATACGCGCAACTCAAACACGAGCTTGCCAGCCGCTTCCGAGACGACGCGAAGCGTACACCGAGGCCAAGACGGGCTTCGTCTCCACCGTGGGTGAGTGGGCGAAAGCCTCGCGGGCGTAGAGCCAGGAGCGGCCCGCTCCGAGGCCGCCAGAGGGCGTATTTTATGCCAGTAACATCGAGTGTATGATTCCTTTCGTGCAGCGGACCGTTATAGATAATCGTTACACTCTGGTCGAACCCCTAGGTGGCGGGGGCATGGCGGAGGTGTACCTGGCCCACGATGAGGTCCTGGACCGGGACGTAGCACTCAAGATACTGCGCGGCCAGTACGTCGACGACGAGGAGTTCGTCGAGCGTTTCCGGCGCGAGGCGCAGAGCGCCGCCAGCCTCTCCCACCCGAACATCGTCTCCATCTACGATAGGGGGCGCTCTGAGGACGGCGCTTACTACATCGCTATGGAGTACGTGCCGCGCGGGACGCTGAAGGACAGGATCTCGCGTGACGGGGCGCTAGAGCCGGGATTGGCCGCGGGGGTTGCGCTCCAGATCTCCGACGCCCTCCAGGCGGCCCACGAAAACGGTGTGATCCACCGGGACATAAAGCCCCAGAACGTCCTCGTGACCAAGACCGGCGACGTGAAGGTGACGGACTTCGGTATAGCTCGGGCCGCCTCCTCTCCCTTGACGGCGACGAGCGCCGTCCTCGGCACCGCGGGCTACATGTCCCCCGAGCAGGCGATGGGCAAGCCGGTAGGTCCTCAAAGCGACCTGTACTCTTTGGGCGTCGTCCTCTACGAGATGCTAACCGGAGATGTCCCCTACAGGGCCGAGAGCCCCATTGCTCAGGCGATGATGCACGTGAACGAGCCGCCACGCTCCCCGAGGGAGGTGAACCCCGAGGTCCCGAAGCCCCTGGACACCCTGACCCTGAAGCTCCTCGCTAAGGATCCGGAAGACCGCTACCCGAGCGCCTCCGCCCTCGCGAACGACGTGGAGCGTATCCGCTCTGGGCGCTCACCGGCTGCCGTGGCCGCAAAGACGACGGCGGAGATGGCCGCGCCACTCCCACCACTCCCCGCAGCCCCGGGGGGAAGGACGGCGAAGACCTCCGTCAGGCTGCCGGTCGCGCCGCCTACCGGGACGCCAGGACGTGGAAGACGCAGGGGCGGGCTTCGTGCCGCCTTGATCGCGCTTCTCTTCGGCTTCGCCTTGATCGGTGGCCTTCTCTATGCCCTGGGCCTCTTTGAGGGCTTCGACTCGGCGGGATTGGGCGGCCCCGAGGACCAATCCGGCGCAGGATCTCGTGTGCAAGTCCCCAACCTCCATTGGTCCACCACGGCGGAGACCGACCTCGCCGACGCGAACCTCGTGCTCGGCCAGCGATACGAGGTCTCGAGCGATACGGTATCGACCAACGTGGTGATCTACTCGAACCCCGCGGAAGAGACCGAGGTAGAGCAGGGCTCCACTGTAGACATCTACGTCAGTACGGGTCCGGCTGCTCCACCGCTTCCCGCGCCGCAGCCCGTCGTTCAGCAGCCCGCCGCTCCGCAGCTCGATCCGGAGCAGGCCGCCGAGGCCAAGGAGGAAGCTCGAGAAGAGCGGCAGGATCGAAGAGAGGATCGGGAAAAGGGCAAGGGGAAGGGCGAGAACAAGTAGAACGGCCAGGTCCGCCAAAGGACTAAGGCGATATCCGAGCTATACTAGTTCGAGGCGCTTACTGGGTATATTATGGCCCTGCAGGGGCAGAGACTTGGGAAAGGGGAGAGGCGCTATGGCGACGGTACGCGAGGTCACCTTCGATCTTTTGCGCGAGCTTGGGATGACGA
>OBLS010000919.1_pt1 | contig 11530 bp, 11 predicted proteins | sample 1519901 | NCBI WGS metagenome assembly OBLS01 (sample SAMEA3113585, study PRJEB22503) | soil metagenome
GCTCTTCTCTTTTTGAGTAGTCAGCTCGCGCCGCCTTCGGCGGCACTCTCAGCGGTCAGCAATCAGCTAGAGCAATGGGGGAACGGTGTACCGCGTGGCGACCACGAGCCCCCATCCACGAGAAAAGCGGTCCCTGGCGAGTGCCGGGGACCGCAAGCTGGCGGCTGAGAGCTGATGGCTCTAAGAGGCCTCCTGTCCCTCCGCCTGGGTCAGGTAGTAGAGCGTGTGCATCAGTTGGGCGGTAGGGTCTATACGGTGGACGTCTACGTGGGAGGGTACGTGGAGGAGGACGTCGGTGTAGTTGAGGATGACGCGGATGTTGGCGTCGACCATCAGGTTGGCGACCTCCTGGGCGGAGGAGGCGGGGGTTGCGATGATGCCGATGATCTCCTCTGCTTCGGCGACGCTCTTCGCCAGCTCGTCTATGTGCTTGACGACGACGTTGCCCACAGTGCGCCCGATCTTTTCGGGGTCGTTGTCGAAGACGTCGTGGATGACGAAGCCCCTCTTGGGGAGGATGGTGCTCGCCGCGATGGCGCTCCCGAGGTTGCCCGCACCTACCAGCGCGATGTTGTAGGTCTGCCTCAGGCCGAGGATGTTCCTTACCGCCTCGACCAGATCGTAGGCCTGGTAGCCTACCCCGCGCGTGCCGGAGAACCCGATCGCGTTCAGGTCCCTCCTTACCTGCACCGGGTTGATCCCCGTGAAGTCTCCTAGCTCTTTGCTCGAGACCGCGTCTCGCCCTTCCTCGATGAGCTGCTGGGTCGTCCTGAGATACTTGGTCAGCCTGTTGGTCAGACCTGGCTGTAGCGTGGCTCGCACTCTTCGCCGCTCCTTTGCGTCCGATTGGATGACGGTGAGAGCATTGTAACAAAATGGTCCGCTCTTGCAATAAAGGTGCTCTTAACCGCCCACAAATCAGTAAGCAAGCCAAATTACAGCGCTACGCGGGATTTCCGAGCGCTCTTTCGGTGTGGCGCGCCATGTTGTAGCATGGCGGCGTGGACGCAGGCTACACAGGGCTCACGCGCAGGTCCTTGTCGGGACGGCTCCCTCGACCGTCCCTGCCCCGACCGTCCCTTCAAGGGGCGTATCCGGGGCGCCCGTTTACCTTTCTGATCTAGGAGGGTTTCGTCCGCACAAGACCTCACCGGGGGAACGATGCGCGCTATTTCAACCAGAGAAGACATAGAATATTACAGGGCTGTGTCCCGGGACGGGTTACGTCTCCTGTCCCGTGCTGATGGTCTGGCGGAGTCGGGTATCCACATCCGGCAGATGGACGACGTGGACCTGGAGCGCATCATGGAGCTCCGTTCGGTCGTGCGCTGGTCGGCGGACCCCAACGCCTTTGGCATCCTGCGCGGGATGCGCGACGCCCGGTGGGCTGTGGCCGAGACCCCGGACGGCTCTCTGGCCGGGATGGTAGGCGCGGTGCCGCTGGGTGGGATCGGGATCCTGTGCCACCTTGCCGTCCGCGACGAATACCGCAAGAAGGGCCTGGGCCATACGCTCTCATCCTGGGCCGTCCTCTACCTCCGCTCCCGCGGCGCGAGGACCATCCGGCTCTACTCGACCCGGCAGGCTGAAGGACTGTACCGCTCTTTGGGTTTCAGGCCGGGAGCTGCTCGCACCGTGTACCGCCTGGACGAGGCCACGTTCCCGGGGGCGCGAGATGAGGCTGAAGGGCACTGGGTAGGGACGCTCGCGTTCGCTGACCTGCCGGAGCTATACGGGGTGGATCTCTGGTCCTACGGGGCCGACAGGTCGGCCATCATCTTCGCCACCCTGAGGCTGCACCCCGGCGGTGGCCTCGTCGCTCGCGACTCGACCGGAAGGATCAGAGGCTACCTGCTACGCGGCTCCACGGGGCGCACGGCTCGCATCGGGCCCTTCGTAGCCTCGACGCCTGACGTCGCCCGGCTCCTCCTCTCGGTCGCTCTAGGCGCGAGCGGCGGCTCGCCGGTGGAGGTCACCGTGCCCGGCGTCGCGGAGAGCCCGGCTCACGGCCTCCTCCGCGAGTTCGGCTTCAGGGGGCGCAGGGACCGCCTCCAGATGGAGCTCGGGACGCGGGGCGCCGCTCGCCAAGCGGGCCTGGAGCATTTCGGTACCACGCCGTATCTGGCGACTTAGCTGGTTAGCACGCCGGCGAAGCCCATCAGGGCGGAGCGTGCTGAAATGCTAATCGGCCAGAACCTCAGCCAGAAGTTCGGGCTCGACGTTGCCGCCGCTCACGATCGCGACGTTGACCCTTGTGGCCGGGAGCTCGTCACGGTGGAAGAGGTGAGCGGCGAAGGTGACGGCTCCGCTCGGTTCGGCGACGAGGCGTGCGCGGAGCGCCATGCGGCGCATGGCGTCCAGGATCTCCTCCTCGCTCACGGCGATGATGTCGTCCACGAAGGCGCGGACGTGCTCCAACGGGGCGTAGCCGAGCTTGCGCACGCGCAGGCCGTCGGCGATAGTGCGCCCGACCTGCTCGGCTGGTAGCTCGACGAGCTTTCCGGTCTTCAGGCTCTCCCTAGCATCGGCGGCGAGCTCGGGTTCGACCCCGATCACGCGCACTTCCGGACGGGAGAGCTTTATCGCAGCCGCGACGCCGCTGATAAGACCCCCGCCGCTCACCGGCACGAGCACCGTCTCTACGTCGGGCAGGTCCTCGAGGATCTCGAGCCCTACGGTGCCCTGGCCGGCGATGAGGGTCTCGTCGTCGTAGGGGGGGACGGGGACGTAGCCGTGATCGGCGGCGAGCTCCTCGGCCTTTCGCACCCGCTCGGCGCTATCATCGCCCACGAACAGGATCTCGGCCCCGTAGGCCGCCGTGGCATCCAGCTTGACCCGCGGCGCTCCGCGCGGCATCACGATCACGGCATGTACGCCAAGAGCGCGGGCTGCGTAGGCGACGGCCTGGGCGTGGTTGCCGCTGGAGTGGGCGACCACCCCGCGGCGGCGCTCCTCGGGGGAGAGGGAGGAGATCTTGTTGTACGCGCCGCGCAGCTTGAACGCGCCGGTCGGTTGCAGGTTCTCCGCCTTGAAGTAGAGGAGCCGTTCCTCCGCGCCGCGCGGGCACGGGACGAGCGGCGTGCGCAGCGCTACCCCGTGCACCCGGCGCTGCGCGAGCTGGACGTCGTCGAGCGTGATCACGGTCCACCTCCTTCACTACTGCGGTGGGGGATCACCCCGGGACTGGCAGAGCCTATATGAGGGTGCGAGGGAGAGCAAGTTCATTGTAACAGGAGCGAAACATCCTATTAAACGGAGCGCAACATCGCCTCTCTATAATGCGAACGGTGTTCATACCGCACGGATCGAAGTACGCAATGCTCACCCTCTTCGCGTCGGTTTGGCTGCTCTTCGCCCTTGCGGCCTGCTCGAGCCCGGAGTCGGTGGAGCGCTCCGTCGCGGCCGCCGACTCCGCGGCGGGCGAGGAGGTCGCCGCGAGTGGAACGGGTGAGAGTACGGTGGGGGTGGCGGCGCACGCCGGGCAGACGGAGGGCACGTCCGGGGACCCATTCGTCTCCCGGGCTGAGGCGAGCGGGGGGACGAACCACGACGCGGATGCGGTGCTCGCGGTCCGGTACGGGGTGCACGAGGGGTACGAACGGGTGGTCCTGGATCTAGGCACCGGTGAGGAGCCCGCCGAGACGGTGCCCGAGTGGACCCTCACGAGCTCGGCGAACGAAGGCCTCCTGCGCATGACCCTGCCGTCGATGAGCAGGACCGCCGTCTCCGACGGCCCCCTGGGCGACGGCATGCTCGAGAGCTTCTACGTCGTGCGCGCCCCAGAGGGCGGCATGTTCGTGGACGTCTTCGCTCGGAAGGCTTTCGCCTACCGGGTGCTGGAGCTCTCCGATCCGGCCCGCCTCGTAGTGGACTTGAAGCCGACCGGATCTCCTCTCGATACCCCGCTGCCGGCGGTGGGCGGCGAGACGGTGGTCGTGGAGCCGCGCGCAGAGGCCAGGGTCGGGGACCCCCTCACCGTCTGCGGTTACTCTCGCAACTTCGAGGCGACGAACATCATCATCCTCGCTGACCACAAGGGGAAAACCGTGGCCCGTCGTACCGTTCTGAGCAACGACTGGACCTCCACCTGGGGATACTTCGAGGCGACCCTGGATCTCCCGCCCTTTACCGGCAAGGGCATCCTGCGGGTCGGCGCCGAGAGAGCCCGCGATGGGACCTTCGAGGGCGTGGAGGTGCCGGTAAAGAGCCGCTAACCGGACGCGCGAGGCTAACCCTGAACCGCAAGTTAGGCGCGGCGACGGTGAAGCAATAGTCGCGTCCGGTCGAGGCAGGTTCACGTTGTCGCCGCCCCGGCGATGTGCGAAGTTAACCCCACCGGAACGACGCCGCGGAGGGTCGCGTCGTCTCAAGGACGTACCGCCACCGGACGATAACGCCGGGTGGGAAAGGATCATAGGAGTAGCCACGTTCTACGAGGTGAGGGTTGACGCCGTCGCCCTGCTGCGGGCGATGAAGGAGTACCATGAGCGGCACGACCCGAGCGTGCCGTTCTCGAAAGGTACGCGCCTGGCGCCCTACCTGGCGGCCGAGCGCGCGGGTCTCGACCCCGACACCCTGCGCTACGAGAGGGCCGTCAGGTACCTGGTGCGGGAGGGGGTGCTGGTGTGGGAGGAGCGCGTCGGCACCGTCCCCGGGATCGACTTCTACAGGTTCACGGGGAGCGGCGTGGAGTTGCTGCGGGAGGCCTAGCTAGAGTACCCATCAGGACCGCGGTGCGGATACAAATGAGGAGCGGTGAGCCAGGAGAGGACAGAGGCGCGCGAGCAGGGCCAGGAACGCGAGCAGGACCCCGACGCCGAGCGCGAGCTGGAGACCGAGGAAGGCAACCCGACCTAGCGGGGATTCATCGCCTGTATGGATCGTGGAGGGCGTACTCTGCCATCGTAGCGGCGATGTAGCGCTTCTCCTCCTCGATATAGTCTTCGATCGCGCGTCTGAAGGCCGGGTGCCGGATCTCGTGCGCGCTGTAGGTGAGGCTCGGGAGGAAGCCGCGCGCAAGCTTGTGCTCGCCCTGGGCGCCGGCCTCGAAGAGCCTCATGCGGCGCTCGATCGCGAACTCTATGGCCTGGTAGTAGCAGAGCTCGAAGTGCAGATTTCGCCGCTCTTCGGCTGCGCCCCAGTACCGCCCGAAGAGCGCCCCTCCCTTGAGGAAGTTGAGCGCGCCCGCGACGGGGCGCCCTGTCGCCCCGTCGCGGGCGAGGACCAGCAAGGTGCGGTCCTTCATACTCCGGAAGATCTCCTCGAAGAACGCCCCTGTCAGGTACGGGAAGCCCCACTTTCTGTCGAAGGTGCCAAGGTAGAAACGGTGCATGATGGAGGCGTGCTCGCCCTCGAGCGCATCCCCGGTGAGCCGTTCGATCCGGAGGCCCTCGCCCTCTAGCTGACGGCGCTCGCGCGCGACCTGGCGGCGCCGTTTGCTCGTAAGCGCCTGAAGGTAGTCGGGGAACGCTTCGTAGCCGCGGTTGCGCCAGTGGAACTGCAGCGAGTGGCGCACCGCGAACCCTCGGTGCGAGAACATCTCGAGCTCATCTTCGGGCAGGAAGAGCGCATGCGAAGAGCTGACCCGGAGGTCGTCGCCTAGCTCCCGCGCCGCACCCAGCAGGGCGCGCTTGACCGCCGCGCGCTCGGCTTCGCTCGCTACGTCTTCTCGCACGAGTAGCTTAGGGCCTGTAGCGGGCGTGAAAGGCACGGCGGCGACGAGCTTCGGGTAGTAGGGGAGCCCGTGCTCCCTGTACGCCCGCGCCCACTCCCAGTCGAAGACGTACTCGCCGTAGGAGTCGGTCTTGAGGTAGAGGGGCAGCGCGCCCAGGACGCGTCGCCTGTCTCTGCACACGAGATACACCGGCGACCACCCGCTCGTGCCGCCGATGCTGCCGGAGCGCTCCAGCGCGCGCAGGAACTCGAAGTCGAAGAACGGGAAGTCCGGTGGCTCCAGCGCCCGCCAGGCCGCCTCATCGACCCGCTCGATGCCGGGGAGCCGCTCGACGCGCATCACACTAGCGCCGGGTGTCACGGCTAACGGAGGGATCCCACGAAGTGGTCCGGGTCGAGGTCTTCTCCCGTCGCCCGGAGCACGGTGTCGCGCCAGTTCTCGCGGGCCCCGGGGCCGAAGAACGATTCCATCAGGTAGCGTCCCGCGACCTCGTGCTCGTAGAAGGGGCCGCGGGTTACGTGGCTTTCGAGGTGATTCCTAAGCTGGGCGGAGATCAGGTGCCCCAGCACGTAGTTGTGGTAGTAGACAGGCGCGATGGCGAGGTGGATCTTGGCCGCCCAGTCCGGCTCGTCGCGTCCGGGTGAGCGGTCCACCAGCTGGAGACGCTCGACGAGGTCCCACCATACAGAGTTCAGGTCCTCCCGGTCCGGGTTCTCGTAGAGCGCCTTCTCGAAGTTGTACATAACCAGCGCCCACCGAGTGAACACCAGCCGGTCAGCTCGCTCACCCCAGAGCAGGCGCTCGCGGATGTCCACGAGGTCAGCCTCCGGAACCCCAGCAACGGCAGAGAGCCAGTCCGGATCGTCCACAAGTGAGCCCATCATAAGCGCGATGGCCTCAGTGGCGCAAGTGTGAGCCACGGTGCGCAGGAAGTAGGGGAGCCTGGGGTTTATGTGCTTGTCGTAGACGGCGTGGCCGAACTCGTGGAGCATGGTGTCCATCCAGTAAGAGTCTGACCGGATGTTCACTAGCACTCGCACGTCGTAGGGATAGTCTCTCCCTACGGCGAGGCAGAAGCCATGCTGGTTCTTGCCTTCTCTCTCGTAGAGGTCGCTCTTTGCCAGGACGTTGCGTACCTCAAGGCCCATGTTGTCGTAGGTCTTGCGGGTGAGCTCTTCGAGATCTTTATCTCGGAAGAAGCGATCCATGTCCGGGCCGTCGCGGCCTAACGACAGGTCGCCATCGTCCGTTCCAACCTCACCTCCCGAGCGTCTTCGCGAAGCTTGGCGCGGAAGTGGAATCGGGTCGTGTTTGCAACTCTGAAAGAAGGGGTCTGAGAGATGCCAGGGCATGACGGCCTCGACGCCGAACCGCTCCTTTAGCTTCCCGTCGGTATCCTCTTTGAGTTCCCTGAACGGGGCATCTGTGGCGGATTCGAGTTGGGACATGATCCCGCCGAGCTCCCCGGTGCCTATCTCCTGCAGGTCGAGGGAGCGGTGGTAGTGGTCGGGGTAGCCGGCCTCGCGGGCCAGCCGGTTGCGCAGGCGGGCGAGCTCGCGCACGACGCCCTCGACCTCGCGGCCGACGGTCTTCGAGGCCTCCCAGGCTTCGCGGCGCAGAGCGTCGTCGTCGGAGAAGCGCAGGATCTCCCGTATCTCGTTCTCCCCGACCTCCCTCCCCCCGACGACGCCCCGGTGGTTGCCGTAGATGGCGTTCGCCCGTGCCTCGAGCTCCTCGATGCGATCCAGGGTCTCCCCGTCGCCCTGCCGCCCGGTGAACATCCGGTAGATAACCTCTATCTGCCGCCGCAGGAGCGGGTCATCCAGGGAGTCGCGCTCCTCGTACCAGCCCCGGATCTTCTCGTACTCGTCCCCGTCGGCGAAGAGCCGGTTGTACTCCTTCCCGGCGCGGACGAGCTCCCCTTGGGCCTCCTGGGTACCGGTGGTCGCGAGGCTCCACCAAGCCTCCCTCACGGTCTTCTCGACGGGAGCGACGCGCCCCTCGAGCCTGGAGATAAACCTCTCTACCTCGGGCGGGGAGGGCAAGGCGCGCTCAGCGGGCGGCGCGATCGCGCCGGTTGCCCAGCCAGATCACGACGAGCAAGAGGATGATGCCCAGCGTCCCGAACTGCAGCAACCCCTCCGGCTGGCCCTGGCCGCCGACGGCGAGCACGGCCACGAAGACGAGGGCCAGCGCCGCGTACCCGGCCGCCCGGAAGGCGAAGTAGGCCACGAAGAGCCCGACGAGCGTGTATAGGATGGGCAGAAAAGGAGCCAGCGCGCTGGTGAAGGCGAGGGCGCCGGGGTCCACCGCACCGGTGGCCCAGAGCCCGAGCTGGCCGGCCGCGATGAACGCGAGGAAGGCGGCTACGAAGCTTATAGCGCCGGTCCTCCAGGTTATCGGCTCGGGGTCGAAGTTTTGAGGCTCGTACCAGCGGGCCTCGCGCACCTCGTAACGGCCCCGGCGCCGCACGTCCTCCCGGCTCCGGCCGCCGCCAGGCGCTGTGTCTTTCCTCTGGAAACGGCCGCGCAGGCGCTCTCCCATTGACGGGCCGCCGGACTCGCGTCCCTGGCGACGGGCGGCGAGCTCGTCCTCCATGGAGCCGAAGTCGAGGCCGGCGAGCTGGTCGGCGGCGTGGGCGAGGTCGAGGGCCTCGTCGTGCGTCCTGCGACGGTTCGGGTCGGAGAGCACGGCGTGCGCTTCTTGCAGGAGCGAGAACTCGTCGGCGCTGCCGCTCGGGTGGTCGGGGTGGCGTTCCTTCGCCAGCCTTCGGTACGCGACCCGGATCTCCGTTTGCGAAGCCTCGCGAGGGACGCCGAGCACCTCGTAGTAGTTGACCTGATCAGACATCGTTTTTCTATTCTAACCCAAGGAAGCGCTTGCAGTCCCGCCTGCGAGCGCTAGCGCTATCTCCTCGAGACAGGAGGGGTCCGACTCCGCCTCGGCGGCCTCCCGGAGCGCGTCCTCAGCACCCCCGATCTCCCCAAGCGCCCACGCCGCGTGAGAGCGCACCAGGGAAGATACGTCCTCGCGCAGGCACCGCACTAGGGCCGGCACGGCCCCCTCGAGCCCCAGGTTTCCGGCGGCCACGCAGCAGTTACGCAGGAGCCCGGCCCTACCCGGGCGGGTGAGGGGCGTCCCGGCCAAGCGGCGCTCGAACTCCTCGTCGGTTCGGATCTCCAGCACCTCTTCTATCGAGAGGTACGGCCCGGCCCCGGCCTCCTCCGAAAACTCTGGCCAGCGGCTCCGCGTTGCCTTCGCCTTGTTGTACGGGCAGACCTCCTGGCAGACGTCGCAGCCGAAGGCCCAGTCGCCCACGAGCTGGCGCAGGTGGCGCGGTATCTCGCCCCTGTTCTCTATGGTGAGGTACGAGATGCAGAGGCGGGCGTCAACGACGCCTGGGGCCTTTATGGCGCCGGTCGGGCAGCGGTCCATGCAACGGGTGCACCGCCCGCAGGTGCCCGCGCCCGGCGGGTCGGGCTCGAGCTCCAGGTCCACTACGAGGTCGGCGATAAAGAAGTAGGATCCCACCCGGTCGTTGATCAGGCACGAGTTCCGCCCGAAGAAGCCCAGACCCGCGTGCTGGGCCGCCGAGCGCTCCAGGAGCGGCACGGCGTCGGTGAACCCGCGCGCCTTGATCCTCACCCCCAGCTCCTCTTCGAGTTCCTCGCGCAGCCGGAACAACCGCTCCTTTATGACCTCGTGGTAGTCCCGGCCCCACGCGTAGCGCGCGACCCGGCCCCCGCCCTCGGCGTTCTCTGGATGGTCGCCCGGATAGTACGAGACGCCCAGAGAGACGACGCTCTTGGCGCTCTTCTGCAGCTTGCGCGGGTTCGAGAGGAGCTCGACGGGCCTGTGCATGTAGCCCATGTCGGCGGCCATCCCGGCCTCCTGCCACTCCTTCAGGCGCTTGCCGCCCTGCTCGAGCGGCTCCGCGCGTGCCACCCCGACCAGGTCGAAGCCCGCCTCGCGCGCCCGCCTCTGGAGGACGCGCCTGGCCTCTGCGGGATCTGGTCCGTTCGTCTTGCGGGCGGCCACGGCTACGCTCCCTGGTACGAGATGAACTCGAGGAGGGACCCGTCAGGGTCACGGAAGTAGAGGCTCGTGCCGGCGCCCCTGGCGCCGAGCCGCTCGACGGGACCCAGCTCGACTTCGACGCCGTTTTGTTCCAGGTGCTCCCTCGCCTCGATGATAGAGCCCGGCCACTCGAAGCACAGGTCGCTGTTGCCCGGCTGCACGGGGAGCCTCGCGACAGGCGTGGCCTCCACGCCGGGGCCATGCAGGTTGAGTTGTTCTTCGCCGAACCGGTACGCCCATCCTGGGCGGGCCGGCACCACCTCGGCGCCCAGCACGTCGTGGTAGAAGGCGTTGGACCTCTCCCAATCGGAGACGTGGATCACTGCGTGATCCAGCTTCACGTTCGGCATGCGCGGCTCCTCTCTACGCGTGCCCCGCGATTGTACCCGGCGGACGCGCGGGCACAAGAAACGTGTATATTTAGCTCAACGGGGCGACAACGGTTTTTAGAGGAGGACACCGTGGCGATATCCACCGTTAACCCGGCTACGGGCGAAGAGGTCACGACCTTCGAGGCGCTGACCGAAGAAGTGATAGACCAGAAGATCCAGCGCGCCGCCGACACCTTCCGCGAGTACAGAAAGTCCTCGTTCGCCGAGAGGTCGCGGATGATGCTGCGGGCAGCGGAGATCCTGGACGAGGAGGCCGAAGAGTTTGGTCGCCTGATGACGAGCGAGATGGGCAAGACGCTGGCGGCGGCCACCGCCGAGGCGCAGAAGTGCGCCCGCGGCTGCCGCTACTACGCCGAGAACGCCGAGCGCTTTATGGCCGACGAGGAGATAGAGCTACGGGGCGCCAAGACCTACGTCCGCTACGAGCCCCTCGGCCCCATCCTAGCCATCATGCCGTGGAACTTCCCGTTCTGGCAGGTCTTCAGGCACGCCGCGCCTGCGCTCATGGCCGGGAACGTGATCCTGCTGAAGCACGCCTCGAACGTGCCGCAGTGCGCCCTGGCCATAGAGGACATCATCCACCGGGCCGGCTTCCCTGAGGGTGTCCTCCAGACGCTCCTTATCGGCTCGGGTCAGGTGCAATCGGTCATAGACGACCCGCGGGTGCGGGCGGTGACGCTCACCGGCAGCGAGGGCGCGGGCCGGAGCGTGGGCGCCGAGGCGGGGGAGAACATCAAGCCGAGCGTGCTCGAGCTCGGCGGGAGCGACCCGTTCATCGTCATGCCCAGCGCGGATTTGGAGAAGGCCGTGAGCACGGCTGTCACCTCGCGCACGCTCAACAACGGGCAGTCGTGCGTCAACGCCAAGAGGATCATCGTCCACGAGGAGATAGCCGGCGAGTTCGAGCGCCGCTTCGTGGAGAGCATGGCCGCCCTCAGGGTAGGCGACCCGATGAGCGAGGACACCGACATGGGCCCGCTAGCCACCTCCCAGATGCTCGAGGACGTGGCAGATCAGGTCAGGAAGAGCGTCGAGGCCGGCGCGCGCGTCCTCACCGGCGGGGGGCCCATGGACGAGCCGGGCAACTTCTACCCGCCGACCGTCATCACGGACATCCCCAAGGACTCGCCGGCGTACAGGGAGGAGATCTTCGGCCCTGTTGCCTCGCTCTTCCGGGTGCGGGATATAGATGAGGCTATCCACCTCGCCAACGACACGGCCTTCGGCCTCAGCTCGAGCGCCTGGACCAACGACCCGGCCGAGCAGGAGCGCTTCATAAACGAGATAGAGGCCGGCATGGTCTACGTAAACCGGATGACCGAGTCCACCCCGGAGATCCCCTTCGGCGGCGCGAAGAACTCGGGCTACGGGCGCGAGCTCTCCCACT
>OBLS010000920.1_pt1 | contig 11529 bp, 12 predicted proteins | sample 1519901 | NCBI WGS metagenome assembly OBLS01 (sample SAMEA3113585, study PRJEB22503) | soil metagenome
CCATCAGAAACGCCGCCGGTTGGCGGACGATCGCGCGCCCCATCGCCACCCGCTGGCGCTGCCCACCGGAGAGCGCGCGCGGCTTGCGGTCGAGGAGCGCCTCGAGGTCGAGGATCCGCGCCGCCTCCTTCACGCGCTCGTCGATCTCAGACTTCTTCTCCTTGCGGAGACGCAGGCTGAACGCGATGTTGTCGTAGACGGACAGGTGCGGATAGAGCGCGTAGCTCTGGAAGACCATCGCGATGTCCCGGTCGCGCGGCGCGATCCCGTTCACGACCCGGTCGCCGATGCGGATCTCGCCCTCCGAGATCTCCTCGAGGCCCGCCACCATCCGAAGCGCGGTCGTCTTTCCGCAGCCCGACGGACCGACGAGAACCATGAACTCGCCGTCCTGTGCATCCAGCGTGAGGTCGGTGACGGCGCGCGTCCCGTCAGGGAAGACCTTCGCTACGTCTGAGAATGTGACCTGGGCCAAGGCTTCTGCGATCCGATCCTTACCACTTGGAAACCGGTTGCGGCAACCTGGAGCCGAGCGAGCTGAGCCCGAGAGCGAGCACGAACGAGGCCGCGAAGCTCGGGAGCGACGCGCCGATGCCGAGGTTCGGCTGCCCCGTCTCCTCGACGACGTCGACCCACCACGACGGTCCGAGCGGCGGCTCGTGCAGCCAATGGTAGAGCGCGAAGCCGAGGATCCAGGCCAGCAGCAGCTCGGGCCGCCACGCCGGCGCGTCGAAGATCGAAGAGCGCGTATAGCGTGCCCCCGCCCGTAGCCAGTCCGCGAACAGCACCCCGAAGAGCGGCACGAAGCAGGAGCCCAGGAGCAGCAGAAACGACTCGTAGTTCCGGAGCTCGATTACGAGGGCGCCGATGGTCGCGAGTGCGGCGACCGCCACGATCAGGATGCGCTGTTGGACCTCCGAGGCCACGTTCTGGAGCGACACCGCGGCCGAGTAGACGTTCGCGAACGCCTCATCCGTCTCGTCCAGCGTGACCGCGAGGAGGGCGAGTGCGGCCGCCAGCCCCGCGGCCGCGACGGCCGGCGGGATCTCGACGGGGTCGCTGATCCCGCGCGAGAGGACGATGAAGACGCCGAGCGCGAGCATCCAGGTTCCACCGAGGAAGTACCCGACGCCGGAGCCCCAAAACGCCGAGCGCCGATCGCTCGAGAAGCGGGTGTAGTCGGAGACGAGTGGCACCCACGACACGGTGATCGCGATCACGAGGTCGACGCCGAGCCAGAACGAGGAGCCGCCCTCGGCCGGAGCGCTCCAGAGGGCGCTCAGGTCCGCTTCGGACAGGGCCCACCAGCTTAGGTAGACGAGGGACGCGAGCACGATCCAGACGCCGAACCGCCGGAGGATGCGACGGACGAACCCGACCGGCCCGAGCAGTGCGAAGGCGGCTGCGAGGATCCCGAAGAAGGTCGTCCAGGCGGCCTTCGCCTCGAAGCCGAAGAGCTCGTCGGAGAGCGCGCTCGCCGCGGCGGCGATGATGATCAGCTCGAACGTCGCCCAGCCGAGGCACTGGACGGCGTTCAGGGCGGTCGGCACGTACGAGCCGCGCCTGCCGAGGGGGGCGCGGAGCAGGACCATCGACGGGACCCGGGCATCCGCCCCGATCAGCCCGGCCGTCCCGACCATCGCGTTCCCGATCAGGCCGCCGACGAGAATCGCCAGGAGAGCGTCACGGAGCGTCAGGGCGGGCACGAGGAGCGCGCCGATGACGAGGACCAGCAGCGAGACGCCGAGGTTCCCCCAGAGTGCGAGTTGGTCGAGGAGCCCGAGCGTGCGGAGGCGCTCCGGAACGGGGTCGATGCCCCAGGCGGGCGTCCTGTCGTCCACTGCGGGCGAGCTTAGATGAGGTGTCCATCCTCCAACGTGACCGTCCGATCCGCGAGCAGGTCGGCGTCCCCGCGGTCGTGAGTCACGAGCAGCGTCGGCAGGCGGATCTCGGTGAGCAGCTCCGCGAGCTCGCCGCGCACCAGCCGTCTCGTCGCCGAGTCGAGAGCCGCGAGCGGCTCGTCGAGCAGGAGCACCCGCGGCCGGCGCGCAAGTGCGCGAGCCAGCGCGACCCGCTGCCGCTCGCCACCCGATAGCTTGTCCGGGCGGACACCCGCGAGGTGCGCGATGCCAAACGAGGCCAACAGCTCCGGGACCCCGTTCCTGCCGCCGTAGCCGACGTTCTGCTCGACGCTCATGTGCGGAAAGAGGGCGTGGTCCTGAAAGACGAGCCCGACCGACCGCTGCTCGGGTGCGAGGTCGACCGAGCCGTCGAACCAGACCTGCTCACCCAGCCGAATCGAGCCCTCGGACGGCCGGGCGAGCCCGGCGATCGCACGAAGCAGCGTCGTCTTCCCCGCCCCTGACGGCCCGACCACCGCGAGCGTCTCACTCTCGACGTGGAGCGCTACGCGGAGGTCGAACGAGCGGAGGGGAAGGGCGATGTCGACGGAGAGCGGTTCCACGCGAGTAGGAGTCGGACGGTTGCGAGGACGGCGAGACTGGCGACGACGAGCAGGGCGCCGATCGAGAGCGCGACCTCGAAGTCGCGGTCGAACTCGGCGTAGACGGCGAGCGGCAGCGTTCTCGTCTCCCCGGGAAAGCTGCCGGCGAACATGATCGTGGCGCCGAACTCGCCGAGCCCTCGAGCCCAGGCGAGCGAGGAGGCGGCGCCGAGACCGCCCCCGGCGAGAGGCAGAGCGACACGCCGGAAGGTCCGGGCAGGGCCGGCTCCCAGGGTGCGAGACGCATCGAGCAGCTGCGGGTCGACCGCCGCGAACGCGGCGACTCCCCACCGGAGATAGAAGGGGCTTGAGACGAAGATGACCGCCAGCACGACGGCGAGCTGCGTGAACGGGATGCTGAGTCCGAGGGCATGCAGCTCGTCTCCGAGCAGACCTCGCCGGCCGAAGGCGGCGAGGAGGGCCAGCCCCGCGACGGCCGGAGGGAGGACGAGCGGCAGCTCGAGCGCGGTGAGGAGCGCTCCGCGGCCTCGGAATCGACGGGTCGCGAGGAGGTAGGCGGCGGGCGTCCCGACGAGGAGGACGATCGCATGCGCGATCAGGGTCGTCTTGACGCTGACGAGGAGGGCTTCGCGGACCGCGGGGTCGCCGAGCTGGGACAGGAGCGTTCCCGGCGGCACGCGCACGAACAGCGCGACGATCGGCAGCGTCAGGAACGCAACCGCGAGCCCCGCCGACACCGCCATCACGATCTCGAACGGGCGCCTCACGGCAGGTATCCGAATCCGGCTCGCTCGAGAGCCTGTCGGCCCTCGGGACTGAAGAGCAGCTCGACGAACCTCTCCGCCTCTTCCTGCTGGTCGGTCTCGGCGACCACGGCCACGGGGTAGCGGACGTCCACCTGCGCGCTCGCGGGAATCGGGACGGTCATGACTTCGTCGTCTGCGGTGATCGCGTCGGTCGCGTACACGAAGCCGGCGTCGGCTTCGCCCAAGGCGACCTTGGCCAGGACGCCTCGCACGTTCTCCTCCTCGCTGACGACGCGGTCGAGGATCGAGCTCAGACCCATGCGTTCGAGAACCTCACGCGTGTAGTCGCCGACGGGCACGCCCTCGGCGGCGACGACGAGCTTCGAATCGCCTTCGAGCAGGTCCTCGACGGCAGCGACGCCCCGCGGGTTCCGCTGGGGAACGACGAGGACCAGACGGTTGGTGGCGAAGACCCGAGGTGCTTCGACGAGGCCCTCGGCGTGGAGCTCGTCGGGGTACCGGGGGCTGGCCGCTGCGTACACGTCGGCCTGGGCGCCCTCGCGGATCTGTGTCGCGAGCTCGTCGGATCCGGCGAAGTTGTAGCGCGCATCCGGCTCGAGCTCCTCGAGCACGTCGGTGAGAGACGAGGCCGCATAGACGGTCAACGGCCGCTCGTCGTCCCCGCCGCACGCGGAGAGAACCAGCACGGCTGCAAGGCACGCCGCACGTCTCAACGCTCGACCATGACCGACGTCGCCTTGACCAGCGCCGTAGCGGAGACGCCGGGCGCGAGCTCGAGCTGCTCGGCCGCCTCCCGGGTGATCACGGCGACGACCCGGAACGGCCCGGCCTCGATCTCGACCTGCGCGAGCAGCCCTTCCAGCTGAACGTCTCGAACGACGCCGGCGAAGCGGTTTCGCGCCGACAACGCGCCGCTGCTCTCTCGGGGCCGGATGCGCTCGATCTCCGACGCCGGGACGACACGGCGGTTCGCAGCGTCGCGCCGGGTCTTGATCCGCCCCTGCCGGTCCCAGCGGCGGACGGTGTCCATCGAGACCCCGAGCAACCTCGCAGCCTCACCGATTGCGTACTGCCTAGGCACTGCCTAGGCGAGCCTACAGCTTCGGCTCGAGCTCCTCCGACCAGAAGCGCAGGAAGCCCTCCTGGTCGCGGCCGATCTGGTGGAAGTAGATGTGCGTGTACCCGGCCTGCTCGTAGGCGCGGATGTCCTCGAGCCAGCGGTCGGCGTCCGGCCCGCACGGGATCGCCTCCGCGAGATCCTCGGGCTTGACGTCCTCCGTCGCCTGCTCGAAGTGGAGCGGGAGCGGGAGCTCGTAGGTGAGGTCGCCTCCGAGGGCCGCGTTGGGCCAGACCTCGCACGCGATCTTCGCGCCCTCGTCCTCCGAGGCCGCCCAGCAACCGGTGATCTGACCGTACTTCGGCTTCCCCTTGCCGCCGGCCGACTCGAACTGCTCGATCGGCTCGGAATCCGGCGACGTGTTGATGAACGCGTCGGCGGCTCGCCCGGCAAGTTCGGCCGCGAGCGGCTTCGCAGCGGCGAGGGCGATGTCGGGCGGCTCGTCCGGCAGCGAGTACAGCCGCGCCTGCTCGACCTCGTAGTAGTCCCCGCGGTGCGTCTGGTAGCCGCCCTCCCAGAGCAGCCGAATCACCTCGATCGCCTCCTCGAGCATCGCGAGCCGCTCGTCGGGCGCCGGCCAGCCCTCGCCGACGATGTGCTCGTTCAGGTTCTCGCCTGTGCCCAGTCCGAGGAAGAATCGCCCCTCCATCATCGACCCGGCGGTCGCGGAGGCGTGGGCGATGATCGCCGGGTGGATGCGGATCGTCGGGCACGTCACGCTCGTCCCGAGCCGGATCCGCTCCGTCGCCTGCGAGATCCCGCCGATCACCGACCAGACGAACGGGCTCTGACCCTGGGAGTCCGTCCAGGGGTGGAAGTGGTCGGAGATCATCGCGAACTCGAACCCCGTCTCCTCGGCGCGGCGTGCCAGCCGGACGAGGTCGTTCGGGGGATGCTCCTCAGACGAGAGTGCAAGGCCGAAGTCGGTCAACTCAGAAACCTGAGTCCCGCACTCCGGCCGCGATCAAACCTAGGACGACGACGGCGACGACCACCCGGTAGACGACGAACGGCGCGTAGGTGTGGCGCCGGACGAAGCCGAGCAGGAAGACGATTGCGAGCAGACCGCTCGCCAGCGCAGCGAGGATCCCGACGACGAATGGGCCCTGCCATCCGGCGGGGAGGTCGGCCAGCAGCACATCGGTGATGCCTTTCCAGAGCACTGCGCCGAAGGTCGTGGGGATCAAGAGCAGAAACGAGAGCCTGGCCGCGGAGTCCCGGTCGAATCCCAGGAACCGGGCCGCCGAGATCGTGATCCCCGAGCGCGAGACGCCCGGGGCCAGAGCGAGCCCCTGGGCGACGCCGATCGCGAAGCCCTCCTTGACACCGACCGTCTCCAGGTCGCGCCGTTGCGGCGTCCGGTCGGCGACGAGCAGGATGAGGGCGAAGAAGGCCAGGAGGATGGCGATCTGCCACGGCTCACCGAGGCGGTCGACAATGAATTCCTCGCCGAGCGCACCCGCCACCGCCGCCGGGATCGTGGCGACGAAGACGGCCCAGGCGACTCGCTCGTCGGTGCTCGTGATCGAGCGTCGCAAGAGCGAGCCGAACCAGGACGAGAGCAGCCGGACGACGTCCCGCCAGAAGTACCCGACGACTGCCACCAGCGTGCCGAGATGGAGCGCGACGTCGAAGGTCTGGTTGAACTCGTCGTCCTCCTGAAGGACTTGCCAGTCGGCGAGCCACGGTACGAGAATCAGGTGCCCCGACGAGCTGATCGGGAGCAGCTCGGTCGCGCCCTGGACGACTCCGAGCACGAGCGCCTGCCAGTTCGTGAGCGCGCCCTCCTTCTCACCGACGCCGAGGACAGACAGGAGAACCGCGAGCGCGAACGCTGCGCCTGCGGTGACGTAGATGGCCGCTCGTCCGCGCATCGGCGCGGAGTCCTACCCTATTTCGGCTGCGGTTCGAGCTTGTAGCCGACGCCGTAGCGTGTGTGGACGAACGCGTGGCGCGGTGCGTGCGCGTCGATCTTCTCGCGCAGCTTCCGGACGAACACGTCGACGGTCCGGTCTCTCCTCGTGAGGCGGCGGCCCCAGATCTGCTGGAGCAGCTCGTCCCGCGTGACGACTCGAGGGCTCTGCTCGGCGAGGGCGTAGAGGAGCCGGAACTCGGTCGGGGTGAGACCGGCGCTGCGGCCGTCCAGGTACGCCTGGACGCTGACGGGGTCGATGCGCAGCTCCTCGACCTGGATCTCCTGCCCGCGCTCGGTCGGCTGCGAACGAACGCCTCGCCGGGCGGCAGCGGAGACGCGGGCGACCAATTCCCGCATCGAGAACGGCTTGACCAGGTAGTCGTCGGCGCCCAGCTCGAGCGTGTTCACGCGGTCGTCCTCGCTGCCGCGCGCGCTCACGACGACGATCGGGGTGCCGATCCCGGCCGCGCGCGCCGACTCGATCAGCTTCCAGCCGTCGAGCGCGGGAAGCATGAGGTCGACGACGCAGACCTCCGGCTGCTCGTACCTCAGCCGCGCGAGGCCGGCGACGCCGTTGGAGACCCAGCTCGGCTCGAATCCTGCCTCGGTCAGGTGACTCGCCATGCCCTTGGCGATCACGTCGTCGTCCTCGACGATCAGCACTTTCGCCATGCATCAATGGTGCTCGGGGCCGCTTGGCAGCGGGGTGCCAGCATGGTGAAGCAGCGGTAACGGACTGGTGAACCCCTAGGCGGCGATTTGGCGCCTGGGCTCGTCGCGTAGGTGCCACGGGACGACGTAGGCGGTCTTCGTCGACCGCAGGTACGCGATCACGGCACGCTCGGTCTTGGCACAGGGGAGGAGTGTCTTCCAGGTCTCGAGATGCTCGAGGCGGTGGAAGTCGCCGGTCGCCACTGCCGGCAGGCCGAACTCGGCGATCCAGCCGAAGGTCTGCTGCCGGTTGATGAGCTCCCAACGGTCGACGAGACCCGCCACGCGGTCGCGGTTCTTCCAGAACCACCGTGTCGTCCGGGAGAGGTTCGGGTCGGCTTCACGTCCATGTGGGTGGGCCGCGATCACCGCGGCACCGGCGGCGCGCGCGTCGAGCAGCGCCTGCTCGAGCCCGCCGTCGAGCGGGATCCAGGAGCGGACGCCCAACGCGAGGGCGTGCCCGGAGCCATCGGTGTCGCCGTCGTGGAACGTGAGCTCGAGACCGGGCAGGAGGAGCAGGCCGTACTGCTCACTCGCCCGCCTCGCCTCCCGGTCGATCGCGGCGAAGTAGCGCTCGTGTGCCGTCTCCGTCAGGTACGGAGATCCGGTCGGGAGCACGTGGTCGGTGATGCAGAGCACGTCGAAGCCGTGGCGGCCGTAGACATCGACGAGCTCGGTCAGCGTGAGCGTGCCGTCGCTCCACGTCGTGTGCGCGTGGAGCTCACAGAGAAGCGGTTTCCTGTCCATGTCCCCAGCGTGGCGACGCCGGAGGGGCGCCGGGGGAGAAAAGCGGTGAACGAGCAGGGAAGAAGCGGAGAACGCTGTGGCCCGGGCCGCCGGGGCCACACCACGTTCGGCGCGAGGGTGCGCCCGGCGGCGACGTCAAGGCGGGGCGCGTCGTGAGTCTCGTCCTCCAGCCCGTGCCGTGGGCGTCGGGCTGGTGAACGCGGCGTATCGATCGGGGGGCGGCCCTTCTCGATCACCACCTCTTCACCCTCCGGACACCATGCCGATGCACCGCGCAGGCCTGCCTGCAGCCACACTGCGGGCGGTGCGTGCTCCGATGGCCATCGTGGCGACGGCTGTCCTTCTCATGTCCGCCTGTGGCGGGGATGACGGTGGAGGCGGCTCGTCCGGAACGATCCGCTCGGACGGGTCGAGCACCGTCGGCCCCCTGATGCAGGCTGCCGCGGAGCGCTTTCAGAGCGAGAACGAGGGCGCGCGCGTGACGGTCGGGGTCTCGGGGACCGGTGGCGGCTTCGAGCGCTTCTGCCGAGGCGAGACCGACATCTCCAACGCGTCCCGGCCGATCGAAGACGACGAGAAGCAGGTTTGCTCCGGCCAGGGAATCGAGTTTTTGGAGCTCCCCGTCGCGAATGACGCCCTCACGGTGGTCGTCAACCGTGAGAACGACTGGGCGGACTGCCTCACCGTCGAGCAGCTGAAGACGATCTGGAAACCGGGCTCGAACGTCGACTCGTGGAAGGACGTCGATCCGAGCTTCGCGGACGAGTCGATGAAGCTCTATGGCCCGGGCACGGACTCCGGCACCTTCGACTACTTCACGGAAGAGATCAATGGCGAGGAGGGCGCGAGTCGCACCGACTATTCGGCCAGCGAGGACGACAACGTCATCGTCCGCGGCGTCGAGGGCGACGCCGGCGCGCTGGGCTACTTCGGCTTCACATACTTCGAGGAGAACGAGGACACCTTGAAGGCCCTCGAGATCGATGGCGGCGGCGGCTGCGTCGCGCCGAGCGCCGAGTCGGCCCAGAGCGGCGAGTACAAGCCTCTTGCACGCCCGCTCTTCATCTACGTGAAGAAGGCGTCTCTCGAGCGGCCCGAGGTGATGGACTTCGTCGAGTTCATCTTCGACAATTCCGGCGAGATCGCCGACTCCGCCCGCTTCATCCCGGCGACGGAAGATCAGATCGCCGAGGCTCGGTCGGCGCTCGCCGGCTAGGCGACCGCAACGACCGGATCCGGCAGGAGCGCGGCGACCGTCCGGCGGAAGACGTCGGCGCCGTGCAGCGAGTACGCGGCGTTGAACTCGACGGCCCCGTTGATCTCGATCACGACGCATTCGCCGTCGCGACCGGGCAGGAGGTCGACGCCGACGAGGTCACCTTCCACTGCGGCAGCGGCGCGAATCGCCAGCTCGCAGGCCCCGCTCGACGGCTCGACCGGCTCGCGAACCGCGCCAAGCGCGACGTTCGTCCTCCACTCGCCCGGCGCCGCGACACGCTTGATCGCGCCGACCACGGAGCCGCCGGCGATGACGAGGCGAATGTCGTGGCCCCTCGGCGGGACGAGCTCCTGGACGAGTGCGCCGTGGCTCGCGAACCAGGGCCGATCGACTACCGCGACCAGATGACGCCGGAGCGCGGCGGCGTCCTGGCAGAGGACGACGTCCAGGCCCCAGCTTCCGAACCGCGGCTTGACGACGACTGGCGGATCGAACGGGACGCTGTCGGTCGGCGCCGTCACGTGCGCGGTTCGCGGGTGCGCGACGCCCGCTTCCCAAAGCGCCCGGCTCGTCGCGAGCTTGTCGTGCGCTGCAACGAGCGTGCCGGACCTGTTCAGGACGTGGACCCCGGCGCCCTCGAGCCGTGCCAGCTCCCACAGGCCGGTCTCTATCCCGTCCAGGCTCTCGGCGACGTCGAGGCGGCCGATGGCGACGTCTCCCTCGCCGAGCATGCGAGCGGCGATTGCCGGCTCGAGGATGCGCAGGCCAGGACGGGCGCAAGTGAGCGCCAGGTTCGTGCTGGTGCGACGGTGGGCGACGATCGCGACCTGCATGCGCCTGGATTGATTATTGGGCCCGGAGCACGTTTCCTGCGGGTCGCTCTCCATCTCGTTGCCAGCCGGACTCATTTTCGATACCGCGTTAGCTTGTCCGTAAATGCTCTTTCGGCCGCAGGCATTCGAGTACCTGACAGAGGAGGCGTGGGACGAGGAGCGTGCTCGGCGCGGGATCCGCGCGATCGTCGCCGATGCCGAGGAGCGGTTCGACCCCGTGGCGCTCTGGCCCGCGGAGGAGTGGGACTCGTGGGGGTCGCCGACGCCGCTCACCGGTCTCTACTGCGGAGCGGCGGGAGTCGTATGGGCGCTGGACGCGCTCCGGCGCCGGGGGCACGCCGACGGCGGGATCGACCTCGCGGCGGCAGCGCAGCGGGCGCTCGAGCGTGCGCGTGAGGCACCGGAGCTCTCGGAAGCGGAGGACTTCGAGCTCCCTCGAGCATCGGACGCCGGGCTCTTCAGCGGCGAGACCGGCAACCTCGTGGTCGCGTGGCGCGTCGCCGGGGACGCGTCGCTCGTGCAGCCGATCGAGGAACGGATTCTCGAGAGCCGCGAGAGCGACGCCAACGAGGTGATGTGGGGCGCACCGGGCGGGCTGCTTGCCGCGCGGGCGCTGCTGGACTGGACCGGGGACGAGCGCTGGGCGGAGGTCTGGCAGACGACCGCCGACGGGGTCTGGGAAGCGCGCGACGAGGACGGCCTGTGGACGCAGCGGCTCTTCGGGAGCACCGGCCGCAGCCTCGGCCCGGCGCACGGTCTCGTCGGAATCGTCCAAGCGTTGCTCGGCGGCGACGAGCTGCTGCCGGCGGATCGGCGGGACCGCATCCTCACCGACACGGTCCAGATCCTCGAACGCAACGCGGTGTACGAGGGGATGCTGGCGAACTGGCCGCCGCGTGAGGGCGATGGCCTCGAACGGCCGGACGGCGAACCGCGGCTCCAGTGGTGCCACGGCGCGCCGGGGATCGTTATCTCGACGGCGGAGTTCCTTCCCGAGGAGCTGCTGTTGGCCGGCGCCCAGCTCACCTGGCGTGCGGGCGCGCACGGGCCGAAGAAAGGCTCGTCGATCTGCCACGGAACAGCCGGCAACGGCTACGCCTTCCTGAAGATGTTCGAACGAACGGCCGACGAGGAGTGGCTCGATCGCGCCCGGCGGTTCGCCGTCCATGCCCTCGGTCAGGTGGAGCGCCGCGGAAACGGCCACTACTCGCTCTGGACGGGCGACCTCGGCGTTGCGATCTTCGCCGCCGACTGTCTCGACGGCAGCACGCGGTACCCGATTCTCGAGACCTGGGACTAGTGGACGTTCACTTCGGCTGCGGCTCGAGCTTGTACCCGACGCCGTAGCGGGTCTGGATGAACGTGTGGTCTCGGGCCTTCCGGTCGACCTTCTCCCGCAGCTTGCGGACGAAGACGTCGACGGTCCGGTCGCGATGCGTCTCCCGCCGTCCCCAGATCCGCTGGAGCAGCTCGTCGCGCGTGACGACCCGGCCGGCCTCGAGCGCAAGGGCATAGAGCAGCCTGAACTCGGTCGGGGTCAGGCCGGCGCTCTCGCCGTGGACGAACGCCTGAACCTCGGCGGGGTCGATGCGCAGCTCCTCGAGCTCGATCGCCTCGCCGCGCTGCTCCTGCTCGGCCCTCGTCCCCCGGCGTGCGTTGGCCTTCACCCTGGCGACGAGCTCCTTCATGGAGAACGGCTTGACGAGGTAGTCGTCGGCGCCGATCTCGAGCGCGTGCACCCGGTCGTGCTCGGTTC
>OBLS010000921.1_pt1 | contig 11528 bp, 10 predicted proteins | sample 1519901 | NCBI WGS metagenome assembly OBLS01 (sample SAMEA3113585, study PRJEB22503) | soil metagenome
GATCCGGTCGGCGAGTGGGTGCAGTCCAACGGAGACCACGGTGACTACTCGTTCGAGCGGCAGTCCAGATCAGGCGGGTTGGTGCTGGGCCGTAAAACCTACGAAGGGCTGGCTGCGTACTGGCCTAGCCAGACCGGCAAGTGGGCGGACCTGGTCAACGCGATCCCCAAGTACGTCGCATCCACCACCCTGTCCGGAGATCTCGAGTGGAACGCGACGCTGCTCAAAGGGGATCTCGCGGACTCGATCCCCAAGCTGAAGGACCAGGTCGATGGTGACCTGTTCATGCACGGCAGCGGCGAGTTTGCGTACGCCCTCGCCACGAGGAGCCTGATCGACGAGTTCGAGGTCTACCTGAACCCGCTTGTCTGGGGCCAGGGAAAGGTCCATGTGCTCGGCGACAGGGGAACCGTCCGGCTGGCGCTCCGCGGCGTGAAGCGGTTCGACTCCGGGGTGGTCCTCCTCACCTACCTCCCGCACTCATAACCGCAACCGGGGCTCCGAGGGCTGTTGCCAGCGTTGGCCTCGTCTTGAAGGTCCGTTTCGATACGCAGGAGGCTCTATGTCCAGGGTGTGGTTCGTGACTGGAAGCTCGCGCGGCCTGGGTCGCGCGTTCGTCGAGGTCGCGCTCGAAGCCGGTGATCGCGTGGCGGCGACGGCGCGCAACCCAGACCGGTTACAAGACCTCGTCGACAGTTACGGAGACGCGGTGCTCCCCCTGCGGCTCGATGTGACCGACTACGACGCGGCCGCGCGCATAGTCGCTCAGGCAGCGGAGGCCCTCGGTCGCGTCGATGTCGTCGTCAACAGCGCCGGTTACAGCGACCTCGGCTCGTTCGAGGACACGACGATCGACTCGTTCCGGACGCAGATCGAGACCAACTTCTACGGAGTCGTGAACGTCTCGAAGGCGGTCGTACCGGTTCTGCGCGAGCAGGCGAGCGGTCACATCTTCCAGGTCGCCTCGCTCAGCGCCCGCTTGTCCGGCTCAGGCCTGACCGCCTACCAGGCGGCGAAGTGGGCCATCGCCGGGTTCTCCATCGGCTTCGCCCACGAGATCGCTCCGTTCGGGGTGAAGCTCACCGTTCTTGAGCCGGGCGGCATGCGCACAGACTGGGCTGGCTCGTCGATGACGATACGGCAGCCCAGCACGCCATATCAGCCGACGATCGGGCCCCTCGCCAAGGCGATACGCGCCACCTCCGGTCACGAGGCGACCGACCCGCGCCGTGTCGCCCAACTAGTGCGTGACCTCGCCGGCCGGGACGATGCCCCCACGCGTCTTCTGCTCGGCACCGACGCTGTGCCGATGGCCCAGCAGGCGGCGCAGGAACTCGCCGCCAATGACGAGGCATGGCGAGAGGTCAGCCTGGGCGTCTCTGACCAGATGCCCCCGAGTGCCGATGCGCTCATGAAGCTCGGTCCAAACAACGACGCGTAGAAGCCGCACGCCGACCTGACACGTCCACCCAATTTGTTCAGCTGTCGCGTGTCTTCTTCAGATTGGGAGACGCGCAGAGTCGACAGGAGAATCCCGACCATGACCGCACGCGACCTGATTGGCCACGCACAGACGCTGCTCGACGCGAACCTCTACCTGACGCTGGGCACGACCAGTGCTGACCGCCGGCCTTGGATCAGCCCGGTCTGCTTCGCCGCCGCCGGAGTGCGGGAGTACTACTGGGTCTCTGCGACCGATGCCCAGCACTCACGCAACCTCACCGAACGCCCGCAAGTCAGCCTCGTCGTCTTCGACTCCACCGTCGCGCCGTACCACGGCCGGGCCGTGTACGCGACTGGGCACGCCCGCGAGCTGTCCGGCGACGATCTGGACGCAGGTCTCGCCGTGTACCCCGGACCCAACCAACGAGGCGGAGGTGTAAGCACCTTGACACGAGACGAGGTCACCAGATCCTCGAAATATCGCCTCTATCAGGCAACCGCCACCGACCTATGGGTCCTGTGTCCCCGCGAACCCCGACAGCCGTGCCCACTGCACGGACTCGCGCACGACCACCGAGCCCGCATCGACTAACTGACTGTAGAGCTTCAGCTTCTCAAGGCAGCCGAGCAACTTGGCGTTCACAGCGCAATTGCCCGGCGCCGAAAGCCGATCCCGTTGCGGGACGCCCCGGCCGGGACAGTAGCGGCGGAATGACGCTCCGGTCGGATCGCGGCAGATCCGGACGCTTGCCAGGGCCAGTGATCGCTCACCTGAGCTCGCTGCGCCCGCGTGGGCCGTGTAGGTGAGCTACGAGTGCCGACTCCGTTGCGCCTCGGACCTTTACGTCGGCGCCGAGGGCTTGGAGAGGTCCCCGCAGGCTCTTGGGGTCTGGATGCTGGATGTGCAGTGACTCAAGTGTCAGGCCGATTGGTGCGGAAGCTGCTGGGTGCGGCGTCGCACCCCAGGAGATGAGGAACGGGATGACGCCAGCCGTTAGGGCATTGCTTGTGAGCTGCCACCGAAGCTCGATGCCGTCGCTCGTCAGCCTGTGGCCGTCGATGACAGGACCCGGATCGAAGCCTTTTGCGCGTGCGTCAGCGATCGCCGCTTGGATGTCATCGGTGGTCAGCGCCCAACCCACCAAGCCGGCGCGGGCTACACCTTCGACTCCATACGGGCGAGGGGCCGCCGGATCCGGTTGGTTGGGATCCGGCGCAATGATTTCGAGATACGTCGCGGGGCCGAGGGCGAGGAGCTTGTTGTGGGTGCCCTGCCCTATGTGCTGTCCGCCACCAGCGGCTCGAACACCCAGACGTGTCTCGAGGTCATCGACGGCAGAATCGAGATCGGGTGCGGCGTAAATGATGTGGTCAACGAGCATCCAGCCCTCCCTAACGTCCGTCCACAGGATGCAGACGTCGGCCCCCCATGTCACGCATGAACGTACGAAGCGCGGCATGTGTGCGGCAGTACGAACCCGATGACGAGCAACGAGCGATGATTCAGGTGTGGCAATGATGCAGCGAGTACGGCCCCCAAAAGTAGCCGCGTCGTGAGGAGCGCGTTGATCATGGGAGACGGCCATTTGCCACGGGGCGAGTGGGTGGCGCTGGCTGTGGCGCTCATCTGGAGTGCCGGATTCATCGTCGCTGCCGCCCTGGCACCGGCCTACCAATCGACGACCGAGACGTCCTCAGGCACAATCACCCATGGGTCAGCCACGTTGGTTGACGAGAACGGTCGGGCGGTGTTGCTGCCCGTCGGGGTGCCGCTACTTGTGACCGTCATCGTGGGCTGCGCGCTTTGGCGTCGCGAAGCGAGTCGCGGAGCGGGGCCAATCGCCTGGACCTTCACAGGGTTGCTTGCTGGCTTCAACGTGGTCGCGATGCATTCCATCGGACCGTTCATGTTGCCCGTCACGGCGTCTCTCGTCGTTGCGTGCGCCCTGCGCCAAGCTCGAAGGCATGGCGAAGCCGGCAGTGCTGCCTTGCCGACCTGACATCGCACGATCGCAGAACAACGGCAGCGGTACTCAAGCCGGCAGGATCGAGCTGATCGCGGCAGAAGCGGACGTTTGCCTGTGCTTCGGTTACCGAATGAGAGAGTACAGAAGTGGTCGAACCACAGCGGCCTGACGTCACAACGGTTGAGATCGTCGGCGGTATCGAGAAGCGCGAGTTGGTCATCACGGATCACGACTCCAACTGGCCGGTCATTTATCGCCAGCACGAGACGCGCATCCGCGCCGCCTTGGGCGCAACGGCCCTGCAGATCGAGCACATCGGCTCCACCGCTGTGCCAGGGCTAGCCGCGAAACCGATCATCGACATCCTGGTCACCGTTGACAACATCAGCGCCGAAGAGGAGTACCTTGTCCCGCTGCTCGCCGCCGGCTATCGCCTGCGCGTGCGTGAACCGGGCCACCGGATGGTTCGCACGCCCGAACTGGACGTTCACGTCCACATCGTTCAGACCGGCGACAGCGCCGCGGACGACTATCTGCTGCTGCGTGACCACCTGCGCCACAACGAAGCCGACCGCGACTTGTACGAGCGGACGAAACGCTCACTGGCCGCCATGGACTGGCCCGACATGAATGCGTACGCGGACGCGAAGACTGACGTGATCACAAAGATCAAGAACCGCGCCCGCCAGCAAGACCGAGGTTGAGCCGAACCCTCGTCATAGCAGCGCCTGGAAGCGCGCTGTCATCGGCAGATCCGGTGGTCTGCTACGCGCCGACAGGCGGCGGAATGACGCGGCCATCCGAAGCGGCCTTCATGGGGCTGCTCCTCGGCATGAGTGAGTAATCGGGTGCGTGATCGCTCAGCGGCGTCGAGGAGAGCGGGGTCACCCGTGTCGTCCGTTGCTGATCGGACTCAAAGAGCATTGACTAGGCCGTCCGTGACGGATGGCGCCCACGTCGAAGAGGTGGCGCGTCGCGTGCCCCAAGAGACGGCCACTCCATCAGCGGACGCAACATGTAGGAGGTCTTCGACCACGACCAGCAACGGATTGCGGAACTGATAGTGAGTCTCTGACTGTGGTGCCAGCAGGGCCGCTAGCACGGGCACGTCCACCGGCTCACGCGTGCGGCTACGGACTTCACCTGAGGTCGCGACTCAATACATCATTACCCGTCCCCGCGAATGGGAAGACCCAGACCGACCAGAGACTGGGTCGTGCGCTGATCGGCATCAGGACCGACCACATCCGCCAGGTCGAGATGACGATTGGCGTGTCTGCCGGCGCGCTCAGCGATGACCTCGATCGGCTCGACTGGCGGCATCTGAACCCCCCGCAGGAAGGCGACCTAGAAAGGTTTTCCTTTTGTCGCCTGAGGGCGGCGTCCCACTGGTGAGAGATTTCGTCGAGGGATGTGCGCGCGGTATCCAGCGGCCGCGGGTCGAGCGTCCACAGACTCTCCCGCCCGCGACGTGCGCTCTGAACGAGACCTACCCTCGCCAGCACCCGCAGGTGCTTGGTAACGGCTTGGCGTGTCAGGCCGGAGCCGTGGCTCAGGCGCACGATCGACATTGGCCCCTCGGAGTACGGTCGAGTCATCAGGCGCAGACGATTGTCGTCGCCGAGTGCGGCAAAGATCGGCCGCGCGGCCTGCTGGACGCGCGCCAGGTCAGGGTCTGCTTCACCCGACATAGGCCTGGATGGCCCGGAGTTGCGCCGTCCATCCGTCGGCGTTGCCGCGATACGCAACTTCGCGCCCCTCGGGCGGCAGGCGGTCGAAGCCCGACTCGGTGACGCGCAGCTGCGTTCCGCCTTCGAGGGATTCACGCTCGAACTCGACCAGCGTCGTCGCTTCACTCGAGTAGTCCGCGTGTGCATCGATCGCGTGCGGGTGCCAGCGCCACGGAAGCGTCCGCGGGGCCTCAACGCGCTCGATCGTCACCTCCCAGGTGCTTGTAGCCAGGATGAGTGACGCGCCCCGTTAGTCGAGCGCCTGGCGTGAACTCGCCGTCGAGGTCTCCGCCGAACCAGGTGCCAAACTCACGCGCTGTTGCCAGTGCTTGCCGGACGCGAGCAACTGGCGCGCGTAGGAAGATCTCGCGTTGGATGCGATCAGAGCTGGAGCTCACCTCAGTTCTGGGTCCCGCGCGGATGGCGGTCGGCGACGAGATTCAGCCCGACGCCGTGCTCCAGATGCGCACCGGGTGCACGAGAAGTACTGCACGGTCGGCCGCGCCCAACGCGGGGGGCCGAGACGATCCAGATGCTCCCGGTTTCGCCGCCGGCCACGGAGGCATAGGTTTTCATCGTGAGCATCGAGGTCACCGGCCCCATCCACGACCGGTTCGACGAGATCCTCACGCCGGAGGCGCTGGACTTCCTGGCCGACCTGCACCGGCGCTTCGACGCGCGGCGTCGCGAGCTGCTCGCGCGGCGGGAGGAGCGGCAGCGGGAGCTGTCGGCGGGCGGGCTGCTGGAGTTTCTCGGCGAGACTAAGGACATCCGCGAGGCGGAGTGGCGGGTGGCCGAGCCCGCGCCGGGTCTGGTGGATCGCCGCGTGGAGATCACCGGACCGACCGACGCGAAGATGACGATCAATGCGCTGAACTCGGGCGCGAAGGTGTGGTTGGCCGACCACGAGGACGCCAACACCCCGCTCTGGGAGAACGTCGTTTCCGGCCAGCTGAACCTGCGCGACGCGATCGACCGCGCGCTGCGCTTCACCTCGCCGGAGGGCAAGACGTACGGGCTGCGCGACGGCGAGCCGGCCACGATCGTCTTCCGCCCGCGGGGCTGGCACCTGACCGAGAAGCACATCCTCGTCGACGGCGAGCGGATGTCCGGCAGCCTGGTCGACTTCGGTCTGTACCTGTTCCACTGCGGCCGGCGGCAGCTCGACCGCGGCTCGGGCCCGTACTTCTACCTGCCCAAGATGGAGAGCCACCTCGAGGCGAGGCTGTGGAACGACGTGTTCGTGCGCGCTCAGGAACTGCTCGGCCTGCCCCTGGGCACGATTCGGGCGACCGTGCTGATCGAGACGCTCCCGGCCGCGTTCGAGATGGAGGAGATCCTCTACGAGCTGCGCGAGCACTCCGCCGGGCTGAACGCCGGGCGGTGGGACTACATGTTCAGCGTCATCAAGCGGTTCCGCACCCGCGGGGCGGACTTCCTGCTGCCCGACCGCAACGCCGTCACCATGACGGTGCCGTTCCTGCGGGCGTACACCGAACTGCTCGTGCGGACCTGCCACAAGCGTGGCGCGCACGCGATCGGCGGCATGGCGGCGTTCATCCCCAACCGGCGCGACCCCGAGGTCAGCGAGGCGGCCCTCGCCAAGGTGCGCGACGACAAGACCCGCGAGGCCGGCGACGGCTTCGACGGCTCCTGGGTGGCCCACCCCGACCTGGTGCCGATCTGCCGGGAAGTCTTCGACGGCGTGCTGGGCCGCCGGCCGAACCAGCTCGACCGGGCCCGCGACGACGTGGCGGTCACCGCCGCCCAGCTGCTCGCCGTGGGCGACACGCCGGGCCAGCGCACCGAGGCCGGGCTGCGCAACGCGGTCAGCGTCGGCATCCAGTACCTGGCCAGCTGGCTGCGCGGCACCGGCGCGGTGGCCATCTTCAACCTCATGGAGGACGCCGCGACCGCGGAGATCTCCCGGTCGCAGGTGTGGCAATGGCTGCACAACGACCTCACGCTCGACGACACCGGGCAGCCGGTCACCCGCGAGCTGGTCGAGCGCGTCGCCGACGAGGAGATCGCGGCGCTCGGCGGCGACCCGGCTGACTACGCCCAGGCGCGGGCGCTGTTCATGGAGGTCGCCGTCGCCGACGACTTCGTGGAGTTCCTCACCCTGCCCGCGTACGAACGCATGCCATGACCAGCGCAACCAGAGCAGATGGCGCGATCCCCGCCCTGGCGACCCGGCTCCGGGCCGAGCTCGGCCCCGCGCAGGTCATCGACGACCGGCAGGAGCTGCGCACGTACGAGTGCGACGGGCTCGCGCAGTACAAGGTGATCCCGGCGCTCGTGGCGCTGCCGCACTCGGCGGACGAGGTCGCCGCCGTGGTGCGCGCCTGCGCCGAGGCGGGCGTGCCGTTCGTCGCCCGCGGCTCGGGCACCGGCCTGTCCGGCGGCGCGTTGCCGCACGCCGACGGCGTCCTGATCGTCACCGCCAAGATGTGGCACATCGTTGAGGTTGCACCGGCCGACGAGCGGGCCGTCGTGCAGCCCGGCGTCATCAACCTCGACGTCACCCGCGCCGCGTCGCCGCACGGGTACTACTACGCGCCCGACCCGTCGAGCCAGCAGATCTGCTCGATCGGCGGCAACGTCGCCGAGAACTCCGGCGGGGCGCACTGCCTCAAGTACGGCTTCACCACCAACCACGTCACTGGACTCGAGATCGTGACCCCGGCCGGCGACCTGGTGCGGCTGGGCGGGCGCGCGCCGGACCCGCCCGGGTACGACCTGGTCGGGGCGTTCGTCGGCTCCGAGGGCACGCTGGGCATCGCCACCGAGGTGACGGTCCGCCTCGTGCGGTTGCCCGAGGCGGTGCACACGCTGCTGGCCGGCTTCGCCTCCACCGACGAGGCAGGCGCGGCGGTCTCGGCCATCATCGGCGCGGGCGTCGTGCCCGCGGCCATCGAGATGATGGACGCGCTGGCCATCGAGGCGGCCGAGGCGGCCGTCCACTGTGGCTATCCGGACGGCGCCGGCGCCGTGCTCATCGTCGAGCTGGACGGGTCCGCGGCCGAGGTGGACGCGCAGTTCGACGACGTGGAGCGGCTGTGCCGCGAGGCCGGCGCCTTCGAGATCCGGGTGGCGGCCGACGACGCGGAGCGGGCGCTGTTCTGGAAGGGTCGCAAGTCGGCGTTCGCCGCGGTCGGCCGGATCAGCCCGGACTACATCGTGCAGGATGGGGTGATCCCCCGCACCGCGCTGCCGGAGGTGCTGCGCAGCATCGCCGACCTGTCGCGCCGCACCGGCGTCCGGGTGGCCAACGTCTTCCACGCCGGCGACGGCAACCTGCACCCCCTTGTGCTCTTCGACGACGCCGTGGAGGGCCAGTCCGAGCGGGCCGAGGAGGTCTCCGGCGCGATCCTCGACCTGTGCATCGAGCACGGTGGCTCGATCACCGGCGAGCACGGCGTGGGCATGGACAAGATCCGCCACATGCCGCGCATGTTCAGCGCCGACGACCTGGACACCATGCAGCTCGTGCGGTGCGCCTTCGATCCGGCCGGGCTGGCCAACCCGGGCAAGGTCTTCCCGACGCCGCGGCTGTGCGGCGAGGTGCCGGGGCGGCACCGCGGGGCGCACCCGCTTCAGGAGGCCGGACTCGCGGAGGTGTTCTGAGCGTGGCTGCGCTGGAGGAGCTGCGCGCCGCGTGCGGCGATGCCCGTCCGGCCGGCGAAGGTGACGCGATCGCGGGCGTGCCCGCCCGGTTCGTCGCGGCGCCGGGGTTCCCGGACGAGGCCGCCGCCGTCGTCCGCGCGGCCGCCGTGCACGATCTGTCCACTGTGGTACGCGGCGCGGCCACGAAGCTGGACTGGGGATCCCCGCCCGAGCGGCTCGACCTCGTCCTCGACACCCGCCGGCTGACGGGCGTCGTGGAGCACGCCGCCGGCGACCTCATCGTGGTGGTGCGCGCCGGTACCCCGCTCGCCGACCTGTCGACCAAGCTCGCCGCCGCCGGCCAGCAGCTCGCGCTCGACGCCCCGCTGCCCGGCGCGACCGTCGGCGGGACGGTGGCCGTCAACACCAGCGGGCCGCGCCGGATGGCCTACGGAACGGTCCGGGACCTGCTCATCGGCGTGACGATCGTCCGCCCCGACGGCGTCCTGGCGCGGGCCGGCGGCAAGGTCGTGAAGAACGTCGCCGGGTACGACCTGGGCAAGCTCGTTACCGGCTCGTACGGCACGCTCGGACTGATCACCGAGTGCGCGTTCCGGCTGCATCCGGTGCCGGAGGCCGGCGCGGTGCTGCGTCGCCCGGTCGACGGGCCGGCCGGGCTGCGCACGCTCGTCTCGGCCGTGCTGGGCGCGCAGGTGGTGCCGGCCGCGCTGGAGCTGGACGCCCCGGCCGGAGGTGGGCTGGAGCTCGCGATGCTGCTCACCGGCGTACCCGAGGGGGTGCGGCGGCGGGTGGCGACGGCGCGCGCGCTGCTCGGCGGCGAGCTCGCCGCGTCGGATGCCGAACCCGACTGGTGGTCGGCCTACCCGTGGGGCGCCGGCGACGTCGGCCTCAAGCTGACCGCGGCGCTCTCGCGCGTGCCGGACCTGGTCGCGGCGGCGCTGGCGGCGCGCGACCGGCACGGCGTCCCGGTCGCCGTGCGCGGCTCGGTCGGCACCGGCGTGCTGTACGCCGGGATGCCCGGCGCGACCGACCCGGCGGCGGTGGCCGCGGTGGTCACCGACCTGCGGCTGGTCGCGCGCGAGGCGGGTGGGCACGCGGTGGTGCTGACCGCTCCGGCCGCCGTGCGCGACGGCCTCGACCTGTGGGGGGCGGTGCCGGGGCTGGCGCTGATGCGCAGCGTCAAGTCTCAGTTCGATCCCGGGCGGCGCTTCGCGCCCGGCCGATTCGTGGGAGGGCTATGACCGCCGACGTGCTTTCCTCCGCGGAGGCGGCGACATGACCGCCGACGTGTTTTCCTCCGCCTTCGATGATCACCGCCCGCCGCGACTGGACCTCATCAACGACTGCGTCCACTGCGGATTCTGCCTGCCCACCTGCCCGACGTACGTGCTGTGGGGCGAGGAGGCGGACTCCCCGCGCGGGCGCATCTACCTGATGGAGACGGGCCTGGCCGGCGAGCCGATGACCGACTCGATGGTGCAGCACTTCGACCGCTGCCTGGGCTGCATGGCGTGCGTGACCGCGTGCCCGTCCGGGGTCCGCTACGACCGGCTCATCGAGGACACCCGCGCGCAGGTGGAGCGGCGGCACCCGCGTACCCGCGCGGAACGCCTGCTGCGCGGTGCCATCTTCCGGCTCTTCCCGTACCCGCGGCGGCTGCGGCTGCTGCGCGGGCCGCTGCGGGCGTACCAGGGCAGCGGCGTGCGGCGCCTGCTCGGTCCGCTGCTGGCGCGCACGCCGACGCTGGCGACGCTGGAGTCACTCGCGCCGCGACTGCGTCGGCCCGAGCGGCTGCCCGAGCGGGTGCCGGCCGTCGGGCCGTGCCGGGCGGTCGTCGGCATGCTCACCGGCTGCGTCCAGCGGGCGTTCTTCCCCGACGTCAACGCGGCCACCGCCCGGGTGTTGGCCGCCGAGGGCTGCGACGTGGTGCTGCCGCGGGCGCAGGGCTGCTGCGGGGCGCTGAGCGTGCACACCGGGCGGGAGGCGGAGGCCCAGCGGTTCGCGCGCTCGCTCATCGACGCGTTCGAGGACGCGGGCGTGGACTACCTCGTGGTCAACGCCGCCGGCTGCGGCTCGTCGCTGAAGGAGTACGGCGACCTGCTGCGCGACGACCCGTCATACGCGGAGCGCGCCGCCGCGCTCGCCGCCAAGGTGCGCGACGTGTCCGAGGTGCTCGTCGAGCTCGGCCCGGTGGCGCCCCGGCACCCGCTGCCGCTGTCCGTGGCGTACCACGATGCCTGCCACCTCGCGCACGCGCAGGGCGTGCGGGCCCAGCCGCGCCGGCTGCTCGCGGACATCCCCGGCCTGTCGCTGCGCGAGATCGCCTCGGCCGAGATCTGCTGCGGCTCGGCCGGGGTGTGGAACGTGCTCAACCCCGAGCCGGCTCGGGAGCTCGGCGACCGCAAGGCGCGCGACGTGCTGGCCACCGGCGCCGACCTCCTGGTGACCGCGAACCCCGGCTGCCTGATGCAGGTGGCCGCGGCGGTCCATCGTGCCGGTGGCGTGATCGGCCTGGCGCACACCGTGCAGGTGCTCGACGCGTCGATCCGCGGATTGCCGGCGCAGTCGCTGCTGCACTCTTGATTCCGGCGGTAATTGAGGATCATCATTAGGGCGCCGGGGGTGATCTCTCAACGAGGAGGGCTCATGGCTCAGGTCGAGGAAGGGACCCAACAGCTAGGCGTCAGCCGTCCCCCACTCGCCGTCGAGGACCTGCCCGAGCCGGAACAGGTCTTCGGTGTTAGCAAGATCGGGCCGCGCC
>OBLS010000922.1_pt1 | contig 11526 bp, 12 predicted proteins | sample 1519901 | NCBI WGS metagenome assembly OBLS01 (sample SAMEA3113585, study PRJEB22503) | soil metagenome
CGAGCCGCGGCGCGTCCCAGAACATCGGTCCGTCGGGTAACCAACCACGTCCGTTGCCGGTGTGCGCAGGACTCGCACCTCGCTCGGATTATTGGAGACTGGTACCGACGCCGGTGAGCATGTCGTCGATGCTGTCGGCGATGTTAGCGGGGCGGCGTGGGCGTAATGGCGCAGCGTCGTCGCCGGATTGCGGGTGACCGAGACGCGTTTGTGCCTTCAGGAGATGCCCGGCAGCTTCATCCGGCTCCGCAAGGGGTCGAGGTATTGTGACGCGCTTCATCGAAGACTCGTCGCAAGCTCGCTTCGACCGAGGTCGCGTCGGCATCCAATCGCCGGAACCTCGGAATGACGGCGGCCATGATCCAGTTCCAGCGGTCGTCGAAGCGGGTGACCCGCGGCCACGCACGCGAACGCAACGTCGCGGGAAGCCCTCGTCCCAGCGAGTACAGGTAGAAGGACGAGAAGTACGTGAGTTCCTGTCGAACTCCCCTCGCCTCGAAACTCAAACTCGACCCGGCGGAGAACAGCGCTCCGAAGGTGCGGGAGAAGCGGTCGAAGTTGGGCTGCACCACCGAACGTTGCTCGTGCTCGAGGAGCTGGATGTTGCCGTCCCATATGCGGGCAGTTGCGTCCTGGCGCGCCGTCGCCGACGCCGCCGGATCCTCGAGCGCGCTGCGACCAGCGTCGATCGCCTCGAAGGCGGCGAGGACCGGCCCGTAATGCCGGTCGCTCTCAAGGAGCGCTCGTAGGCGTTCGATCCCGTCGTCAGTGGACGCGTACACAAGGTGCACCCAGAAGACGTCGTCAAAGATCGCGTTGTTCGTCGCGCGGACCGTGTTCACGTCTCCCAGCAACAGGACGCTGCGGCGACGAAGGCTCCGCGGGATGTCCGAGTAGCCGCTCCTGGTGGTGTGGAGCCGAAAGGGATAGAGCGCAAGCCGGGCGTGGTGCGACGCAAATGCGGCCATGCCCGCCCACTTGAGGCAACTCGGCGAGGACAGGTAGATCCACGCGTACCCGGAGGAGATCTCCAGGTTGCGATGGAACACGCACGCCTGCTCCGTGAGGAGACTGTCGGCCAGCGCCTTCCAACCCTCGACCGTGTCCGGCGGCCCGATTCGCCGGACCACCTCCGCTGGGCTGGGGGCAGAGTCCTCGGCGGCGATCAGCGCGCGAGCCAAGAACTCTGCAGGAACATGTTGCCCGGTCGGCTCTCCGGGAGACGGCGGCCCGTCAGCCGACGAGAGTTCCACGATCGCTCTTGAGAGCGTGAATGCGGCTCATGTCTGCCGCGAAGGAGGCCGCGTCTTCGTAGGCGTGTCGCCCGAGCAAGCTGCCTGCGGCCATGCCCGCCCATTTGAAGCACGCCGGCTGGTGCTTGTAGATCCAGGCGTAGCGTGACGAGATCTCCAGGTTGCGGTGGAACACGCACGACTGGTTGGCGAGGAGCCCCTCCGCAAGCGCCTTCCACCCCTCGATCGTGTCCGGCGCCCCGGTCCGCAGGACGTGCTCCTGAGGGTTGGCGGCGAGCTCGTCGGCGGTGACCAGATCGACGACGCGGCCCCTGGTCCGCTTCCTCGACGCTGATCTGGTTCCGAAGCGTTTCACCGGCTGGCTCTCGTCTGCTCGGCAGACTCGCGGGCGCAGAGCTTCCTCGAGTGGTGCTTGTGAGAGATGTCCGCGGCGAAGCCACTGGTTTCCTCTTCGACGTGCCGCTTCAGGAACGTGCCTGACGCCATGAGGCGACCGAGCATCGACGGAACAGGGCGAAGCGTGACGTCGACTGTGCAGGTGAGTTCTGAAGTCGAGCCCGTGACCGGCGTGGAGGTGAGTGTCCATCGCACCGACGCGGTGACGGGGATGACGTGCAGCAGGTACACGCGCTCCGCGGCGAGTACATCTCCACGTAGGAGGGCCCGGTCCGGGCGGCCCGGTAGTGCTGGATGATCAGGTTGCCGCCGATCGACTCGACGTTGATGGTGCCTCGGCCGTGTTCGTCGGTGTACGAGCCTGCGGCGCGATGGCCGCGGGCGCACGCTTGGTAGTCGGCGTCGGACAGCTCGAAGAGCCATCGCTCCAGGTCGATCTCGTCGTCGGGCGCGTCCAGCGTCGCTCGAGCCGTCCGGTCCATGGTCATGCGAGGCTCCTGAGCTGGTCGGTCATGTCGATGCCGGAACGGCCGCGGCGCGCTGGTTGGCCGGGATGTGGGTCATGGCATCTTCGGGCCGAGTCGGCGACCATCAGGTCGCTGACGGCGCGTGGCCGCCGGGCCAGGAGTCATCTACGTCTTTGGGCTCGCGGTCGGTCCCTGGGACGACGGCGATGCAGTCGATCTCGACGCCGTAGCCGGGCAGCGTCGCGCCGACGGTCGTTCGCGTCGGGAGATGCCCACCGAATGCCTGCTCGTAGGCGCGGTTGACCTCCGGCAGGTCGTCGAGGTCAGCCACGAACACCCCGCATCGAGCGACGTCTCTGAGGGAGGCCCCGGCGTCCTGGAGGATCGACTCGATGTTGCCGAGCACGACCTGGACCTGGGACTCGATCGGTCCGTCGACGATGCGTCCGTCCCGCTGCGGGATCTGCCCGGACACGAAGATCAGGTCACCGATGACGAGCCCCGGAACATAGGGGCGTCCGGCGGCATCGCCGGCGCGGAGGATCTTGGCCGTCATGCGTGCGTCCTCTCGGCCTTGCGGTTGGCGACTGCCGCGGCGCAGGCCTCCAGGATGACGTCGGCCGTCTCCGAGGGGTGCGAGACGGCGACGACGTGCGACGCGCCCGCGATCTCGACGGTGTGCTGCGCGTTGGCGCGCTCGGCCATGATCCGCTGCGCCCCGGCCGGGATGTTGCGGTCCTGGTCGCCGAAGATGAACCAGCTGGGCACGGATTTCCACAACGGGTTGGGCCCCGACGGCTCCAGTAGGGCCTGCTCGGCGATGGGGCGTTGCGTCACCGCCATCACGGCTGCTCGGCGGGCCGGGAGGTCTGCGCAGAACTGCTCGTGGAACTTCGCTCGCGCGATGTAGGCGTCGGCGCCACCCCCAGGGAGCGGGACGAGCTGGAGGGTCTCTCCCAACGTGCCGCCGGGGACGAGGCCCGCGGCGGCGCCGGGGCTCTCGCCCGCCTCGAGTGCGAAGGCTGCGACGTAGACCAAGCCGACAAGGTCGCCGGCGTCGGCGGGCACGTTCGAGACGACGGCACCGCCGTAGGAGTGACCGGCGAGGACCACGGGGCCATCGACGGTGCGGACCAGCTCGGTCAGCCCGGCAGCATCGCCGGCGACGGAGCGCAGCGGGTTCGCGTAGGCGATGACGCGGTGTCCGTCGGCAGCGAGTCGTTCGGCGACGTCGTTCCAGCTCGAGGAGTCGGCGAAGGCGCCGTGGACGAGCATGACGGTTGTCTTCACGGTGGTTCCTTTGGGTCGGGGTGTTCGGTTCGGAGCGCGGGCGTCAGGCGAGCAGGCCGCGGAGTATCCAGGCCGACGTCTCGTGCGCCTGGATGCGCTTGGCGAGGAGTCGCCTACGAGCCGACCACCGCACTCGACATGGATCGACGCTGGGTTCGTCATGCGCCTGCTCGACGGCGGGGAAGACGGGCTTGGCGGTGCGGACGACGAGGTCCTGGCCGGTGACGAGGCGGCGGATCATCTCGGTCGCGTCCGTCCGGTCGTCCTCTTCGGCAATCGTGGAGTACTGGGCGAACTCGCGGTACCGGGCCGGCGCCAAGGCGGCGAGAGTGCGGATGCGCTCGGCGATCACGTCGACGGCGGGCGCGAGCTCGTGGTACTGCGTCTCGTTCAGGGTGTACGTGTCGGCACGGAGCCGCGAGCCCGTCAGCCGTCGCGTGTCGTTCCCCGTCCTTGCCGTCCACGGCGATGCTCGATGCTGGTGTGGCGGGCAGGGCATGGTTGGCCGTCGCCATGAGGGCACTCCTTGCGTGGTCTCCCGCCCACCCTCTTGGTTCACGGGGCGAATAACATCGGTCAAACGACTACGGCCGGCTCATCCCCGGTGACCTGACGGTCAGGAAGGGCCCGAGAAAGCCGACACTGGCCCGGGTCGGGGAGAACGACGATGGGCGACTTTGCGATCGGGACAACCCGCCTGATCGGCCGGGACCGTGAGCTCGCGACCCTCGGTTCGTTCCTCGACGACGTCGTCACCGACGGCGCGACGCTCCTGCTCACGGGTGACCCGGGTGTCGGCAAGACAGCGCTGCTGACTGCTGCGGCTCAGATGGCTACGACGGCGGGCGTCCGGGTGGTCCGCGGGGGCGGCGTGGAGTACGAGACGGACGTCAGCTTCGCCGGCTTACACCAGCTCGTCGACCCGTTGTCAGACGATCTGCGGCGCCTCCCGAGGTCAACTCGTATGGCGTTGGAGGTGGCGCTCGGCATCGGCTCCGGCCCGGCCCCCGACCGCCTCATGGTGCTGACCTCCTCGCTGGCGCTGTTTCGTCTGGCGTCATCGAGTACCCCAGTGCTCCTCGTCATCGACGACCTGCACTGGTTGGACCGTGCCAGCGGCGCGGTCATCGGCTTTGTCGGTCGGCGGCTCCAGGGCAGCCGGATCGGACTCCTCGGCGCGCTGCGGCCAGGCGTCGGCGGCTTCTTCGAGCGCGCCGGGTTGCCGAATTTCGCCGTCGCGCCGCTGTTGGAAGCCGAGGCGATGGATCTGCTCGCCGGCCAGTTTCCCCACCTGTCCAGCCGTGCACTGCGGCGCGTCGTCGGCGAGGCTCAAGGCAATCCGCTGGCGTTGCTCGAGTTCGCCGTCGCGGGGAGCGGTCCGCCCGACAGCCGGCTCGGCCGCACCGTGATCTCCGGCAGCAGCAGCGAGGTCCGGGCACTGTACGAAGCCCGCGTCAGGCAGCTTCCCGAACCGACGCGCCGCCTGCTTCTGCTCGCCGCGCTCGACGGCTCCGGAAGCCTCGCGGTCCTGGCGGCGGCGAGCGGGCCCGGAGGACTCGACGACCTGGGGCCAGCAGAACGAGATCTCCTCGTCGTGGTCGATGACCGCGTGGGTGAGGTGAGGTTCCGGCACCCGATGATCAAGTCGGCGCTGGTCGAACGCTCCACCCATGACGAACGGCGAACGGCGCATCAGCGCCTGGCCGAGCTCTTCGACGATCAGCCGGAACGGCGAGCCCATCACCTCGCCGCGGCAGCCTCCCAGCCCGACGAGGAGGTGGCCTCCGCCATCGAGGACGGCGCCCATCGCACCCTGCAGCGCGGCGACGTCGTCGGCGCCATCTCGAGGTTGCTGCGGGCGGCGGATCTCAGCCCGAACCGGCGGGAGCGGAGTCGTCGCTTGGCCGACGCGGCGTACATCGGCGCGCGCCAAGCCGGCGAGCTCGACAGCTCGTCGGAGTTGTTGCGTGACGCTCACCGGCGGGATCCGGCCCTCGCGGAGACGCTCCATGCGGCCGTCGCCACCGCGTACCTTCTCCTCAACAGCGACGGGAACGCTGAGACCGCCGCCCATCTCCTGCTTGTCGCCATCGACTCCGCCTTGAACGAACCCGATCAGGATTGCGACGGCCTTTCGGAGGCGCTCTTCACGCTGGTGCTCATCTGCCACTACGCGGCGCGTGAGGAGTATTGGAACGCCTTCCACGACGCCATGGGACGACTCACCGAGGGCGCAGCACCCGAGGTGCAGCTCCTCGCCGCTGTGTTCGCCGACCCCCTCTCCGCATCCGCCCGGGCGTTGTCTGACCTGGACCGCGAGATCGATCAACTACAGGACAGCGAGGACCCCGACCTCATCGTTCGGACGTCGATCGCCGGGTTTTACACCGACCGCCTGGGGGCGTGCCGCGAGCCGTTGTGGCGCGTCGTCCGGGACGGACGCGAGGGCGGCGCAGTCGGCGCGGCGATGATGGCGCTGAGCATGCTTGGCTACTGCGAGCTTGCCGCTGGCCATTGGGACCAAGCGCAACAGCTCACCGCCGAGTCCAGCGCCCTGTGCGACGAACGCGGATATCGGTTGTACGCGTGGGCCGGCCGCTATGCCACCGCACTCATTGCCGGCAACCGAGGGAATCGCGAGGCGTGCCGCGACATCTGTCAGGCGATGATCGAGTGGGGCACACCACGCCAGCTGGGACGCCTGCTTGACTTTGCGCACCACGCGCTCGCCCAGGCCGCGCTCGGCGCCGGCGAGTTCGAGGAGGGCTACGCCCATGCCACCGCGATCGCCCCTCCCGGCTCGCTTCCTTCCCACACGACTCAGGTGCTCTGGGTGGCTGTGGACCTTGTCGAGGCAGCTGTACGCACAGGCCGACACGCCGAGGCGCGGGCCCACGTCGACGCGATGCGACGAGCGGGCTTTGGACGTCTATCGCCGCGATTGGCTCTGATCAGCGCTGCGGCCCAGGCGATGGTGGCATCCGACGACGAAGCCCCGGGACTGTTCGAGGAAGCCCTCGAGCTGCCGCATGTCGAGGACTTCCCGTTCGAGCTGGCCCGGGCGCGCCTTGCGTACGGCGAACGGTTGCGGCGGCTGCGCCGGACCCGCGATGCGCGTGCCCAGCTCGCCGGCGCGTGCGACGGGTTTGAAGGGCTCGGTGCAGATCCATGGGCGCGTCGAGCGGCCGTCGAGCTCGCGGCAACCGGGGCGACGCGCCATGTCGTCACCGGCGGCGGTCCCACCTCGCTGACGTCCCAAGAGCTCGAGGTAGCTGAGCTCGCCGCCACCGGCATGACCAACCGCGAGATCGCCGCGAAGCTCTACGTGTCCTCCCGTACCGTCTCGGCCCACCTCTATCGGATCTTTCCGAAACTCGGTATCACGTCCCGAGCGGCGCTGCGAGACGCGCTGAACACCACGTCGGAGGACGCAACAGATGGACGGTCGGCGCGCGGGACCGAGCGCGGTCAACGACAGTCACATGACTGACGCAGCGGCGCCCTGACCACTCGCACACTCGTGTCGTTGTCGCGATGGCAACCACACACGAGGAGCGTGGCATGCCGAAGCTCACCACCCAGGACGGAGCGAGCCTCTTCTTCAAGGCCTGGGGGATCGGCAGCCCCGTGGTCTTCAGCCATGGCTGGCCCCTCAATGGCGACGCCTGGGATCCACAGCTGCTGGCCATGGCGTCGAACGGCTTCCGAGCGATCGCGCACGATCGGCGCGGGCACGGCCGCTCGAGCCAGCCATGGGAGGGCAACACGATGGACGACTACGCCGACGACCTCGCCACGGTGATCGAGACGCTGGACCTGCGTGACGTCGCGCTCCTCGGACACTCCACTGGTGGCGGCGAGGTCGTCCGATACGTCGCCCGCCACGGCTCGGCCCGCGTCAGCAAGCTGGTGCTCGTCGGGGCGATCCCACCGCTGATGCTGAAGACCGCCGACAACCCGAGCGGAACTCCCATCGACGTGTTCGACGACCTGCGGGCCAAGGTGCTCGCCGACCGGTCGCAGCTGTACAGGGACCTGGCGGGCCCGTTCTTCGGCGCGAACCGGCCGGGCTCCGACGTGTCGCAGGGCACCTGCGACCAGTTCTGGCTCATGGCCATGCAGGTCGGCCTCAAGGCGGCGCACGACTGCATCCGGCAGTTCTCCGAGAGCGACTTCGACGAGGACCTGAGGAAGATCGACGTGCCGACGCTCTTCATCCACGGCGACGACGACCAAATCGTCCCAATCGACGCCTCGGCGCGGTTGGCCGCGCCGCTCGTCGACGGCGCCGAGCTGAAGATCTACCCAGGGGCGTCGCACGGCCTGTTTGCGACGCACGCCGAGCAGTTCAACCGCGACCTCCTCGACTTCATCAAGTCCTGACCCTGCCCACCCTTTCGCAAGATTCTGGAGGACATCTCATGCTCTACAGCTCGATCGTCAAGATGAAGATCCGACAGGCCTTCGATCACGTCAACAACCATCGCTGGGACGACCTGATGGCTTCAATCGCGCCAAACGTTCATCACAGCTTTGGTGGCGCCCACGCGATTGGTGGTGAGCGCCACGACAGCAAAACGCTGCGCTGCTGGTTCGAGCGCGTTGCGCGCGTCCTGCCCAATCTCCACCTCGAGGTCAACCGCATCTGGGTGAAAGGCTGGCCGTGGGATACCACCGTGTTTGTGCAGTGGGACGGGACGGCAACGCTGCTGAACGGCGACGCTTCGTACTTCAATCGTGGTCTGCACGTGATCACGTTGCGGTGGGGCAAGATCCATGCGCTCGACGTCTTCGAAGATTCGCAAGAAGTCGCCCGTGGGCTTGCGGCCCAAGCGGCAGCCGGCCTCGAAGAGGCCGTTGCCAAACAACTTGTGAGCTAGCTAGCGGGAGCGCGCAGCGTTTTGGCACGAGATGAAGCTCTCAGGAAGCGTCGCCATGACTCTTCAACAAAGCACGAGCGACGCTGGGCAGGCACGCCAAGGAGGAAACCGGTGGCTTCGCCGCGGACAATTCCCGCAAGCCCGACCTTCGGAGGAAGCATGACGCTCCAGTCAGGCGGCCAGCTGTCCCAGACGGGACGGCGAGTCGCACGCGGCGGCACCTTGATCCTCGGCGGTGGATTCGGTGGGGCACACGTCGCCCGCTGCCTCGGCAAGAAGGGCGCAACGATCGTCAGCCCCGAGAGCAGCATGCTCTACACGCCGCTTCTGCCCGAGGTGGCGGCCGGAGCGATCGAGCCCCGCCATGTGGCCGTCCCCCTTCGCATGATGTGCCCGCATGCCGACCTGCTGCTCGGCAGAGCCGAGGCCCTCGACGAGAACGCGCGCATCGTCACAGTCGAGACCGACGCAGGCGAGCTGCACGTGGCATACGAGAGGCTGGTCATCGCGCTCGGTGCCGTTGTCTCGTGGCTTCCGATCCCCGGGCTCGACCAGCACGCTGTCGGCTTCAAGAACCTTGGCGACGCCCTCTACCTGCGCAACCATGTGCTGTGCCAACTCGACACAGCCAGCGTGGATCCCGACAACGCCGAGCGCCATCTGTCGTTTGTCTTTGTCGGAGCTGGTTATGCGGGTGTCGAAGCACTAGCAGAGGTCCGGGATCTCGTCGAGGACGCACTGCGTTACCACCCGAACCTCTCCGACGTGCAGCAGCGGTGGGTGCTCGTGGACCGCGCCGCGAAGATCCTGCCGGAGGCACCCGACGGCCTCGGCGACTACGCGGCCAGGCAGCTCGTCAGGCGAGGGGTGGAACTTCGACTGTCGACGACCCTCGCCTCGGTCGAGGAGCACGCGGTCACGCTTTCAGACGGCGCGCGAATGGACGCCGAAACAGTCGTGTGGACTGCGCGCATCAAACCGAACGGCGTGCTCGCTCCGCTCGGTCTCCCAGTCGATAAGCGGGGCCGAGTCATCGTCGACTCGTCACTGCGAGTCGAGGGGCGCACGAATGTATGGGCACTCGGCGACTGTGCCGCCGTCCCGAACCAGGCCACACCGGATCGCACCGACCCGCCGACCTGCCAGCATGCGCTACGCCAGGCACGCCATCTCGCGAAGAACCTGCGGCGCGCTCCCAAGCCATACCGCTACCGCTCGATGGGGCAGGGCGCCACGCTCGGGCGCGACAAGGGCATCGCGAACCTGCTCGGGATCGTCAACTTCAAAGGCACCGCCGGCTCGATCCTCACACGCTGGTATTACCTCAGCCAGATCCCGATCTTCTCGCGCAGACTCCGCGTCCTCACCGACGGGACGGTCTCCTTCGTCTTCGGCCGCGACATGGCCGAGCTCTGCACCCTCGAGCGCTCCAGCCCGACCGTCCCCGTGACGGTGGACAGGTTCGCCTCCTGAGAGTCGATGGACGCGCTCGGCCTCGCCAGCCTCCAGTTCGGCCTCATCACGGTCTGCCCACTTCTCGTCAGGGCCACCAGACTTCACGCCGGACGGGTCCGATCATCTACCCGACAAGCACGCCCGCGTTCCGCGATCCGTCACACGCTGAACCAGCGCCTCGTCATCCTCGATGGACCGAGTGGTTCAGGCGTCGGCAGGTGGCGTGCGTTCACCCGGTCATAAGGAGACCCAGGATGAGCTTCACCAGGATCACCACCGCCGGCGCCGGCACCATGGGTTCGCAAGTCGCGTGGCAGATGGCCTTCCACGGGAAACAGGTGACCGTGTACGACGCCATCCCAGCGGGTCTGGAGAAGGGCAAGGCTTTTCACCAGGCGTACGCCGAGCACTTCATCGAGCAGCGCGGCGCCGCCCAGAAGCAGATCGACGACACACTCGCTCGCCTCACCTACACCACGGACCTGCGAGCGGCGGTGCGCGATGCCGATCTCATCAGCGAGTCCGTGCCGGAGTCCATGGCTATCAAGGAAGCCTTCTGGCGCGAGGCGTCCGAGCACGCCCCGGAGCGCACTGTGTTCACGACCAACACCTCCACCTTGGCGCCGAGCTCGCTGGTGGGCTTCGTCGATCGGCCGAAGAGCTTCCTGGCCCTCCACTTCGCCATCGGCGTTTGGGACTCCAACATCGGTGAGGTGATGGGCCATCCCGGCACCGACCCGGCTGTCTTCGAGGGCGTGCTGACGTTCGCCGAGGAGATCGGCCTCGTCCCCGTCCCCATCCACAAAGAGCAGAACGGCTACATCATCAACAGCCTGCTCGTCCCCTGGTGCACCGCTGCACTGGACCTGCTGGTGCGTGACGTGAGCGACTTCCAGAGCATCGATCGAACCTGGATGATCACCCTGCAGAGCGGGATGGGGCCCTGCGGAATGATGGACCGCATGGGCCTGGGGGTCGTGCACCATGTCGCGAAGTTGATCGGCGAGACCACCTCAAACACCCAGGCGCTCGAGTCTGCCCGGTACGTCGACGAGCAGTTCATCCAGAAGGGCCGCCTTGGGGTCGCGAGCGCGCAGGGCTTCTACAGCTATCCGGATCCAGCCTTCGCCCAGCCCGGATTCATCTGAACCCGTGCTGCGTGGACGCGCGCCCCCTGCGGGAGCGCTCCTCCCGTACCACGCACGGCACCACCACCCCACGGCATCAGCCCCAGGGGGATGCGGTGAGATCAGGCCGTTGGGTCACATTCCTGAACCGGCAGGAGGAGCCGGCCGTCTGGCTGTTTCAGCCTGCCGTCCGGTCGGACGGTGATCGCCACAGTCTCCACTTGCCGCCGAAGCGTCAGGCCCTTCACCGGCGCAAGGGGATGGCCAGCCGCTCGGGAGGTGTACCGAACGACGGCTCGGGTTGCACGCCGAACCCCGCGAGGCGTCCCCGAACGCGCGGACATATCGACGTGAGGCATCGCCCGAATGTGCCTGCTTGAGACTTCGGATGAGCGCGGCGGTTCGTCCGTAGCGTCTCGGGGTCTCTGACGGGGTGGCTCACGAAGTGCCTGCCGCCGGTGGTTGACCGGTTGGCTTTCGAACGAAGAGCTTCCCGTCGGAGCCCTCACCCGCGGGTGGCTCGAAAGAGGAACGTGCACCGACGATCTGAAGCAGGAGTGCCCTCGCGGATCCCAACACCTGAGACCACGGAGGTACTCATGGCAGTGATCATCGGCGTCGACCCACACAAGGCGACGCACACCGCGGTGGCGATCGA
>OBLS010000923.1_pt1 | contig 11524 bp, 14 predicted proteins | sample 1519901 | NCBI WGS metagenome assembly OBLS01 (sample SAMEA3113585, study PRJEB22503) | soil metagenome
CGACGATCCTTCCCGTGTGGCTCGATTTCGCAAGCCGCAACCGAGGTCGACCGCTGCGCGGGGTCGGAGAGCCGATCTGGCGCGGGCGCACCGAGGACGAGCTGGTCGAATGCGTCCACCACGAGTCGCTGCTCAACCTCGCCTTCGACGCCAGGACCGACCTGACCCTTGTCTGCCCCTACGACGCCGCGGCCCTGCCCCAGGAGGTCCTTGCCGAGGCCAGGCGAACCCATCCGCTGCTGGACTTCGGGCAGGGTGACGTCCGATGTCCGGATTACGTCCCCTCCCACCTGACCCGGGCTCCCTACGAAGGGGACCTTCCGCATCCGCCGGCAGGCGCGACGGCAGTCGACTACGCCTCCGAGGAGCTTCCACGTCTGCGGCGCCTCGTGGCTGACCGGGCGCTTGCAGCGGGGTTCCCCGCCGCCCGGGCGATGGATCTCGCCCTTGCCGTGCACGAGCTTGCGACCAACAGCGTCAGGCACGGCGGCGGCTCGGGGCGCCTGGTCTGGTGGGAGGACGAGGGGTCGCTCGTCTGCGAGGTCCGCGACGCCGGCCGCCTGGAAGAGCCACTGCTCGGTCGGGTCAGGCCGGCCGAAGGCGCTAAAGGGGGCCGTGGCTTGTGGATCGTCAACCAGCTCTGCGACCTGGTCCAGATCCGATCGGGCGACGGCACCAACCGCGTTCGCATCCGAGTCGATCCCCGCTGATCGATCGCCCGCTCCAGCCGGCGGTGCCCAGGGGAAGCGCCGGCCGGCGATGCCGCCGCAGCGTTGCTCCGATTAGAGTCCGCGCCGTGACGGGCTGCCTCTTTTGCGGGATCGTCGAAGGCTCAGTGCCCAGCCAGACGGTCGCTTCCGACGAGCGCACGGTGGCGTTCATGGACATCAACCCGGCGACCCCGGGCCATGCGCTGGTCGTCCCTCGCGCGCATTCCGCCGACCTGCTGGAAATCGATGCCGGGGACCTGGCGGCCACCTCTGTGGCGGCCCAGCGCCTGGCGAGGAGGATGAAGCAGGAGCTCCGGGCCGACGGCGTCAACCTGGTCAGTGCCTGCGGCGAGGTCGCTTTCCAGACCGTCTTCCACTTCCACATCCACGTCGTCCCGCGGTACCGGGGCGACCCGCTGAAGCTGCCCTGGGTTCCCACCGAGGGAGACCCGGACGAGATCGCGGCGACCGCCGCCAAGCTGAGGGATGCCGGAGGAGGAGACGATGGCTGACGCACCGGTGAGGCTCGAGATGGACGGCAGCCTGGCGCAACTGGTCCTGGACAACCCGCCGCTCAACCTATTCGGAGCCGAGGCGTTCGAGGCGCTGATCGGCTGCGTGGACGAGGTCAGGGATTCGGACGCGCGCGCCCTGGTCTGGAGGGCCGAGGGAGACACCTTCAGCGGCGGCGCCGATGTGAACATGTTCCACAAGGTGGTCCAGGACGGAACCGCGGCCGAGGCCTTCGGGAGTCTGATAGCGGCGGCTGAGAAGCTGGAGGACCTGGAGATTCCGACGCTCGCCCTGGTACGCGGCCTGTGCCTGACCGCCGGCCTGGAGGTGGCGCTCGCCTGCGACATGCTCTGGGCCACCGAGACGGCGAAGTTCGGCCTGGTCGAGGCCGTCGTGGGGCTGACGCCGGGAGCGGGGGGGACCCAGCGGATGGCCGAGCGTGCCGGCCCGGCACGCGCCGCCGAGTTCGTGATGAGCGCAGGCCTGTACGACGCGGCCACCCTGGAACGCTGGAACGTCGTCAACCGTGTCGTAGCCGACGACCAGCTGCTGGACAAGGGGCTCAGGTTTGCCCGCCGCCTGGCCGACGGCCCGACCATCGCCCACGGCGCGACCAAGCGCATCATTCGGGGATACCGCGAGGGCGGCGTCCGGGAGGCCGACCGGGTCACGCCCCGGCAGTTCGCCGAGTTGTTCGCGAGCGAGGACCTGCAGGGCGCGGTCAAGAGCTTTCTCGAGGACGGGCCGGGCAAGGCGACGTTCAAGGGCCGCTAGGCACGAGCGCGCGGGACGCGCCAGGCCGCGACCGTGGGTGCGCAGGCGACTCGCTACCTTTCCTGCGCAGATGGGCAAGGAAGAGAAGATCGAGATGGAGGGTGAGATCACCGAGGCCCTTCCGAACACGATGTTCCGCGTGAAGCTCGACAACGACCACGAGGTGCTCGGGCACATCTCGGGCAAGATGCGCAGGCACTACATCCGCATCCTCCCGGGCGACAGGGTGAAGATCGAGCTCTCGCCCTATGACCTCGACCGCGGACGCATCACCTACCGGTACAAGTAAGCGCGGTCCTACTCTCCGGCAGGGGCGCGCCGGGAGGAGAACTCAGCACACCTTCGGTTGAGCCGAGGAGCTTCGACCGCACGCGGGCCCGGCTCCGGCCGGGCCCGTTCGCGTTCACGACAGGTGCGACCGCGCGGCGGCGGCGTCCGGGTCGGCGAGCTCCGCGATCAGCGTGGACCATCCGAACTCGCGGGCGCCGAGTCCCTCGCCGGTGAAGGGCTCGTAGAACTCGCGGGATCCCTCACGGGCATAGGCTTCGCAAAGCGCCTGCGCCATCCGGTCCCCCTGCCTGTCGTAGCCGAGCCGGCGCAGCCCGATCCACAGCAGCCAGGCGGAGTTGATCCAGGTCGGCCCGCGCCAGTAGCGGCGGACGAGCCAGTTCTCCCAGTCGCGCGGCTCGAACGTGTCCTCGGCGACGGACACCGACGGGGATGGATAGGGCGTCCAGTACCGCGCGACCGAAAGCAGGTGCTCCTCCACCAAGCGTCGGCCGATTTCCGCGGGCAAGTCGGGAAGAGCCAGAGGCGCGAGCGCGGACCAGGTGGAGCTGCGGACGCGATGGTCTCCGCCCACGGCGTCCATCTCGCGCGGCATGGCGACGTCGCCGCGCGCGACGTCCAGGAACAGGCCGCGCCGCTCGTCCCAGAAGCGCTCGACGATCGCGGGAGTGATCGAGGGCTCGCCAGCGGCCTGGCGTGCCAGGCACCACAGAACGTTCACGACCACCTCGCACAGCAGCGGCCCGCCCGAGCGCAGGATGTCCCGCGCGTTCCAGCCGCGCCGCCGGTTGCCGGCGATCAGCGCGACGAACCCCAGCCGGGCATGGGCGCGGCGGCCCCAGACCGGATCGAACTTGGGGGAGGAGTCGAGGCCGGACTCGTCCGGCTGGGTGATCCACAGCAGTCCGTCGCCGTCCAGGTCGCGGTGGCGCTCGAGCCAGCGGTGGTGAGCCGCGATCCGTGGCTCCTCGGCGGGATCGCCGACCGCGATCCGCCATGCCCACGCCAGCAGCGGCGGTTGGATGGTCGAGGTGTTGAGCGCCGAGCGCGAGGTGATGTTGTAGGTCCACCGGCGGCGGAGGTCCACCGGCCGGTCCCAGAAGATCGTGTGGCCGATGAAGCCGTCCTCGGCGCCTCCGTCCAGCAGCGAGGTGAGCTCACGACGCGCCCGCTCGCGCTCGAACCGCCGCCAGACGATCGCGTGAAAGCACGAGTCCCAGTACCACTGCCAGTAGTAGTGGGTGGGGCTCGGGGGCACGTACGCGTACGGGACTCCGCGGCGCTCGCCCTCGGTCCATCCCTGCCGCAGCGTCCGCTCGGCGACCGCGAGTGCCGTCGAGGCGCTCACGCAGTCATCTTGTCCATCGCCCGCAGGGCCATGAACGTGAACAGCGCCGCAAGGCCTGCGACGGCCAGCAGGCCGGGCCAGGTTCCCGCCCAGGTGATGTCCTCCCCGATGAAGCCCTGGCGGGCCGCCTCCACGACCTGGGTGACCGGGTTCAGGCGGGCGATGTCCTGGAGCCAGCCCTGCAGGAGCTCGAGCGGGGCGTAAGCCGTGGTCAGCAGGACGGCCAGGAACATTCCGGCCTGCATCAGCGGGGCGGCGGACTGGGTCTTGAAGCGCAGGGCGAGCGAGGCCCCCCAGGTGGCGGCCACGATCCCCATCCCCATCACGATCACGAGCGCCAGAGCCAGCCCCCCGAAGCCGGGCCACTCGACCCCGATCGCGAAGGCGACTATCAGGAGGAACGTCGCGGGAATCAACGCCCGGAAGCTGGCAGACAGCACCAGGCCGGCGAGCAGGACGGGGCGCGGGGCGGGGGAGGCCAGCAGCCGGTCGAACCAGCCCTGCTCGATGTCCCGGGCCAGGTTGACCCCGGTCGCGGCGCCCGTGAACGCAGCGCCCTGCATCAGGGTGACCGGGATCAGAAAGCTCTGATAGCTCGTCGTATCGAAGCCTGGCAGCAAGGTGAGGCTGCCGAACACGCTTGTGAGGCCGAGGAAGAAGATCGTCGGCGCGAGAACCCCGGGGATGGCCGCGCCCGGAACGCGTGTGAGCTCGTTGATCGCTCGCCGCATCAGCGCGCGGATCGCCTCGAAGCTCTGCCTCGCGTTCACACGCCCCTCCTGACGCGGCCCTTCAGGGCGAGCGCGCACATCCACAGCCCGAATGCTCCGACCCCGAGCACCGAGACGACCGCAAGCAACTCATCGCCGCCGTCGAACCCGGCGATGATCGGCTCGCGGAGCCCCTCGACGATGAAGCTGAGCGGGTTGTACTCCGCGACCGAGGCCGCGGGATCGAGCATCAGATTCGCCGGGAAGAAGGCGCTCGACAGGAACAGCACCACGAAGACCAGCGGGAAGAGGCCCTGGACGACGCTGGCGCTGTTGGTCCGCAGCGCGATCGCAGCGCCGATCGAGCCGAACGCCAGGGCCGTCGAGGCGACCAGCGCCACGATCCAGAGGGCGCCCAGCAGGCCCCCCTCGATCGAGGCGCCGAAGATCAGGCCGATCGTAATGAACCAGACCGCGGTGAATGCGCCCAGCACCGTGGTTCCCGCCAGGCGCCCGAGCACCACCGCGTAGCGGCTGACCGGAGCAGCGAAGAGCCGGTCGGTAAAGCCCATTTCGATGTCCAGTGCGAGGGCGATGCCGCCGGTGTTCCCCGCCAGCAGGCACGACTGCACCATCGCGCCAGCGAGCATGAAGTCGAGAAAGCCGTTCACGTCCGGGAACTCGGGCAGGTCGACCGCCCCCCCCGCGCCGCCCGTCTGGATCGCTAGCAGCAGGGTGGGAAAGATGATCAATGGCGCCGCCAGCTGCGGGCGGCGGACCGTTTGCCTGACCGAACGGGCACCCAGGGCGGCGACGACCCGGGCGTTGGCCGCCAGCCGGCCGCTCACCCGGCGACCGGCTCCTGCTCAGCGGCCTCCGAACCCTCCAGATGCTCACCGGTCTTGGCCACGAAGACGTCGTCGAGCGTGGGCTGGACCAGGTCCAGCGACTCCACAGCCAGGCCCTCCTCGTTCAGCGCGACGACGATGGGTCCGACCTCCGAGGTGCCGTGCTCCAGCTCGACCAGCAGCTTGCCGTCCTTGGACGGGAGCGGCTTGCCGAACCGCGCCAGCACCTCGGTGCAGCGGGCTTCGTTGCCGTCTTGGTCGGCGAGCGACAGCTCGAGGTGCGGCTTGCCGACGTCGGCCTTAAGCGCGGCCGGCGTCCCCTCGGCGACGATTTTGCCGCTGGAGATGATCCCCACGCGGTCTGCCAGCCGGTCGGCCTCCTCCAAGTACTGGGTGGTCAGGAAGACGGTGGTCCCCTCGGCGTTCAGCTTGGAGACCTCCTCCCAGATCGCCTGGCGACTGACCGGGTCCAGACCCGTGGTCGGCTCGTCGAGGAACAGGACCGAGGGCTCGTGGACGAGCGCCGCGGCCAGGTCCAGGCGGCGTCGCATCCCGCCCGAATAGGTCCCGACGCGCCTGTCGGCGGCCTGCGTCAAGCCGACCCGGCCGAGCAGCGCGTCTCCCAGCTCGTTCCCCAGCTCGCGTGCCAGTCCGTGCAGGGTCGCCTGGAGCTGGATCAGCTCGCGGCCGGTCATCAGAGGGTCCAGGGCGGCCTCCTGCAGCGCCACGCCGATCTTGCGCCGGACGTCGCCCGCTTCGGAGGCGACGTCGAAGCCCGCCACCTGTGCCCGGCCTCCCGTCGGCTGCAGCAGCGTGGTCAGCATCCGTACCGTCGTGGTCTTGCCGGCGCCGTTCGGGCCAAGGAAGCCGTAGATCTCGCCCTCGTCGACGGCCAGATCGACCCCGTCCACAGCTTTGATGTTCCCTTCGAACTCGCGGGCGAGCTGCTGGGTCTCGATCGCGGCCATGAGGGCAACATTAGCCGCAGGGAGAATCGCAACCCTCGCCGAGCGAGGGTGTTCAATGGACTCATGGGCTACCACGCTCACGCACAGGCACGCCCGCGCGCGATGCGGGCCCTGATCGCCTGCCTGGCGCTCGCGGCGACACTTGCGATCGCGCTCCAGAGCGACCGCGCAGACGCCGCGCCGAAGGTGACCGTGCTGGGCGCGGCGACGCCGGTCAACCCGTCCTGTCCCGCCAACTGCCAGGCGATCGGCAAGACCACTGGGTTCCAGACCCAAATCGGCAGGACGACCAATCCATTCCGTGTTCGATTCGCGGGCAAGGTCGTGGCGTGGTCGATCAAGCTCGGCCGGCCCTCGAGCAAGGCGGAAGGGGACGACGAAGAGAGCCAGATGCAGTTCTTCAACCGCTTCTTCCGCGGTCCGCCGACGGCGCGACTCGCGGTACTGAAGCCGATCATGAAAAAGATCAGGGAGGGCAAGCCGATCTACAAGCTGAAGTCCCAGTCGCCGGTGGAGCAGCTGACGCCGTATATGGGGCAGACCACGACGTTCACGCTTCAGCGTCCGCTCACCGTCAAGCGGAACCAGGTCGTTGCGCTGACCGTGCCGACCTGGGCTCCCGCGTTCGCCGTCGGAACCGGGAACCGAACGGCCTGGCAGGCCAGCCGCAAGCGCGGCACCTGCAACAGCGCAAACGACATCAGGGCCGGCAAGCCGCAGCAGGCGCCCGGCAAGGAGAGGGCCTACGGGTGCACATATCGGGGCGCCCGCGTCCTCTATTCCGCCACGCTCGTCAAGCGGCCCGGCGGATGACACGCCGGCTGCGGGGCCTTTCCGCCGCCGTTGCGGCGTGCGCCGTCGTGGTCGTGGTCGGCGGCGCGGCGGCGAGCGCCGGCCCGACGATCGTGCTCGGGGCCGCCAAGCCGGCCAAGGCGAGCTGCCCGCAGGCCTGCCTGGTCGAGGCCGACGTGACCGGCTTCCAGACGTCGATCGGGAAGCTCCGCAACCCGTTCTCGGTTCCCGGCGGGGGGGAGGTCGTGGCCTGGTCGATCAAGCTCGGAAAGCCCCAGAAGAAGGACCGCAAGGCCTTCAACGAGGAATTCGGGCCATCGCGCGCTCGCATCGCGATCCTGCGCAAGGTCCCGAAGAAGGGCAGGCCGCCCCGTTACAAGCTGCTGCGCCAGAGCCCGCTCGAGAATCTGGGACAGTTCTTCGGCTCGACCACCACCTTCTCGCTGACCAAGGCGCTGCCTGCGCGCAACAAGGACATCGTCGCGCTCACCATCCCCAGCTGGGCGCCGTCCTTCGCCGTCGGACAGTCCAGCCAGACGAGGTGGCGAGCCAGTCGCCGCGCAACCGAGGAGCGCGGTGGCTGCACCGTCGAGGGCGGCTTCGCCAACGTCGAGGCCGGCGCGCCGCAGCAGAAGAAGGGGACCCAGCGCCCGTACGGCTGCGTCTACGACACCGCCCGCCTGCTCTACTCGGCGACCTTCGTCGCCGAGTAGGTCGGGCTAGCCGCAGGCGTCCGGGTACTGCTCGCAGTAGTTCTCGAAGGCCTCTTCGGGGCTGCCCGGCTCCGGCGGCTTGTCGTTCGTGGGCCCGTCCGGCCGGTTCGGATCGAAGCTGGTGCCGCCTGAGCCAGAGCCCGATTCCGAGCCGGACCCCGAGTCGCCGGTCGTGGTCTGGCCGCCTGCCTCGGTCTCCTCGGGCGTGGGGACGTCCTCGGTGATCGTCTGCTCGACCGAGATGGTCGGAATCGAGACATCGTCGCCGGAATCGTCGTCGCCGCATCCGGTTGCGACACCCATGGACAGCGACACGGCCGCCAGGGCAAGCAGGGTGGCTGTGACCCGGTGCTTCCCGATCACGACTCGCCGTCCAGGGCCGGCTGGCGCAGGCCGCAGTACGGACAGTCGCTGACGTCGAGGCCGATCAGCTGATCGCAGCGCCGACATGAGCGCAGGTTCTCGGGTGTCCTGAGCAGGGCCGACTCCGAGGGGGCGAGGGGAAGGGTCTGCGCGACCACCTTCATCTCCTCTCCGGACTCGCGGTCCACGTAGGTGCGGCCCGGCTCGACCGTGGAGATCGCCTCCCTGCCCGACGCGGGGGCACGGAGCCTGTACCTCTGCCTCGGATTCTGCATGGCGCGCAACATAACAACCGAGTCAGGTCGCGGTTCCAGCTGGGCACTGCGAATACGGTTCCCACACCATGCGGGTCCTGATCTTCCACGGCTATCTGCTGCGCGGCACCGGCTCCAACGTCTACAACGCCAGACTGGCCCAGGCGCTCGCGCGGCTGGAGCACGAGGTCCACCTGCTGTGCCAGGACCGCAGCGCGGATCGGCTTCCGTGGGTTGGCAGGTCGGGGCTCGGCAACGTCACGGTCCACATCCCGGACATCGGGGGCCTGCTTCCCGTCTACGTCGCGGACCGCTACGAGGGGTTCGAGGTGAAGACCTTTCCCGAGCTGAGCGACGAGGAGCTCGACCGCTACCTGGACCTCAGCGTGCGCGCAGTGCGCTCGGTGGTCGAACAGGCGGGCGAACCGGAGGCGGCACTCGCGAATCATCTGATCATGGGGCCGGTGATCCTGGCCCGGGCGGGCCTGCGCTTGGGGTAGGCGACGGCCGTCAAGGAGCTGGGCCGCACCCCGACCGCTTCGTCCCCTACGCGCGCGAGGGAGCCGATGCCGCCTCGGCCCTGCTGGTCGGCTCCCGCCACACCGCCGAGGACCTCTGGGAGACGGTGGGGGACCCCGGCCTGCCGGACAGGACGCGACTCGGGCCGCCCGGCGTGGACACCCACGAGTTCCGCGTCCGCCCCGAGCCCGAGGCGCTCGGGCTGGTCCGCGCGCTCGCCGGCCGAATCGAGGGCGAGACTCCCGACGCAAGTTTCGGCCGGGACGGGCCGGCGGCCGCTGCAGCGCTGCGGGAATGGGCCGACGGTGACCCGCGCGTGCTGTTCGTCGGCAAGCTGCTGGTCAACAAGGGGGTCGACCTGCTCGTCGCGGCGTGGCCGCTGGTCGTGCGCGCGTACCCGGGGGCCCGGCTGCTGATCGCCGGGTTCGGAGCGTTCCGCGAAGGAGTCGAGGCGCTGATCGCCGCGCTCGGCCGCGCGGACATGGACGCGGCGCGCGACGTCGTGGCCAGGGGGCGGGCCTGGGAGGTGGAGGATGGAGCAGGCGGGCCGTCGCTCTCGATCCTCGCCGCGTTCCGGGAGGACCCGCCGACGGGCTATGCCGGGGCGGCCCGCGCCGCCGCCGGCTCGATCGCAGTCAGCGGCAGGCTTGAGCACTCCGAGGTCGCCGAGGTCATGCCGGCGGCCCGGGCGTTCGTCATGCCCAGCACCTTCCCAGAGGCGTTCGGCATGGTCGCCGCCGAGGCGGCCTCGTGCGGGGTGCCCCCGGTGTCGGCGGGCCACTCGGGGATGCGCGAGGTCTCCAGCGAGCTTGCGTCTGTCGTCTCTGCCCATGCTGACCTCCTCTCCTTCGAAGCCGCGCCGGGAGCCGTCCAGGCGATCGCCGCGCGCGTCAACGGCTGGCTCGACCTCGGTGCCCCCGAACGTGAGCGGGTCGGCGAGGCCCTGGCGGCGCGCGTAAGGGAGCTGTGGAGCTGGGAGAGGGTCGCCGAAGGAGTCCTCGCCGCCTCGCGCGGTGAGCTCGACGGATTGCCGCGCGTGCGTGGCGACTGATGCCGCCAGGCGCGAAAGGCCGACACCGTCCGATCAATAGAATGCCGCGCTGATGCAGGGCGTACCGCTCCTACGGCTGCTCGGACTCGTCGTGGCGCTGACCGTCGTCACCTCGGTGATCATGCTGATCCCCGACTGGAACGGCGAGCAGGCGTCCACCGCGGCGCCGAAGATCGATCAGCTACTCGACGTCGCGATCATCCTCTCCTCGTTCGTCTTCTCGGTCGTGATGGTCATGCTCGGCTACTCGATCCACAGGTGGCGGGCCAGGCCGGGCGACGAGAGCGACGGGGCCCCGCTGCACGGCAACACGCGCCTGGAGATCGCCTGGACGGCGATCCCAACCGTGATCGTTCTCATCCTGGCCGCCTACTCCTGGATCGTGCTCGACGACATGGAGGCGACCGCGTCGAACGCGTTGCCGGTCGAGGTGACCGGTCAGCAGTACGCGTGGAGCTTCGAGTACCCCGACGAGAACATTCAGGCCGACGAGCTGCACGTGGTCAAGGACCGTCAGGTGGCGGTCGAGATGCGCGCCCTGGACGTACTCCACTCGTTCTGGGTGCCCGAGTGGCGCGTCAAGCGCGACGCCGTACCCGGCGCGCCCGGCTCCGGGATCGACGACGACTTCGTGGTCACGCCCGACAGGGCCGGGACGTTCACCCTGGTCTGCACCGAGCTGTGCGGCCTCGGCCACGCCACGATGCGCGCCCCGGTGGTCGTCCACGAGACCCAGGCCGAATTCGACAGGTGGGCGGCCGAGCAGGAGCCGATACCACCGGAGCAGCCCCAGCCCGCGGCCGCCCCGTCGGCATAGAGCGGAAGGGCCGATGACCCCGATTGGAATAATCGATTTGATGAGAGGACCGTCGAAGTGATCCAGGCAGCACTCGTCCGCCCCGGCTGGTGGCGAGCCCTCGCTTATTTCCTGATCGGCAGCGGCTTCGGGTTCGCCCTCGTGATCGGCCTGCGCGCGATCGCGGGGCTTGACCTGTTCCAGACCGAGCAGACCGGATATCCGCACATCGTCGTGCCGGCGATCACCGGACCGCTCGGCTTCCTTGTCGGGATCGGGTGCTTCGACTACTGGTTCCGCTGGGCGTCCGGGGCGCCGACGATCCCCGACGACCACGCCGACCACGGCGCCAGGACCTGGAGGGACTACTTCAAGGTCAACACCGACCACAAGGTGATCGGCGTCCAGTACGTCTGCACCACGTTCTTCTTCTTCTTCGTGGGCGGCTTCATGGCGATGCTGATACGCGCCGAGCTGGCCCAGCCCGGGACCCAGATCGTGGACCCCGGCGTCTACAACGGCCTCTTCTCCACGCACGCGGCCCTGATGATCTTCGTGTTCGTGATCCCCGTCTTCGCCGGGCTCGCCAACTACGTCCTGCCGCTGATGATCGGGGCGCCGGACATGGCGTTCCCGCGCCTCAACGGGCTCAGCTTCTGGCTGCTGCCGATCGCAGGTCTGCTGTTCCTGGCGAGCTTCTTCGTCCCCGGCGGTGCCTTCGACGCCGGGTGGACCGGATACGCGCCGCTCTCGACCGGCGCGCCGCTCGGCCAGTCGTTCTTCAACCTCGGGGTCCAGTTCGCGGGCGCTTCATCGGTCGCCACCGCGCTCAACTTCCTGGTCACGATCATCACCATGCGCGCGCCGGGGATGACCT
>OBLS010000924.1_pt1 | contig 11523 bp, 11 predicted proteins | sample 1519901 | NCBI WGS metagenome assembly OBLS01 (sample SAMEA3113585, study PRJEB22503) | soil metagenome
GCAGGCATGGAGCCGGCTCGCCCAGCTCGGCTGCAACGTCGCGCAGGGGTACTTCTTGAGCCGGCCGGTGCCCGCCAAGCAACTGACGGAGTGGCTCGCCGACCGCGCCGGTCGCCGGCGTTCGGCCTAGGCCGCGGCGGCTTCGGCGTCCGCCTTGGGCGGACAGTGGCGCGCAATGAGCGCGCGGGAGAGGTCCCAGTGGGCGGCGACGAGCTCGCAGCGATTCTGCTCGAGGCTCAGGTGATCGGACTGCATCGCGCGCAGCGATTGGCGCAAGAGGACGAGATCGGCGATCCGGCCGATCAGGTCTTCGACGCTGGAGTGCTCCGAATCGGCGCGCAGAGGAGGAGAGGGCCGCAATGACGTGCTCATGTCCACAGTGTCATCGGCGTAAATCAGGAATCGGTTAAGCGGAGGAAAGAGTTTTCGAAGGTGTTGCTGAGTTAGCATCGCCCGTCCCATGGAGGTTTCGGTATCGGGCCCCGACTCCCTTGCCGTCGAGGCCCAGGTTCTTGCGCTCGCAGTTCGCGACGAAACGGCGCCTCCCGGCGATCTCGGAAAGCGCGTCCGGTCGCTCCTCGACGAGGACGGCTTCGAGGCCACGGCGGGTGATGCGGTGCTCCTCCACTTGCCCGCCGAGGAGGGCTCTGAGCGCGTCGCCGTCGGCGGGCTCGGCTCGGTGATCGACGCCGACGCCGTGCGGACCGCGGCCGGCGGGATCGCCAGGCTCGTGCAGCCGATCGGCGGGACGGTCGCGTGGATGCTGGACGACTCCCTTCCGCTGTCGGCTGCGGACCAGGCCCGTGCGGTCGTCGACGGGCTGATCCTCGGTGGGTACGACCCGGGGCTCCGAAAGACCGAGGGGCGGAAGGCCGGGGTTCACAAACTTGTCTTCGTCGGCGGAGACGATGCGGTTCAGGCGGAAGCCGAGCGCGCCGTCGTCGTCGCGCGCTGGGCGAATCGCGCGCGGGACCTCGCTAACGAGCCGCCCAACGATCTGACCCCAGCCGGGCTCGCCGAGCACGCGGAGCGGATCGCCGCGGAGTCCGACGGCCGACTGCAGGCGGAGTCGTTCGGGCGTGAGCGCATGACCGAGCTCGGCATGGGCTCGTTCCTCGCGGTCTCGCAGGGAAGTGCGCAGGAGCCGCGCACGATCGTCCTCCGTTACGACCCGCCAGACGCGGACAGCGACGCCACGCTGGGACTGGTCGGCAAGGCCGTCACCTTCGACACGGGCGGCATCTCGATCAAGCCCGCGCTGTACATGGAGGACATGAAGGGCGACATGTCCGGAGGGGCAGCCGTCCTGGCCGGGCTGGGCGCGGTCGCGGAGCTCGGACTGCCGGTTCGCGCGATCGGCGTGGTCGGCGCAACCGAGAACATGGTCGGGGGAGGCGCGTACCGGCCGGGGGACATCGTGCGGGCGATGAACGGCACGACGATCGAGATCGTCAACACGGACGCGGAGGGGCGACTCGTCCTCGCCGACGTCCTCTGGTACGCGCGCCAACAGGGGGCCACTCACCTCGTCGACTTCGCGACGCTGACCGGAGCGATGGAGAAGGCTCTCGGCGACCTCTACGCCGGCGTGTTCGGCAACGACGACGATTGGCGCGACCGGGTCGTCGACGCCGGCAACCGCAGCGGCGACCTCGCCTGGGGGCTTCCGATCCACCGCCGGTTCCACCGGTACACCGAGTCCGCCTTCGCGGACCTGAAGAACTCGTCGGTGCGCGGCCAGGCGATCCCGGCGTACGCCGCGGGCTTCCTCGAGAGGTTCGTCGGCGAGGGCCCCTGGGCCCACATAGACATGGCCGGGCCGGCGTATCTGCGCTGGGCGCGGCCGGACTACCTCCACGTCGTCGGCGGCACGGGGTACGGCGTGCGGCTGATCGCCGAACTGGCACGCTCCCTCCCGTGAACCTCGATCTGACCGACGAGCACGAGCTGCTCCGGCGAACCGTGCGCGACTTCGCCGTCGAGCGGGTCGGGCCGGTGGCCGAGGAGCTCGACCGGGAGCACCGGTTTCCCTACGAGCTCGTGAAGGAGATGGCCGAGCTCGGGCTGATGGGCATGACCATTCCGGAGGAGTACGGTGGCGCCGGCACGGACACGGTCTCCTACGCGATCGCGGTCGAGGAGCTGACACGCGTGGACTCGTCCGTCGCGATCACGATGGCCGCACACCACTCGCTCGGGACGCTGCCGATCTACCTGTTCGGGAGCGAGGAGCAGAAGCGCGAGTGGGTTCCCGAGCTGGCGTCCGGGGAGAAGCTCGCGGCGTTCGGGCTGACCGAGCCCGAGGCCGGGTCCGATGCCGGCGCCGCTCGCACCCGGGCAGAGCTCGAGGACGGCGAGTGGGTCGTCAACGGCTCGAAGATGTTCATCACGAATGCCGGGACCGACATCACGGCGTGCGTGACGATCACGGCGGTCACCGGCGAGGACGAGATCTCGAACATCGTCGTCCCCAACGGGACGGACGGGTACGAGATCGCGCCGCCGATGCAGAAGCTCGGCTGGCGGGCGTCCGACACGCGGGAGCTGTCGTTCCGCGACGTCCGCGTTCCGGAAGGGAATCTCCTCGGGCCGCGCGGCAAGGGGTTTCAGCAGTTCCTCGAGATTCTTGACGGCGGGCGGATCTCGGTGGCGGCGATGGGCCTCGGGCTGGCGCAGGGCGCCTACGACCTGGCGTCCGAGTACGCGCGGGAACGGAGGCAGTTCGGGAAGCCGATCGCGTCGTTTCAGGCGATCCAGTTCCAGCTCGCGGACATGGCCACCGAGATCGAGGCCGGCCGCAACATGGTCTACAGGGCCGCATGGCTCAAGGATCAGAACCGTCCGTTCGGGCGAGAGGCGGCGATGGCGAAGCTCTACACGGGCGAGCTCTCACACCGTGCGGCGAACGCGGCGCTCCAGATCCACGGAGGCTACGGCTTCATGGACGAGTACGCGATCTCGCGCCTCTACCGCGACCAGAAGATCCTCGAGATCGGCGAGGGCACGAACGAGGTGCAGCGCATGGTGATCGCGAAGCACCTCGGCTTCTAGAGACAGGGCAAGTGCCAGACACTCGTCGTGTCCGATCAGGACACGACGCGGCGCTCGACGACCGCCGTGTCTCTGAGCTTCGGTGTGCAGCCGCCGACTGCGTAGAGCGAGCCGTCGACCTCGAACAGCGAGAGCGCGTGGCGCGGCTCGAGCGGCGCGGGACCGTCCCGCCAGCGTCTGTCGCCGGCGTCGTAGATCTGGTAGGTCTGCTCCCACACGGCGTGAATTTCGTCCCCGACGACCGTCGCACCGAGTAGCTCCATCGGCTTCGGCAGCGTCGGGCCAGCGCGCCAGCGACCCGTACGCGGCTCGAAGATCCACACCTCTCGGAGATGCTCCGCGCCCCGCCGGCCGCCGATCACCCAGATCTCGCCTCGGAAGACCACGGCGCCGAACGCGTGCACCGGACGCGGGAGCGCGGTCGATCGCCGCCAGCGCCCACGCTCGAGCACGTACACGGAACGCAGCTCCTCGCCCTCGGTGTCGTACCCGCCGAGCACGTAGACACGTCCGGCCAGCGTTACGGCCGAGTGGTTGTAGAGAACGCGGGGAAGCGGCGGCCCCTGACCCCAACGTCTCGCCGCGACGTGGTACTCGAACACCTGGCGCCCGCCCCCTTCCGGCGTCGTTCCGCCGAGAACGAGGAACTTCCCGCCGCGCGTCGCGCCGGCCGCCGCACGTACCCGCTCGGGCAGCCGTGGCAAGGTCGTCCACGCCTGGCGCTGCGGATCGAAGACCTGGACGACGTCCAGCCGCCGGCCGGTGTTTCCGACCATCCCGCCGGCGACGTAGATGCGCCCCGCGATCTCCCCCGCAGCCACGTAGCTGCGACGGTTCGCCATCGAGGGCGCGAGCTCCCACGCTGCCTGCCGCTCATCGTCGCCGCCTCCACCGCACCCTGCGAGGAGGACGAGCAGGAGCGCGCAGCTACGTCTCGGCAAGGACGTGCTTGAGCTTGCGCCGCTCGACGCGCCGCTCCTGCATCCGCTTCGGATCGGGCACCGGCACCGCGGTCAGGAGCGCGCGCGTGTACTCGTGCTTGGGGTGTTCGTAGACCTCGTCGGCAGGCCCGGTCTCGACGATCTTTCCGTCCTTCATCACCGCGATGTCGTCGCTCATCGAGCGGACGACGGCGAGGTCGTGGGAGATGAAGAGGTAGGTGAGGCCGAAATCCCGCTGGAGGTCCTTCAGGAGGTTGAGGATCTGCGCCTGGATCGAAACGTCGAGGGCCGAGACGGGCTCGTCGCAGACGATCAGGGACGGGTTCAGGGCGAGCGCCCGAGCCACGCCGACGCGCTGGCGCTGGCCGCCCGAGAACTCGTGGGGGTAGCGGTTCGAGTAGTCGGGATTGAAGCCCACGACGTCCAGGAGCTCGCGCACCCGAGCGCGCCGGTCTCTGCGCCCCCCGACACCGTGCACCTCCAGCGGCTCCGCGACGATGTCGCCGACCGTCATCCGAGGATCGAGCGACGAGTACGGATCCTGGAAGACGATCTGCAGCTCGCGGCGCATCTTCCGCATCTGCTCGCGACCGAGCTCCGTCAGCTCCTTGCCCTGGAATCGGATCGACCCAGCCGTCGGCTTGATCAGCTGGAGGACGCAGTAGCCCGTCGTCGACTTGCCCGACCCTGACTCGCCCACCAGTCCCAGCGTCCGCCCTTCGGCGATGTCGAAGCTGACGCCGTCGACGGCTTTGACGGAATGCGTCACCCGTTCCATCACGAAGCCAGACTTAACCGGGAACTCCTTTCTGAGATCGCGAACCTGGAGCAGGGGCTCGTTCGTGCTCACGCCGTCACCATCGCCTCACGCTGGCTCGCCGGATGCCGCGAGCGCACGAGGTGACCGGGGCGAATCGGCTTCAAGTCCGGAAGCTGTTCGGCACAGCCGTCTCCGAGGTCCGCATGCGGACACCGCGGCGCGAATCGACAGCCCGGCGGCGGCGAGATGAGATCGGGCGGCCGGCCGGGGATCGAGCGCAGACGCCCATGGCGAATTCCTTCCCCCTCGAGCTGCGGCAGCGCGTCGAGAAGCGCCTCCGTATACGGGTGCTCGGGGCGGTCGAAGAGCTCCTGCGTCTCCGCCTGCTCCACGATCTGGCCCGCGTACATGACGGCGACCTCGTCGGCGGTCTCGGCGACGACGCCCATGTCATGGGTGATGATGATCATCCCCATGTCGTGCTCGCGCCGGAGCTCCTCGAGGAGGTCGAGGATCTCCGCCTGGACGGTCACGTCGAGCGCGGTCGTCGGCTCGTCGGCGAGCAGGAGCTTCGGGTTGCAGGCGAGCGCGATCGCGATCATCACGCGCTGACGCATCCCGCCGGAGAAGCGATGCGGGTAATCGTTGAGCCGCTGCGCGGCCCTCGGGATCTGCACCTCCTCGAGCAACTCGATCGCCCGCCGTACGGCCTCCTCCTTCGAGTAGCCGTAGTGGCGGTCGAGCACCTCCGTGATCTGCGTCTTGATCCTCAGCGTCGGGTTCAGCGACGTCATCGGGTCCTGGAAGATCATCGCCATCTCCCGGCCTCGGACGTCCTCGAACTCCCGCTCCGACAGCGTGGTCAGGTCACGGCCCTGGAACATCACGGAGCCCTCGACGATTCGCGCGGGCGGCTTCGGGATCAGCCCCATCAGCGATAGCGCGGTCACCGACTTTCCGCACCCGGATTCGCCGACGATCCCAAGGGTCTTCCCGGCCTCGACCGTGAAGCTGATCCCGTCCACCGCCTTCACCACGCCTTGTCGCGTGAAGAACTGCGTGTGGAGGTTGTCGACCTCGAGAAGAGCCATTAGTGCTTCTCCCGCTGATGCCGTCGGATTTCTGGGTCGCGAGCACCAAGCCAGAGCGCGCACTCCGACGAGCGAAGGCTGAGCAGCCTTCGTGAGGAGGAGGGTCGGTTCTGGCGCCGCGTGGTCGCGGGCCAGAAACCCACATGTGTCGCCGCGAGGAGCACTAGTGCTCTTTCGTTTCGCGGGTACGCGGGTCGAGAGCGTCTCGCACGCCGTCCGCGATGAAGTTCGCGCAGAGGACGAGCATCGCGATGGCGATGCTGGGGATCGCAATGACGTACGGGTGCACGCGGTAGACCTCCCTGCCCTCCTGCGCCATCGAGCCCAGCGAGGCGTCGGGCGGGCTGATTCCGAGGCCGATGAAGGAGAGGAAGGCCTCGCCCAGGATCACCCCGGGCAACTCGAGGAAGATCGCGATGATCAGCACCCCGAGCGTGTTCGGGAGCAGGTGGCGGGTCAGGACGCGGTACCAGCGCGCGCCGACGGCCTTCGCGGCGCGGACGTAGTCGTTCTCCTTCAGCGTGATGATCTGCCCCCGGACGATCCTCGCCGCCGTGAACCAGCTGGCGATCGACAGCGCGATCACCATCGTCCAGATGTTGTTCTCGCCGATGATCGCGAGGACGATGATCGCGAACGGGAGGTAGGGCAGCCCGTACAGCGCATCGAGTAACCGCATCTGGATGTTGTCGAGGACTCCGCCTGCGAAGCCGGCGATCGAGCCGTAGACCACGCCGAAGAAGAGAATCATCAGGGTCGCGCCGACGCCGATCGCGATCGAGATGCGTCCGCCGAGCGCGAGCTTCGTCAGCATGTCCTTGCCGAGCTTGTCTGTTCCGAGCGGATGCTCGAGCGACGGCTTCTCGTACGCCTCCGAGAAGTTGAGCGGATCGTTCCTGATGTCGTACGGGCTCACGATGGGCCAGATCAGGCAGAAGAGAACGAACGCCACGAAGACCCCGCCGGCGATGACCGCCCCCTTGTTCTGGAGGTAGCGGCGCCACGCGTCTCGCCAAAGGTTGGCCTGCTGGATCGGTGCACCGGCGCCGGGAGCGGCCGCGCCAGCGCCCGGGACGACGTCCGGGAGGGCTGTGCCGGAGGCGTAGGCCTCGCGGGGATCGGCGCTCACGTTCGCGCGTCCCTGGTCCGCGGGTCGAGGATCCCGTAGAGGATGTCGACGACCATGTTGGCGAGCACGATGATCACGGACGTGAGGACCGTGATCCCCATCACCACCGAGTAGTCGCGCGACGAAATCGCCGTGACGAAGTAGCGGCCGATGCCCGGGATCGAGAAGATGATCTCGATCACGAAGGTGCCGGTGATGATGAAGCCGAGCAGCGGCGCCATCGCGGTCACTGCCGGGATCAGCGAGTTCCGGAGCACGTGCACCATCACGATCCGGCGGCGCCGAAGTCCCTTCGCCTTGGCGGTGCGCACGTAGTCCTGCTGGAGCGTCTCCAGCATCGATCCGCGCACGAGCCTGGCGAAGTACGCCATCGGAAGGAGCCCGAGAGCGAAGGACGGCAGGATCTTGTACTTCCATCCCTCCCAGCCGTTCGTCGGCAAGAGACCGGCCTTGAGGGAGACGTAGTAGATGAGCAGCGTCGCGACCAGGAAGCTCGGCACCGCATAGCCGACGTTCGAGATGAACATCAGGGTGTAGTCGTAGGCGGTGTTCTGGCGTAAGGCCGCGACCACGCCCATGGGGATCCCGAGCGCGATCGCCCAGACGAAGGCCAGCAACCCCAGCTCGAGGGACTTCGGGAAGTGCTCCTTGATGATGTCGTTCACGGTCCGGTCCCGCGTCACGAGCGAGGGCCCGAGGTCGAACGTGAAGACGCCCTTCACGTAGAGCGCGTACTGGACGTACCAGGGCTCGTCGAGGTTGAACTTGCGTTCGAGGTTCTGCTGCACCGCTGGCGAGACTGCCCTGCTCGTGCGGCGGAAGGGGTTGCCCTCGATCTGACGCATGAGGACGAACGTCAGGAAGATCACCAGCAGGAGGACCGGGATAGTCCAGAGCAGGCGACGGATGATGAACGCGGTCACGAGTTCGCCCTACCCACGAATACTCTCCGATAAAGGCAGGGGGGGCGCTTTCGCGCCCCGCCGCTCGTGCTGTTGATGCTCCGCGTGCTTACCCCTTGATCTCGACCTGGGTGAGATCGACCTGGTCGAGCAGGTTGATCTTGAAGGTGTCCTTGACCGACTCCCGCTCGAGGTTCGGGTACGTGATGTACCAGAGCGGAATGAACGGCAGCGCGCCGTCCTGGCCCGTCAGTTTGGCCTCGAGCTCCTTGTAGATCGAGTACCGCTCGGCGTTGTCCGGCGTCTGCTTCGCCTTGGCAACCAGGGCGTCGTACTCCTTGTCGCAGAAGCCCGTGTTGTTGTTGCCCGAGTCGCACGTCCACAGCTCGAGGAAGTTGATGTCGTCCACGAAGTCACCGACCCAACCCAGGCGGTAGATGTCGACGGCCTTGGGCGGCGGCGGTCCGAGGAACTCCAGGAACTGCTGCCACTCGAGGATCTTGATCGACGAGTCGATCCCGATCTGCTTCCACATGCTCTGGAGCGCCTCTGCGACTTCCTTGTTGGGCGCGCCCTCGTTGGTGTAGATCGTGATCTTCTTCTTCGCGTTCTTGGCCTTGGCCATGTACTCCTTGGCCTGTTCGACGTCGCCGGAGGCCGGCGTCCACGGCGAGCTCTCAGCGACGACCTCCTCGCGGCCCGGCATTCCTTCCGGAGTGAAGGCGTCCGCCGGCTTCTCGTTGGCCTGGGTGATGTTGTCGATGATCGACTGGCGGTCGATCGCGAGCGACATCGCACGCCGCTGATTCACGTCGGTGATGTTCTCCTTGACGTTGAAGCCGTAGTAGGTCGTTCCCAGTCCCGGGTAGAGCTCGTACTCCGGCGTCTCCTTCAGCCGCGGCGTCTCGGCCGCCGGCAGCTGCTCGTCGAGCACGTCGACCTCGCCTGCCTCGAACGACTGCACGGCGGTCGTGCCGTCGACGATGATCCGGCCCTCCACCCGCTCGAGCTTCACGTTCGCCGCATCACGCCAGTTCGTGTCCTTCACGAGCGTGATCGAGGCGCTCGGCTGGGCGGCCTCGACCTTGAACGGCCCGTTCGTGACGATGTTCTCGGGTCGCGTCCACCGATCGCCGAACTGCTCGACGGCCTTCTGGTGCACCGGGAGGAACACCGAGTGCGCCGACTGCTGGATGAACCAGGGCTGCGTCGAGGTGAGCGTCACCTCGAGCGTCTGGTCGTCTGTCGCCTTGACCGCGACCTTGTCTCGAAGCGCGGCGCAGTTCTTCTCGCACTCGTTGTACTCGACGCCGCCCTGGATCCCGTACAGCTGGTACGAGTAGTCGCTCGCCAGCTCGGGTGAGAGCGCGCGCTTCCACGCGTACTCGTAGTCCTTCGCCGTCACCGGGTCGCCGTTCGACCACTTGGCGCCCGTCTTCAGGTGGTAGACGACCTTCTTGCCGTTGACGTCCCAACTGTCGGCCATCGACGGTACCGCGTTCAGCTCGTCGTCCAGCTTGACGAGCGGATCGAAGATGTTCAGGACGAGCTTCGCGGACGTCGTGTCCGTCGCGAGGCCGGGATCGAGGACGTACTCGGCTCCGAGCCCCCACTTCAGCGTCTGGTCGGCAGCCGCTTCCCCTCCGCCACCGTCCTCACCTTCGTCGTCGCCGCCTCCACAGCCGACGACCAGCAGGACGGCAACGAACGAGAGCAGGAGCGCCGACAACCAGCGGTTCCGACTCAGCATGTGCGATTCCTCCTTACCTGGCTCTTCCGGGCGAGTTAATACCCGTCCCTTTACCCAATCGGACGGATTTCAGCGATTAACGGTTGTTTAAGGTCCGTAAGGCCTGCGGGGACGGCTGCGGAACCTCTTCTCAGCCAATTCGATCTTGTGGACATACGTTTCCGTTGTCTTTAGGGAAGCGTGGCCCGCGAAGTCACGGACCTACGCAAGGCCAACCTCAGGGCTGTTCGCGAGCAGCGACCCACGCGCACGGAAACGGGGGTCACCGTCGGTCCCCTCATCGAGCCGCGTTTCAACGGACGCGGAGGTCCCGGTCGCGGCCGATCGGGATCGTGTCGCCCGCCTCCCAGGACACGCCGGGGGCGCTTCGGAACGTGGGCGGGTCGGCCAATGTGCCGTCCTCGAGCTCGAGCCTGAACGTGAGTCCATATGCCATCGGTCTCCCCTCCGTCTCCGGCTGGGACCGAACGGCACCGCGACGGTACAGGGGACGGCTGCGCTCCCAGCCGTCCGGTCTGCTTCGACCGCCCTATTGGGTGGCGAACTCGCCTCGGCAATCGCACACATCACGTATGGGGTGGTTGGTGCTGCTGCGGTGCTGACCGCCCCGATACCGCGACTCGTTCTCGGCCGGTCTGCTAGTTGCCGCCAGCGGCGTAGACATCCCCGAGTTTCCACTTGCCGCACTCGTCGCAGTAGACGACCACCTCATCGTCGACGGTGAGCAGCGCCGCCCCAGTCGCGCCTGTTCTCCTTTGAGAGCCAGCCGCACTCGAGGCACCGGAAACCGGTTCGTGCAGACGGGCGTCGGCTCGCGTGCCAGCACCGTCTCTTGTTAGCGGGTTGCCGGTGACGCCTGCTGGTGGGCAAACGCCACCGGCACTCGCTGTCCTAGCAGTTGCCCGGCGGTGCCGGGATAAGCAGTGGTCCTTCCGCGGGTGAGTCGAAGAACGTAGCGACGAAGACCATCGGCGCATTCGTTGGGTTCCAGGCGGTGTGGACATGACCCTGGCCGGGGTCGACAAACGCCTGTCCGGCGGTATACGTGTGCGTGTCGCACGTCTCCGCCGGCTGATACGTCAGCGACCCAGTCACGATATTCACGACAACGGGGCCTGCGTGGGTGTGCCACGGGAACTGCGCCCCGGGTTGCAACGTGAACCTCGCGACGACCGTGCGCGAGGGGTCGGGGACGTTGATGACACGTGTGGTTCCGTGGTGATGCCTGAGCTTGAGCATCAAGCGGATGTCGTCTGTGAAGACTGCGCGGGCCGTGAGGAACTCGCTTGCGATCGGTGGTGGCGGCGGTTGCTGTGCCGAAGAGGGCAGGACGTTCACGGCGATCACGAGGCCGCTGACGAACGCAACTGCCACGGCAACCTTCCTCCTGTTCATTCGCTGCTCCTTTTCCCCCCGGGGTTGCTGGTCCGTCAGACCGTACGACTCCGCGCCGCTTAGTTCAATAGCTACGTATGAAGTCGCCCGCGCAGGTTCTCCCAAGTTTCTCGGGTCACCTGTTTTTCGCGAAATCCGGCGAGGTTGTCTCCCTGGCCGGCGGTCGCGATCGGTGCCTATCCCGGGGGAGTCTGTGCGGCCGCGACGGCGGGTCACTTACCGGGGCGCATAGAAAGCGGGGCTGAGCGGGCCAAACTCGGCGACCCGCTCAGCAGTTCACTTGTTTCAGAAGTGCTCGCACCTGTGGTAGCCGATGACAGGGATCGGGAAGTATTTGACCGCCGGCCTCAACGTGCCGGGGACGTGCCGGCAACGTGTCAGGGACGACCGCTTTTGGCTTACGGAAGGCGGGTTGCGCGACCCGGGTGTCTCTTATGTCCGTAAGGACCGCTTGTTAGGCTCCGTTTCGTGCTTTTTCGCCAGTTCGTCGACGACGATCTCGGC
>OBLS010000925.1_pt1 | contig 11522 bp, 12 predicted proteins | sample 1519901 | NCBI WGS metagenome assembly OBLS01 (sample SAMEA3113585, study PRJEB22503) | soil metagenome
AGCGCCCACAGCATCGCCGTGTCGAAGATCAGGTTCCCGCGCCAGGTGGTCGCGATCCAATTGAAGATCTTGACTCCGGTCGGGACGGCGATCGTGAGCGACGCGATCATGAACCAGACCTGGAGCCCGATCGGCAGCCCGACCGTGAACATGTGGTGGCCCCACACGAGCAGCGAGTAGAAGCCGATCGCCACCGTCGAGAATGCGATCGCCTTGTAGCCGAAGATGGGCTTGCGCGCGAAGACGGGGATGACCTCGGAGACGATCCCCATCGCCGGCAGGATCATGATGTAGACCTCGGGGTGGCCGAAGAACCAGAAGACGTGCTGGTAGAGGACCGCATCGCCGCCCTCGTCCGGCGTGAAGAAGCTGGTTATGTCGGCGCGGTCGAGCAGGAGCATCGTCAAGCCCGCCGAGAGCGCCGGCAGCGCCACGATCAGCAGGGCGGCGTAGATCTCGATCGTCCAGACGAACAGCGGTAGGCGCATCCAGGTCATCCCGGCCGTCCGCATGTTGTGGATCGTCGCGACGAAGTTGATCGCCCCGGCCAGCGAGGAGAGCGTGAGGATGTGCAGTCCGACGATCCAGAGGTCCTGGCCGTTGCCCGCCACCTCCGCGGAGAACGGCGGGTAGCCGGTCCAGCCCGATTGGGCCGCACCGTTTGCCGCGAAGAAGCTGCCGAGCAGGACGATCCCGCCGAAGAGGAAGAGCCAGTAGGAGAGCGCGTTCAGGCGCGGGAACGCCATGTCCGCGGCGCCGATCATCAGTGGGACCATGTAGTTCGCGAAGCCGGCGAAGATCGGGACGACGACGAGGAAGATCATCGTCGTTCCGTGCATCGTGAAGAGCTGGTTGTAGTCCTCGCGGACGACGAAATCCATGTCGGGCGTCGCGAGCTGCGTGCGGATCAGCAGCGCCATCACTCCGCCTGCCAGGAAGAACACGAGGCTCGTCGCGATGTAGAGGATCCCGATCCGCTTGTGGTCGACGGTGGCAACCCAGCTGGCGACCCGGCCGGCTGTCCACGGAACCGGGTACCTCGGCGTCTCGGCTCGGGTGGCCACTAGCTGCTTTCCTCCGGGAACCGCTCGCGCAGGTAGTCGGTCAGCGCCTCCATCTGGAAGTCCTCCCACTCCTCCCCGACCGCCGGCATTCTCCCGCGGCCGTTGCGGACGACCTCGGCGACCGCGTCGGGATCGGCGAGGGCCGCGCCCGTGAAGCCTGGCCCGATCAGACCCTCACCCTCCGGGCCATGGCACTTGCTGCAGGCACCGACGTAGATCTGCTCGCCGAGGTCGGAAGTGCCGGCCTCCTGAGCCTGCGCCTGCTGGTCGAGCCAGGAGTCGAACTCGTCGGCGGGCTTCACCTCGATCTCGGCCAGCATCGCGGCGTGCTGGATCCCGCAGAACTCGGCGCACTGGCCCTCGAAGACCCCGACCTCGCGCGCCTGGAAGGCGGTCTCCGTCGTCCTGCCCGGGATCGCGTCGAACTTGCCGCCGACGCCGGGCACCCAGTAGCTGTGGTTGACGTCGCTCTCCGGCGCGGTGATCTCGAGCAGCACGAGCCGGTCCTGAGGCGCGACGAGCCGGTCGATCGCGATCACGCCGTTCGGGTAGCGGTACTGCCAGTAGAACTGCCTGCCCTCGACGCGGATCCGCAGGTCGCCTGCCTGCGCCTCGTCCTCGAGCGTGATCCCCGGCAGCTTGTAGAAGGTGAAGGCGACGACGAAGAGGAGGATCGCGACCGGGACGAGCGTCCACGCGATCTCCAGCCTCGTCGAACCGTGGATCTGCGGCCCCTCGACCGTGCGGTCGCTGCCCCGGCTCCGATAGCGGATGACGAAGATCGTCAGCGGCACAGCGACGGCCAGCAGGACCAGTGCGGCCCAGAACGAGACGAACCAGTAGAGGTCCTCGATCCGCTCGGCGTTCGGCGACTCCGCCGTGACGGGGGTCAGGCCGGTAGCGGCGAACAGGACTGCAGCGACCACGGGCTGCGCCATTCTATGGGCGTGTCCGAAGACGAAGCCACATCGAGCGGGATGTCGCAAGCGCCGTCACGCGTCCAGCTGCCGGACGAGGTTCCGGAGGACTTCGAGGTCTTCATCAACGGCGTCCGCCAGAAGCCCGGGCAGGACTACCGCGTGCAGGGCCGGACGCTCGTCTTCACCCGCTCGCTCGCGCAGGAGGGGAAGCTCGGCGCCCTTCGGTGGACGAGCATGTTCCTCGGCGTCGCCGGCACCTACCGCAAGCACGACACGGTCGACGTGGTCTACGAGCGGGACGGCCGCCGTGTGGTCGCGACGGGGCTCAAGCCCGAGGCCGGCTAGTAACAGACTGTTACTAGCGCAGCGAGGCCGCTTGTCGCGCCGAGTTCGAAGCCTTGTAACAGACTGTTACTTGGAGGAGAGCGCCAGAACCTCGTTCGCACCGCTGACGGTCAGCCCGGGCTGCGGGCCACCCGCGAGCGCGTACGCGCGACCGCGCCACCCGACGAGGCCAAGGCCGTGGCGCGACGTCCGCATGCCGGGCAGCTGCGTCCAGCGCCGCGTGCTCGGCGAGTAGGCGTACACGGTTCGGATCGTTCCTCCCGGCTCCTCGCCTCCCGCCGAGAGGAGCCGTCCGCCGACGGCCGCGGCAGCGGTGCCGCCGCGCTTTCCCGGGACGCGCGGAATCGCCCGCCACCGTCCGCTCCGCGGGTCGAATGCTTCGACGATGTCCTGGTTCGTGTCGAGCCCGCCGGTCCTCCCTGCGACGACATACACGCGGCCGCCGAGCGCCGCTGCACCGAGGTGCTCGCGAGGCCTCGGTCCACGGAACGTCGTCCAGCGTGCCGTCTCGAAGTCGAAGGCGAAGGCGTCGCGGGCCAGCCGGCCGGGCGCCTCGACGCCCCCGACGACGTAGAGCTTCCCGCCGGCGATTGCTGCACCGCCGGCAGCGCGCGGCGCGGGCATCGACGGCAGCGGCGTCCAGTGGCCATGATGGAAGGCGAACGCGGTGTTGCGCGGCGCCGATCCCGGCCCGTACCCGCCGACCACGTACAGGCGGCCGGCCACTCCCGCCGCCATCGCGTGATCCACGGTGACCGGAAGATTCGGCAGCCGCCTCCAACGGTTCCGAACGGGGGAGTAGGCGTCGGCGCGGCCGGTGTTTGCACCCGCGCGCAGGAAGCCGCCGACGACGGCGATCTCCTTCCCGAGCGGCGCCGCTGCGACCTCGGTGCGAGGGACCGGAACAGGGCGTGCGGGCCGCCAGGCCGGCTGTGCTCCAGACGCCACACCCCCCGCGACCAAGACGGCGGCGACGGCGGCGATCTTCACCGACTTCACGGCCCGCACTGTAGTTGGAGCCGCACCTCCAACTCCGACCGAGCCGGGTCGTCCGGGCCGCGGGTGCCACGCCGCACCTGGCGTCCCGGGCCCGGACGACCTACCCCGGTCGATATGTGGATGCCGCGCGAACGGCCACCTTGCGGCCTTGTGACAACGTTGTGCGCGTGGCGATCGTGCTACTGGCCGGGCGCGACTAGCGCCCGAGGCGGAACGGCGGGTACTCGTCGCGCATCAGCGCCGCGTAGGCGACCACGCGCGCAACCCATCTGTCCATCCCAATGACGAGCTCGTAGAGCCAGAGCCAGCGGCTGAGCCGGCCTCGAGGTCTCCCTCGACCTGGACGGGGTAGTCGCTGGCCGGAATCGGCGCCACGGGCACGACGGCAACGGGGGCGGGCGTCCCACGCACGGCGAGTGCGATCAACGCGGCGGCGGCCGCCCCGAAGAGGAGGCCGAGCCCAAGGCCAGCGAAAGAAGGGCCACGATGCAGCCGGTGACGAGGAGTGCGATCCGGCCCGCGCTCACGCTCCGAAGCTACTCCGGTTCGGAAACTTCGTCGGTGACTCCGCCCGCTAGCGTGCGGCTTCGACTCCGTCGAGCAGCGACCAGTTCCCGATCAGGGCCCTCTCAGCCGCGTCGACGATGCGCTCGGCGTCGTCCGGCCCAGCATGGCGCTCGAGGAGGCCGCGCGACTCGGCAGCGTGGTCGTGATCGCGCTCGGCGTGGAGCGTGAAGTAGGACGTCGCCGGGCTCTCCGGCTCGAAGCCGTAGTGCTCGACCAGCCCGTCCAGCTTCGTCCGCGAGACGTCCGGCTGGCCTGCCTCGACCGCGTAGAGGATCCCCAACGCTTCGAGTGGGTCAGCGGCCGAGGTCCACGCAGTGACGCACTTCGTAGTGCCCTCCAGGCGGGCGGGTCCGGGCTGCGCGTCGACCGCCGCAGCGAAGTCGTCCCAGAGGTCGACGTGCGCGCGCTCCTCGCCGGCGTGCTCCGAGTCGGCGAGCGGCGTGGCTTGCTCGGCGGCATCGGCGAGAGCAACCACGGCGTGGCGGTACTCGCCAGCGTACGCGGTCAGCTCGTCGCGCGAGAGCTCGCCGCACTCCCAGCGTCGGTAGAAGGGATGCTCGAGGACGTTCCATCGCCGCCGGGCGGCATCGAGGCGTTCGATCAGCTGCATGACGATCCTTCCGTCGGGGGCTGCTCCGATGCTAACGGGCCGACGCTTGCGAGAACCTGGAAGACTCATCGCAGCCTGCCCAGGGACGTCCGAAATCGCGAGTTTTTCGTGTTCACGGCCGCAACGGGGCTCGCGATCCTGCACGTCCTCGACGACGCGTTCATCGGGAAGCAGCCGGGAACGACCGCGGGCGACCACCTGCCGACGGCCGGGGGTGCTGCTGATCGTCCTCGGGTCATCGGCTTCTTCGACCGCCGGCTGCTCGGGAGCTCGTGAGGCTCGCCGCCGCTTCGTCGGTCCAGCGGAGGATCGCCTCGGCGTAGAGGTGTCCCCAGCGCCGGGTGATCGCCTCGAACGGCGATCCGCCCGCGCCCGCCTCCTCGAGCTCCCCGATCTCGGCGAGGAGTCGCTCGGCCTCGCCGCGCCGCTCGGCGAGCTGCCGGCGAAGCGCCTCGGGGTCGGCCTCTTCCCCGAAGTAGAGCTTCATCAGGATCAGGTTCCTACCGTGGGCGGCCTCGAGCGGCGCATCCTCGACCCACTCGCGCAGGGCCTCGCGGCCCGATTCCGTGAGCTCGTAGATGGTCTTGTCCGGCCGAGCGCTCTGGGCGACCTTCTGCTGCGTCGCGTGACCCGCGTTGACGAGCCTTGGCAGCGTTGCGTAGATCTGCGTCTTCGCCGGAGCCCAAAAGTAGCCGACGCTGCGCTCGACGTCCTTGCGCAGGTCGTAGCCGGACATCGGCCCCTTGCGCAGCAGCCCGAGGAGCGCTGCCTCCGTCGCCGTCAGCATCAGCGCAATGCTGCCGCGAGAACCGGATCACGGCCCGCGAAGAAGTCGGCGGCGGAGGTCGCGACCGAGACGTTCGGGAGCGTGGTCACCCGCGTGTCGGTCTCCTCGCCGACGAACTCGACCGCCGTGGACGCGACGAGTCCGATCGACGGCAGCTCGATCGGCGCCGAATCGCCCCACTGGCTGGGCGCGCCGCCGGTCGGCTCCCCGAAGAGCCGCGCCCGCGTGCGCTTGTCGACGTCGGCGGCGAAGTTGCCCGCGGCGGAGAACGTCCGCCGCCCGATCAGCAGGCGCAGCTTGCCCGGACGGTTGATGCGCGGATGCCGGAGCGCCGAGATCAGGCCCCAGTACGTGGTGTTGTTCCCGCCCCCGTTCAGGCGGATGTCGATCACGATCCGCCGGACGCGCCGGTTCCGCGAGATGCGGATCAGCTTCCGCGGAACGAGGCCGGGATCGGTCGTCGCGTTGTAGGCGACGTACAGCGCGCGGCCGCGGTCGATCCTCGTCAGGCCGTACTGGATGTTCCGCAGCCGCAGGTAGAGCGGCTGGCGGCCGGGGCGCGTGGTGGCTTCCCACCAGCCGCCGAACAGGCCGACGTGCTCCTGCACGGAGATCGGTTCGAACCTCACGTCGCGCCTTCCGCCGCCCGCGAGCTCGAACGTGAACGCCGGCGGGATCCCGAGGCCGCGCAGCACCTCGGCGCAGACCACGAAATTGGGGATCCGGTCGAGGACGGTCCAGTCGTTGTCCCGTGTGATCAGCGGGCGAACGCGGTCCTCCACCTCCTCGGCGGGGACGCCGCCGATTGCCGCAACGCGGGCGCCGACGAGCGCTTCGTCTTCTGCCTGGGCGACGAAGAGGCCTTCCGGGAACCGGTACAGCCTGAGCGGATATGCGGTCAGGCGCAGGCCCGGGATCGGGCTGAGCGGGTGGATCCCGCTGTGGCCGTCCCGCTCCCCGAGCCTCGCGAGCAGCCGCATCACGCCCACGATCTGCTGGTCGCGGGTCAGGGTGGGCGCCCGGCTCGCGAGGTCGTCGGCGGCACGGCGGAAGTCGTCGCGCGAGACGGCGTGGTACGGGCTCGGGTGGCGCTGCTCGAGCTCGTCGACCAGGTTCCGGATCTCCGACGACGCGTCCGCGGACGCACCCGAGGCGCATGGGGCCATGACGGCCAGAGCGCAGATAATCGCTGTGATAGTCCGGAGCGGCATAGTTCCTACCGGACTATAACGCCGCGGTTACCCGGAAAGCTACTCCCAGGTCCCGATCGGCCCGGCTTCGAGATAGAGGCGAAGGCCGTACGGAACACTCTCGGCGTCCTCGGGATCGCGCTCGCCGGGAGCGGCCGCCGAGACGTACCGGTGCCAGGCGAGCGCCCTGCCGAGCGTGCCGGTTCGATACGCCAGATCAGCTGCCTCCGCCGGCGCGCCGAGCGGCTCGAGGTAGGCGTCCCGCAGCCGGAGCAGCTGTGCAGAGCCCGGCTCGATCCCGTGCCGCCAGGCGAGCGCGCGGAGGGTGACGGTCAGCGTGTGGAACGGGTGCGAGATGCAGCTGTCGCCCCAGTCGAGGATGCGCACGTGACCGTCCCGAACGAAGACCTGTCCGTCGTGGAGGTCGTCGTGCTGGATTGTCGCGGGGATTCCGAACGCCTCCAGCTCCTCGACGAGCGCGCGAAGCTCTGGCAGCCGCCGGCGCAGGTCGTCGCGCTGGTCGCGGCGCAGCTCCTCGGACTCGCCGAGCATCAACGCGTGGTCGTCCTCGAGCAGCCCTTCGACTGCGTCGGGGATTCCGGCGGGACGCAGGTCGGGCACGCCGAGCGCCAATAGCTCGTCCACCCTCGGAGTCACCGCGATCTGCAGCTCGGCGTACCGCGGGAGGATCCCCTCCCAGAGAGAGAAATCCGGCGGCTCGAGCTCGCGGAGCCGGGTGCCGCCGTCGCGCATCAGCATCCACGCCCTCTCGTCGTCGATCTCGACGAGCTCCGTCACCCGGTCGGGACAGGTCTCCGCGAGGATCTCCGTCAGCCGCGGCTCGAAGCCGTGCACCGCCGGCGTCGTCGCCTTGAACCAGAGCGGGCCCTCCGCGGTCGATACCCGGAGCACCGTCGACCAGGGATAGACGTGCGGCTGCTCGATCGAGCCCGTGACATCGACGCGCTCTCGAATCCACTCCTCGGCCTCGGCGCGCCAAGACGGGTCGAGCCAGCGCATCGGTAGAGGATTCTGCCGATGCGCATCCTGGCGTCACGGACGAGAGCGCTGATCGGCTTCGCCGCCCTGGGGGTGTGGTGGGGCGCGTTCGGGGCTGCGCTGCCTGCGATACAGCGGAAGGCGGATGCCGGGGACGCCGAGCTCGGCCTCGGCTTGCTGCTCCTCGGCCTCGGCGCGCTCGTCTCGATGAGGGCGACCGGCGTGCTCATGGATCGAGCCCGCCCGGCGCTCACGCCCGTCGCAATCGGCCTGTTCGGCCTCACGGGACTGCTCCCGGCTCTCGCTGACTCTCCCACCGAGCTCTACCTGTATCTCCTGGTCGTCGGGGCCACGTCGGGCTCGATGGACGTTGCGATCAACGCCGACGCCGTCCACGAGGAGGTCGCGTCGGGCCGTCCCTTGCTCAACCTTGCGCATGCCAGTTTCTCTGCAGCAGTCTTCTTCGCAAGCCTGCTGACCGGTCTGCTTCGCTCAGTCGGTGCGGAGCCGCTTGCGGTCTTCGCGGTCGTGTCGGCTCTCGTCGTCACCGCAGCTGTGGCGACAAGCCCCGGCCCCGTTCGTCCCTGGACACCGGCGGCGGAGGGCGAGGCGCCGCGACTCATACAACGCGTGCCGGGTTGGCTGCTCGGACTCGGCCTGCTCGGCGCGATGGCCTTCTGGATCGAGAGCGCCTGGCAGAACTGGGGCGCCGTACACCTCGAGCGCACGTTCGATGCCGGTGCGGGGACGAGCGCGCTGGCGCCGGCGCTGTTCGCGGGGGCGATGGCGGTCGGGCGGCTGGCGGTCCACCGACTCGCGCCGCCGGGCAGCGAACGGACGGTGCTCGTGGCCGCGGCGGCCTTGGCAGCGTCCGGATCGGCGCTCGCCGCGTACGCCGGGTCAGCACTCGTCGCCCTGGTCGGCATCCTCGTTGCCGGGGCGGGGTGCGCAGTCTGCGCACCGACGATCATCAGCATCGCCGGACGGGCCGCGAAGCCGAGGGAGCGGGCGACCCTCGTCGGATCGCTGACCACCCTGATGTATCTCGGTTTCCTGGTCGGGCCAGCGGCGGTGGGAGGCCTCGCGGAGCTCACCACCCTGCGAGCGTCGCTGGGCTCGGTGGCTGCGCTCGCACTCCTCCTGATGCTGCTGTTCACCGTGGTCCGGTTTCCGTCTCCCACGCGGGGGTAGACACGAGCCATGGCCGGCAAGCGCGCCCTCGTCGTCACCACGGTCCCTGCGGACGAGTCGAGCCTGCGCGAGGCGCTTCCGGACGCCGACGAGATCCGCGTCGTGGCGCCCGCGGCCGACGTGTCGTTCCTCCAGTGGCTGACGAACGACGAGGACGACGCTCGACGCAGGGCCGACGAGGCGGCGCAGCGCGTTGCCTCCGCCGCCGGCGGCGACACGAAGGTCGAGATCGACCGCACGAGCGAGAGCACGGACGCGGCGCAGGCGATTCGCGACGCGCTGCGCGACTTCCAGGCCGACGAGATCGTGGTCGTGACGCGTCCGGGCGACGACTCGACCTGGCTCGAGGACGAGACGGTTCGGGCGGCGCTCGACGCACACGAGATCCCGGTTCGCCATCGGGAGCTCAGCCCGACCGGATAGGTTTTCCTCGTGCGGAAAGCGGTGCTTCTGTTGGTCCTCGGCGCGGGGCTTCTGCTCGCAGCCGGCTGTGGCGGCGACGACGACGACGGCGGCGCAGCAGGCGGGACCACCACCACGGCGGAGGCTTCGTGCGACAAGGAGTCGCTCGAGCTCGTCAACGCCGGCCAGCTGACGATCGGGACCGACAACCCGGCATTCCCGCCGTGGTTCGAGGGGACGAAGGAGTTCGACCCCTGGGATCCCACGACGACGCCGACGAAGAAGGGCTACGAGCAGGAGACGGCGTACGCGATCGCCGAGCAGCTCGGGTTCACCGACGACGAGGTCAAGTGGACGGTCGTCCCGTTCAACCAGTCCTTCCGCCCCGGGCCGAAGTCGTTCGACTTCGACATCAACCAGATCTCGTACAAGCCCGCGCGGGCCGAGGCCGTCGACTTCAGCGACTCGTACTACGACGTGGAGCAGGCGATCGTCACCGTCGAGGGGAGCAAGATCGACGGCGCGGCCTCGATCGCCGACCTCGAGGACGCAAAGCTGGGCGCGCAGATCGGCACGACGAGCCTCGAGGCGATCAACGACACGATCCAGCCCAGCATCGAGCCGTCCGTCTACGACACGAACAACGACGCGATCTCAGGGTTGAAGGCGAAGCAGGTCGACGGGATCGTCGTGGACTTCCCGACCGCGCTCTTCATGGCAGCGGTCCAGCTCGACAACGGAAAGGTCGTCGGCCGCCTCCCAGCCGCCGAGGGCGGTGAGTACTTCGGCGTCGTGCTCGAGAAGGACAGCTCTCTGACGGAGTGCGTGAACGAGGCGATCCAGGCGATCAAGGACGACGGCACGCTCGACGAGCTCGAGCAGAAGTGGCTCACCGGCAGCGCGCCGGTCCTCGAGTAGCCGGCAGCCGCGCGTCGCGCATCCTCGGCGGCGGCGGGGCCGGTCGCAGCACACTGATCGCCGTCGTCAGCACGATTGCGTTCTTCGGGCTGATCGTCCTGCTCGTCACGAGCGCCCCCGGCTGGCCGGCGGTTCGCGAGCAGTTCTTCGACTGGGACATCTTCAAGGAGTCGCTTCGCGAGATCGCGCCGAAGCTTCTCGTGAACATCAAGATCTTCCTGATCGCCGAGGTCTTCATCCTCGTGATCGGCCTCGCGATCGCGATCCTGCGAAGCCTTCCGGGCCCGGTGTTCTTCCCGGTGCGGCTGCTGATGATCGCGTACACGGACTTCTTCCGCGGCGTTCCGACGATCCTGGTCATCTACCTCTTCGGGTTCGGCGTCCCGGCGCTCGCGATCTCCGGCGTGCCGCGCTCGGAGTTCGTCTGGGGGATCGTGGCGCTCACGCTCGTGTACTCCGCGTACGTGTCAGAGGTCTATCGAGCCGGGATCGAGTCGGTGCATCCGAGCCAGGAGGCGGCGGCCCGCTCGCTCGGCCTCTCGAAGACCAAGGCGATGCGGTTCGTCGTCTTGCCTCAGGCCGTGCGACGCGTCGTGCCGCCGCTCTTGAACGACTTCATCGGACTGCAGAAGGACACGGCGCTCGTTGCGCTGATCGGGCCGGTCGAGGCGTTTCGCCAGTCCCAGATCGAGGTGGCCGCCAACTTCGACTACACGCCGTACTTCGCGACGGCCCTGCTCTTCGTCGCCCTGACGATTCCGATGGCGCGCTTCACCGACTGGCTCGTCGCCCGGGAGCGGAGGCGGCGGCGGTGAGTGCCGTCGAGCTCCACGGAGTGCGCAAGTCCTTCGGCGAGGAGGAGGTCCTCCACGGAATCGACCTCGAGGTCGAGGAGCATCAGGTCGTCTGCCTGATCGGCGCCTCGGGCTCAGGCAAGTCGACGCTCCTGCGCTGTGTGAACCTCCTGGAGCCCATCGACGAGGGTCGGATCGTCGTGGACGGCGAGGAGGTGACGGCGCCCGGCGTCGACGCCGACCGGGTCCGCCGTGGAATCGGGATCGTCTTCCAGGCGTACAACCTCTTCCCGCACATGACGGTGCGGCGCAACGTGACGCTGGCGCCGCGCGAGGTGCTCGGGAAGTCGAAGGCGGAGGCCGAGGCCGAGGCGCTCGAGCTGCTGGGCCGGTTCGGCCTGGCCGAGCGGGCCGGCGACTACCCGGACCGCCTCTCGGGCGGCCAGCAGCAGCGGGTTGCGATCGTGCGCGCCCTGGCGATGCGCCCGAAGCTGATGCTGCTGGACGAGGTCACGAGCGCGCTCGACCCCGAGCTCGTCGGCGAAGTGCTGAACGTGATCCGCGAGCTTGCGGCCGGCGGGATGACGATGCTCATCGCCACGCACGAGATGGGCTTCGCCCGCGAGATCGCGAACCGGGTCTGCTTCCTCGACGGCGGCGTGATCCTGGAGCAGGGCCCGCCGGAGCAGATCTTCTCCGAGCCGCAGGAGCCTCGGACGCGGCAGTTCCTCCAGCG
>OBLS010000926.1_pt1 | contig 11521 bp, 8 predicted proteins | sample 1519901 | NCBI WGS metagenome assembly OBLS01 (sample SAMEA3113585, study PRJEB22503) | soil metagenome
GCGCCTCCGGTCTTCCCCGCGATCTTCATGAACTTCTGCATCTGCTTGAACTGCGCCAGCAGTGTATTCACTTCCTGCACTGTGCGACCTGACCCCTTCGCAATGCGTAGCCGCCGCTGCCCGTTGATCACGTCCGGATTGGTGCGTTCCTTCGGCGTCATAGACAACACGATGGCTTCGACGTGCTTGAGCTTCTTGTCGTCGAGCTTGGTGGCCTGCAGCATCGCCGGATTGATGCCCGGCAGCATGCCAAGCACGTTCTTGAGCGGCCCCATCTTCTGCATCTGCCGCATAGCGTTCAGGAAGTCGCCGAGGTCGAGTCCTTTCTTCGACTGGACCTTTTTGGCCAGTCGCTCGGCTTCCTTCTCATCGACGGTACTCTGCGCCTTCTCGACCAGCGAGAGAATGTCGCCCTGCTGGAGAATCCGTCCCGCGAGTCGATCCGGGTGGAAGGGCTCCAGTGCATCGAGCTTCTCGCCCACACCGATGTATTTGATCGGTGCGTGGGTGACTCCGTAGATCGAGAGGGCCGCGCCGCCCCGCGCGTCGCCATCCATCTTCGTCAGAACCACACCAGTGATGCCGAGCGCGTCGTGAAATCCTTGCGCGATCCGAACGGCATCCTGGCCAGTCATCCCATCCGCGACGAGCAGGATCTCGTGGGGCGATACCGCTGCCTTGAGCCGCTTCAGCTCGCCCATCATTTCATCATCGATCTGGAGCCGGCCGGCCGTGTCCACAATGACGGTACGAGCCCGCGCCTTCCCGGCGGCGACGATCCCGTCTCGAACGATCTTGACGACGTCACTGTTGCCGGTCTCGCTGTGGACCCCAACGTCCACCTGGCGACCGAGCGTATGCAGCTGATCGATCGCGGCGGGCCGATACACGTCGGCCGCCACGAGGAATGGCGCCTTCTGCTCCAGCTTGAGCCGCCGCGCCAGCTTGCCCGCGGTCGTGGTCTTACCCGAACCCTGGAGACCAACCAGCAGGATGATCGTTGGTGGCACCGTGGCATGAGCGATCGGCGCCTGCTTCTCTCCCAGCAGCAGCACGAGCTCATCGTAGACGATCTTGACCAGCTGGTGCCCGGGGCGGACCTCCTTCAGTGCCTCGAGTCCAACCGCCTTCGCCTGCACCCGCGTCAGAAAATCGCGCGTCAGATCGAAGCTGACATCCGCTTCGAGAAGGATGCGCCGGATTTCCCGGAGCCCCTCCTTGACTGCGTCTTCTGTAAGAACGCCGCGCCCGGTAAGCCGCTGGAGCGTGGCGTTGAGTTTACTGGAAAGCTCGTCGAACATAAGCCCGTAAGGTTAAACGCGAGACGGGTTTTGGGCAAGCCGAAGGGTGCTAGATACGGTTCAGAAAGGCAGCGTAGCGGGGGTGATTTCGCACCGGATCGAGGTCGGGATCCTTCTCGACCCAGGGCCGATGGCCGGCGCCATACAACGAGGCCTTCTCCAGACAGTCGAGCGCCCGATCTACCAAGCCGAGCTGCGAGTAGGCACATGCGAGGTTGTACAGGACGGCGGGATCGTGGGGGTCGAGAGCCTGCGCTTGCTCGGCCCAGGCGAGTGCCTCCTCCTTTTCCCCCAGGTATACCAGATCCGTGGCGCCCATGTAGAGAGCGCGAGCATCGTCGGGGTAGAGCTCGAGATGATGGCGTATGATGTCCACCGCCTTGCGCCGCATCTCCTTGCTCTCGCTCTCTCGGCCGACTGCCTGCAGGCTGAGCGCGAGCAGGCTTGGAGTCTGATAGTCCTCGGGCCGGAGTGCCGCGGCCCGCTCGAACCCCGTGATCGCTTCGGCGTAACGACCCTGCTGGAAAGAGGCCCTGGCGTAGAAATAGTGGGCGTCGAATGATTTGGGGTCCAACCGTATTGCTGTCAAAAACTCCTGTTCTGCTTCGGCGTGCTGCTCTTTCAGGGTGAGGGCCAGGCCGCGCGATGCATGCGCCTCCGCCATCCCGGGAGCCAGCTCCAGGGCTTTTTGGCTGGCGGACTGGGCCTCCTCCAGGTTGGCCCGGCTGGGGTCCCACCACATGAACAGGAACGAGCTGCAGTCGGCGGCTCCGGCAAACGCAGGAGCGAAGCCAGGGTCGATATCGATGGCACGGGCGAACATCCGCCTGGCGAATTGAATGCTCTTCTCACGCATCAGATTGAAGGCCTGCCGCCCGCGGAGATAGAAATCGTACGCCTCGATGCTTCCGGTTCTCGGCTTATCGATTGCGCGCTTTTCCTGCTCCGTCAACACCACTCGCAGTGCGCGGACGATGTTCTCTGCGATCTCGTCCTGTACGGCAAACACATCCTCCAGCTCCCGGTCGTAACGCTCGGACCAGAGACAGTATCCGTCAGTTACATCGATCAGCTGCACGACGATCCTGAGCCGGTTACCGGACTTCCGGACACTCCCTTCCAGCACGGCACGCACGCCGAGCTGGTCCCCGACGTGGCGGATGTCCTGATTTTGCCCCTTGTGGGCGAACGACGACGACCGGGAGGCAACGCGAAGCGCCTGAACCTTGGTCAGCGCAGTGATGATTTCCTCTGCTATACCCTCGCAGAAGTAATCCTGATCCTTCTCGGCGCTCATGTCTGCAAACGGGAGGACGGCGATGGACTTACCGGCCGGTGAATGAGGCGAGACGATGGTGGTATCGCTTCCGGTGAGCGCGATACTTGCCGGCAGGGCGGCCAGAGCCTGAATTATCTGAGTCGCAGTCGTAAAGCGGTCTTCGGGGCGTTGCGCCATCATGCGTGCCAGCACTTTGTCGAACGCCGGAGAGATATCGCTCCGCACCGCGCTGAGGCTGGGCACTGGCTCGGTAAACCGCTTGACGATGATGGCCTGCGCCGTGACTCCGGTGAACGGCGGCTTGCCGGCCAGCATCTCATACAGGACGCAACCCAACGAGTACAGATCGCTGCGCCCATCCAGCTGCTCGTCCCCGGATGCCTGCTCCGGACTCATGTATGTGGGAGTACCAAGTGCCGTTCCGGCCTGGGTGAGCATGGCATCGCCCTGGCCGCTCAATGCCTTGCAAATCCCGAAATCGGTAACGGTCGCCTCTCCCTCGTGGAACATGATGTTTTCGGGCTTGATGTCCCGATGCACGATGTTTTGCCCGTGGGCATATCCCAATGCACTCGCCACATCACGAGCTATCCGCAATGCCTCGTCGACTGGCAGTGTGTGCTCTCGCGCAAGTCGGGCCCGCAGTGACTCGCCCTTCACATACGGCATGACGTAGTACAGAAACCCGTCGGCCGCTCCGGAATCGATCAGGGTGAGAATACGAGGGTGGCTGAGCCGAGCCGCGGTCTCCACTTCACGCTGAAAGCGCTCCAGCCCCAGGTTCGCCGCGAGATGTGGGTGCAGAATCTTGATCGCCACCGACCGGCGGTGCTTTATGTCGTCCGCCAGGTACACCGTTGCCATGCCGCCGCGCCCAATCTCGCGCTGCAGGTCGTAGCGGTCCCTCAGGGCATCCTGAAGGCGATTTAGTGTCGCCGGCACAGACGTAGTCCTCTCTGGCATAGCGGCAAAATAACTTACTTTCCCACCATGCAGCCGATCTCGGACCCGGAGGAGAGGCAGCGGCAGCTCGACCGCATGAAGAGGCGTGCGACCGGCCTCCTCGTCTTCATGGGCGCCCTGTTTCTGGTCGCTCGCTTCTTCGAGCCCCGGTACTCCTGGCTCGGCTTCATTCGCGCAACCGCAGAAGCCTCGCTGGTCGGCGGCATCGCAGATTGGTTCGCCATCACCGCACTATTTCGTCATCCACTCGGCGTTCCCATCCCGCATACCGCCATCATACCGAGCCGGAAAGACAGGATCGGACGGAGCCTTGGCAACTTCGTTCAAAATAACTTTCTGTCTCCTGAGGTGCTCGCGGCCAAGCTTCGCGCAGCACAGCTCAGTCGCCGCGCGGCCGAGTGGTTGGCGGAGCCGGAGCAGGCGCAAAAGGCGGCGCAGAACGTGGCTGCGGTGCTCAGGAGCGCCGGTCAGGTGGTGCGTGACGAGGATGTGCATTCGCTGCTGGACCGCAGCGTAGTAGAGCCGCTCCGCAGGATGCCGATCGCACCGGTGCTGTCGAAGGGACTGGAGCTGCTCACCCTTGACGGCCGCCACCAGCAGCTGCTCGATCGCGTGATCAACGGCCTGACGGGATTGGTGGCGGAAAACGAAGAGCTGATTCGCGATCGAATCAGAGAGGAGAGCCCCTGGTGGGTGCCGGAGATGGTGGATGACAAGATCCACCGTAAAGTCCTGGGCGGGATAGAGCGAACGTTGCTGGAGGTTCAGGCCGACCCCGATCACCGCCTGAGACGTCAGTTCGATCAGCTACTGATCGAATGGATCATGCAGCTTCAGGAATCGCCGGAGGTGATCGCACGGGCGGAGGCTATCAAGCACCAGATCCTCGACCCGGAGACGAGTGGCCGCCTCGCCGCCTCCATCTGGCACGAGGCCAAAGCAGCGCTAGGCCGGGAGAACGTGATCCAGGAGGGTGGCGCCATGGATGCGGTGGCTCGCGGGATGTCGGCTCTAGGCCGCGCGGCTTTGGAGGATGAAGCTCTGCTGCAGAAGGTGGACGGCTGGATCATCTCCGCGGTGCTCAAGGTGGTGGATCAACACCGCCACGAAGTTGCACAGCTCATCGCCCAGACGGTGAGCGCATGGGATCCGGCCGAGACTTCGCGCCGCATCGAGCTGTTGGTTGGCCGGGACCTGCAGTTCATCCGGATCAACGGCACGCTGGTCGGCGGGCTGGTCGGATTGATCCTCTATAGCGTGACGCAATGGTTGTGACGGGAAGGATGGCAAGGATGGGAAGGACGGGAAGGACGGGAAGGACGGAAGGGCGGTAAGCCCAGATAGTTCCTCATGCGGAGTGCAACGAGGGATCTACTCAGCTCCTTCTCGATCTCACCAGGTAGATCCTTCGCTTCGCTCAGGATGAGGAGTTCCTTATTCGCCGTCCTTCCCGTCTTTCCCGCCCTTCCCGTCGTACTTCTCGATCCTTACCATCGGTACGTCGCCCCAACCTTCCCACTGTATGGGAGCGAGGACGTAGCGCATCACCGGCTTGCCTCCGAGCTCCAGACTCTCGAGCAGGGTTCGGTAGCCCTCACGGGATGTCTGACGCAGCTTCCCACCGTAGCCCCAGGTAAATCGTTCCGCCGATCGTTTGTCGTCCCACACCAGGTACCAGACCAGGGCCGGCCCTGATGGCGTTGCGAGGACCCGGTAACGGTCGCCTGCCCATCCTGTCGGTGTGCCCGCACGCACCTCGGACCTTCCAGAGAGGTGCGCCATGAGCACTCGAATCTCGCTCTCACCGAGAACGTCCTCGTAGATGCGATCCGACGGGCCCGTGAAGCTGAGGTGCACCGGGGTATCGCGAAGATACCGGTCGGGAAAGAGGATCTGCTCCGTTGAGACCGGCATTCGCGGTCCGTAGGGAACCGTATCCTTCAACGGAGAGGTCTTCCACCACTGCATGAACTCCGCCCCAGCCAGATACGGAAAGATCAGCGCTTCCCGAACGATCAGCGGCGCCTTGGCGAAAACCGGCATGGAGGACTGCTGCTGCCGAACCTGCTGCCGGTACAGATCCCAGAACTCAGGATTTGATGTCACATCCTGGCCCGATGCCAGGACCTCGATAGAGGCCAGTGTCGCCTGACCTTCGAGCACTGCCTGCGCTGCGGTCAAACGGTCGTTGTTCGAGGTCTCGTAGAGGATCGAGTCCAGCGGGATATACTGGCCCTGCAAGGCGTGGATCATCTCGTGCGCCAGTACCAGGCGCAGCTGCGAAGGATCGGCGTCGCCCACGGCGAACAGTGCGGACGAGTCGGGATCGTAGTACCCGGCAACCTGCTCGGTGTACAAGTCGAGCAACAGCGATCTGAGCTGCAGCGTATCAGGGAGCAGGCCGAACAGCTTGTAGGTGGTTTCCAGGCCTCTCAGCTTCGCAGGCGGGAGCTGCTCGTCCAGCTTGCGGATCAGGTAGGCCCTGACCTGTTCTCGAGTTCGAAGCGCCACTCGGGGACGCTGCTTGAAGCCGAGACCGGTCGCGCGCTGCACCGGGGCCTGAAGACTGTCGACGAGACGTTCCACAGCTTCGGCACCCGGCTTGGAGGGAGCGTCGCCCCGGCAGCCGGAGAGGAGGATGAGAGTTGTCACCCCGAAAAAGGCGAGGAGACGAAAGGTCTCATGTGATCTCATGCCGCCACCAGGTAGCCGCTATACCAGCCGATGATCGCCGGTCCCAGTTCATACGAGATTGCTGCACCGATCGAGAGGAAGATGCCGAACGGCACCAGCTTCTTCTGGCCAACCAGCATCAGCGGCACAAACACGAGGCTTCCCGCCAGAGCACCGAGGAAGATGGTGAGCAGCACACCCTGCCATCCCAGGAATGCGCCGACCATGGCCATCATCTTGATGTCGCCTCCGCCCATGGCATCCTCCTTGAAAACCAGGGTCCCGATGTAGCCGAATATCCACAAAAGCCCGAACCCGACCGCGGCTCCGATCAGGGCGGTAATGAGCCCCGGCCAGCCGTTGGCGAGACTGAAGAGCAGACCGAGGGCGAGACCGCCCCAGGTGAATTCGTCGGGAATTATGTAGTTGCGTGCATCGGTCATGGCGATGCCGAGTAGAATGGTGCCGAACACTGCCCCGCGAAGCGCCTCCAGGGTGAGGCCGTACCTCCACACCATGTAGGCCCAGAGGCCTGCGGTGACCAGCTCGATGAGTGGGTACATGATGGAAATCGGTTCGCCACAGCCGCGGCAGCGCGCCCGGAGCAGCAGCCACGAGAGCACCGGAACGTTTTCATACCAGGCCAGGCCCTTTCCACAGCGCGGGCAGTGCGAGCGCGGACTGACGATCGATTCCTTCGGTTCGGCGCCCCAACGCAGGATGCAGACGTTCAGAAAGCTTCCGATCAATGCACCGAGCAGGGCTCCGAATGCGATATCGACCGGGTCCGGATGTGCCAGATCAATCACTCATGACCTCATACAAAAGGATGCCCGCGGCCACCGCGACGTTGAGCGACTCTACGCCTGGTCCCAAAGGAATTCCGATGCGACGCGCGGCGGCCGCCTCCAGGGCTGGACTCACACCGGCGCCTTCGTTCCCAACCACCAGGAGCACAGGAGAACGGCTGGCGTTGCGAGGCGGGACGCGCGAGGGGGGTTCGCCGCCGGTTCCCGCCACCCAGATCTCTGCCCGTTGCAGCCTACCCCACGCGACAAGTTCCTCCGGACCTGCAGGTACCGACGGCAGCCTGAAGGTCGCGCCCATCCCCCCGCGGATCACCTTGGGATTGGTCAAGTCCGCAGTGCCTTTGAGGGCAACCACTCCCACTGCCCCGAGTCCCAGAGCGGTCCGGAGCATGGTACCGACGTTACCGGGATCCTGAACCGCGTCGAGGACCAGTGCGGTCATGCCCGGGCTCAGCCGGATGTCGGCGAGACTCCACTTCTTCGGCTCGATTACAGCTGTGACACCCTGGGGATGATCGGTGTCGGTCAGCGCATCGAGCTGAGCGTCGTCCACTTCCTCGACCTTAATCCCGCGGCTCACCAGCGTTGCTTTGAGCGTCTGCCCGCGGGTAGTAGCTTCCAGCGCCGGAGACACGGCAGCGCCGCGTACAATCGTTTCGGTGGCAAGCGCCTCCTCGACCAGCCGAACTCCTTCGGCAAGCGCCAGACCACGCCGCTCGCGTCCGCGGCGGCGGTGCAGATCCCGGATCAGCGTCTGGAGGGAGCTACTCATGCAGATGCTCACCCGATGAAGATCGCACTTACCGTAGCCGGCTCAGATTCCGGCGGTGGGGCCGGTATACAGGCCGACCTCAAGACATTCCAGCAATTCGGAGTATTCGGAACCTCAGTGATCGTGGCACTCACAGCGCAAAACACGCTGGGTGTGCGCGCGGTCGAAACCGTGGCCGAATGGATGATCGGCGCCCAGCTCACCGCGCTGGCCGAGGACCTTCCGCCCGCGGCTTTGAAGACAGGCATGCTGGCAGAAGCTGCCGTGGTGCGTCAGGTGGCTCGCGCCATTCGAGAGAACGGCTGGGGCCCGCTTGTGACGGATCCCGTGATGGTGGCGACATCGGGCGCTCGCCTGCTCACCACCGAAGCCGAAGACGTCATCCGCGAGGACCTGCTTCCGCTTGCAGCCCTGGTCACCCCGAACATCGATGAGGCCGCAATTCTAACTGGCCGCGTGGTTCATGACGTGACCACGATGGAACGCGCCGCTGTTACGATGCTTCGATTCGGCCCGGGCGCGGTTCTGGTCAAAGGTGGCCATCTCACCGGCGAGAGCGTCACGGATGTCCTGGCGACCCCAGCCGGGGTTCGTCATTTCAATCACTCGCGCATCCAGACCACTTCGACGCACGGCACCGGCTGTACGCTGTCGGCCGCCATCGCCGCCGGCCTGGCGCTCGGCCACTCCCTGGAGGACTCGGTAACGAATGCACTCGATTTCGTGCATCGCGCGATCGCATCCGCGCCAAATCTCGGAGCGGGGCATGGCCCGCTGAATCACACGGTCAGTGCGGCTACAGGCGCTCGATGATCCCTTCGATCAACGTACCCAGCTCACCGGTCACTCGATTCGCGGTCTCCATCACCTCCGTATGACTCAGCTTATGGGGTGAGAGGCCGGCTGCCGGGTTGGTGACGACCGAGAAGCCCAGGCACCGTACGCCCCTCGCTCGCGCCGCGATGACCTCCAGGACCGTCGACATTCCCACCGCATCCGCTCCCAGCCGTTCCAGCATCCGGATCTCGGCCGGTGTCTCGAAGCTCGGGCCAAGCAGCTGCGCGTACACTCCCTCGTTGAGGAGGAGCCTGCGGTCGCGGGCAACCTCGCGCGCAAGGAGTCGCAGATCCGAATCGTAGGGGTCGGACATGTCAGGGAAGCGCTCCTCCTGCCGCAGCAGCTTACCTATCAGCGGGTTCCGGAACGTGAGATTGATGTGGTCGGCAATGAGCATGACGCTGCCCGAGGCGAATGTCCGCCTGATCCCGCCGGCGGCGTTCGTGAGCAGCAGGGTACGGATTCCAAGCTCGGCAAACACTCGCACCGGCAGAGCCGTCGTGCTTGCCTGGTGTCCTTCGTAGAGGTGAAACCGGCCACTCTGGGCGATGACGTCTTTTCCCGCCAGCTGTCCAGCAACCAGCTCTCCGCCGTGTCCAATCACCGTTGGTTCGGGGAAGCCCGGAATATCGCGATATGGAATCGTCACCGCATTCTGGATGCGCCTGGTGAAGAACCCGAGACCAGACCCGAGCACCACCGCCACGCTGGGCCGAAGAGTTCCTATCGAGCTGCGAACTGCTTGGGCAGCAACTTTAACGGACTCCTCCGGGTCCAGGCTTTCGCTCCGTCCCTCCTTCCCGCTTTCCCGCGTTCCGACCTTCACAACAGGATTCCCGCAATCGACGCCGAGAGGAAGTTCGCCAACGTACCAGCCAGCATCGCGCGAATTCCTAACCGGGCGAGGTCGCGTTTCCGGTCAGGCACCAGGGCGCCGATGCCCCCGAGCTGAATGCCGACCGAGCTGAAGTTGGCAAACCCGGCGAGTGCAAACGAAGCGATAGTGAACGAGCGTGGATCCAGCGTGTCTTTCATCGGCCCGAGCTCCGCGAACGCGATGAACTCGTTCAGCACCATCCGGGTGCCCAACAGGCTGCCAATTGTCCCGCTGTCGTGCCAGGGCACGCCCATGGCCAATGCGATCGGTTGGAACACCCAGCCCAGCACGGTCTGGAGGTTGGAGGGAAACCATTCGACGTAATCACGGTGGACGGCGGCGAACCCACCGTTCAGCAGCGCTACCAGCGCGACAAACGACACCAGCATCGCGATGACATTCAGCATCAGGTGCAGTCCCTCACTCGTCCCACGCGCCGCCGCATCCAGCAGGTTCACGTCCTGCTTGGGCATGTCCAGCTTGACCTTTCCGTACGTCTCGGGCACCTCGGTTTCCGGCTCGAAGAGCTTGGCCATCATGATCGTCCCGGGTGCGGTCATGATGACAGCGGTGAGGAGATGCCGGGCTTCGATCCCGAACGCGATATACGCCACCATGATGGATCCGGAGATGTGAGCCATCCCCGACGTCATCACCGTCATCAGCTCCGAGCGGGTCATGCGCTGCAGAAAAGGCCGGATAGTCAGCGGCGCCTCTGTCTGCCCCATGAAGATGGAAGCAGCCACATTCAGGCTCTCCGCCCCACTCGCACCCATCACTCGGCTCATCAGCAGCGCGAACGCCCGGACGATCACCTGCATGATGCCGAGATAGTACATGATCGCAAACAGCGCGCTGACGAAGATGATGGCGGGGAGCAGCTGGAATGCGAAGATGACCCCGAGACTCGAGTTGGGCTTGCCCAGCTCTCCGAAGACGAACTGCGACCCCACGTAGGAGAAGTTGAGGATTGACGTCACGAAGTCGCCCAGGGCACGAAATAGGCGCTGGCCCGCTGGGATGCGGAGGACGAAGATCGCAAACAGCACCTGGAGTCCGAGGCCCCACGCCACAACCCGCCAGTTGATCCGCCTCCGATTGTGTGACAAGGCGAAAGCGATACCGAGAATCACAACTATCCCGATCAGCCCGGTGAATCGCGCCAAACCTCCTGTCGGTTGAGAGGGGCGGATTGGTGGTGAACTCTGTTGCGTAGTCAGCGACTCTGGCCGCGAAATTGTGGTGTCCGTCGCCTGGGCCAGCACGCCGCTGACGCCACTCCAGGTGAGGCCCGGCACCACCCATGAGACGGATACCACGCCGGCGAGCAGAAGCACTGCAATGAGGCTGCGGCGCATGGATGGTCCTCAGAGTAGAAGAAGGTAGTCGCCAGTCGCCACTGCCACTTCCGTCAGGAAGATCATTGCGAGCGGGCGTAAGCCCGCGCGGCAATCTCGTTGCTTGGTCTGCGGGATTGCTTCGGGCATGCTGCCCTCGCAATGACTCCGCTTTCTGATGACTGACGACTGATGACTAGATCGAAGCCAGCTCTTCGCGAACGGACGCTATCAATCCCTGCCGCTCCGGCCAGGGAAGAAATGCGCTCTCGAAGCCGTTCAGGATGAGCCGGTCAATGTCCGCACGGGTAAAGCCAAGCTCGGTATGCGCCAGCCAGTACTCGTCACTGAGCGAGACACCGACCATGAGCCAGCCATCGGTACAGAGTGTCACGTTGAGACCCGCATCAAAGTAGCCACGGACGGGGTGCTCCGAGGCGTGGCGCACAACCCGCGTCTGGACATTGCTGGTGATGTTGATCTCGATCGGCGTCCGGCGATCCCGAAGATAGGATTGCAGCTCGGGACTCTCGTGCAGTCGCGTCCCATGGCCGATGCGATCGGCGTGACAGAGGAGGACCGCCTCGGCGATCGAGTCCGCTCCGGCGGCTTCACCGGCGTGAAAGATCGGAAGAGCACACGTCTGAACTCCAGTCACCTTGTAATCTCGTAT
>OBLS010000927.1_pt1 | contig 11520 bp, 11 predicted proteins | sample 1519901 | NCBI WGS metagenome assembly OBLS01 (sample SAMEA3113585, study PRJEB22503) | soil metagenome
AAGGAACCATATCTTCCAGGGTGGGTAGAGTCTTCTCCTGGGGAAGACAGCCGAAGTGAGGGTTGGCGCTTTCTTTGCAGAGTTGCAACGCAACCCGGTGATATCCGCGGTGCAGGGACCGGACAGCGCTCCGGGCGGCACTCGCGGGTATGCACGCGGCGGGCGTCGCCGGAGTCTCGACGAGCCACCAGAAGCTGTAGCACGCTCCTTAACGCGCATCCTTGGGCACTATAGGTTACTCATGTACAAAGTAATATATGTAGCGTAGGCATAGAGATGAGAGAGGGCCTCGCGCGAAGCCGCCGAGTTCGGTAATCTGCTACCGGAAGCTTGGGGTTTCGCGTGGGGCTCTCGTCGTGAGGAGGTGGTTAGGGGGACTGACCAGGGGCAAGCGTGGTTTGTGGTGGGAAAGGAGAGAAAGGGGAAGGTATGGCAGGAGACTATGTGCTGGCTATAGATCAGGGGACCACGGGGACGACGGTGATGGTCTTCAACCACGACAGCGCGACCGTGGGGCAGGCTTATTCGGAGTTCACCCAACACTATCCGCAGCCGGGCTGGGTAGAGCACGATGCTAACGAGATCTGGGACGTCTCCATGCAGGTCGTGCAGGACGCACTCGAAGACGCTGGCGTGTCGCCGGGGGACCTGGCGGCTATCGGCATCACCAACCAGCGCGAGACCGTCGTGATGTGGGATCGCGAATCGGGCGAGCCGGTGCACAACGCCATCGTCTGGCAGGACCGGCGGGGAGCGGGAATCTGCGGCGAACTCTCGGAGCAGGGCTACGACGACATGGTCCGAGACAAGAGCGGCCTCGTCATAGACGCGTACTTCTCCGGATCAAAAGTTCAATGGCTGCTGGATAACGTCGAAGGCCTGAAAGAACGAGCGCGGAACGGCGAGATAGCCATGGGCACCATAGATACCTGGCTCATCTACAAGCTAACCGGCGGCCGCGAGCACGTAACCGACTACTCCAACGCCTCGCGTACCATGATGTACAACATCTTCGATCTCGAGTGGGACGACGAGCTTCTCGAGATGCTCGGCGGGGTGCCGCGCGAGATCCTGCCGGAGGTCAAGCCGAGCTCTTACGTGTACGGGAACACGGACGCGGAGGTCTTCGGGGCCGAGGTCCCGGTCGCCGGGGTAGCCGGAGACCAGCAGGCCGCCCTTTTCGGTGAGGTCGCCTTCGAGAAGGGGCTGACCAAGAACACCTACGGCACCGGCTCCTTTGCGCTCATGAACACCGGCACCGAACCTATAAAGAGCAGGAACGACCTCCTGACCACTATTGCCTGGGGCCTGGGCGACGAGCCGGTCGAGTACGCGCTGGAGGGTGCCATCTTCATAACCGGGGCGGCGGTCCAGTGGCTCCGGGACGGCCTCGGCATCATCGAGACCGCCGCCGAGACCGAGGAGCTCGCCAAGAGCGTGGACTCCAACGATGATGTGTACTTCGTCCCGGCGCTCGTAGGCCTCGGGGCGCCGCATTGGGACTCCTACGCCAGGGGGACCATCATCGGGATCACCCGCGGCACCACGCGGGCGCACCTCGCGCGGGCGGCGCTGGAGAGCATGGCTTACCAGACGCGCGATGCTGTCGAGGCGATGGGGGACGACTCGGGGATGAAGGTCCCAACCTTCAGGGCCGACGGTGGGGCGGCCGCCAACCGGTGGATGATGCAGTTCCAGGCCGATATCCTCGGGGTGCCGGTCGAGGTGCCGGAGACGCTGGAGACCACCGCTCTCGGGTCGGCGTATCTCGCCGGGCTTGCGACCGGCTTTTGGGATGATCGTGAGGAGCTCAAGAACAGGTGGAGGCTCAGGCGCCGCTACGAGCCGCAGATGGACGAGGAGGAGCGCGAACGGCTCTACGGGCGCTGGAAAGAGGCGCTCGAGCGCGCCAAGGAGTGGGCCCAGGAAGCGGTCGAGTCGCCGCTGGCCTGACAAACCTTCGCAGAGAGGAAAAAGATGAAGAAGGTCATCAACGCCCCCGATAGGGTGGTCGAGGAGATGTGTCGGGGGATGGAGCTCGCCCACCCGGGCCTGCTGCGCCTGATCCCCGAACACAACGTACTCGTGCGCGCCGACGCCCCGGTCCAGAACAAGGTTGCCCTCGTCTCTGGCGGCGGATCCGGCCACGAGCCGACCCATGGCGGCTACGTCGGCCCCGGCATGCTCGACGCAGCCTGCGCGGGACCCGTCTTTACCAGCCCTACCCCCGAGCAGATGCTAGAGGCTACAAAAGCCGTGGACGGCGGGGCCGGCGTCTTCTACGTTGTAAAGAACTACACCGGTGACGTCTTGAACTTCGAGATGGCCGGAGAGCTGGCGGAGGCGGAAGAGATACAGACCGACTACGTCGTCACCAACGACGACGTGGCGGTCGAGGACTCGACTTACACCAGCGGGCGGCGCGGCATCGCAGGCACCATCTTCGTGCACAAGATCTCGGGGGCCGCCGCCGACGACGGCAAGGATCTCGCGGGCGTAAAGGAGATCGCGGAGCGGGTCAACGGCAACATGCGCTCCATGGGGATGGCGCTCACGAGCTGCATCCCGCCCGAATCAGGCGAGCCCATCTTCGAGATCGGGGACGACGAGATGGAGATCGGGATGGGTATCCACGGTGAGCCCGGCACCGAGCGTAAAAGGATAGAGCCCGCCGACCAGATGGTGGACGATCTCCTGGAGAAGGTCCTCGGCGACACCGTCGACTTCACGCAAGGAGACGTCGCTGTGATGGTCAACGGCCTCGGCGGCACGCCCCTCATGGAGCTCTACGTCGCCTACGCTCACGTCGCCGACGCTTTGGAGCGCGAGGGCGTGAACGTCTACAAGATGGCCTACGTCGGGGAGTACATGACCTCGCTCGAGATGGCGGGCTTCAGCGTGTCGCTCCTCAAACTCGACGAGGACATGAAGGGGTACCTGGAGGCGCCGTGCGACGTGGCGTCGGGTCGTCCATTCTAGAGAGGAGACAGACGTGCAAGCATATTTAGGCGAGTTCGTCGGCACCCTGATCCTGATCCTGCTAGGTGACGGTGTGGTCGCCGCCGTGTTGCTCAGGAATTCGAAGGCGGAGCACTCGGGCTGGATCGTCATAACCCTCGGATGGGGGATGGCAGTCGCGATCGCGGTCTACGCCGTCGCAGCTGCCAGCGGCGCCCACATCAACCCGGCCGTAACTGTCGGCCTGGCTTCTATTGGCGCCCATCCCTGGGCCCAGGTGCCGGGCTATATAATCGCTCAGTTACTCGGCGCCTTCGTGGGGGCCGTACTAGTCTGGATAACGTACTACGATCATTGGAAGGAGACCGACGACCCTACGCTCAAGCTGGGCGTATTCAGTACCATCCCACAGATCCGCAACACCGTCCCCAATTTCCTCACCGAGGTGATCGGTACCGCCATGCTGCTTTTCGGTGTGCTCGGTATCCTGGGGGCCACGGCGCCTTTTTCCCAAGCGGGCATCATAGTACCCTTGCTCATCGGCTTCCTCGTCTTGGCTATCGGGCTGTCGCTCGGTGGGCCTACTGGTTACGCCATCAACCCGGCGCGAGACCTCGGGCCGCGCCTCGCCCATGCTGTACTGCCGATCCCGGGCAAGGGCGACTCGGATTGGTCGTACAGCTGGATACCGATCGTAGCACCCCTCGTTGGCGGGATCATCGGGGCCGTTCTGTACAGCGTCCTCGGGTTTGGAGGCTGACGGAGCTGTGCGCAACCGGACGGTGAGAGGGGGCCGAGCAGTAGCAGCACCGTCGACCCCTGATCGCTGTTCTAGCAGACAGGAGCGACGGGTACTGGAGGACCCACAGCTACAAGGTGCTGCTCGGGTCGAGTTAGCTTTATCAGATTCTTGGCTAGGGCTCGATCCGGGGTCCGTCTTCTTTGCGCCCTTGCGTTGTGAAGGGGTTCGTCGCGTGTATCCGAGGGAAACTACAATGAGAACCCGAAATCTGTGGAGAAGGGAGGATCATGACGGACGATAGAGAGGCTCAAGCTTCCCGCTCAGAGCCGCCGGAGCCAGAGCGCTACTACGCGGAGCACGTCTCGACGGGGTCTGGGGCCGAGAGCTTTTCGGTGGCGGCACTCCAGGAGGCTATGAACGAGGGCAGCCGGCAGAGCTGGAGACTGGTCGGTGTGGTAAACGAACCGACGGGCCAAGGTGTCGTCTTGATCTGGGATCAGCAGGGTTTTATCTCCGGTTGATGCCAAACGGGTAATGGCTGATAGTTCGTCGTCGATCGTCGAAGCTTTTGTCCGGCACGCCGAAGGCACGCCGGAGAAGCCGTGCCTCCTTTTCGAGGGCGAGGAGTGGAGCTACGAGGAGCTGCGCGAGCGAGCCGCAACCTTTGCCTCCGCGCTCCGATCCTGGGGCCTTAACACAGGCGAGCGTGTCGCGCTCTTTCTCGGCAACAGCCCGGATTTCCTGGCGGCGTACCTGGGTACGCACCTGGCGGGCGGCGTAGTCGTGCCGGTGAACACCGCGTACCGGCGGGGGGAGCTGTGTCACATCTTCGATGACGCCGGGGTGCGGCTGTGTTTGACTGACGGTGAGCGGCGGCCGGAGCTCGAGCGCGTGCGCGAGGATCTGCCCGAACTGAAGGCCGTGATCGAAACCGGCGAGGAGCTGGATACTTTTCTGGATGGCGCCGAAACCGGCGCGACCGAGTTACCGGACGGCGAGGACCTTGCGGTGATCGCGTACACCTCCGGCACCACGGGGCGTAGCAAGGGGGCGATGCTGCTTCACCGCAACCTCGTGGCGAACATAGGGGCGATATGCGAGGCCTGGCGCTGGACCGCCGACGACCACCTGCTCCTGGCCCTACCGCTCTTTCACACGCACGGGCTGACGGTCGGAGCGCACGGTACGTTGTTTTCGGGCGCGAGCGCCGAGCTGCACCGCAGCTTCGACGCCGCCAGAGTGTACGACGCGTTGCTCGGAGGGACCCTCACGATGTTCTTCGGCGTGCCGACGATGTACACGAGGTTGCTCCGAGAGGCGAAGACGCGAGATGAATCGCCAGATCCCTTGCGTCTGTACGTGGCGGGGAGCGCCGCTTTGAGTCCCCAGGCGTTCGAAGAGTTCGAGAAGCTCTTCGGGGAACGCATCCTGGAGCGGTACGGGATGACCGAGACGGGTATGAACCTGACCAACCCCTACGACGGCGAGCGACGACCCGGCACGGTCGGCGGGCCATTTCCTGGGCAGGAGGCTCGGGTGGTAGACATCGAGAGCCGCGAGGTTTTGCCGGCCGGCGAGGTGGGGGAGATCGAGGTCCGCGGCCCGCACGTCTTCGAGGGGTACTGGAACCGGCCCGACGCCACCGAGGAGGTCTTGGGGGAGGACGGGTGGTTTCGCACCGAGGACCTCGGCTCGGTGAGCGAGGACGGGTACTTCACCATAAGCGGACGGACAAAGGAGTTGATCATCAGTGGCGGCTACAACGTGTACCCCCGCGAGGTAGAGGAGATGCTCGAAGGGCACCCCGGTGTCGCCGAGGTCGCCGTGGTTGGGCTGCCCGACGAGGAGTACGGGGAGAAGGTCACCGCCGCCGTCGTGCGCGACGACCCCGAGCTGACCGAAGAAGAGGTAAAGGACTTCTGCCAGGACGATCTCGCAGGATTTAAGAAGCCCAGAGAGGTCTTCTTCGTCGAGGAGTTGCCGCGCAATGCCCTGGGTAAGGTACAGAAGCACCTGGTGCAAGAGAGCCTCGTCGAGTCGAAGGGAGAAGCTTGAGCGCTACGGAGGACACGCTCGGGGTCGTAAAGGAGATGGCCGCCGCGATGGAGGAGAACCGCAAGCACCTCACCAAGCTGGATTCGGAGATCGGCGACGGCGACCACGGCAACAACATGCACCGAGGCTTTCAGGCCGCGCTCGAACGCCTAGAGGGGATGGAGCTAGAGACCCCTGCCGACGTTCTGAAGGCAGTCTCGACGGCGCTCGTCGGCAAGGTGGGGGGCGCCGCCGGTCCCCTCTACGGCACCGCTTTCTTGAGGGCCTCAACCTCCCTTTCGGGCAAGGAGGACCTCTCGTCGGAGGACGTGGCGGAGGCTATGGAGGCGGCGCTCGGCGGGGTCAAGCAGCGTGGCAAGGCCGAAGAGGGAGACAAGACGATGATCGATGCCCTCGCGCCGGCCGTAGCGGCCGCGAAGGAGGCTGCATCTTCCGGCAAGGGCGTGGGTGAGGTGTCCCGGGAGGCGGCGGAGGCAGCGGGGGAGGGTTCCGAGGCGACGGTCCCGCTCACGGCCAGGAGGGGCCGAGCGAGCTACCTCGGCGAGCGGGCCGCCGGACACATGGACCCGGGGGCGCGTTCGACGCACCTGCTGCTCGACGCTGCGGCCCGCGCTCTGGGGGCTTAAAGTGGTCGGGTTGGTGCTCGTCTCTCACAGCCCGGAGATCGCGAAAGGTACCGCGGAACTCGTCCGGCACATGGCCGGAGAGGTTGAGGTAACGGCCGTCGGCGGAGATTCGGATGGAGCTTTGGGGACGGACCCGGAGCGTATACAGACGGCGATAGAGGAGCTTGAGGCTGGCGAGGTGCTGGTCTTTATGGACATCGGGAGCGCGGTGCTCTCGGCCGAGACCGTCCTCGAGATGCTAGAACCTGACGTGGTAGAAAAGGTGCGGCTGGTGGACGCACCGTTCGTCGAGGGGGCGTTCGCCGCCGCCGTCATGGCTTCGACGGGGGCGGAGGCCGGGGAGTGCATCGAGGCGGCCGAGGAGGCCCGCACCGAGCCTAAGCTACACGAAGAGGAGTAGAGACATGGAGCGCAACGGGAGCCGGATACCGCGCGAAATAAGCGATTATCCGTTCGACGTCATCATCATCGGGGCCGGCATCAACGGCGCGGGGGTGGCCCGGGACGCCGCGATGCGGGGATTAAAGGTCCTCCTACTGGATAAGGGGGACATCTCCAACGGGACGACGCAGTGGTCCACCCGTCTCATACACGGGGGTTTGAGGTACCTGCAGTACTACGAGTTCTTCTTGGTGCGAGAGTCGCTCAAAGATAGAGAGGAGCTCCTCCGACTGGCCCCGCACCTGGTCAAGCCGCTCGGCTTCCTGGTCCCCGTCTACGACTACATGTCTCGGGGGAAGCTGATGATCCAGGCTGGTATGCTCGCCTACGACGCTCTCTCTTACGACAAGAGCCTGGACCGTCACCACATCTACGACCGAGAGCAAACCTTGAAGCGCTACCCGGGCCTGAACCCCGAGGGGCTCAAGGGGGCAGCGTTCTACTACGACGGCCAGGTGGAGTACGCCGAGCGCATCTCCGTAGAGAACGCTATCTCCGCCCACGAGCACGGCGCCATCGTGCTCACCTACACCAAGGTGGACCGCATCTTGGTTGAGGATGGCAAGGCTACTGGCGTGGAGTTCGAGGACCTGCTGGGCGGTGGGCGATACTCAGTCCACGCTCCCGTGACCCTCAACATGGCCGGTCCCTGGGTGGACGAGGTGCTCGCCGGCATGAACCGGAGCGAGGAGCGTATGATCGGGGGCACCAAGGGGAGTCACCTGATCGTGGATCCGTTCCCCGGCGCTCCCCAGACGGCCCTTTACGTCGAGGCGCAAGAAGATGGCCGACCGTACTTCATCGTGCCGTGGAACGGGCGGTACATGATCGGGACGACCGACATCCGCTACGAGGACGACCTCGACTACGTGGAGGCCAGCGAGGAAGAGATAAATTACATGGTCGAAGAGACCAACCGGGTCATCCCGGAGGCGAACCTGACCCGTGACGACGTCCTCTTCACCTACTCCGGCGTGAGGCCGTTGCCATACCAGCCGGAGGGCGCCGAGGGCGGCGTCACCCGCCGTCACCTGCTCTACGACCATGCAGAGAAGGACCCCAAGATAGACGGTCTCATCTCCACCATCGGCGGCAAGCTCTCCACCTACCCCACCCTCGCTCGAGAGATGGTGGACGAGGTCTACAAAAAGCTCGGTCGCAAGGCCCCGAAGAGCCGTACCGACAAGGCGCCACTCCCCGGGGGCGCCACGGGCGATTTCGAGAGCTTCGCCGCCAGGTTCAAGGCCACTAGCGGTCTCACCGACGAGCTGGCCGAGAGACTACTCAAGGTCTACGGTGTCCGCGCCCCGGAAGTGCTGGAGGAGGCCGGGGACGACCGCTCCTTGCGGGTGCCGCTCTCTCCTTCGGCTACCGTGGAGACCGGCCTCCTTGGGGCCGAGGTCCTCTACGCCTTCCGCCACGAGATGGCCCAAACCCTCTCCGACGTACTCCTCAGGCGTACGATGGTGGGCCTGGGTCCCAGGGTCGCCCTCGACGTGGACGAGGCCGCGGCCCAGGTTGCGGTTCGACATCTCGGATGGTCGCAAGAGCGCGCCGACCGCGAGGTGAGGGAGTACCGGGACTTCGTCCGGCGCTACAAGCCCAAAGCTCTCAGCGAGGTCGAATCTTTGAAAGCGTAGGGGACGCTACTCGAACGGCTCTCCCGAATGCGGCCTTCTCGTGGTGTGTTTCACGGCCGTTGCGCGCGGGTACGGCTAAAAACTACGTACGGATCAACCAGGAGGTTCTACTTATGGAGACCGGAAGGAGCAAAGAGGGCATCCTCTCCGAGGAGATGGCGAGCAAGCGCGAGGAGATAGTCGAGCTGCTCAAGCAAGCGTACTTCGCGGAGCTGGAGACGGTTATCAACTACGTCACTAACTCCACCAACCCTGACGGGGTGAGAGCCCAGGAGATCAAGGAAGCTTTAGAGGAGGATATCCAGGAGGAGCTGGGGCACGCACAGCAGTTCGCGGCGCGCATCAAGGAGCTCTACGACGTCGTCCCTGGCTCGGCGGACTTCAAGGCCGAGCAAACCTCGTTGCAGCCGCCTGAGCACCAGGTGGATGTGGTACACGTCATCAAGGGCGTGATCGACGCCGAGACCAAGGCGATAGAGCTCTACCAGCAGATCGTGGAGACGACCGAGGAGGCCGACCCGGTCACGCAGGACATGGTCATCACCATCCTGCACGACGAGCAGGGCCACAGGCGCCTCTTCGAGGGCTTCCTCAGGGAGTACGAGGCTGAGGGCCTAGCCTAGCAGCTACGAGGGTAGGCTAAAAAAAGAGGGCCCAGTCATCACGACCGGGCCCCTTCTCTGCGCTAAAGACGCCCTACGGCCTCTTCGATAGGCGTGTCGCCGGAGAGGACTTCGAACGTCTTGCCGAAGGTATTCTTCATCTCCAGCGTTGCGGCGATGACGCGGGCCGTATCTTCGCGTGGAATCTCGCCGCGCCTGCCCAAAGACTCAGCCGCCTCTACCGTGCCGGTCCCCGGCTCGTTGGTGAGACTACCGGGTCGGACGATGGTGTAGTCGAGCCCGCTCTCCTCTAGCGCCTGGTCGGCCCGCGCCTTGGCGAAGAGGTAGGGTTGCATCGCCTCAGAGCCGGCTTCCGGGTCGGAGGCGCCCATCGCGCTGACCATGATGTAGCGCCTCGCGCCGTGCTCTTTCGCGGCCTCGACCAGCTTTACAGCCCCCTGGCGGTCGATGGTCTCTTTCTTCTCGGCGCCACTGCCGGGACCGCCGCCGGCCGAGAAGATCACGGCATCGCAGCCCTCGACGGTGGGGGCGACCTCCCCTTCGAGGTCGGCCACGATAGGCTCTCCACCAAGGTCCCGGAGGTGCGGGGCCTGATCCTCGCTCCGGATCATGGCCTGCACCTCGTGTCCTCCCTCGGCCAGAAAGCGGACGATGTGCTGGCCGACCTGACCGTTCGCCCCGGCGACGAGCACCCTCACGATCCGGTCCTTGCGAGTTGGTGGTACATGGTTTTCCTCCTTGGGGTATAGATCCCCGCCAGTGTACCCGTTTAGCGGTTTTTCGGGGTGGTTAATAGTTTCGTGCGGCGATGCGGGCGCTCACGCGGCAGCGGTTGCGTGTAGTGTTTCAGGCGCCTGGGGTATAATTTCCGCTGTGGCTGATGTGTGAACCCGACGTCAATCGATTAGAGCGGACGCGCCGGGGCGTTCTCCCCGGTTTGGTCCTCTAGCTTTGGAAGAGTCCGCCTTTTCCTGGCTTAGCCTGTTTGCGGCGCTTGTTCTGGTCGCCCTGAACGGATTCTTCGTAGCGGCGGAATTCGCGCTGGTGCGGGTGCGCGAGACCCGCCTCGTACAGCTCGAGCAGGAGGGGAGCGTCCGGGCCGGGGTGGTGCGAAACGCCCTGCAGGACCTCGATGCTTACCTCTCCGTCTGCCAGGTCGGCATCACCATAGCTTCGCTGGCTTTGGGTTGGGTCGGGGAGCCGGCGGTGTCAGCCTTGATCCGACCAGGATTCGAGGCCTTGGGGGTCTTTAACGAGGGCTTGGTCGAGATCGTCGCGGTGGTTTTGGGCTTCGCGGTCATAACTTACGCGCACCTGGTCTTCGGGGAGCAGGCGCCCAAGTACTTCTCCATCCAGCGGGCCGAGGCCACGTCGCTCTGGATCGCCCGCCCTTTGCGGATCTTCATGTTCCTCTTCAGGCCCCTGGTGTGGCTCGTGAACGCCTCGACCAACTTCGTGTTGAGACCCTGGAACGTCCGGCTCGGGGAGGAAGACGAGGTCCACTCCGAGGAGGAGCTCCGGATCATGATCACCTCCTCCACCTCCCAGGGGATCCTCGAGCCCCAAGAGCGCGAGTACCTCAACAACGTCTTCGACTTCGGCGATACGGTGGCCCGCGAGGTCATGGTCCCAAGACCCGATATAGAAGCCCTGCCCTGGGACGCTCCCCTGGAGGAGCTGGTCGAGAGGGCCGCCTTCGGACGCTACACCCGCTACCCCGTCTACGACGACGACCTCGACCACGTCCTGGGCGCTGTCCACGTCAAGGACCTCTTCCGGGCGGCCAAGGAAGACGGCGAGAGCTTCGACCTCAAGCCTCTCATCCGGGACTGCCTCGTGGTACCCGAGAACAAGCGCATAGAAGAGATCCTGCGCGAGTTCCAGCGCCTCAAGCTGCAGATGGCGATAGTCATTGACGAGTGGGGGAGCGTGGAGGGCCTCGTCACGATAGAGGACGTCCTGGAGGAGATAGTCGGTGAGATCCAGGACGAGTTCGACGAGCCCGAAGCGGCGATCGAGCCTCTGGGGAACGGCACCTACGCCGTAGACGGCCGCATCCCCATCACCGACGTGAACGACTACTTCAGCCTCGACCTCCCTCACGAGGACTTCGACACTATCGGCGGCTACGTCCTGGGCTCTTTAGGCCGTCCCCCCGAGCCTGGCGATACCGTCGAGGTCGGAGACGGCACCCTGCGCGTAAAGAGCGTAGACGGCCCCCGCGTCTCCATGCTCACCTTCGAGCGGGACGAAGTACCAGACCGGGGCACCGACCAGGAATCCGAAACCTAGCTGGGCGTGCCAGGCCTGAGAACGAGCCGGTGTTTGGCGGCGAGTTCGGCGGTCCTCCGACCGAAGACCATCGGGCGGTAGCGGACCCTTCGCCAGAGCCGTATCTGGTCGTCGTAGTTGGCGCTCGCCGGATGGCCGGACTG
>OBLS010000928.1_pt1 | contig 11512 bp, 12 predicted proteins | sample 1519901 | NCBI WGS metagenome assembly OBLS01 (sample SAMEA3113585, study PRJEB22503) | soil metagenome
AAGCCAATGGACGTATCCAGCGTGACCCCCGCCACCAGAACGCTCTTGCCCTGCAGAATTCCCACTCGCACTCCTCTCAGTGACCCATGCCAAGGCCGCCGTCAACGGGGATCAGCGCGCCGGTGATGTAGCCGGCCCCATCACTGGCCAGAAACGCGATCGCGCTGGCCACATCGTCGACCTGGCCCAGCCGACCCAGCGGGATCTGGGCCTCATACTTCGTGGTCAGCTCCTCCCCAAGCTCAGCCGTCATATCGGTCTCGATGAATCCCGGGGCGACCACGTTCGCGGTGACCCCGCGCGATCCTAGTTCCCGAGCCAGCGAGCGGGCCAAGCCCACCAGGCCGGACTTCGACGCGGCGTAGTTCACCTGGCCGGCCGATCCGAGTAAACCCACCACTGAAGAGATGAAGAGGATCCGGCCGAAGCGCTTCTTGATCATTGGCCGGGCAGCGCGTCGCGCCACGCGGAACGCCCCAGTGAGGTTGGTGGCGATCACGGCGTCCCAGTCCGCATCGGACATCCGCATCATGAGGGTGTCGCGGGTGATGCCCGCGTTGGCCACCAGGATGTCGACCGGCCCGAGCTCGGCCTCGACCTCACGGAACGCCGCTTCGACCTGCTCCGGATCGGTCACGTCACACCGCACACCCAGCACGCCCGGGGGGACCTCACCGCTGCGGTAGGTAGCCGCCACGCGGTGGCCTGCACTGACCAACCGCTCCGCTATCCCCCGTCCTATGCCCTTGCCGCCGCCTGTGACCAAGGCGACTCGTGACGCACTTCCCCCATAAATTTCGTCGCCAAGGTTGGTGCTGGATGCAGTCACGAAGGTCACGCTATCGAGTCCGATCATGCCTCGCGATGAGGCGTAGGCTGGCGAGGTGGCGGGCAGTGCGCAAGTTTCGAGCAAGGGTCAGGGGCAGCGGTCACAGACGCTGGTGATCACCGATGCCCGCTCCAGCGCCAGCGCGGAGATGTCGTCCCGAGTCCGGCGATATACCTACACCATGGCCTTCCGCACGGCCTGCTTCATCAGCATGATCTTCGTTTCCGGGGTCGTCCGCTGGATCTTGTTCGCTTGTGCGGTCTTCCTGCCCCTGATCGCGGTCGTGATCGCCAATCAGGCGAATCGGCGCTCGACTTCCCGCTGGACTTCGGGCATGGAGGCCCCGGGCAGCGACGCACCCCAACTGACCAGTGGACCCGAACCGCCGACCGAAGCCGACGTGATTGCCGGCGATTCGGTCCAGAGCGACGCACGAGACGGTCGCGTTGCCTGAGGGCATCGCCGACGAGGGGGATTTGACCTGTTCGGCCCGGGGCTGCCAGAAGGTCGCCACATTCGACGTCCGGTGGAACAATCCCAAGATCCATCCCGCTGAACGGCGAAAGCACTGGTTGGCCTGCGACGACCACCGCGAATCCCTGAGCAGCTTCCTGGCTGCTCGAGGCTTCTTGCGCGAGGTGGAGCTGCTAGCCCCCGATCGCTGACATCGATCGCTCCGGCTGCAGGAAGGACGGGTCGTTGATGCCATGACCGGGGCGTTTGCCGGCCACCGCCGCCACCCACTGATCGGCCAGCTCGTCATCGCTCGCGCCGGCGCGCAAGGGGGTGCGCAGATCGGACTCGGCACGGGAGAAGAGGCAGTTGCGCAGCTGTCCGTCCGAGGTCAGCCTTACCCGATCACAGGACCCGCAGAAGGGTTTCGACACCGCAGCGATGATGCCTACCGAGTAGTCGGTTCCGGCAACACGGAACAGCTCGGCTGGTGCGCTACCGCGTGAGATGACCTGATCCGGGTCTTCCTCGAGGCGCACGTGCTGGCTCAGCAACGTGCGTATCTCGTCGGCAGTCACCATCTCGCTCCGCTGCCAGGCATGCTGAGCGTCCAGCGGCATCTGCTCGATGAAACGCAGCTGAACATTCTCCGCCATGGCCCAGGACAGCAGGTCGTAGGCCTCGTGATCATTGATGCCACGCATCAGCACAGTGTTGATCTTCACTGGCTCGAGGCCAGCGTGCCGGGCGGCAGCTACGCCGGCGAGCACGTCCGGCAGTCGCGGTCGACGGGCCAAGCGCGAAAAGGTGGCGGGTTCCAAGGTGTCCAGAGAGATGTTGATCCGGTTGAGTCCTGCGGCAGCCAGGTCGTCCGCCCGCTTGGCCAAACCGATTCCGTTGGTCGTCAAGGCCAGTGAAGGCCGGGGGTGCAGCTTCGCGAGCCCGGCAACGAGGGCTTCGAGGTTCTTGCGTAGCAACGGCTCCCCACCGGTCAGCCGGACTGTGGTGATGCCGAGCATCCGTACGCCGATGCCGACCAGCCGAAGGATCTCGGCATCGGTGAGCACCTCCGCGGCCGGCAGCCACTCCAGTCCCTCCGCTGGCATGCAGTAGCTGCACCGCAGGTTGCAACGGTCGGTCAGGGAGACCCGCAGGTCGGTCGCCACCCGCCCGTAGGCGTCACTGAGAGCTCGAGGACGACCACTGGTCGTTGCTGAGAGCGCCGTGTCGGCGTTCCTCCACCGCGGCATGGGCAACAAGGTGGTCATCCGGGCAGTTTAGGTCGACGCGTCGCCGGGTGAGTATCGGACGCGTTCGGGATGTGTGTAGATGTTCATGGTCCGACCGCGCACAAAACCGACCAACGTCAGGCCGGCTTGCTGGGCCAGCTCGACGGCCAGCGAACTCGGCGCCGAAACCGCCGCCAGCACCGGTATGCCGGCCAGCACCGCCTTTTGCGTCAGTTCGAACGATGCCCGGCCGGAAACGATCAAGATCGAGTCGGCCAGCGGTACGCGGTCCTCACGCACAGCCCAGCCGACGACCTTGTCCACGGCGTTGTGCCGACCGACGTCTTCTCGCACGCAGACCAGATCACCACCCACGCTCATCAGTCCGGCAGCGTGGAGCCCGCCGGTCTGATCGAATCCCCGCTGGCGCAGCCGGAGGTGGTCCGGTGCATCGAGAACAACGTCCGCGCCAATCGTGAGCCCGGTCGGCAGCGGAAATCCTGATGCACGGAGCACCTGCTCGGTCGTCGTGGTCCCGCAGATTCCGCAGGCGCTTGTGGTGAGCACCTTGCGTTGGACCTCCGGAAGTGGGGGAAGAACGTGGCCGGCCAACCGCACGTCCAGCACGTTATAGGAGTTCAGTCCGTCCATGCCGGCACCGTCGCAGTATCGGGCACCCGCCACGTCGGACCGCCGCCGGACCACTGTTTCGCTGAACATGAGGCCGTGCACGAGGTCGATGTCGTCGCCAGGCGTACGCATGGTGACCAGAAACGACTCGCCGTTGATCCGGATTTCCAGCGGCTCCTCCACGGCGAGCGTTTCCATCCGGCGATGGGGACTGCCCGGCTCGAAGCGTTGCACCGGGTGCCTCCGGGTCACTCGGCCCATGCACAATATCCTGACACGCTCCGGAGAGGGAGACCGACAGCGATGGACCTCGACACCTGGCTGGCCACGTGCGCAACCGAACTGGAGATCGACGATCTTCGGTTCACCGGTGAGACCATCCACACGTTGCTCGACCTGGCCCGCGACTCGGCCCACAACGTCACGCGAGTCTCCGCTCCGCTGACAACATTCTTGGTCGGCGTGGCCGTGGGACGCGGTGCCAGTCTCGATGCCGCCGCTGCCAAGGCCGCAGCGCTGCTGCGCAGCGATCAACCTGAGGGGGGCAGGGCCGGGAGCTAGCCTGACGGGATGCGCCGCTTCTGGGTGCGTTGGGTCCTGCTCATCGTCTTCGTCGCCATCATTGCCACGGTCTTTGTCAGTTTGGGCGACTGGCAGCTCGACCGCCTAGGTGAGCGTCGGGAGCGCAATGCCGCGACGATCGCGAACGAACAGGCGCCCGTTCGCAGGGCGGAGGACGTCTTCACGAGGACGATCACCGAGGCGGACCAGTGGCAGCGAGTCGAAGCACGAGGTACGTTCGACGCCGATCATCAATTTGTGGTGCGCTATCGCGAGAACGGCGGGAATAGCGGCTATGAGATCGTCACGCCGCTGCGCATGTCGACGGGGATTCTGCTCGTAGACCGTGGTTTCGTCACGCTGTCGAGATCCGCCCGAATTCCGGCAGCGGCACCAGCGCCGCCATCGGGCGAGGTCGTGGTGATCGGCCACGTTCGGCGCAACGAACAAGGCAGGCAAAAGGCCGTCACGCCCGTGGACGGCCAGCTGCGTTTGATCAATTCTGACGCGATCGGCGCCACGCTGCCCTATCCCGTGCTCAACGGGTACGTCAGCGCTCTCGTGGTTCAGCCGCCGCAGGCCGGTGATCTGCAACCCCTTGCTGTCCCTGAGCTTTCCGAGGGTCCGCACTTCTGGTACGCGGTGCAGTGGTTCATATTCACTGCCTTTGCGGTAGCGGGCATCGTGGTGTTCATCCGGAGCGACCTGCGCACCCGGCGCGAGAGCTCCGTAGGATCGGGCGGCTGAGATGGATCTTGGTCTGACGGGCCGCGCGTACGTGCTGACGGCCGCCAGCAGTGGGCTCGGCCGGGCGGTCGCGACCCAACTGGTCGAGGAAGGCGCCAAGGTCGTCCTCGTGGCACGGCGCTCGGCGGTTCTTGCCGAGGCCGTGGCTGACCTGGGTGCCGATAACGCCGTTGCGTTGACCGCCGACCTGACCGATCCCGAAACGGCACCCGCGGCATGCCGACTGGCGCTGGACACGTTCGGGCGGCTGGATGGTGCGGTGATCAGCGTCGGTGGACCCCCGGCATCAAAGGTTCGGGAGACCACGGAGGAGCTATGGCGCGACGCCTTCAACGCGGTCTTCCTGGCGGGGATCAGAGTCAGCAACGCCGTGCTCCAGGCGGGGACCGGCTCCGACCTGGCGATCGTCTGGGTCCTGTCGACCTCAGTCAAGTCCCCGCTGTCGAATCTCGCCGCGTCGAACGGCCTGCGACCAGGCCTCGCCGTGTTGATCAAGCAGCTGGCCGATGAGGTCGGCCCGAGTGGCACCCGAGTCGTGGGGCTGATGCCTGGTCGTATCGAAACAGAGAGAGTTCAGCACCTCGATTCGCTCGCCGAGGATCCAGCCGCGGCTCGCGCCGCTGCCGAGGCAGCCACCGCACTGCGCAGGTCCGGCAAGCCTGAGGAGTTCGCGCGGGTCGCCGCCTTCGTGCTGTCCCCCGCCGCTTCCTACCTCACCGGCTGCGTCATCCCCGTCGAGGGTGGCTCGCTGCGAGCGCTGTAGGTTCGGCATCCTCCGCGAACTGGGTGGCGTAAAGCTCGGCGTACAGGCCGCCCTCGGCGAGCAACTCGGCATGCCGCCCCCGCTGCACGATCCGGCCCCGTTCGACAACGAGGAGAAGATCCGCGTTGCGCACGGTTGAGAGCCGGTGGGCGATCACAATGCTGGTCCGGCCTTCCATCGCCGTGTCGAGGGCGCGCTGCACCGCCACCTCGGACTCGGAGTCGAGATGCGCGGTGGCCTCGTCCAATACCACGATTGGCGGTGCCTTGAGCAACAACCGAGCAATGGCCAAGCGCTGCCGCTCGCCGCCGGACAGCCGATATCCGCGCTCACCTACCACGGTGTCCAGACCGTCCGGCAATCCGGCGACCAGATCACTGATCTGCGCCGCCGCGATCGCCTCAAGCATCTGCTCCTCGGTGACTTCCGGACGCGCGTAGCTGAGATTGCCCCGGATAGTGTCGTGGAACATGTGGGCGTCCTGGGTGACGTAGCCGATCGAGCGGCGCAGCGCCCCCAGCTCCAGGTCGCGAACATCCGTTCCTCCGACGCTCACCGAGCCGTCCGAGACGTCGTAGAGCCGGGCTATCAGGTGGGTGATCGTGGTTTTACCGCCACCTGATCGCCCCACCAGAGCCACCGTCTGACCAGCGCCGACAGTGAAGGACACGTCGTGCAGCACCTCAGCGTTCGGCCGTTGTTCGAGGGTCGCGACCGACTCCAGGCTGGCCAGCGAGACATCATCGGCGGTCGGGTACCGGAAAAACACCCGGTTGAACGTGACCGAGGCCGCACCGCTGACCGGCTTGGCGTCTGGGCGGTTGGCGATCATGGGCCGTAGGTCCAACACCTCGAACACACGGTCGAAGCTGACCAGGGCATTCATCACGTCGATACGAAGGTTGGTGAGCGACGTCAACGGGCCGTAAAGCTGAGCCAGCAGCCCGGCCAGGGCGGTGAGGGTGCCGACCGTCAACAGGCCGTCGATGGCGAACAGACCGCCCACCCCGTAGACCAGCGCGGTCGCCAGAGCAGCGACGAGCCCAAGGGAGGTGTAGAAAAATCGCCCGCTCATGGCCAACCGGACGGACACATCGCGTACGGCACCCGCACGGCTCGCAAAGCGCTCGTGCTCCTCCGGCAGCCGACCGAACAACGTCACCAGCAACGCACCGCTCACACTGAACCGCTCCGTCATGCTGGCGGCCATGTCACCGTTCAGCTGCATCTGTTGGCGGGTCAGGTCTGCCAGCTTGCGTCCAACGATCTTCGCCGGAATGAGGAAGATCGGCAGCATGACGAGCGCGGCCAACGTGAGCTGCCAGCTCAACACCAGCATGGCGGCTAGCACGAGAACCAAGCTGATGACGTTCGACAGCACCGTGGAGAGGGTCGAGGTGAAGGCCTGTTGGGCGCCGATCACGTCGGAGTTGAGCCGCGAGACCAGCTTGCCGGTCTGGGTTCGGGTGAAGAACGCGATCGGCATCTGGATGACGTGATCGAAGACCTGGGTGCGCAGATCGAAGATGAGACCTTCGCCGATCTTCGAGGAGCACCAGCGCTGCACCAAACCCAGGACCGCCTGGAGCACGGCCAATACGGCCACCGCCGACGCGAGAATGATCAGTAAGCGGCGATTGCCCTTCAGCACGCCCTCGTCGATGATCTGCTTGAACAGCAGTGGTGGAGTGACCGCTAGGCCGCTTGTGATGATCACCAGGGCGACGAAGATTGCGATCAGTCCCCGATAGGGCTTCGCGAACCGCAGAATTCTCGGCAGCACCCCCTTGGTCAGCTGATGCTGCGCCACCTCTGGATCCTGGCCAAGCCGGCGCATCATCCCGACACCCATCGGACGCATCGACGACATGGAGGGAGCGTATTCGGGAGCAACAACAAACCGGCCCGGATGCTAGGCGTCCGGACCGGTCTGCAGGGGGCTTCTCAGTTAGCGCTTCTTGGCGGCGGACTTCTTGCTGGCGCTCGACTTGGTCGTTGACTTCGCCGGGGCCTTGGCGGCGGACTTGCTTGTCGAAGTCTTCTTCGCCGGAGTCTTGGACGCAGTCTTCTTCGAAGGTGCCTTGGCTGCGGCCTTGGTGGTCGAGCTCTTCTTGGCTGGCGCCTTGGCCGCGGACTTCGTCGAGCTTGACTTCGCTGCCGACCTGGCCGGTGTCTTGCTAGCCGAGGCCTTGCTCGCACTTGACTTGGCTGCTGCCTTCGTCGCTGATGCCTTCTTCGTTGGAGCCACGGTTGCCTTCTTTCCTGCGCTCGACGTTGTCTTCCTCGCTCCTCGCGTCGCCCCCCCGCGGCCGCGCAGTTGAACTCCTGATTCCTTCAGCACACCGTGCACGAAGCCGAAAGAACGGCCCGCATCCTCGGCGATCTTGCGAATGCTCTCGCCTGCGGAATACCGCTTGGCGTACTGGGATGACAGCGTCCCCCGCTGCGCACCAGTGATGCGTGAACCTTTAGCCAGTGCGTTGGCCACGGCGCCCTCCTGGGTTAAGTCTCATCGTGCTGGGCGATGAGAGCATCGGCAATCCTGCCTGAGACAATGATCAACCCAATCAAGATCATTGATCAAGATTTCTGGCGGGTTTCGGCCGAACTTTTTTTCGGGGATGCCAAGATCACGCCACCCCCAATGATCAAGCCAGCGAGACCAGCTCGGCATACTCGGGGCTCCAGAGATCCTCCACGCCATCGGGGAGCAGCAGCACCCGATCGGGGTCGAGAGCATCAACGGCACCTTCGTCGTGCGTGACCAGAACCACAGCTCCGGGATAGCGCCGAATGGCGGCCAGTACCTCCGCCCGTGAAGCCGGATCAAGATTGTTGGTCGGCTCGTCGAGCAGCAAGACGTTGGCACTGGACACCACGAGCCTCGCGAGTGCCAGCCGTGTCTTTTCACCGCCGGAGAGAACGGCCGCCGGCTTATCGACATCGTCGCCGGAGAACAGGAAGGAACCCAGTACCTTGCGCACCTCGCCGTCGTTGAGCTGCGGGGCGGCTGACTTCATGTTGGCCAGCACCGACCGAGACGTGTCGAGCGTTTCGTGTTCCTGCGCGTAGTAGCCAAGTCGCAGGCCATGACCGCCGACAACCTCTCCGGTGTCGGAGTCCTCCAGACCGGCCAGAATGCGAAGCAGCGTGGTCTTGCCAGCCCCATTCAACCCGAGCACCACGACCTGACTGCCCCTGTCGATGGCAAGATCAACTCCGGTGAAAACCTCCAACGAGCCGTAGCTCTTGCTGAGGTCTGCCGCCGCCAGCGGAGTTTTCCCGCACGGTGCGGGCTGCGGGAATCTGATCTTGGCCACCCGGTCGGGCGCTCGGTCGGCCTCCACGTTGGCCAACAGCCGCTCTGCCCGTCTCGCCATGTTCTGTGCCGCCGTGGCCTTGGTGGCCTTGGCTCGCATCTTGTCGGCTTGCGCCATCAGTTGATCGGCTTTGCGCTCTGCGTTCTGCCGCTCTCGCCTGCGGCGCTTCTCGTCGGTTTCGCGCTGCTGAAGATATCGCCTCCAATCCATGGCGTAGATGTCGAGTTCCGCCCGATTGGCATCGAGGTGAAAGACCTTATTGACGCAGGAATCAAGCAGACCGGCATCGTGGCTGATCACCAGCAAGCCACCCGAGTGGCCTTGAAGAAAGCTGCGCAGCCAGATGATCGAGTCTGCATCCAGGTGGTTGGTCGGCTCGTCAAGCAGCAGAGTTTCGGCACCAGCAAAGAGGATCCGCGACAGTTCGACGCGGCGTCGCTGGCCGCCTGACAGCGTGCCGAGCGGTTGGTGAAGAACTCGCTCAGGTAGGCCAAGGTTGCTGGCAATCCGCGCCGCCTCTGCCTCCGCCGCGTAGCCGCCCGCCGCCGCCAGTTCCGCCTCGGCCCTGGCGTAGGCGGCCATCGCCTTGTCCCGTACTTCGGCCGAGTCGTCGGCCATCTGAAACTCGGCCTTCCGTAGTCGCTCTACCACTGAGTCCAGGCCGCGCGCCGAGAGGATCCGGTTCTTCGCCAGCACATCCAGATCACCCGTGCGAGGGTCCTGCGGCAGATATCCCGCGGCTCCGGAGCGCAAGATCGAGCCGGAGGCAGGCAGCGCCTCTCCGGACAAGATCTTGGTCAGCGTGGTTTTACCAGCACCGTTGCGCCCGACCAGCCCGATCTTGTCCCCGGCCGCCACCTGGAAAGAGGCATGCTGGAGGAGTAGCCGGGAGCCCGCACGGATCTCGAGGTCGCGTGCGACCAGCATCAAACGTTGAAGCCGAGAGCGCGAAGCTGGTCGCGTCCGTCCTCGCTGATCATCTCCAAACCCCACGGCGGCATCCAGACCCAGTTGATCCGGAAGTCGGAAACCAGGCCGTCCAAGGCGGTTTGGGTCTGGTCCTCGATCACGTCGGTCAGGGGGCACGCAGCCGAGGTCAGCGTCATGTCGATGGTCACGGAGCTGTCCTCCTCGACATGCAAGCCGTACACCAGACCGAGGTCGACGACATTGATGCCCAGCTCCGGATCGACGACGTCCTTCAGCGCCTCGTTCACGTCCTCAACGGAGGGACGCGCGGACCAGTCGACCAAGTGTGTGTCCGGCAGTTCGTCGCGAACCAGATCAGACGGCCGAGTCTCCGTCGGCACCTCAGAGCCGGCACGTGGGTTCTGTTGGGTATCGGTCATGATCACTCCACCTCTACTTCCGCCTGCATGAACTCCCCGCTCCCCCGTCCAGACCTCGTGGCTCGGATCGCGGCATCCTTGAACGCCAACCATCCGAGCAGCGCGCATTTCACCCGCGCCGGAAAACGCGCCACCCCGGCGAAGGCGACGGCATCCTCGAGCCGTTCCTCGTCGGGGATAACTTCCCCCTTGCCCTGCATGACCGCCAGGAACTCATCATGCAGCTCAAGACCTTCCTGGGCTGAGCGCCCGATGACCAGATCAGTCATGACTGAGGTTGACGCTTGTGAGATCGAACAGCCCAGCCCTTCGTACGACACGTCGCTGACCAGCTCGCCGTCGAGTGACACGCGCAACCTCACCTCGTCCCCGCACACGGGATTCACGTGATGCACCTCCGCGTCGAACGGCGTACGCAGGCCACTGTGGTGCTTGGCCTTGTAATGATCAAGGATGATCTCTTGGTACAGGTCGTCGATCTTCATCGAAAGAAGTCCCGGGTGTAGTTGAGGGCCTCCACCAGTGCATCGATCTCAGCCTCCGTGGTGTAGAGGTAGAACGAAGCACGGGTCGAGGACTGGACCCCGAAGCGCTCGTGCAGCGGCCTGGCACAGTGATGGCCGCCCCGCACGGCAATTCCGCGTGCGTCGAGCAGTTGACTCACGTCGTGCGGGTGGATCGGCGACCCATCTGCCGCCGTCATGGTGAAAGACACCGCGCCGCCGCGGTCGACCGGCTCGGCCGGCCCGAGGATCTTCAAGCCCGGCACGGTCGCGAGCCCGGTCAACGCGCAACGGGTGATCTCCTGCTCATGGGCGGCCACCTGCGCCATACCCAGCTCGCTGAGATAGTCGGCAGCGACACCGAGCCCAACCGCCTGAGCGATGGGCGGCGTGCCAGCCTCGAACCGATGCGGTGGCGGTGCATAGGTCGAGCCGGTCATTCGAACGACCTCGATCATCTCCCCACCACCCAAGAAGGGAGGCAGCGAGGCGAGCACGTTGTAACGCCCCCAGAGCACGCCGATACCCGTCGGCCCAACCATCTTGTGACCGGTGAAGGCGAGCAGATCAGCACCAGAGGACACCACATCGACAGGCAGCTGCGGGACGGCCTGAGAGGCGTCAACGACCAGTACGGCGCCGACGGCGTGCGCGATGGCCGCGAGCTGGCTTATCGGGTTCACCGTGCCCAGCACATTGGAGACATATGCGACCGAGACGATCTTCGTTCGCTCGTTGACGAGGTCTTCCCGCGTCGCCCTATCGAGGTCCAGCCGGCCCTCCTCGGTGACGTCGAACCAGCGCAGCGTGGCGCCGGTGCGTTCGGCCAGCAGCTGCCAGGGCACGAGATTGGAGTGGTGCTCCATGACCGAGACAACGATCTCGTCACCCGGCTTGAGCTGAGCTCCCAACGTGTAGGCGCAGAGATTGAGGGCCTCTGAGGCGTTCTTGGTGAAAACGACCTCCTCGGACCGCTGCGCGCCGATGAACTTGGCGAGCCGCGCTCGTGCCGCCTCGAACGCGGCCGTGGCCTCGGCGCCCAAGGTATGCATCGCGCGCGCCACGTTCGCGTTGTGGTTGAGGTAATGATCTTCCATCGCCTCAACGACCACCCGGGGCTTCTGCGAG
>OBLS010000929.1_pt1 | contig 11511 bp, 15 predicted proteins | sample 1519901 | NCBI WGS metagenome assembly OBLS01 (sample SAMEA3113585, study PRJEB22503) | soil metagenome
GCACCTGCCCGTCGGTGGTGCCACCGGCGCCGATGCCGATCACCGGGATCTCCATGCGCGGCATGATCGCCTCGGTGAGCGCGCTCGGGATCGCCTCGAAGACGAGCGCGAAGCAGCCGGCGTCCTGGAGGGCGAGCGCGTCGTGCATGACGTCCATCGCCCGCTCCGCGGTGCGCCCCTGCGAGCGGTAGCCGCCGAGCGCCGTGGCGGTCTGCGGCGTGAGCCCCACGTGCCCCATCACCGGGATTCCGGCGCCCACGAGTGCCCGCGCTCGTTCGACCGACGTGCCGCCCCGCTCGATCTTCACCGCGTCGCAACCGGCCTCCTTGATGAACCGTTGCGCGTTTCGGATGGCCTCCTCGTTCGACGCCTCGTACGAGCCGAACGGCATGTCGCCGATCATCAGCGGCGTCTTCAGCCCACGCCGCACGGCCTGCGCCAGCATGAGCAGTTCCTCGAGGGTCACGGGCACGGTCGACGGATGCCCGAGCACCGTCATGGCGCCGGAGTCGCCCACGAGCACCACGTCCACCCCGGCCTCCTCCGCCACCTGGGCGCTCGGGTAGTCGTAGGCGGTGACCATCACCACCGGCTCGCCGAGGGCCTTCTTCTCCCCCAGCGTGCTGAGGCTGATGGCGGGGCGCTGAGTGGGACGGTGGCTCATTTCTCGCCTCCGAGAATTGCGTTGTCGATTAGGCGGGCACGCCCCACGCGGGCGGCCACGGCAAGCAGGGTCGAGCCGTTCACACGCTCGACCGGGGAGAGGTCATTGGCGGCGCGCAGCTGAAGGTAGTCAGGTTCGACGCCGGCGCGCTCCAGCTCGTTGCGGGCCGCTGCGACCACCGCGGCAGCCTCGAGGGTGCCGCTCTCCACGGCGGATTCGGCCGCCCGCAGCGCACGACTGAGGGCCAGCGCGCGCTCGCGCTCCTCGGGACTCAGGTAGGCGTTCCGCGAGCTGAGCGCGAGCCCGTCCGGGTCGCGGATCGTGGGGCAGACGGCGATTCGCACCGGGAGGTCGAGATCGCGCGCGAGCTTGCTGATCACGAGCGCCTGCTGGGCGTCCTTCTGACCGAAGTACGCCACGTCCGGCGCGGCCATGTTGAACAGCTTCGTGACGACCGTGGTGACCCCCTGGAAATGCTCCGCGCCGCGCTGGGCCTGGTCGCCCTCGAGCGTCTCGGTAAGGCCCGCGACCGTCACGGTCGTGTCGAACCCGTGAGGGTAGACCTCCTCCACCGGCGGGCAGAAGAGCACGTCCACGCCCTCGGCCTCGGCCAGCCCGGCGTCACGCTCCTCGTCGCGCGGATAGGCGGCAAAGTCCTCGCCCGGCGCGAATTGGGCCGGGTTCACGAATAGGGAAACGACCACCACGTCGTTCTCCTCGCGCGCGCGACGCATCAGCGACAGGTGGCCCTCGTGGAAGAAGCCCATGGTGGGGACCAGCCCGATGGTGCGGCCGGCGCCGCGCTCGGGAGCGAGCAAGCCGCGCAGCGCGGCGACGGTATGGACCGTTCTCATGCCCGAGCCTCGTGGCGCGCGAGCTCCCGCGTCCGACGCACGAGCTCGTCGAACAGCCCCAGCAGCTCCGGTGCCGACTCCTCGACCGCGGAACGCTGTGCCGCGACGGTGGCCTCGTCGCCGCGGGCCACCGGGCCGGTGAGCGCTGCCTCGGGGCCCAGCTCCGCGACGTTCTCGACCGTCTGCCGCACGAGCGGTGCGAGCAGCGCGCGGGCCTGCTCCGGCTCGAGTCCCGCCCCGCAGGCGATCGTCTCAGCGGCGGCCTGAAGCGTGACGAGGAAGTTCGAGGCCACCGAGGCGGCCGCGTGGTAGGCGGCGCGGCCCTCGTCGTCGATCTCGAAGGGCGTCATGCCGAGCCGCTCGGCAAGCGCGCCCGCGAAGGCGAGCGCCTCGGGGGTTGACCCAGCGACGGCGGCGCTCGCGCCGTCGAAGCGCACCTCGGAGTGGGCGACGGTCTGGAGCGGATGCAGCCCGAACCCCGCAACGCCGGCATGCGCGAGCGCGGACAGCGGCGTGGCGCCGCTCGTGTGGCCGACCAGCGGCGCCGCGGCCGTGACCACCTCGGCCGCCGCCGCGATCTCGGCGTCGGGCACGCACAGAAGTATCGCGTCGCAGCCCGACGGGCGTCCGCCGCGGCCGAGAGGTCCCTCGACCTCGACGCGGGCGTCGCGAAGCGCAGCCGCGAGCGCGCCGCCGATCCGGCCTGCGCCGACTATGCCCACCCGCAGCGGGCTCGGAAGAGTGTCGTGATCTGGATGCATTGCCCTGCCGGTCCACTCCGGGTTCGGTAGCGGCCGGCCGCTTCAGGATACTCACCAAGCGTGCCGTCAAGCGCAGGTCCTAGGCTTGGGGCCATGGAGTCACGCAGCGCGGAGGAGCGCCGCGCCGAGCTCGTCGAGCTGTACCGGGAGGCATCCGCCTGCGAGCGCTGCCCGCTGTTCAAGACGCGGACGAAGGTGGTGTTCGGGTCGGGAAACGCGGACGCCGACCTGATGTTCGTTGGGGAGGCGCCCGGCATGCACGAGGACCAGCAGGGCCTGCCCTTTGTCGGGCGCGCCGGGCAGCTGCTCAACAAGCTGCTGGAGGAGATCGGCCTCGCGCGGGAGGACGTCTTCATCACCAACGTGCTGCAGTCGCGCCCGCCCGGCAACCGCGATCCCCAGCCCGACGAGATCGACGCCTGCAGGCCGTTCCTGCACCGCAAGGTCGAGCTGATCGAGCCCAGGGTGATCTGCACGCTCGGGAACTTCGCCACCAAGCTGCTCACCCGCTCGCAGCGCGGGATCACGAGCGTGCACGGACGCCCGCAGGTGCATGAGCTGGGCGGCCGCCTGCTGCGCGTCTACCCGCTCTTCCATCCCGCAGCGGCTCTGCGGAGCACGAGGACGCTGGAGGAGCTGCGCGAGGACTTCGCGCGGCTGCCGGCGCTGCTCGAGGAGCCGCCCCCTGTGCCCATCGGTGCCGTGGCGCCCGTGGCGGCGGCGGCAGCGGCAGGGCCGGCGAAGCCCGAGTCTCCGCCGACGCTGTTCGACTAGCGCGGCGCCACCGCCGAGCGGCTGCCGTGCCGCAGGTGCGGTTAGCCGCCAGCCGAGCGTCGGAGATCCGCCACCGATTCGTCGGCCATCCCCATCGTCACCGGGGCGCTCAGGGCCCAACATCCCTCAACCGCGCCAACGCCACGAGATCGAGAGGATTTTGATGCTCCCCGCCAACACCTACATCATCCGCCAGGCCACCGTCGACGACGAGCACGCACTGCACGAGCTCGCGGAGTTGGACAGCCAGCGTCCGCTCAACGGACCCGCGCTCATCGGAGAGATCGATGGGCGTCCGGCGGCGGCCGTCTCGATCCAAGACGGACGCGTCATCGCCGACCCGTTCGAGTTCACGGTCCATCTGCGCCAGGTGCTGCGCATCCGCGTGGCGGCGACGCACGCCCACGCGCGGACACCGTCGCTGCCCGAGCGCCTGCGCGCTTCGATCGGAACTGTCCCGGTGGCGCGGGCGAGCGAGTCCTAGGAAGAGAGAGGAGACGTCCCGATGTTTCCCACCGACCCAAGCAGCCCCGGCGGCCCCGACCGCTCGGAGTACGTGCGGCGCGAGTACGCCCGCGACAGCCGTTTCCGGCGTGGGCTCAGGCTGCTTACGCTCGCAGAGCCACGGCCGCCGCGGACCTCGAGCTGGCCAGCGGTCAGCCAGCTGACGCCGCTGAGCTCAGCGCCCGCGCGCGACAGCGGCCGCTCCGCGGCGTGATTCCGGCATGGACGGCGTCACGATCCGGCTGTCGACGGCCGACGACGCGCGCCACGACGAGGCCCTGCGGCGACTGGCAGCGCTAGGCGATGGCTCGCCGCCGCAGGGACCGTTGGCGCTCGCTGAGCTCGCTGGCGAGCCCGTGGCGGCGGTAGGGCTGGCCGACGGACGCACGGTCGCCGACCGCTCCCGCGCCGGAGCGGCGCTCCTGGCGGTCCTGCAACTTCATCGTCTCGAGGTTCGCCTGATCGGCGCGATCTGGGGCTACTGACCTCCGATGGCGGAGGCGGGCGACGGCCGGCGGGGGGACGCCGGCCGACGCCCGGAGGAAAACCTCGTCAGGAGAGTGGGCTGGCGGCCTTGAGCGGCACAGCATGGCCGTTGCCGTAGGGCCGCGAGTGTGCAGCTACGGATTCCAGACTCCCCCTGCCAAGGTTCATGGGGTCTGAAGAAGGCGTATCGATGAGCGTGAACGTCAAACAATCGAACGGCCCAGAGGACACCGAGGCCGCCGGCGCCGAGCTCGCCCGCAGGCTCTGCCCCGGTGATGTGGTGTTGGTGAGCGGCGAGCTTGGGAGCGGCAAGACGACCTTCGTGCGCGGCGCCTGCCGCGCGCTCGGCGTGGACGGGCCCGTCACGAGCCCAACGTTCACGATCGGGCAGGTGCTGGGCCACGAACCTGAGATCGCCCACCTGGATCTCTATCGGCTCGGGTCGCTGGCCGGCGAGGACTCCGCATTGCTCGAGGACTACCTCACGCCCGAGCGGGTGGGCTTCGTCGAGTGGCCGGCGGTGGCCGAGCCCAGGCTCGAGCGGGTGGCGGCACGGGTGCTGCTCGAGCACGCCGGGGACGACGTCCGTCGCATCACGGTCGAGTGACCCTGCTGGGGCTGGATACCTCGACTTCGGCCGCGAGCGCCTGCGTCGTGCGGGCGGACGGGGAGAGCTTCGAGATCGTGCCGCGACCCGAGCGGCTCCACGGCCCACCCGCGCACGCGGCCGACCTGCTCCCGGCGGTGACGGACGCGATGGCACGGGCGGGAGTCGGCTGGGGCGACCTCGACGCGATCGCGGTGGGGGTGGGGCCCGGGACCTTCACAGGCCTGCGCATCGGCATCGCAACGGCCCGCGCTCTGGCGAGCGCCAAGGACCTCCCGCTGCGCCCGGTCTCCTCGCTCCGGGCGCTGGCCGCCGGGATCGAAGCGCCGCTGCGGCTGCCGCTCATCGACGCTCGCAGGGGCGAGCTGTTCGGGGCGCTGTACGAGGGAGGCACTCAGCTCTGGGCGCCGTTCGCCGCACCGCCCGAGGACGTGATCGAGCGCGTGCGGGAGGACAGCTTCACGCCCCTGGCGGCGGGAGACGGCTCGGTACGATTTCGGGGGATGCTCGAGGAGGCAGGCATCCCCGTCGCACCGAACGACTCGCAAGCCCACGTGGTGCGTGCACTGCACGTCTGCCGGCTGGGGGCCGAGGTGCCCGACGAGCCGCCTGAGGCAGTTCTGCCCGACTACTTGAGAGACCCGGACGCAAAGCCGCAACAGTGACCTCCGAACTCGAGATCCGCCAGCTCGCCTACGCCGACCTGCCGCACGTGATCGCCATCGAACGGCGTGCCTTCCCCACGCCCTGGTCGCTGGCGATGTTCGTCCTCGAGCTCTCCAAGCCGTCGGGAATTTGCCTCGCCGCGCTGGAGGAAGGCGAGATGGTCGGCTACCTGGTCTGCTCCCGCTACGACACCGTGTGGCACCTGATGAACGTGGCCGTGGACCCGCGCAAACGGCGGCAGGGCATAGCTACCGCGCTGCTCGAGCGGCTGTTCGAGCAAGCGGACAAGCCGAGCGAGCAGTACACGCTCGAGGTCCGCACCTCGAACGATGCCGCCATCCGCCTGTACGAGCGCTTCGGCTTCCGCGCCGCGGGCCGCCGCCGGGCGTACTACCACGACAACCGCGAGGATGCGCTCATCATGTGGCGGACGGTGGAGGAACGCACCACCGCCTGACGGTGGGGCGCCCCCACGTGATCCTCGCTATCGAAACAAGCTGCGACGACACCTGCGCCGCCGTCGTGACCGCCGACGGCCAGGTGGCCTCGAACGTGATCGCATCGCAGGGGCTGCTCCACGCGCGATACGGCGGCGTCGTGCCGGAGATCGCCTCGCGTCACCATCTCGAGCTCGTGGACGCGGTCACGGCTGACGCTCTCGAGCGGGCGGGCGCCGGCCTCGACGAAATCGACAGGGTCGCCGTAACCCGCGGACCGGGCCTGATCGGAGCCCTGCTCGTAGGTCTGTCATCCGCCAAGGCGCTGGCGGCCACGCGCGCGTTGCCGCTCGTTCCGGTGGATCACCTGCACGGGCACGTGGTGGCAAGCACGCTCGGGCCGGACCCGGTGGAGGCGCCCTACCTGTGCCTGGTGGCGAGCGGCGGCCATACCTTCCTCGCGCGCGTGGATGATCCCGCGAGCTACTCGGTCCTCGGACAGACGCTCGACGACGCAGCGGGCGAGGCGTTCGACAAGGGCGCCCGCCTGCTCGGGCTCGGCTACCCGGGCGGCCCGGCGATCGACCGCCTCGCGCGCGAGGGCGACCCGCAGGCGTTCGACTTCCCCCGCAGCGCTCCCGGCGAGCTCGACTTCAGCTTCAGCGGGCTCAAGACCTCGCTGCTGTACGCGATCCGCGATCTCGGGGAGGAGGCCGTTCCGCGCGCAGCCGACCTCGCGGCCTCCTACCAACGCGCGATCGTCGACGCCCTCGTAAACCGGACGGGCGCGGCGCTGGAGCGCGAGGGGCTCGAGCGGCTCGCCATCGGGGGCGGGGTGGCGGCCAACTCAGAGCTGCGCGCGTCGATCGGCGGCCTGAGGGTGCCCGCCTGGATTCCGCCGGTCGAGCTCTGCACGGACAACGCCGCGATGATCGCCGCCGCGGCCCGCTTCCTGGAACCAGTCGAGTACCCGGGCTACCTCGACCTCGACGCAGCCGCGCGCCTGTCTTAGCGCAAACGCCGGGCGGCGGCCCCGGCGCGGCGATGCACTCGCCACTAGTTCTCGAGGCGCGACTCCTCGAGATCGAGGTCGCGCTCGACCCGGCGCCTGATCTCGTCGCTGATTGCACCGTTGTTGCGCAGGTCGAGCAGGGCCTCGCGCTGGGCGTCGAACAGGTCGTACATGAGCCGCCGCCAGGCATTCGCGCGGTCCTCGAAGTTATCGCCGTCACCGTCCTCCAGGGCACCGAAGCGCCGCTGCCGGTAGTCGAACAGCTGGCGTGCCCGGCCCACGCTCTCAGGACTGATCCAGTCCGGTTCGCCGAGCTCCTCGAGCCGCTCGAGCGCCGCCTCCGCGACGCGTCGTCTCGCCAGGGTGTCCTCGTGGCTCTCCTCACCGTCGTCATCGAGGCCGAGCCTGTCGATCAGCGGACCGAGCGTGAGCCCCTGGCCGACCAGCGTCACGAGAATCACGGCGAACGCGAGGAAGATGATCAGGTCGCGTCCGGGAAACGCCGCGCCGGCGTCGGTCTCGAGCGGGATCGCGAGCGCGGCGGCGAGGGACACCGACCCGCGCATCCCGGCCCAGCCCACCACGAAGCGCTCGGGAGCACCAAGCCTGCCGCCGCGCTGCGACGCGCGGCGGTCGATCAGGCGCGCCACGTAGGGGAGGGTGAACACCCACGCGAGCCGGACGAGGATCACCACCGTGCTCACCAGTGCTCCCCAGAGCACCAGTTCGCCGGTCGAGCGCCCTGAGAGGTCATCGAGGATACCCGGCAGCTGAAGCCCCACGAGCAGGAACAGCACGGCGTTGAGGAGGAAGGTAAGGATCTCCCAGACCGCAACGCCCTGAAGGCGCATTACCGGGGTGGTGAGCTGCGGCGTGTGCCACGCCATGTACAGCCCCGTCGCGACCGCCGCGACCACGCCGGAGACGCCGAGCTCCTCTGCGGGCAGGTATCCGACGTAACCCGAGAGGATCGAGATCGTGATCTCGGTGGGCGGGTCGTCGATGCGCGCACGGACCTGGCGGATGAGCATGCCGGCCGCCAGGCCGACGATGAGGCCACCCACACCGCTGGCAATGAACTCGAGTCCAGCCTTCCACAGCGAGAAGGAGCCGGACACCACCGCCGCGACCGCGAAGCGGTAGAGGACCAGGGCGGTCCAGTCATTGGTGAGGTTCTCGCCCTCGACGATCGCAAGCAGGCGCCGCGGGGCCCCGACCCTGCGCATGATCTCGGTGGGCGCGACGGCGTCGGTGGGCGAGACGATCGCGCCGAGCACGAACGACTCTGACCAGCCCAGGCCGATCACCTCGTGGGCCGCGACGGCCACAGCCGCCATGGTCACGAAGACGAGCGGGATCGCCAGCGTGGCGATCGCGCGAGCGTTCTGGCGCAGCTCGCGCACCGAGGTGAAGAACGCCGCGCCGTACAGGAGCGGCGGAAGGAAGATCAAGAGGACGATGTCCGGGTCGAGCTCCACGGACGGGACGCCCGGCAAGAAGCCGATCACGGTGCCGCCCAGCACGAGCGTAATCGGGTAGGGCACTCGAAGCACGCCAGCGAGGACGGCAAGCGCGGCGATGGCCACAAGGAGGCCGAATACCACCAGCTCGACGTGCTCCACGCGGGAAGAGTGGCAGCATCAGAGGGGATGGCACAGCTGACGCTCTACGGCAAGCCCGGCTGCCACCTGTGCGACGACGCGCGCGCGGTGGTCGAGCGGGTGCGGGCGCAGCGGCCCTTCGAGCTGCGCGAGGTTGACGTGTCGCTCGATCCGGGACTCCACAGGGAGTACGGGGAACGGATCCCGGTACTTGCGCTGGATGGCGAGGAGCTGTTCGAGTTCCACGTCGAGGAGGCGGTGCTCTTGGAACGGCTCGATAGAGTGGACGACTCGTGAGGTACGACGACCCCACAGCGGGCGGCGTCGGGCTTCAGCCGGTGCGCCCCGAGGGTGAGCCGGCGACCTCGGAGCGGCTGTCGCTCGGGGTTGCTGCCCGTCTGTCGCGATATCTCCAGGTCCTGACCCAGGCGAAGAAGATGGGGCGCGAGACGATCTCGTCCCAGGAGCTGGCGGACTACACGCACGTCAATTCGACCCAGATCCGGCGGGACCTGTCGGGCTTCGGCAAGTTCGGCAAGCGCGGGGTGGGATACAACGTCGACTCCCTCGTCTCGCAGATCCGCAAGATCCTGCGGACCACCGGGAAGCACAACATTGCGCTGTTCGGGGCGGGCAACCTCGGCCAGGCGATCGCCGGCTCGGACATCTTCGCGGATCACGGCTTCAGGGTCGTGGCGCTGTTCGACAAGGACCCGGGCAAGGTGGGGAACGAGATAGGCGACAACCTCACCGTGCGCCCGTACGAGGAGCTCGAGCGGGTGATCCGTGAAGAGGACGTGGTGGTGGGCGTGCTGGCGGTGCCCACCGAGGCCGCGCAGCAGGTGGCCGACGATCTGGTCGAGGCGGGCGTGAAGATCATCTTCAACTACTCGGAAGCACTGCTGCAGGTCCCGCCTGAGGTGACGGTGCACACCTCGAGCCCCGCCGTGGACCTGCTATACGCGCTCTACTTCTACCTCACCTGAGACCTCGCCCATGCTGGAAATGCCGAGGGTCAGGGAGGTCTTCGAGGCCTCGAAGGACTTCACGGTCGGGCTCGAGGAGGAGTTCGCGATTCTGGATCCGCGGACCCTCTCGCTCGACCAGCGCTTCGAGGAACTGCGGTCCGCGGCGCAGGACGACCTTGTCCTGGCCGAGTCGGTGGCCGGCGAGCTGATCAAGTCTGAGATCGAGATCCGCTCGGGACGGGGCGAGAACTTCGCCGACGCGGTGGCGAGGCAGCGCGAGGCGCGCACGCGCCTGTTCGCGCTTGCCGCACGACACGACGCGCTGCTCGGCGCCACCGGGACGCACCCGTGGAGCCCCTGGCAGGAACAGGAGATCATCGACACGGAGCACTACCGGCGCGTGCAGGATTCGCTCCAGTACGTGGCCTGGCGCAACAACACTTTCAGCCTGCACGTGCACGTGGGCGTGAACGGGGCCGAGCGCGCGATCCGCGTTTGCGACCGGCTGCGGACGGTGATGCCAGAGCTGCTCGCGATCTCGGCCAACTCGCCGTTCCTCGACGGGCGGCACTCGGGGCTCCACTCGGCGCGCACGCAGATCTTCACGAAGAGCTTTCCGCGGTGTGGGATCCCGGACGCATTCGGCGCCTGGCAGACCTACGCTGACTACATCGACTTCCTTGTGCGCACCAGGTCGATCATCGAGTTCACGCAGGTCTGGTGGAGCGTGCGCCCGCACCACTCGTACGGGACCGTGGAGATGCGCATCTGCGACGCGCAGACGAGCGCGGACGACTCGACAGCGCTCGCCGCCCTGATCACGTCCTGCATCGCCCAAGCGGCACTCGACCACGACGAGGGCGTGCCGTTCGACAACCCGCCCAGGCGCATGATCGAGGAGAACTTCTGGCGCGCGATCCGGTACGGGCTCGACGGCAAGCTGATCGACCTGGACCGCGCCGGGGAGTACCCGGCGGCGGCCGCGCTCGACCGGGTGCTGGCGTGGACCGCACCTGCTCGGGGTGTGCTCGGCATCGACCCCGGCCTACCTGACGAGAACGGCGCCCAACGCCAGAAGCGCGCACTGGCCGAAGGGGCGACCATGGAGGACATCTATGCCGCCGAGGTGGCGCTCACCCAGCGCACGTACGCGGCCGAGGAGGTAACCACGTGAACGAGCCACAGCAGCCGACCGAGGAGCAGCTGCTCGACGCTCTGAGGCAGATCAAGACCGAGGATGTGGTTCTGCAGACGGTCGCGACTCTCGTGAACCTGGCGGGGCAGAAGCTCTCCGTGGAAGGCGCGAAGGATCCCGCCGAGGCGCAGAAGGCGATCGACGCCGCGAAGCAGATGATGCCGCTCGTGCCGCAGGAGGCGGTCGGGCCGATCCAGAACGCGCTCGACCAGGTCCAGATGCTGTACGCGAAGGAGAGCCAGGGTGGGGCGCCGCCGCCGCCGCCGCCGGAGGAGCCCCCGAAGTCGAAGATCTGGACACCGGGTTCGTGATTGGGATCTTTGGAGGCTCCGGCTTCTACAGGTTCCTTGACGACATGACCGAGGTCCCAGTGGCCACGCCTTACGGGCCGCCGTCCGCCCCAGTCCGCGTCGGGACAATCGAGGGCGCCGACGTGGCCTTCATGCCACGGCATGGCGACGAGCACACTCTGCCCCCTCACCGCATCAACTACCGGGCGAACATCTGGGCGATGAAGGAGGTGGGCGTCCGCCGCATCGTCGGCCCATCGGCCTGCGGATCCCTGAAGCGCGAGCTGGAACCCGGCACGTTCGTCCTCTGCGACCAGTTCGTCGACCGTACGGCGGCACGCGAGAGCACCTTCTACGACGGCCCGCAGACCACGCACGTCTCCGCCGCCGATCCCTACTGCCCCGACCTGCGTGGAACCCTGGCCGAGGCCGCGCGGGAGGAAGGAGTTCCCGTCGCGGTGGGCGGAACGGTCGTGGTGATCGAGGGGCCGCGCTTCTCGACCAGGGCTGAATCGCGCTGGTTCGCCGACAGCGGCTTCGACGTGGTGAACATGACGCAGTACCCCGAGTGCTGGCTCGCCCGCGAGCTGGAGCTCTGCTACGCGAACGTCGCACTGGTGACCGACTACGACGTGGGGCTCAAGGACCGGCCCGAACTGCCGCCCGTCTCCGCGGATATGGCGTTCGGCGCG
>OBLS010000930.1_pt1 | contig 11506 bp, 7 predicted proteins | sample 1519901 | NCBI WGS metagenome assembly OBLS01 (sample SAMEA3113585, study PRJEB22503) | soil metagenome
CGAAGCAGGAGCGCGCGGTCGTCGTCGAGGGGAACACCGACGTGATCGCGCTGCGCCAGGCCGGCTTCGAGCCGGTCGTCGCCTCGATGGGGACCGCGTTGACCGAGCAGCAGCTGAAGGAGCTCCAGCGGCTCGCTCGCCGTCTCTACCTCTGCTTCGATGCGGACGCGGCAGGGGAGGCGGCGACGCTGCGCGGGATGGAGCTCGCTGCCGACCGGGGCTTCGACATCCGCGTCGTGACGTTGCCGCCGGGAACCGACCCCGCCGATGAGCCCGAGCGCTTCCAGGACCGCCTTGCCGACGCCGAGAGCTATGTCTTCTACCGGGTACGCCTCGAGCTCGAGCGGGCAGACGACAGGCAGGCCGCGTTCGAGCGGACACGAGAGACGCTGAACCGTTTCGAGGACTCGCCAGAGCGCCAAGAGGCTTGGCGGTACGCAAACGACAAGCTTGGGATGACCGTGCAACTTCGGGCCGGGACGTCGGCGACCAAGTCCGCGCCACTCTCGCGGCGCGTACTCGAAGCCGGTGACAGGCTCGAGCGCGACGTGCTCGCCGCCTGCTTCGCCTTCCCGGCACTGCTCAGCGCCCTGGAAAAGCTGTCGCCCGAGCACTTCGACAACCACGAGCATCGGCTGCTGCGGGAAGCGGTGCTGCGGCAAGAGTCCGGGCCGGCGATGGCCGAACTCGATGCGGTTGCGGCGACCGAGGCCATCGACGAGACGACGGCGAAGGAGCTGCTGCTACGGCTTCGCGAGCGCCACCTGCGGCGGCAGCTCTCGAGTGCCGAACTCGAAGACACCGCCGAGCTGCAACGAAAGCTGCTCGAGATCCGGGAGGCCGTAGCCGAGCTCGCCTAGCCGTCGGCGGAGCGGAAGAATCCCGCTCCCTGGCCCCGTCTGGGGTCGAATGGGCACAGAGGAACGAGCCCGGAACGCCGCTATCATGCGGCCGCTGCTACCGCGTTCCCCGGTAGCTCAATTGGCAGAGCATCCGGCTGTTAACCGGAGGGTTGTTGGTTCGAGTCCAACCCGGGGAGCTGAAAACCCTCCAAACCCGGGGCGCAAGTCGGGGACTCTGCGGGGGAGAGTCAACGCTTGGGCTGCAAGGGAGCGGCGCAGGAGTCGAGCCTACCCAGCCGTGGGCTACGCGAGGTCACCGTTTTGAAGGCGTCCCCGGTTCGAGTCCGGGCGTCGGCCTGTACGACGCTCGCTGTCCGCGCGAAGCAGCGGCGGGAGAGCCTCAAGCAGCCGGTCGAGATCGAGCCTGCTGTTGTACGGCGCGATCGACACCCGGAGCAGTGGCGTCGTCTTGCGGGCGGTCACGGGTACTTCGATCGCGTGGTTCCGCAGCCTCTGCTCTAGGGCTGCGGAGTCGTTCGTCGGGACGCGCACCGCCACCATCTGCGCGAGGAAGTCGGGCGTACTGAGCGCCTCGACCCCGTCGAGATCGATCAGCCAGCGCTGAGCCTCGGCAGTCAGCGCGCGGCACCGCTCGCTCGTGCCGTTTTCCTTTACCCACTCGATCGCCGTGGGGACCGAGAGGTAGGCGGCGGGATCGTGCGTCGTCTGGTCCTCGTGGCGCACGACGAACGTCGAGCCGTCGCCGTAGCCCCACCCGATCACGAGTGCGTCGATCGACTGTTGCAGCTCGGGGCGAACGTGCAGGAACCCCGATCCCTTCGGCGCGCAGAGCCACTTGTGACAGTTGCCAGCGTAGACGTCGGCGCCCAGCCGCGGCAGATCGAGCGGGAGCTGGCCGGGCCCGTGGGCGCCGTCGATGATCGTCACGACGCCAGCATCCCGAGCGCGCCGAACAAGCTCCTCGACCGGAAGGACGAGCGCGGTATCCGACGTGACGTGGCTGACGAACAGCGCCCGCGTGCGGTCGCCGAGGCGCTCGCAGACGGCGTCGACGACCTGCGACGGCCGTGCGAGTGGAAGTGGGATCGGTGCCCGCACATACCTCGCACGGGCGCGCGCACACACGTACTCCCACGCGAGGTCGCACGCGCCGTACTCGAGATCCGTGGCGAGCACCTCGTCGCCAGGTCGAAGGTCGAGCGACCGGGCGATGACGTTGACCGCATGCGTCGCGTTCGGCACGAAGACGAGGTGGTCTGGGTCCGCGTTCACGTACGCCGCGAGCGCAGCGCGGGCCTCCGCGAGTAGCCCCGCGAGCCGTCGGGTCAGGAAGTCCACCGGCTCGCGTTCGAGCTCGCACTGCCACGCCTGATACTGCTCGAACACAGGCCGCGGGCACGCGCCGTAGGAGCCGTGGTTCAGATAGACGATCTGCGGGTCGAGCAGGAACGCTTCGCGGCCAGCCACCGAGATGAGGCTAGAGCGCTTCCGCGGCGACTTTGCCGGCCAGCGCCGTCATCCCGAGCTGACGCGACAACGCGTTCGCCGAGCTCAGGAGGTCACGCGCTCGATCGCGATCGCCGGCCCCGCCGCGCGCCAACAGCATTCGCGCGTAGTCGTACTGCGTGTGGGCCAGCCACGGCCGGGCGCCCATGGCGGCGTTCATCTCGAGCGCCACCTCGAAATGTCCGGCGGCGGCGTTCCAATCGGCCGCCGTGGCGGCGAGGATCCCCAGGCCGCGCGAGACCGACCCTCGACAGAGCTCGGGGGGCAGCACGGCGTTTCGTCGTGGGTACGGGCGAAGGAGCTCGTAGATCGCCGAGGCGGCCGCAACGTCCTCGAGGTAGCGACAGACCTCGGGAAGCAGGCTCATAGCGAACAGCCACTGCATCTCGAGGTACAGCGGATAGTCGTCTGCTGCGGAGGCACCGAGCGCGGCGCGTGCGTCGTCCATACGCTCAAGCTCCGCGAACACGTCAATGACCACGTACCGCCAGACGGGATAGGCCGGATATGCATCGCCAGCGCGCTCGATCATGTCGAGCACTTCCTCTAGGCGGCCTTGCTCGCGGCGGAGCGCGTACATCTGGAGATCGAACGCCAGCTGCGCGTTCGCGCTCTGCACCGGAAGCCCGAGTTCGAGCCCTTCGTGAATCGCAGGTTCCGCCTCGGCGAACCGGCCCTCGAAGAGCGCAAGCTGGGCGCGCCGCACAGCGGTATCCCAGAGCTGCGCCGGCTGGCGGAGCTGGTACGCCAGGTCGCTCGCGGCCTCGTGACTCCGATGGGCGGCCGGTAGGTCACCGGACTCCAGGAGCGCGATGAACCGACAGTCGCACCCCGCGTACACGCGCTCGGCGTCACCTGCGGCTCTCGCGACTTGAAGCAGTTCATCCGCGATCGCAAGCCTGCCTTCGAGGACGTCGGGCCCCCAGTTCGCGTCGTATCTTCCCTCGAGCGCGTACGCCAGCGTTGCCGAGTTTCCGAGGCGGCGAGCCATGTCGACGGCGTCCTGGCTCATCCGTTCACGCGGCTCCGGAGGCAGCGTGTCCCGCAGAGGTCCCGCCGCCAGCCGTGTGAGGAGTCGAACGCGCAGCTCGCTGTCCTCTTCGGGCAAACCGGCGAGAGCTTCTTCGAGCAGCGGCACCAGCTCCGTGTCACCCCACGCACGCGACCACACGAATCTGCCCCCGTACCCGAGAGCGGCTCGGGCGAGCTGCTCGGGCGTCCCAGCGTCCCGCGCGACCTCGGCGGCTCGAAGGAACGTCTGCTTCGCCGAACTGATGTCGCCAGCCCGCGCCTGCACGTCGCCGAGCCGAAGCATGAGCTCGCAGCGCCCGACCTTGTCTCCTGTGGCATGCGCCTCGAGCATCTTGATCCCGGTCGCGTAGAGGCGCGCGGCTTCCTCGTAGGCGAGCAGCGCTGAGGCCCGGTCTCCTGCGCGCCAGGCGTACTGCACCGCCTTGCGGGCGTCGACGGCGGGAACTGCCGCGTCGAAGTGATACGCCAGCTCTGCCAGGTGCGCATGCAGATCGGTCGCGTACATCTCCTCGAGCACCTCACCGATCTGCCGGTGGAGCCGGAGGCGCCGGGTGGCCGGAACATCGTCGTAGAGGGTGTCGCGAATCAGAATGTGTGTGAAGCGCAGGCGGCCATGAGTACCCGGTACCTCGCCGACAACTCGGGCGGAGATCGCCTCCTCGAGCAGGTCGAGCAGCGGATCGAGCTCATACTCGGTGACGCGGACTAGGGCGTCGAGGTCGAACTCCCGACCGAGGACCGAGGCGAGGGTGAGAACGCTTTTGCACTCGTCCGAGAGGTGGCGGAGCCGCCGCCCGATGACCTCACGGACGCTGGGGGGAATCCCCAGACGAGCCGCGGGCGCTTCGACGGCTTCGTCCAGTCGACCTTCCGCCGCCAGCAGGCGCAGGATCTCTCCGACGAACAGAGGGTTGCCCTCTGTCTCGAGGTGAATCGCCTCCGCGAGGCGCCGTGGCGAGCCAATTCCGTGATTAGCCTCGATGAATCGTGAGACATCGGACGCGGCGAACCCCCTCAGCCGGATCATCGCCGCTGGACGCCGGGTCAGCTCCGCCACCGTCGCCGAGAGCGGGCTCTCTGGCTCGAGCTCCGTGTCGCGGTAAGCGCCGAGGACGAGGAGTCGCATATCGAGGAGCTCTCTGGCCAGGAATTCGAGGAGCAGAAGCGACGGCGTATCGGCAACGTGCAAGTCGTCGAGCACGAGCACGAGCGGTTGGACGGCGGAGGCTTGCCGGAGGAAGAAGGCGGTCGCGTCGAAAAGGCGAAAACGCGCACCCTCTGGATCGCTCGACGCTGGAGGACCGATGTCCGGGAACAGTTCGCGCAATTCCGGGAGCATTTGTGCCAGGTCGGCAGCGCCATTTCCCAGCTGACGCCGCACGGCGCCGCCCTCGCGGTCGCGGATATACCCCCGAATGGCCTGCACCCACGGCCAGTACGCCGGGGCGCCTCCCGCCTCCCAGGCGCGGCCGAACAGGACCACCGCTCCACGCTGCCTTGCGCGTTCGGAGAGCTCGTCGGCCAGCCGGCTCTTGCCGACGCCGGGTTCGCCGCCGATCAGCAGCACGCGACCCCGACCCGAGAGCGCGTCTTCGAGTGCATCGAGGAGCGACTCGAGTTCGCGCTCGCGGCCGATCAACTCACCGCTGAGTTGCCGCCGGTCGCTCGCCTCGTCGGCGGCCTCGACCGTCGGAGACAGTTCGAGTCCGGCGTCCTGCCCGAGAACCGCTCGCTCGAGCTGCCGCAGCGCTGGGCCCGGTTCGATCCCGAGTTCCTCGACCAGCGCGCGTCTCGCCTCCTGGTACACCCGCAGCGCTTCGCTTTGCCGCCCCGACCGGTAGAGGGCAAGCATGAGTTGGCCGCGAAGACGCTCTCGTAGCGGATACCTTGCGATCAGCGCCTCGAGCTCGGCGACGAGGTCGACGTGCAGTCCGAGCGCGAGATCGGCCTCGATCCGCTCCTCGAGAGCGACCAGCCTGCGTTCCTCCAGCCGCGCGATCTCTGTCTGCGCGAACGAGTCAAACGCGAAGTCGGCCAGCGGCGGCCCCCGCCAGAGCGCGAGTGCCTCCCGCAGCATCGCCGAGGCCGCGTGCGCATCATCTCGGGCGAGGGCGCCCCTGCCCTCGCGCATGAGCTGCTCGAATCGGTCGAGGTCCAGGCTCCCAGGCTCGAGACGGAGTGTGTATCCGGAGCCTTCCGTGACGAGGACTGTGTTCGTCAGCACGCGACGCAGCTGGGACACATGGTTCTGTACGACCTTAGGGGCCGTGGGCGGGGCGCGCTCGCCCCAGAGCTCTTCGACGATCCGGTCGGTCGAAACCGCCTCGTTCGCGTTCAGGATCAGGAGGCCGAGGAGCCTACGCTGCCTGCCGCCGCCGACCGGGATCGTCCGATCCCCGTCGCGGATGTCGAGCGGGCCGAGGATCCGAAACTCCATCGCGTGGCTTGTTTGACGGTAACACCGCTATTCGCTTCTGCCTAGCGCGCGCCGTTACCGAGTTCTGACCCAAACGTGGATGGACTCTGACCGCTTGCGTCCATCGTCAGCTCAATCACGAACGCCGCCGCCAGCTGGCGGCGAAGGAGGGATTGAAAGATGGGTAATCACAGACGGCACGTAGTTCGATGGATCGCCGTCGCGATCATGGCGGCGGTCGTCGTGCCTCCGGCGGCGCAGGCCGCGGGTCCCGACGACCGGCCCTACTACCGGGGGATGTCCGCCGCCTCGACGAGCGGCAGCCCGAGCCCGGACGACCGCGCGCTCTACCGCGGCGGCTCGGATCGCCTGGCGCCGGCGAGCATCAGCCCAGACGACCGCCCGTTCGCGCGGAGCGCGGTCGAGACCCAACCGGCGCCGGTTGCCGCCGCTCTCGTCCGCTCGGACGGCTTCGACTGGGGCGACGCCGTGATGGGAGGCGCCTTTAGCCTCGCGTTGGCGCTCCTCGGGACGGGCGCGATCCTGGTCGCGTACCGCCGCCGCGGCTCGCTCGGCACGGCGTAGCCGCCGACACCGGAACGGCGGACGGCTTTGCCATGAAGGGACGGGCGGCACTCGGCCGCCCGCCCCTTCAGCAGGGCTTTCAGAGGAACGTCGTCGACGCGGAAGCTGGTCGGCAGGCTGAAGTCCGTGGTCGCCCGGAACTGGAGCCGCACTGTCTGGCCGCGCCAGCTCGCGAGGCTGAACCACTTCTGGGAGTAGTTGCCGACCGTCGTCGTGTTGACGTTGCTGCACGTGGCCAGCGTTCGGAGCAAGGCGCCCGAGGTGCTCCGCACCTCGACGAAGAGGCGGTCGTAGACGATCGTCCCGGACTCGCTCGACGTGACGTTGAGCCAAAACGTGTAGTTCGCCGGATCGTCCGACGGGATGCTCACCGTCTGATACTCGGTGCCGCTCGCGTAGTCGTAGACGCTGGCGAACGGCTCCGCGGCCGTGCGACCGTTGGCCCAAACTTGGCCCGCCTGAGTGGACCCGTCTCTTCTCTGTTCAAACCGGGTCCTTCCTTGACCGAATCCGCGGCAGCGACCTCTGCCGCACGGACTACCTCCGAGTCTGTCAGTAGCCGCCGCATAGGCTGTTTCTGATGCTCCCGGATGAAACAGGCGCCCCCCGGCCGCTGATCGAGCGGGTCCGCGCCCGGCGGGAGCGGCATCGGCAGCGCAGTCGCATCGTCCGCTTGGCCTTCGCTCTGGCGGGGTTCGTCGTCCTGCTCGCAGGCCTCGTGATGCTCGTCACCCCGGGCCCGGGAATACCTGTGGTCGTACTCGGCCTCACAATTCTCGCGCTCGAGTTCGCGTGGGCCGAGCGCTGGCTCGAGCGGCTACTCGATCGGGCGGAGCGCGCCGTGGACCAGGTGACGAAAGGCAGTCCACTGCGCCGGGCGGCGGTACTCTCGGTCGGAGTCTTCGCCCTCGCCGCGGTCATCGGGATGATCGTCTTCTGGGACATCCCGCTCTTGCCCGGCTAGAGAGGAAGAGCCGTCCCGGCTTCCCCGGCGTCTCCGACTAAGATTGATTCGTGGGCTGGGTTTGGATCGCACTGCTCGCCTGCGCGGTCGGCGTGCTAGTCGCTGCCGAATGGCCGCGACTCTCCGAGCGGCTCGGCTTCGAGGGGCGGCGGCAGCGCGAACGGCGGCGTCGGAAGTCGAACCTGCGCGTGCTCCGGCCCGAGGACGACGAGTTCGCCGCAAGCGTCGAGCGCGACCTCGCTCAGCTGCCGACAACGAAAGAACGGGACCGAAACACCTAACGGACCGTGAACGACGCGGCCAGAGTGGCCGTGTTCGCAAGGATCTTCGGCACGTTCTCCATGTTCTTCGCCTCCTGGCGGTCGGAGACCTGGAGAAGCAAGCGGTGGCGACCGCGCCGGAGTCCACCGACCGGAATGCGTACGCGGGCGCCACGGAACGACGCCGTCAACAACGGGCCGCCGTCGATCTGGGCGAAAACCGCACGCGGATCGACCCCCGCGCCGCGGTCCGCGGCTGAGGCGAGCAGTGTTCCCCGCGCGCGAACAGAGGACGTCAACAGCCTTAGTCGCGGCGGCGCCGCGTCGTCGATCCAGAACCGAAACTGGAAGCGGCCGGCTCCGGCTCTCGTCGGGCTGTCGAACACGACGTGATACGTGCCCGGGGCGGGGCGGATCGCAGCGGAGACGGGCGCAGCGTCGAAGAACGTCGGCAGGTAGGGATTGATCTGAACCGGGAGCGCGGGCGACCCGAGCTGGCGGTTCTCGTCTGCCCCGAGGACGATCCGCGGCTGGACGCGCGAGCGGGTCAGGACGGCGACGCCGAAGTTCGCAACCTGGCGACGCACTCGCACGCGAAAGACCTGCTCGGGGCCGTCGAGCTTGCGATCGAGCCCGATTCCGCTCGGGTTGTCCGGGTAGCGATAGACGGAGACGAGCGCGCGCCGGCCGCGTGTATTGCCGCGGTAGACGCCGGTGCGGCGCAGCAGGCGGGCCGGTTGGAGCCCCAGGCGCGGGGCATTCACCCGGAGCCAGAACGGAATCCGCCTCGTGTGCCCGGCGCGGCTCAGGACGACGAAGCCGGTGGCGTCGGCCTGCGGAGCCGATCGTCCCGCCGCCGCCTGCACTGCCAGCGCGCCCGGAACGGCCAGGCGTGCGGGGGCCGTGATCGAGACGCCCGAGCCGTTCCCTTGGCGTGCGATCGAGACCGTCCACTCTCCCGCACCTCCTCCGGCATCGGTCAGTCTGATCGAACGCGTCGCGGCGCGACCGCGACGAAGAAAACCGAACGAAACCCCCGCCGGCTCAGCGAAGACGAGCGGCTGGTCGGCCTTCACGAGATCGACGAAGCCTGCGCCCTGACGAGTGGTCGACGCTTCCCGGATGCTGCTTTCCTCGGCCGGACGCGCCGTCAAGGCGAGCGCGGACTTGAGCTGCGCCACGCTCCAGGTCGGGTGACGCTGCGTCAGGAGTGCCGCCGCGCCGGCGATGTGTGGCGCCGCCATGCTCGTCCCCGAGAAGCCGACCCAGGTTCCTTCGCGTGCCGGGACGGACGAAAGGATGCCGACCCCGGGAGCGGCGACGTCCGGCTTGAGTTGAAGCGAGATCGGCGTCGGCCCGGCCGCTGAGAAGCCCGAGATCCGCCCGGTGATGCTCGCGGCGGCGGCGGTGATCGCCGAGCGCGCTGAGCCGGGCGACGCAATCGAGCCGTTGCCGACGAGCGCGAAGTCGTTTCCGGCGGAGATGGCGGAAGCGACACCTGCGGCGGCGGCGCCTTCGATCGCCCTCACCACGAGATCCCGCCCGGGCGCGATCTCCGGCTCGCCGAGCGAGAGATTGATCACGTCCATTCCGTCCCGGACGGCCGCTTCGATGCCAGCGGCGATCTCCGGCGAGTTGCCGTCCAGGCCGACGTTCGAGATCGTCGGAATCGTGAGGACGCGATAGTTGCCCAGATAGGCGCGCGGGGCGACACCCGAGATCCGGACGCTGCCGCCGCCGATGTTCGCCGACGTTCCCGCGTTGCCCGCGGCGATGCCCGCAACATGAGTCCCGTGCTCCGATTGCTCGGGATCGAAGGGCAGGTTCGAGTAGCGGGTCCTCGGAGACGGCGGCTGGAAGGAGCGGGCGACGATCACCTTGCTGGTCGTGTACGCGCCCTGCCCTTTGGGGTAGCCGGGCGGCATGGCATAGCCGGCCGGGTTGAAGAACGGGTGTGTGTGGTCGACGCCGTCGTCGAGAATCGCGATCTTGATCCCCTGGCCGCTGGTCTCCAGACCCGGCCCCCAGAGGCCCGGCGCATTGATCGCCTGAGGGCTGCGGTCGAGCGTGGGGGCGAACCGGACGGCTCGATGAACCTCGCGGACGCCGCTGATCTGTTCGAGGCGCTCGACGGCGCGCTGCGGAACGACGACGGCGACTGCATTGAGGACAACTCGGTAGCGCCAGCTGATCTGGGCGCCCGGGATGAGGCTGCGAATGCGCTCCTCGACCGACTCCTGCTGGACGGCGATCCGCGTCAGCCGTCTGAGACTCACGGGTGCGTCCAGATCGATGCGGTCGTCACCGCCAAGTGCCTGGCCCAGTCCCGGCTCGCGGAGCTCGACCACGACTTCGGTAAGGAGCTCGCGCTCGGGTGCTGGTCCATGCGCACCGGCCAGCGCGGGCACCGCGACGAGAAGACAGACCCCTAAAGAGAGCAGCCCCTTCAGATAGTCAATGGTACGTCGCTCGCGCCCGAAAGTTGGCCGGTAAGCGCGGCTACAATGGCGCTCCGCGCGGATGTGGCGGAATTGGTAGACGCGCACGGTTCAGGTCCGTGTGGGGGCAACCCCGTGGAGGTTCAAGTCCTCTCATCCGCATAGCCAGATCAGGCGGATTCGTGGCCCGAACGTGGCCCAAACGCCAAGCCGAGAAACCCTTTGACGACGTTCATTACAGAAGAAGAGGTCGGCACGAGCGTTCGCGATCATCAGTGAGGCGGACCCGTTCCGTGTTGTGATCCGAGGATACGCACTAGTCGAGGAACTTCTAGATGAGGCGATCAGCGCTGCTTTCCGCGACGGTACTCCAGCCGAGCTCAAGCGCCTGCGCCTTGCCGCTCGGCTCGCGCTTGCTGAGGCACTCGAGTTAGTTACGTCCGAGGTCGCGACTGCCATCACAGCTCTCGCCAAGGTCAGGAATCGACTCGCTCACGGAGGCGATGTCGTGGTGACGGACGAGGAGCTTCGTACCCTGCACGCGGCTTCCGAGCCGTTCGTCCGTGATGACATTTTCGAGAACTGGGACAAGGACAACCAGCTACGGATCGTTGTCTACGTCATCTGTGAAGCAACAGGCTTCACGGTGGAGTACGCCCTCAAGAAGCGCGCCGAAGCCCATGCGGCGGTTGTCGCGTGGCGGCAGCGAAGCACGCTCTCGAAAGAACACGTGAGGGAGGCTCGCGTTCGAGGAGCGAGGCGAGCGCGACATGCAGGAGGCCCGCGAGCGAGTAGCGGCCCGCGCGCAAGAGCCCGCCACGTACGGCCCCGGCAGCCCGAACTCGTTCTTCAGAGACTTGGTTGCGAACGCGATGGCCGAGAGGCACGAGCGTCTTCTTTCTGACGCGAGCTTCGGCGACTCGTCCGTCTCCGCGCTCACGACATACGCCGGTTCTCCCTTCGTTAGCGCGGGCAGCCTCGCCGAGGTTCGAGCGCGGCTCGGCGGTCAAGCTCGGCGTCGAGGCGCGTGACGTGACTTCGGCCGCCACGGGCGCAGACTCATTTCTAGGCCCGAACTTCATCGGGAGCAAGATCAACAGCGCAGCCCGCGCCGAGGCGTCGCTCGCAACGGCCCTCGGGCTCGAGCCCTTGCCGCAGGGCGTGAAGGAAGTTTTGATTCCACGTTTTCAGACCGGCGCCAGCGCCGCGGTGCAGGCCACGGAAGGCACGGAAGCGGCCGAGAGCAACATCGACGGCGACACGCAGGGCAGCAAGATCGCGGCCGTCGCCGGACACGTCGACCTCTCGATCCAGGCGTTGGAGTTCGGTGGCTCCGAACTCGACAGCGCGATCGCGCAGGACCTCGGCAAGGCGAGCACGCGCAGCGGCTTCGCGGAAGGCGCACAAGCAGCGAGCGCACCTGGGCATGCCGTCTCCGGTGT
>OBLS010000931.1_pt1 | contig 11504 bp, 14 predicted proteins | sample 1519901 | NCBI WGS metagenome assembly OBLS01 (sample SAMEA3113585, study PRJEB22503) | soil metagenome
CACCCGTTCTACACCGGCAAGCAGAAGCTGGTTGACACCGGCGGCCGGGTCGAGCGCTTCGAGCGCCGCTACGGCAAGCGCAAGGCTCCAGAGTCGACCGCCTGAGCCGGCCGACGTGAGCGACGAGCCAGCCAAGCCCAAGCCGTTCTACTACGGCGGCCAGGCCGTCCTGGAAGGCGTGATGATGCGCGGCCAGGAGGCCTGGTCGCTGGCTGTCCGCCGCCCCAAGGGCGAGATCTACCTGGAGCAGCACACCCTGCGGCCCCTGGCCAGCCGGGTGCGGCTGTTCAAGCTGCCCTTCTTCCGCGGGATCGGGGTGCTCGGCGACTCCCTGGCCATCGGCGTCAAGGCCCTGGCCATCTCCGGCAACCAGGCCCTGGAGGAGGAAGAGCAGCTCACCGACAAGCAGATGGGCTGGTCGCTCGGGATCGGGGCGGCGTTCTTCACCGCCCTGTTCATCCTGGCCCCGGCGGCCGGGACCAACTGGCTGTCGGACCGCCTGCCCAGCAACCTCATCTTCAACCTGGTCGAGGGGCTGGCCCGGCTGGCCTTCTTCCTGCTCTACATCCTGGCCATCTCGATGCTCAGGGACATCCGGCGGGTCTTCCAGTACCACGGCGCCGAGCACATGACGATCCACTGCTATGAGGCCAAGCTGCCGCTGGAGCCGGGCAACGTGGGCAGGTTCCCGACCCTGCACGTCCGCTGCGGGACCAACTTCCTGCTGATCCTCTTCGTGGTCACCCTGATCCTGTTCACGGTGCTGTTCTCGGCCATCGGCCGCCCGCCCCTGTACGTGCGGGTGCCGCTCCAGCTTCTGGCCGTGCCGGTGATCGTCGGGATCGCCTACGAGGGCATCCGCCTCGGGGCCGGCCGTGAGCGCTCCAAGCTGGTCAGGGCGATGATGCAGCCCGGCCTGTGGCTGCAGATGCTGACCACCAAGCCGCCCACCCCCGACATGATCGAGGTCGCCATCCGCTCGCTGGAGCAGGTGCTGCCCCCGGCCGAGCGGGCCCGGGTCGCGCCCCTGCCCTCCCCCCTGGTCGCCGGGCCCGGCGCCGTGGCCGAGACCCAGGTCGAGAACCGTGCCGAACACCAGGTCGAGGACCGTCTCGCGGCCCCGGAGGACCTGCCGAGGGGCGGCTGACCATGTTCGAACGGCTCGACGAGATCGAGCGGACCTACGAGGACGTCGAGCGCCAGCTCGCCGACCCCGAGGTCATCGCCGACCACACCCGCCTGGTGGAGCTGTCGCGCCGCCATGCCGAGCTGGGCGAGATCGTCCGCGCCTACCGGGCCTGGCGCTCGGCCGGCGAGGATCTGGCCACCGCCCGCCAGCTCCTGCGCGAGGAGCGCTCGGCCGACGGCAAGGCGCTGCTGGAGGAGGAGATCGCCGACGCCCAGGCCCGCCAGGCCGCCCTCGAGGACCAGCTGCGGCGCGCCCTGGTCCCCAAGGACCCGAACGACGACAAGGACGTGATCGTCGAGGTCCGGGCGGGCACCGGCGGCGACGAGGCCGCCCTGTTCGCCAGCGACCTGTACCGGATGTACTTCCGCTGGGCCGAGCAGCACGGCTACAAGGTCGAGGTGCTGTCCCAGAGCGAGTCCGACCTGGAGGGGGTCAAGGAGGTCGTGTTCGCGGTCAAGGGCAAGGGCGCCTGGTCGCGGCTGAAGTACGAGGCCGGGGTGCACCGGGTCCAGCGGGTCCCGGTGACCGAGTCCCAGGGCCGCATCCACACCTCGGCCGCCGGGGTCAACGTGCTCCCCGAGGCCGACCCGGTCGAGGTCACCGTCGACCCCAACGACCTCAAGGTCGACGTCTACCGCTCCACCGGCCCGGGCGGCCAGTCGGTCAACACCACCGACTCGGCGGTGCGCATCACCCACCTGCCCTCGGGCATCGTGGTCGCCATGCAGGACGAGAAGTCGCAGATCCAGAACCGCGAGAAGGCCATGCGGGTGCTGCGGGCCCGGCTGCTGGAGCGGGCCATCTCCGAGCAGCAGGCCCAGCTGGCCGCCGAGCGCCGCTCCCAGGTCCGCTCGCTGGACCGCTCCGAGCGGGTCCGGACCTACAACTTCCCCCAGGACCGGGTCACCGACCACCGCATCGGCCTGTCCGTCGGCGACCTGCCCGGGGTGCTCAACGGCGGCGGCCTCGACAAGCTCATCGACGAGCTGGCCACCAGGGACACCGAGAGCGCCCTGGCCGCCGCCGAGGCCACCGCGTGACCTCCTCGGCCCTGCCCAACCTCACCGGCCGGCGCGAGCTGCGCGCCTGGGCGACCCGCGAGCTGGCCGCCGCCGGCTGCGTCTCGGCCCCGGCCGAGGCCGACTGGCTGCTCGAGGAGGCGCCCGGCGAGGACGCCCTGCGGGCGATGGTGGCCCGGCGGGTGACCGGGGAGCCGGACGCCCTGCGGGCGATGGTGGCCCGGCGGGCGGCGGGGGAGCCGCTCCAGTACGTGATCGGGTGGGCGCCGTTCGGGCGGCTGCGGCTGGGGGTGGGGCCGGGCGTGTTCGTGCCCCGGCCCGAGACCGAGGGCCTGGCCGACCGGGCCGCCGGCCACCTGCGCACGGCCCCTGAGCCCAGGGTCGGCGTGGACGTGTGCGCCGGGTCGGGGGCGATCGCCTGCTTCCTGGCCGCCGAGGTGCCCGGGGCGCGGGTGCTGGCCACCGAGCTCGACCCGGGGGCGCTGGCCTGGGCGGCCGGCAACGCCGAGCGGTACGGGGTCGAGCTGCTGGCCGGCGACCTGGACGCCCCCCTGCCGGCCGAGCTGGCCGGGCGGGTGGACGTGCTCTGCGCCAACGTGCCCTATGTGCCCAGCGGGGCCATCGCCACCCTGCCCACCGACGTCCGCGACCACGAGCCGCTGCTGGCCCTCGACGGCGGCCCCGACGGCCTCGACGTGCTCCGCCGCCTGGCCCCACGGGCCGGGCACTGGCTCGCCCCGGGCGGCTGGCTGCTCTGCGAGATCGGCGAGGACCAGGCCGAGGCGGCCGCCGCCCTGCTGACCGCGTCCGGGCTGGCCGAGGTGGCCGTCCACCCCGACCTGGCCGGCCGCGACCGGGTCCTGGAAGGGAGGCGGGCGTGACCGAGCCCGACACGACCGGGGACCCGCGGGTCATCCCCGTCTCCAAGGACGAGGAGCAGTGGCCGGGGCTGCTCGAGGTCGGCGGCGAGATCATCGCCAGGGGCGGGCTGGTCGTGCTGCCCACCGACACCCTGTACGGCGTCGCCTGCGACCCGTTCAACCCCTCGGCCGTCGACGCCCTGTTCAAGGCCAAGCGGCGCGGCCGCGACCTGCCCCTGCCGGTGCTGGTCCACACCTGGCGCCAGGCCATCGGCCTGGTCGACGAGGTCACCGACCAGGCCCAGGCGCTGATCGCCGCCTGGTGGCCGGGGCCGCTGACCCTGGTCCTGCGGGAGGCGCCCGGCATCGGCTGGGACCTCGGCGACTCGCGGGGCACGGTGGCCGTCCGCATGCCCAAGCAGACCTTCGCCCTGGCCCTCATCCAGCGCACCGGCCCGCTGGCCACCTCCAGCGCCAACCGCTCCGGCGAGCCGACCCCGAGCGAGGTCCCGGCGGTGGTCGAGCAGCTCGGCGACCACGTCGGGGTCTTCTTCGATGCCGGGCCGGCCCCCGACGGGCCGGCCTCCAGCATCGTCGACCTCACCGGCAGGCGGCCCCGGCTGCTGCGCGAGGGCGCCATCCCCGCCGACGAGCTGGAACGAGTGCTTGAGGAGCCGTTCGACTATGGCACCGCTATCCCCGCCGACGAGCTGGAACGAGTGCTCGAGGAGCCGTTCGACTATGGCACCTGACCCAGGGGGCGCCGGCGGGCCGTTCGGCGTGCTGTTCGTCTGCACCGGCAACATCTGCCGGTCGCCGACGGCCGAGGCCCTGGCCCGGCGCGAGCTGGACCGCTACCCCGGGGCGCCGATCCAGGTGTCCTCGGCCGGCAGCCACGCCCTCGAGGGCAACCCGGCGGCCAGCCGCTCGATGCTGGCCGCCTCGACCAGAGGGGCCAGCCTGGAGCGGCACTTCGCCCGGGAGCTGACCAGGCGCCGGGTCCGCTCGGCCGGCCTGATCCTGTGCATGGCCGCCGAGCACCGCCCCTTCGTGCTCAGCTACGACCGCTCCGCGGCCAGCCGGACCTTCCTGCTGGCCACCTTCGCCCGCGTGGCCAGCCAGTGGGAGTGGCTGGCCGGCTCGCCGGCCGAGCTGGTCGCCCTGGCCGCCGAGCACGCCCGGGAGCTGGACGGCGACGACATCGACGACCCCCTCGGCCATCCCGCCGAGGCCTACGCGGCCTGCGCCGAGCGCCTGGACGGTCTGGTCACCCCCGTGATCGCCGCCCTCGTCAAGACCACGCCCGTCGGCTCCAAGGGTGCGACGTGATAGGTTGCTGAGTTCGTGGGAAACCTCCGGGCGTACATCCTCGTCGCCGTCATGGCGGCAGGCCTCACCTACTGCCTGACCCCGGTGGTGCGGGCCGTGGCCCTGCGGATCGGGGCCGTCGACCGGCCGGGCGGCCGCAAGATGCACGCCATCGCCACCCCGACCCTGGGCGGGCTGGCCCTGTTCTTCGGCTTCGTCGGCGGCCTCGCCCTGTCGTCGCTGCTGTTCCCGGAGCTGTTCGTCTCCTCGGAGGCGGCCGGCATCGCCATCGGGGCCTCCCTGATGGTCGGCATCGGCATCGTCGACGACCTCAAGGGCCTGTCCGCCCCGGTCAAGCTGGCCGGCCAGATCCTGGCCGCCACCACCATGACCCTGGCCGGGGTGCAGGTGCTGTTCTTCTGGCTGCCGTCGGTCGGGCCCCTGGACGAGGGCGTCATCAGCCTCGCCCCCGAGCTCGGCATCCCCATCACCGTGCTGCTGGTGATCGTCACCGTCAACGCCATCAACCTGGTCGACGGCCTCGACGGGCTGGCCGCCGGCCTGGTCGCCATCGGCGCGATGGCCTACTTCGTCTACAGCTACCGCACCGGGGCCACCGGCCTGATCGCCCAGGACTCACCGGCCCCGCTGCTCAGCGCCCTGCTGTTCGGGATCTGCGTCGGGTTCCTGCCCCACAACTTCAACCCGGCCCGCATCTTCATGGGCGACACCGGCTCGATGCTGCTCGGCACCCTGCTCGCCGGAGCCACCATCACCGGCATCGGCCGCACCACCCAGCCCCAGGCCGGCGACCAGTTCGCCCTGCTGATCCCGGTGGCCATCCCGATCCTGGTCCTGGCCCTGCCCTTCCTCGACACGCTGCTGGCCGTCGGCCGCCGCATGCGCTCGGGCGCCGGCATCATGACCGCCGACAAGCAGCACCTCCACCACCGCCTGCTGGAGATCGGCCACTCCCACCGCCGGGCCGTGCTCATCCTCTACGCCTGGAGCGCCCTGCTGGCCGGCTCGGTGGTCGCCCTCTCCTTCACCGGCCCCCGCCGGGTCCTCCCCTTCTTCCTGGTCGTGGTCGCCTGCGGCATCTTCGGGCTGCTCTCCCCGCGCTGGCGCCGCGGCCCCGTGCCCTAGCCGGCTACAGGTCGGCCACCGCGTACAGCCGGTCGCTGGCCTGGCTGGCGGCCAGGACGGTGCCGCGCCCGCCGGTGGCGGTCACGGCCAGCACCTGCTGGTCCCCGGCGCCCGGGGTCAGGTCCCGGCCCGACCAGGCCCCGCCCCGGTAGATGGCGACGAAGGGGTGCTGGCGGAAGTCCTTGTAGGCCACGAACACCACCCCCAGCGAGGTCGCCACCCGCGGCTCCACGCCCGGGGTGACGAACTGGCGGCCGCGATAGCCCCCGGAGGCGTTGTTGAGGTAGACGACGTCGTTCCCGTCCCGCTGGAAGGTGAGGTGGTTGTTGCCGGGGCCGGAGCGGAAGGCGTCCGGGTTGAGGTCGATGTCGCCGGCGAACGACAGCCGCCGGAAGGCCCAGCTGCCGGTGCAGTCGGCCGAGCCGGTGCGGATGTGGCCCCTGGTCCCCTGGGCGCCGTCGTTGCGGGAGAAGAACAGGTCGGCCCCGCTGGCCCCGGCGCTGGCCGGCTTGAGCACGATCGAGGGCCGCTCGTCGTTCCCGGTGAAGGTGATCTGCTGCTTGACGATCGGGTCGATGCAGTCGCCGGCGCCGATGGTCTTGCTCTGGAACAGCAGGCTGGGGGCGAACTCGCCGCCGGGGCCGACCTGCTCGGTCCAGACCGCCCACCACTGGTCGGTGAAGGCGACCAGGTCGCCGGCGGTGAGGGCGCCGCCGCCCTGGGTCGCGGTCGACACCCGCTGGACGTTGACCAGCCCGCCGGTGTGGGGCCGCTTGGCGATCCAGATGCCGTTGGTGCCCTGGTACAGCAGGAACGTGGAGCTGCCGTCGCCGGCGGCGGCCAGGACCCGCCCGCGCAGGGGGCTCTGGGCCCGGGTCCAGCTGCCGCCGCTGCCCTGGAAGTAGAAGATCAGGCCGAGGTCGGCGCAGCTCCCGCCGTGGAAGGACACGAACCCGCGGGTCAGCCCGCCGGAGGTGGCGACCGCGTCGGCCGTCACGGCCTCGAAGTCGCAGCCCACCTGGACCACGGTGACCGGCCCGATGGCCGCCCTGGCGGGAACGGCCACCGCGCCCACCAGCAGGGCGATGGAGAGGATCGTCAGGAGCCGCCGTCGCATTCGCACCATCTCCCCCGTGGGTCAGGTAGGGGAGAATTCTAGCAAGGCAGGCAGGGGGTCGGTCAGGACCGGACGACGACCGTGCCCTTGAGGTCCTTGACCTCGGCGGTGACCTTCTGGACGGCGTCGCCCAGGGTGATGGTGCAGCCGATGGTGGCGCCGATCTCGACCACCCGGACCTTGGGGGCGCCGGCGGCGCCGCAGCGGACGGTGGCCGCCCGGGCGGTGGGCTGGAGCTTGCCCCGGATCAGGCTGACGATGCGGGTCACGTCGATGATCGGCTTGGCCGGCTCCAGGGCGAAGCGGCCTCCGGTGCCGGCGGCGTCGACGTCGCGCAGGGTGACCGAGTAGGGGGCGGTGACCCCCTCGATCTTGACCGTGCAGGTGAAGGTGGTGCCGTTGGCCAGGCGGACCTGGTCGGGGCAGCTGGCCGTGCCCACCCGCAGCCTGGGGCTCTTGCGCTTCTGGGTGCTGACCAGCAGGCGCTCGACGTCGGCGGTGCCGACCAGCTCGTCCCGGGGCGGGGCCGGCGGGCGCTCCTCGGCGCCGCCGCAGGCGGCCAGCAGGACGAGCAGGCAGAGGGCGACGAGGCGTGGTCTCACCTCCCTGATCTCGGCAGGGCCGCTGGACCCCTGAAGCGGCCAGCGCGTGCTTGGCAAGACGACGGTCGTGCCTGGTAGATTCACCGTCCACTTCCACGCCGGGGACGGTGCCGCGACCAGCGGCGGGTACGCCCTGCGTGGAACGAGTCGTCTCGGAAGGCGGTGTGCGATGACCGAGGAGGTGCGCATGGCCCGCGGGGCCGCCCTGGCCACCGCGGCCGCCGCGCCCGTCGCCCTCGGTCTCGCCTGGTGGGCCGCCGGTTCCAAGGGCGTGCTGGGCGCCGCCTTCGGGCTCGCCCTGGCCGTCGCCTTCTTCTCGGCCACCCTGCTGGCCGTCGGGGCCGCCGGGCGGGTCCAGCCCGAGCTGATGCTGCCGGCGGCGGTGCTCACCTTCACCTTCAAGATGGTCGTCATCGGGCTGCTGCTGTTCCTGCTCAGGGACACGACCGCCTTCGACCGGGAGGCGTTCGCCCTCGCCCTGGTCGCCGGGACCGTGATCTACCTGGCGGCCGAGATCCGCTTCGCCATGCGGGCCAAGATCCCCTACGTCGTCACCGACGAGAAGAAGGCGGGGTCGCGATGATAGATTCGCCCGCCCATGAGCGAATCCGGGCCAGAACGGGAGCCCTCCGGCCGCGGCGCCGAGATGGTCTGGTCGATCATCGGCACGCTGATCGCGGGCGTGCTCGCCTGGGGCGGCATCGGCTGGCTGCTCGACCGCTGGCTCGGCACCCGGTACCTGGTGGCGGTGGGCATCGTCGTCGGGATGGCGGGCGCCTTCTACCTGATCGTCAAGCGCTACGGCAGCAGCTGAGGGAGCGACCATGAGGCTACCGGCGCTTCCCCTGGCCCAGGAGCGGGAGGGCTTCCACGCCCCCGGCATCGAGATCTTCGAGTGGCCGGACATCGTCCATCTGGAGGTCGCCGGCATCGACCTCAGCATCAACCGCGTGGTGCTCCAGATGTTCCTGATCGCACTGCTGACCTGGGGGCTGTTCTTCTTCGCCTTCCGGAGCCCCAAGCTGGTGCCGTCCGGGCTCCAGAACGTGATGGAGTCGATCGTCGACTTCATCCGCGGCCAGATCGTGCTCGAGGTCATCGGCCGCGAGGGGCTGCGCTTCCTGCCCTACCTGACGACCCTGTTCGTGTTCGTCTTCTTCGGCAACCTGGGCGGCGTCATCCCGCCGATCTTCTTCCCGCTGAACGGCCGCATGGCCCTGCCGGCGATCATGGCCATCTGCAGCCTGCTGCTGTTCATCAGCATCGGGATCAGCCAGCAGGGCTTCGTCAGCTACTTCAAGAACGCCCTGTTCCCACCGGGGATGCCCAAGGCCATCTACATCCTGCTGACGCCGATCGAGCTGATCTCGACCTTCGTCGTCCGGCCGGTCACCCTGGCCATCCGGCTGCTGGCCAACATGATCGCCGGCCACCTGATCCTCTCGGTGTTCTTCGTGGCCACCGGCTACATGCTGACCTCCATGAACATCAGCGCGGTGTTCGGGGTGGGGGCGCTGATCTTCTCGGTCGCCCTGATCGCCTTCGAGCTGTTCGTGGCCGGCCTGCAGGCCTACGTCTTCACGATCCTGTCCGCCGTGTACATCGCCGGAGCCTTGGAGCCCGAGCACTAGCAAAGGAGCAGACCCCGAGATGAGCCTGGCACTGATGCAGAACATCCTGGCCGCCGAGGACACCGTCAGCGGCAGCGTCTCGATCATCGGCTACGGCCTTGGCACGCTCGGGCCGGGCATCGGCATCGGCTTCCTGGTCGGCAAGACCGTCGAGGGCATCTCGCGTCAGCCCGAGTCGGCCGGCCAGGTCCGCACGCTGATGTTCATCGGCCTCGCCCTGGTCGAGGCCCTGGCCCTGTTCGGGTTCGCCCTGGCCTTCGTCGTCCAGTAGGTGGGAGGGCACGTGCAGCTTGCCTACGTCCTGGCCCAGGAAGCGGCGGAGCATGAGCAGAACCCCATCCTGCCCGCCTCGAACGAGCTCATCTGGGGCACGGCCGCGTTCCTGATCCTGCTCTTCCTGATGTACCGGACGGTCTTCCCCTCGATCAACCAGGCGTTCAAGGACCGCCGGGCCAACATCGAGGGCAAGCTGGAAAAGGCCGAGAAGGACCGCGAGGAGGCCGAGCAGCTGCTGGAGCAGTACCGGCGGCGGCTGCGCGACGCCGAGGACGAGACCCAGCGGATCCTGGAGGAGGCCCGGGCCAACGCCGAGCGGGTCCGCAGGGACCTGCTCGGCAAGGCCGAGGCCGACGCCGGCCGGGAGCTCGACCGGGCCCGGCAGGCCATCCGGGCCGAGCGCGACCAGGCCATCCGCCAGCTCCGCAACGAGGTCGGCACCCTGGCCGTCGAGCTGGCCACCCGGGTGGTCGGCGACTCGCTCGACCGGGACCGCCAGCTGCGCCTGGTCGACGAGTACATCGACGAGCTCGGCAACCAGGCCCAGGCCGGCGCCCTGACCGGCCGGCGCGAGGACGGCGATGGCGACCGAGGTTAACCAGGCGCTGGCCGCCCACGCTCAGGAGCTGCTCGACGAGGCGGCCGGGCGTGGCCAGCGGGCGATCGACCAGGTCGAGGCCGACCTGGAGGAGCTGGCCCGGCTGCTGGTCGGCCAGGTGCGGCTGCGCAAGGCCCTGGCCGACCCCGGGCTCCCGCCCGAGCCCAAGCGGGCCCTGCTGACCGAGCTCGGCGGGGGCCGGCTGGACCAGGCCAGCGTCGAGCTGCTGGCCACCGTGGCCACCAGGCAGCGGGTCCGGCTGCGGGACTTCCCGAGCCTGCTGGCCGGCCTGGCCGCCATGGCCGCCTTCACCGGCGCCGAGAAAGCCGGCGAGCTGGAGCAGGTCGAGGGCGAGCTGTTCTTCCTCGGCACCGTGGTCGAGCAGCAGCCGCAGGTGCGCTCGGCCCTGACCAACCCCGGCCTGCCCGTCGAGAACAAGCGGGCCCTGGTCGCCGACCTGCTCGACGGCCGGGTCGGCCGGCGGACCGCCGCCCTGGCCGACCTGCTGGTCGAGCTGCACGAGGGCCACGACCTGGACTCCGTGGCCAAGGCGTGGGCCGAGGCGGCGGCGGCCCGCCGCAACCGGGTGGTGGCCGAGGTCCGCAGCGCCGTCGAGCTCGACGACCAGCGCCGGGCCCGGCTGGCCGAGGCCCTGACCCGCGTGCTCGGCAAGCCGGTCGTGCTGCAGGTCACGGTGGACGAAGCTATTTTGGGGTCAGTGGTCGTCCGCGTCGGGGACGAGCTGTTCGACGGCAGCATCCGCAGCCGCCTCGAGCAGGCCCGCGAGGCCCTCGGGGTCGCCTAGCCAGGCCTGAGACGAAGAGCGAAAGGGCACGACATGACCGAACTTTCGATCAGGCCGGACGACATCGCGGCCGCGCTCAAGAAGCACGTCGAATCCTTCCGGCCGTCGGTGACCCGGGAGGAGGTCGGGCGGGTCACCGAGACCGGCGACGGCATCGCCCGGGTCGAGGGCATGCCCTCGACCATGGCCCTTGAGCTGCTCGAGTTCCCCGGCGGCCTGCTCGGCATGGCCCTCAACCTGGACGTGCGCGAGATCGGCTGCGTGGTCTTCGGCGACGCCTCCGGGATCGAGGAGGGCGACGAGGTCAAGCACACCGGGCGGGTCCTGTCGGTGCCGGTCGGCGACGGCTTCCTGGGCCGGGTGGTCGACCCGCTGGGCCGCCCCCTGGACGGCAAGGGCGACATCGAGTCCGAGGCGACCAGGGCCCTGGAGCTCCAGGCCCCCTCGGTGGTGCAGCGCCAGCCGGTGAAGGAGCCGCTGGAGACCGGCATCAAGGCGATCGACGCCATGACCAACATCGGCCGGGGCCAGCGCGAGCTGATCATCGGCGACCAGAAGACCGGCAAGAGCGCCGTCTGCCTGGACACGATCATCAACCAGCGCCAGCACTGGGGCACCGACAAGCAGGTCAAGTGCATCTACGTGGCCATCGGCCAGAAGGCCACCACCGTGCGCGAGTTCGTCGGCGCCCTGGAGGAGAACGGCGCCCTGGAGTACACCGTGGTCGTCAGCGCCCCGGCCGACCTGCCGGCCTCCTTCAAGTACGTCGCCCCCTACGCCGGCTCGGCCATGGGCCAGCACTGGATGTACAAGGGCGAGCACGCCCTGATCGTCTTCGACGACCTCTCCAAGCAGGCCGAGGCCTACCGCGAGATCTCCCTGCTGCTGCGCCGCCCGGCCGGCCGCGAGGCCTACCCCGGCGACGTGTTCTACCTCCACTCGCGGCTGCTGGA
>OBLS010000932.1_pt1 | contig 11499 bp, 10 predicted proteins | sample 1519901 | NCBI WGS metagenome assembly OBLS01 (sample SAMEA3113585, study PRJEB22503) | soil metagenome
GTCGGGCGACCACGCTAGGTCGACGTGAGCGGACCCGAGCGGGGCAACCGCCGCTGCCGAGCACCATCTGCGTCCATGAGCCAGATCGAGCCGTTCCGGAGGAATGCGATCGTTGCGCCGTCGGGCGAAAAGGCCGGCCTCTCCGCGCGCGTGGCGATGCGGCGATGTCCGGTGCCGTCCGCTCGCATCTGGAGGACCTGCGAAACCCCGCGCAACTCTCGGCTGAACGCGACCGTCTTGCCGTCGGGCGACCAGGTCGGTGACGAGTCGCGGCCTCGACTAAGGCGGCGCAGGCCCTTCCCATCCAAGTTGACGACCCGGATGCCTTGACCGCCTGCAAACGCGAGTTGCCGATCGTCGGGTGACCACGCGAGGTCATCCAGTCGCTGACGCGGGAGCCGTAGGACGGTCCGCCGTGCACGCATGTCGTACCGCATGACGACGAGACTTTCACTGCACACGAACGCGATCCAACGGCCGTCGTGGGACCACGCAGGGGCGTACTCGCTGCACGGGTGGCGCGTGAGGTTCATTGACCGGCCGCCGGCGGCGCTCACGGTGAAGATCTCCTTCGGATTGAACCTCGGGGCGTAGGCGATCCTCCCTGTCGGCGTCGGGCTCGTCTCGCGCGTTTCCGCCGAGGCGGGTGCCGCCGCGAGCGCCGCGACGACAAGCATGAGCGTCAGACCCCGCACGCCCGGATCTTTGCGCGAATCGCGCTGTGTCTCTAGCCGTTCGAGGTACGGCGGTCTTGCGCGTCTTCGATGCGGTAGACGATTGCGCCGCCGCTCTCGGTGAGGCCTCGCTCGATGCGGGCGAGCCGCTCGTCGACGCCCTTCCAGCCCGAGCTGACGAGGTCGACCAGGAGAGCGAGATCGTCGACGCGCGCATGGCGCTCGGCGAGGTTGTCGCCCTCGATCCGCTCCAACCGGCGGATCGTCTGAGCGGCGAGCCCGCGGACCTCCGCGAGCTGGCGGGCGACGGGCAACGCCTCCGCGCGCATCCCTTCCTGAACGGCCTCGCCGACCCTGGCGGGGATGGAGGCTTCGAGCTGGGCCGCGAGCTCCGCGAGCTCCTCGATCTGCTGGCGTGCCCGATCGAGTGCGGCATCGATGTCGCCGGGCTGGGTCCTATTCTGCGCCGCCGCTTCCAGCCGCTCTCGAGCCCGTTCGACGGCGCTGTAGTCCATGGCGGAAATGTACCGTTGCCCTCGGATGGACACGGCCGAGCTCGAGTACGAGCTGCCGCCCGAGTTGATCGCCCAGCGGCCGGCGGAACGGCGAGACGAGTCGCGGTTGCTGGTCTACGAACGGGCGTCCCGCGAGGTGCGGCACCGGCGCTTCTCCGAGCTTCCGGACGAGCTCTCGGGCGAGCTCGTTGTCGTCAACGAGACACGGGTGATCCCGGCGCGGCTGCGGTTGCAGCGCGCGGGCGGGGGAGAGGCTGAGGTGCTGCTGCTCGAGCGCGTCGATCCGAACGGCGTGTGGGAGGGGCTGGCGCGGCCGTCACGGCGACTGCGGCCCGGGGATCGGCTCGGGCCGGTGGAGCTGCTCGAGTCACTCGGCGACGGCCGCTGGCGGCTGCGGCTGGAGGGCGCGCCGGCGGGGGAGACGCCGCTGCCGCCGTACATCACCGAGCCGCTCGACGATCCGGAGCGCTACCAGACCGTCTACGGGCGGGAAGAAGGCTCGGCGGCGGCGCCGACGGCAGGTCTCCACTTCACACCGGAGCTGCTCGCCGCGCTCGACGTCGCGCGGGTGACGCTCCATGTCGGTCTCGACACGTTCCGGCCGGTCGAGACCGGGACCCTGGCCGAGCATCCGATCCACAGCGAGCGCTACGAGGTCGCGCCGTCCGAATGGGAGCGGATCCGCGACGCCGACCGCGTGCTCGCCGTGGGTACGACGACGGTGCGGGTCCTGGAGACGCTGGTGCACGCTCCGCGTCCTAGTTTCACGGGACGGACGGAGCTCTTGATCACGCCGGGGTTTGAGTTCCGCCGGGTCGACTCGTTGCTGACGAACTTCCACCTGCCGCGCTCGACGCTCCTCGCGCTCGTGATGGGCTTCGCGGGAGTGGAGGAGACGCGGCGCCTCTACGAGCTCGCGATCGCCGAGCGCTACCGCTTCTACTCGTTCGGCGATGCCATGCTCATCCGGTGAGCTTCCGGGTCACGGCCACCGACGGGGCGGCGCGCGCCGGCGTGCTGCAGACCGCGCACGGCGAGGTGCCGACGCCGGCGTTCATGCCGGTCGGCACGAAGGCGTCCGTCAAGACGCTCCACCCGGACGAGGTGCGCGCGCTCGGCGCCGACATCCTGCTCGGCAACACCTACCACCTCCACTTCCGTCCCGGAGACGAGCTGATCGCCGAGCTCGGCGGCCTGCACGCGTTCATGGGCTGGGACGGTCCGATCCTCACGGATTCGGGCGGCTTCCAGGTCTTCTCGCTGCTCGACACGATCCTCGCCGTCGACGACGACGGCGTCACCTTCCGCTCGGTCTACGACGGCTCGCCGGCCCGCTTCACGCCGGAATCGGTCGCAGGCATCCAGGCCAATCTCGGCTCCGACATCGCCATGTGCCTGGACGTCTGTCCGCCTGCGGGTGTCGCAGGCGACGAGCTCGCAGAGGCGGTCCGCCGCACGACGCACTGGGCGCGGCGCCAGCGGGCGGAAGCCCGCGCTCCGGGGCAGCTCCTGTTCGGGATCACGCAAGGGGCGTCGGACCCTGACCTCCGCCGCCGCTCGATCGACGCGATCACGGCGCTCGAGTTCGACGGCTATGCGCTCGGCGGCCTGTCCGTCGGCGAGCCGCGGGACCTGACGCTGGATGCGACGGCCTGGGCCGCGCCGCTCCTGCCCGACGACCGGCCGCGCTACTTCATGGGAATCGGCGACGCCGAAGGGATTCTCGAGGTGATCGAGCGCGGGATCGACATGTTCGACTGCGTGCTTCCGACCCGGACCGCCCGCACCGGGTCGGCTCTGACCTGGGAGGGCAGGCTCAACCTGCGAAACGCGCGCTTCGCGCGCGATCCCGATCCGCTCGACGAGGCCTGCAGCTGCCCTGCGTGCGCGCGCTTCTCTCGGGCCTACATCCGACATCTGATCAACCAGGAGGAGCTGCTCGGCCTTCGCCTGCTGACACTGCACAACCTGCATTTCGTCCTCGACGTCACCGCTCAGGCGAGGGAAGCGATCGAAGCCGGCGAAATGGCATCCTTCAAGCGCCGCGCGCTCGAGCGCCTGGCACCTGTGACATGAACCCTGGCCCGCTGATCTTCCTCGCCGCGATCATCGCGGTGATGTGGTTTCTGCTCATCCGCCCCCAGCGGCAGCGTCAGGCTGCGCATCGCGCCCTGATCGCCGAGCTCGCCCCGGACGACGAGGTGGTGACCGCGGGCGGGATGTTCGGCACGGTCCGGTCGATCGCGGACGACCACGTGCGGCTCGAGATCGCCCCTGGAACCGAAGTGCGCATCGCCAAGGAGGCAGTCACCGGGGTGCGGCGAGGCGACCGGGAATCGGCCTCCGAAGCCGAGAACCGCGGCTACTGAGGCGCCGATTTGGCGGCGCCGACCAGAAGAGGCGGACTGGCTCGGCCAGTCCGCCGCTAAATTAGTGCGGCGCAAATGACGTCCCGTCGCTCCAATCTCACGCTGCTCGGCCTGACCCTGGCGGGCGTCTTCGCCATCCTCGCGCTCGCCCTTCCGGTGTCGCCGATCTACCAGGCGCCCAAGCTCGGCCTCGACCTCCAGGGTGGGCTCGAGATCGTCCTCCGGGCCGTGCCGCCGAAGAACCACACGCTCACAGAAGAGGACATGGACCGCTCCGTCGAGATCATGCGGGCCCGCGTCGACAAGCTCGGCGTCGGCGAGCCCGAGATCCGCAAGCAGGGCACGGATCAGATCTCGGTCCAGCTGCCCGGGATCAGCGATCCCCAGCAGGCCGCCGCGCTGATCGGCAAGACGGCGCAGCTCTGGCTCTTCGATCTCCAGGCGAACGTTCTCGAGCCGACGGCGGGCGTCGAGGGCTTCCTGACCTTTCCGCAGCCGAGTACGAACCTGTTCCAGCTGCTCAAGCAAATCCAGCCGCAGGTAAAGCCGGACACAGCCGAGGAGTTCTACCTCGTCGACCCGAAGGCGAAGAAAGTGATCCTCGGTCCCGAGGACACACCGCAACGGCTTCGGCAGCGGTGGCTCGGGCTCGAGCAGAACGCCGGCAAGACATTCCCCAAGCGCTTCAAGTCGTACGGCGTGCCGGCGAAGAAGATCATCCTCAACTGCGGCGTCGGCGAGCGGTACTGCCCCGGCGCGGCCGAGCCGGATCCGACGCGGAACTACTACTACCTCTTCAAGTTCGAGCCCGACGACAGGGAACACCCGGTGCCCGAAATGACCGGCGCCGACCTCAAGCTCGACGGGACGCGCCAGGACTTCCGGCAGCCCGAAGGCGCGGTCGTCCTGATGGAGTTCACGGACGCAGGCGGCGACAAGTTCCACGAGATCACGCGGGAGCTCGCGATTCGTGGGCAGCAGATCGAGAACCAGGGCATCCCGAAGGAGCAGGCGCTTCAGAGCTTCGCGATCGTCCTCGACCGGGAGATCAAGTCGGCGCCGACGATCGACTGGAACGACAACCCGGACGGAATCGCAGGCGGCAGCGCCGAGATCACCGGGATCGGCGACGTGTCGGAGGCGAAGGACCTCGCCCTCGTGCTCCAGACCGGCGCGCTGCCGGTCGAGTTCGAGCAGATCGACCTGACCGAAGTCTCGGCGACGCTCGGAAAGGACTCGTTGCGCGAGGCGATCACCGCGTCGCTCGTTGGCATCGCCGTCGTCGCTCTCTTCCTGCTGCTGGTCTACCGCTTCCTCGGCGTCGTCGCGATCATGGGACTCGCGCTCAACTTCGCCTTCCTCTACGCGGTCATCCTGCTCTTCAACGTGACGCTGACGCTGCCGGGCTTCGCGGGAATGATCCTCGCGATCGGGGTCGCCGCCGACGCGAACATCGTCATCTTCGAACGCATCAAGGAGGAGGCGGCAGAACGGAAATCGGTCCGGGCCGCGATCTCCGCGGGCTACCGCAAGGGCTTCGCGACGATCGTCGACGCGAACGTCGTCACCGCGATCACGGCCATGATCTTGTTCACGGTCGCGACGGGCGGCGTCCGCGGCTTTGCGTTCCTGCTTCTGCTCGGCACGGTGATCTCGATCTTCACGGCCGTCTTCGCGACGCGGGCGCTGCTCGGTCTGCTCGCGGGCTTCCGCTGGTTCGACAACCCGCAGTTCATGGGCGCCAGCGCCCAGAAGATGGCGGGCTGGCAGATGTTCGACGCCGTCGGCAAGCGCCGGATCTGGTTTGCGATCGCCGGCGTCCTGATCGCGATCTCGATCGGTTCGCTGATCTTCAAGGGACTCAACCTCGGGATCGACTTCCGCGGCGGCACGCAGATCACGCTTGAGACGCAGCGGCCGACGAATGTCGCCGACGTTCGCACCGAGGCCGACCGCCTCGGGGTGGGTACTACGGTCGTCCAGGGCCTCGGCAAGGAGGTCTCCGGCGGCTTCCGCGAGTTCCAGATCAAGACGGAGCCGCTGAACGCCGCCGAGCAGACCCGGCTGACCGCCACGCTCGAGAGCGATCTGTCGGGCCAGGTGCAGGGCGTCCGCAACGTCTCGGCCAGCTTCTCGCGGCAGATCCTTCGCGGCGCGATCTACGCGATCCTGATCTCGTTCCTCCTGATCACGATCTACATCACGCTCCGCTTCCAGTGGCGCTTCGCGGTGCCGATCCTCCGGACGATCGCAAATGACGGCCTGATCGCGCTCGGGATCTACTCGCTGTCGGGCCGCGAGGTGAGCGCTGCGACGGTCGCCGCCTTCCTGACGATCATCGGTTACTCGATCTACGACACGATCATCATCTTCGACCGCGTCCGCGAGAACCTGCCGCTGATGCGGCGCTCGACGATCAAGGAGATCATCAACACCTCGCTTTGGGAGACCGTCCGGCGATCGCTGGCGACGACGATCATCACGCTCTTGCCCGTCGGCGCCCTGTTCCTGTTCGGCGGCGCGGTACTGAAGGACTTCGCCTTTGCGATCCTGATCGGAATCGGCATCAGCGCCTTCTCGACGATCTTCATCGCGGCACCGTTCCTCGCCGTGCTGCTCGAGCACGCGCCGGAGTACAAGGGGCGGGTTGCTCGGGCACGCATCGAAGAGGAGGGTCTCGAGCCGGGCGAGAAGCTCGTTCCGGTCGGCGCCGGAGTCGAGGGCGACGGCGAAGGCCCCGTACCAGCCGCGGCGGCGCCTGCTCCGGCGACCCCATCCCCGGGAGGCGACTCGAAGCGCGAGCGCCGGCGCCAGCGCCGGCGGGCGCGGCCGCATGGCAGAGCGCGATAACGACGCCGGTGTCCGCGAGCTGCTCGAGCGCATCGCGTTCTCCGCGGTCGGCGCCGTGGCGCTCACGGCTGAGCGCGCCGACGCGATCGCCGAAGAGCTTTCGGAGCGCGGACTCGCCCGCCGCGACGACGCAAGGGCCCTGATCGAGGATCTTTCGGCGCGCTGGCGCGGGGATGCGACGAGGCTCGGCGAGCGAGCCGGGGCCACGCTGGACACCGTCTTCCGCGAGCTCGGACTTGTGAGCAAGGACGACCTCGTCGAGCTCGAGCTCCGGCTCGCCCAGCTCGAGCACCGGCTGAAGCTCTTGGAGGAACCGCCCGCAAGGGATTCCGTACCGCCCGTGCAACACTGAGCCCATGGCTCAAGCGCCTCCCCGGAGCCTGGGACGCATGTCCGAGATCGCTCAGGTCGCTGTCCGGCACGGCTTCGGCTATTTCTTCCACCGCAACAGGCTGAGCGACCTCCTGCCCGGCAACGGGCGGCTTGCGGTCGACGAGCTTCCCTCCGATCGAGGCAGGCATCTGCGTGAGTTGCTGGACGAGCTGGGGCCGACCTTCGTCAAGTTCGGCCAGCTGCTCTCGATGCGCCCGGACGTGCTCCCGCCGGACATCATCGCCGAGCTGCGCGGCCTCCAAGATGACGTCTCGCCGTTCCCGTACGAGCAGGCGGAGGAGGTCGTCCGGTCCGAGCTCGGGCAGCCTCTCGAGCGGCTCTTCCGCGACTTCGACCCGGTGCCGTTGGCGGCCGCGTCGATCGGCCAGGTGCACCGCGCGACGCTGCCGAACGGCCGCGACGTCGCCGTCAAGGTGCAGCGGCCGGGCGCGCAGCGCCAGATCGAGGCCGACCTGAACCTGATGTACCAGGCCGCGCGCCTGGCTCGGGAACGAGTACGTGCGCTGGACTTCATCGACGCCGAGGCGCTCGTCGACGAGTTCGCGCGCTCGATCCGGCAGGAGCTCGACTACCGCCTCGAGGGCCGCAACGCCGAGACCTTCCGGAAGAACTTCGCGGGTCATCCGCATGTCCGCATCCCGCGCGTCTACTGGAGCTACACGCGCCCCCGTGTCCTCGCCCTCGAGTACCTGGACGGCACCCAGCTCGCCGACCTGGAGCTGCTCGGCTGGACGCAGGACCAGCGGCGTCGGCTCGCCGAGGTGCTGGCCGAGGCCTGGATGACGATGATCTTCCGGCACGGGTTCTTCCACGGCGATCCGCATCCCGCCAACGTCCTCGTCTTCACGCCCGACCGGATCGGCCTCGTCGACTTCGGACAGGCCGGCCGGCTCACGGAAGAAGACGTCTCCAAGGCGACCGGGCTCTTCATCGATGTCGCGAACGAGAACGTCGAGGCGCTGCCGAAGCGTCTGGGCGAGCTCGGCGTCCGGTATCCCAAGGAGCGCGAGGAGGAGTTCACGGCGGAGCTCCGCGAGCTCTTCTACCGCTACTACGGCGCCAGCCTGGCTGAGATCGACCCGCAGCAGGTGATCCGAGAGGTCTTCGCCGTCATCTACCGCATGAACCTGCGCCTTCCCACCCGGTTCGTGCTGCTCGACAAGGCGATCGCGACTCTCGGCTCCGTCGGGATCGAGCTCTCGCCCGACTTCAACGTCTTCGAAGTCGCGAAGCCGTATGCCCGCAGCCTGATGCTCGGCCGCTACACGCCTGCCCGAGTCGCCTCGCGCGCCCGTCGCGAGTCGGTCAACCTGGCTCGCATCGCCAGGGATCTGCCGTACCAGGTGCACGACATCCTCGAAGAAGTGCGGGACGGCCAGATCGAGGTGGGTTTCGTGCACAAGGGCCTGGACGAGTTCATGGGCAAGCTCGACGTCGCCTTCAACCGGCTCGTGATCGCGCTTGTCGTCGCCTCGGGCCTGATCGGCTCGAGCATGCTCGGGATCTTCGCCGAAGGCGGGCCGCAGATCCTCGACCTCCACGTCCTCTCGGTAGTCGGTTTCGTGCTCTCCGGAGTCCTCGGGCTCTGGCTGCTCTGGGGAGTGATTCGGTCGGGTCGTCTGTAGCTAAGGCGCCGACTTGGCGGCGCCGATCAACAGAGGCGGTGGCGGCTTTGCCGGCGCGGCCGGCCTAGTCTCCCTCAAATGGGGGAGACGGTGAGGGCGCATTGGGCTGATACTTGGAGAGCGGTCGACTGTGGCAGTAAACCGCTGTCTTATGCGGCAATTCATCAATCCGTTCAGCCCCCGGCTCGTCGGGATCCTGCTCGGCCTTTCTCTGGCCGTGTACGCCGGCATCGCCGGTTTTGGCCTCAATAAAGACGGCCTGGGCGCGGCGATCGACGTCCCGCTCTACACCGCGCTCGAGATCGCGGCGGCGCTCTTCTGCCTCGCTCGCCCACTCGTGCGGCGCGAGAACTGGGAAGCCTGGCTCGCGGTGGGTCTCGGGATCGCGTTCTTCGCCGCAGGTGACTTCTACTTCTCGTTCTTCCTCGCAGCCGACGAGACGGTTCCGTATCCCTCCCTCGCCGACGCGGGTTACATCGGCCTCTATCCGCTCGTCTACCTGGGCCTCGGCCTACTCCTTCGCGGCCGGACCCTGGAGGAGAACCGGAGCTTCTGGCTCGACGGAACGATCGCGGGACTCGCCGTCGCCGCTGTTGGGTCCGCGCTTCTCTTCGGGACGATCCTGGACACCACCGGCGGGGCGAGCCTGACGGTGGCGACGAATCTCGCCTACCCGCTCGGTGATCTCGGGCTCCTCGTGATCGTGCTCGCGACGCTTGGTCTCACCGGTTGGAAGATCGATCGAGTATGGGCGTGCGCCCTCGCCGGCTGCGCCGTGTTCGCCGTGACCGACAGCGTCTACCTGTACCAGACCGCCAAGGAAACGTATGTCCAGGGCACGATCCTCGACGCCGGCTGGCCCCTCGGCCTGCTGCTCTTCGCGTTCGGCGCCTGGCAGCCGCGCCGCGCAATCGTGCATCGCCGGCTCGAAGGCTTTCGCGTGCTCGTCGTGCCCGTCGGGTTCGGCCTTGTCGGCTTGGCCTTGCTCGTGTACGACCACTTCGAGCGGCTCAACGAGACCGCTCTGATCTTCTCGACACTCGCAATTGCCGCAGTGATCGGCCGGATGGCGCTGACCTTCCGGGAGAACGCGAGGCTGCTCCGGCGGAGCCGGACCGAGGCCGAGACCGACGCGCTCACGGGTCTCGCCAACCGGCGCAAGCTGCTGGGCGACCTGGAGGAACGGCTGGACGCCCAGGCGCCGACGCTTCTGATCCTCTTCGACCTCGACGGCTTCAAGGCGTACAACGACGCGTTCGGCCACCCCGCAGGCGATGCGCTGCTGCGGCGGATGGCGTGGAAGCTTGCAGCTGCGTCGGAGCGGTTCGGCCGCGCCTACCGGATGGGCGGCGACGAGTTCTGTGTGCTGGCGACGGTCGATTCGGCGGACCGCGCAGCCGTCGTCGAAATGACCACGAAGGCACTCGAGGAAGAGGGAGAGGGCTTCCGGATCACGTCGGCTTGCGGGGCGATCATGCTTCCTGACGAGACGTCGAAACTGTCCGAGGCGCTGCGGATCGCCGACACGCGTCTGTACAGCAACAAGGATTCACGCCGGGCTTCCGCCGTCCGCCAGTCCAAGGACGTCCTCCTCAGCGTGCTCAACGAGCGGGACGCGGAGCTTCGCGGCCACCTGAACAGCGTCGCGCGGCTGGCACGGGCGGTCGGGCTGCGGCTCGAGCTACCCGGCCCCGAGCTCCACGATCTCGGCCTGGCTGCAGAGCTCCACGACGTCGGGAAGCTCGCGATCCCGGACACGATCCTCTCGAAGCACGACGCGCTCAACGAAGAGGAGTGGCATTTCATCCATCGCCACACGCTCGTCGGCGAGCGCATCCTCTCCGCTGCTCCTTCGCTCGCGCGGATCGGCCGCCTCGTCCGCTCGACGCACGAGCGGATGGACGGGCTGGGCTATCCGGACGGACTCAGCGGCAACGACATTCCGCTGCTCTCCCGAATCATCGCCGCCTGCGACGCCTTCTTCGCGATGACGGAGGAGCGGCCCTACCGCCGCGCGATGGCGTCTGAGGAGGCGATCGCTGAGCTACGGCGCTGTGCAGGTGCGCAGTTCGACCCGGATGTCGTCGAGGCGCTGATCGGCGCCTACGTGGACGCCGAGCTCGAGCTCGTCGCGTAGTCTCGGCCCATGCACGAGGATCCCGCAGCCCTTGGGCGCGCGATCATCGACGCGAATCTCTACCTGGTGCTCGGAACGGCCGATGAGGAAGGCCGACCGTGGGTAGCGCCCGTCTACTTTGCGCACTCGGGATTCGATCAGTTCTTCTGGGTCTCGAAGCCCGAGACGCAGCACTCACGCAACGTGGCTCAACGGCCGGAGATCAGCATCGTCATCTTCGACTCGCAGGTCCCGATCAGCACGGGTCGGGCCGTCTACATGTCGGCCTCTGCAGAGGAACTGACCGGAAGCGAGCGCGAGCTCGCCATGGATGTCTTCTCCCTGCGGTCGTTGCAACATGGCGGCCATCGCTGGACCGTGGACGATGTGCAGTCTCCGGCCCGCTTGCGCCCCTATCGCGCGATCGCGTCGGCGCACTTCGTCCTCGACGCGAATGACCGGCGCGTGCCCGTGAGTCTCTAGTCGCCGGGGACACGGCCGGTGCGGATTCGCTGGCGCGAATCCGTTAGAAAGGACATCTGGCCGGTCGCGGACGGCGTTGGTAGCTTCGCCGCCATGTCGAACGCGCTGCTCCTCGCCGAGCCGGAGCCCGCGACGAGGGGGTTTCTGGAGCGACATCTCCGGCAAGACGGCTTCGACGTCGTCGAGGCGCTGGACGGCGAGGCCTTCGAGCTGCTCGAGCTGACGCGGCCCGATCTGGTACTCGCCGCGGACTCGCTCGCGGCCGACCTCTGCCGGCGCGCGGCGAACGTTCCGATCATCGTGCTGGGGCGGGCGGACTCGGACCCGGTTGACCGCGTTCGCGCCTTCGACGGAGGGTGCGACGACTACGTCGGCAGACCGTTCCACTACGAGGAGCTGCTGGCCCGGATCCGCGCCGTCTTGCGGCGGGCTTCGCCGCCTGCGCGCGAGCGCATCGAGGTCGGCGACCTTCTG
>OBLS010000933.1_pt1 | contig 11495 bp, 13 predicted proteins | sample 1519901 | NCBI WGS metagenome assembly OBLS01 (sample SAMEA3113585, study PRJEB22503) | soil metagenome
TCGTCGACGGGGTGGCGCGCAAGCGCGACGGGGCGCTCGTTGACGTGGACGTCGCAGCGCTCGTGGGTGAGGCCAAGGCGGCGGTCGCGGGGCTGGGGCAGCGGCTGGGAATGGCACTGACCTGAGCCGCCGTCAGCGCACCGCCGCCCACGTCTCACGGCGAGGGTCGGCGGCCGCCACCGGCTCGGCGCCAGGGACGTCGACCAGCATCAGCGCGTCGCCGCCCACCCCGCAGGCCTCCGGCGTCACGACCGCGAGCGTCGCGGCCGCGGCGACGGCCGAGTCGACGGCGTTGCCGCCCGCGGCCGCCACCTCGAGGCCGGCGCTGACGGCCAGCGGATGCGCCGCCACCACCGCCGAGCGGCCGCCGCGCAGGAGAGGCCGGGGCAGGGCCACGGTCATGCTAGGGCCGCTCCCCCGCCGGGGTAGGGTTGCGTCCATGGCGCTGCCCGTCGACCGCCCTTCGAAGATCGTCTGCGTGGGCCTCAACTACCGCGACCACGCCGAGGAGCAGGGCGTCGACCTGCCCGAGGCCCCGCTGCTATTTGCCAAGTGGCCGAACGCGCTGATCGGTCCGGGTGAGCCGATCATCCTGCCCGCAGCGGCGCGGGAGGTCGATTACGAGGCCGAGCTCGGCGTCGTGATCGGCACCGCCGCCAAGCACGTCGAGGTCGATCGGGCGCTCGATCACGTCCGCGGCTACATCCCGACCAACGACGTGAGCGCGCGCGACCTGCAATTCGCCGACAAGCAGTGGACGCGCGGCAAGTCGCCGGACACCTTCTGCCCGGTCGGGCCGCGGCTCGTGCCGCGCGAGGAGATCGAGGACCCGCAGGACCTCGCGATCCGGTGCGTTTTGAACGGTGAGATGCTGCAGAGCTCGTCCACGAAGGAGATGATCTTCTCGGTCGCCGAGATCATCTCCTACATCAGCCGCGTGATCACGCTCGAGCCCGGTGACCTCATCGCCACGGGCACGCCCGCGGGCGTAGGCATCTTCCGCGAGCCGAAGGTCCTGCTACAGGACGGCGACGAGGTGACCGTCGAGATCGAGGGCCTCGGCGCCCTCACGAACCCCGTGAAGAAGGAGAGCTGACGTGGCCTACGTCCTGGTGGTGAAGATGACCGCTCGGCCCGGCGAGGAGGAGCGCGCGGAGGAGCTCATCCGGCGGCTGGCCGACGCCTCATCGGCCGAGCCGGGCAGCGTGCACTACATCGCCCACCGGGACCCCGAGGACCCGCGCGTCTTCCTCATGTACGAGCAGTACGCCGACGAGTCCGCCTTCAAGGAGCACGGGGAGACCGAGCACTTCAAGACCCTCGCGGCCGGCGAGCTGTTCGGGCTGATGGAGTCGCGGGAGCGGGCCGTCTACGAAACGCTGGACTGACGTTGGGGAGGGCCCGCGGGTCGAAGCTCAATACGTCGCCCGGCCGCCCGAGATGTCGAAGGTGGCGCCTGTGGAGAACGACATGGCGTCGCTGCACAGGAAGGCGATGAGCTCGGCGACCTCGTGCGGCTGCCCGAGGCGCCCCAGTGGGATCTTGCCGATCATGTAATCGATGTGCTCCCGGGACATCTGCTCGAGGATCGGGGTGGCGATCACCGCGGGCGCGATGGAGTTGACGAGCACGCCGGTCTGCGCGAGGTCGCGGCCGATCGCCTTCGTCAGGCCGATGACCGCCGCCTTGCTCGCCGAGTAGGCCGCGGCCATCGGGTTGCCCTCCTTGCCGGCGATCGAGGCGACGTTGACGATCCGTCCCGAGCCACGCGGCTCCATGACGCGCACCGCCGCGCGGTTGAACCACAGCACGCCGTCGACGTTGATCCTGAATACGCGGCGCCATTCGTCGTCGGGGATGTCGACTGTGCGCAGCGACTCGCCGGCGACGCCCGCGCAGCAGACGAGCGCATCGAGCGCGCCCAGCTCGTCGACCACGCGCGCCACGGCGGCATCCGCGGCGGCCGACGACGTCACGTCGCCGTGGATTCCCAGCACGCCCTCGGGAAGCGAGCCCACGTCGAGGTCGAACACGGCCACTGAGGCGCCGCGGTCAGCCAGCAGCTCCACCGTCGCCGCGCCGATGCCGCTCGCGCCGCCCGTGACGAGCGCGACCTTCCCGGCGAAGTCGCCCACGCGATCTAGCGCTCGACGTGCGTCGTGCCGCCCTCGGCCAGCACGAGGTCACGGTCACGGTCGGGCACGTGGTCGAGGGGGACGGGCGCGAGCGCCTCGAAGAACGTCACGCCGTCCTGGGAGACGAGTTCATGCTCGATGCCACGGTTGACCACCACGACGTCGCCGGGACCGAGCTCGCGCCTCTCGTCGCCGATCGTCATCGTCACGGACCCCTCGATCACGGCCATGACCTGCTCGGTGTGCTCGTGGGCGTGGCGGCGCACGACCTTGCCGGGCTCGTAGCGCACCCGGCAGAGCAACAGCTGGTCGCCGCCGATCGCGCGCAGGTGCACGCCGTTGACGAACTCGAACTCGTCGACGCCGTTCCAGGTGCCGAAGCCCGACCCGTCAGCCATCGGTGTTCCAGAAGCGCTCGCCGCCGGAGCTGACGCCCGCCACCGAGATCTCCTCGTCGAAGATCACCCGCTTGCCCTCGCGCCGCGGCTCGCGCCGCTCCTCCAGCGCGCGCAGGATGCGCTCGGGCGTGGCCGGCATCTCGGTGACCCACACCCCGACCGCGTCGTGGATGGCCGCCACGATCGCCGGCGGCTGGGCGTTGTTCGCCATCTCGCCTATCGCCTTGGCGCCGAACGGCCCGTCGACCGACGGGTTCTCGAGGATGATGTTGTCGAGCTCGGGCAGGTCCTCGAGCGACGGCGCCAGGTACGAGCCGAACTGCTCGCCCCGGTGCTCGACCGAGGGGTAGCGCGGGTAGCACTCCTCGAGCAGCCCGAGCCCCAGGCCCATCATCGCGCCGCCCTCGATTTGCCCCTCCACCAGGGTGGGGTTGATCGCCCGGCCGACGTCGTAGACCTGGACGAGGCGCTCGACGGTGACCTCACCGGTCTCGTCGTCCACCTCGACCTCGGCGACGCAGGCGGCGTAGGAGACCGCCGAGTGGGGCTCGACGGTGACCGAGCCGTCGTCGTCGTTGAGCTCGGCCAGCGGCTTGAGCGCCGTGCCGCTGCCGGAGATCAGCTCGCCGTAGACGTAGGTGGCCGCCCCGGCCACGTCGGCCACGCCGATCCTCTTGTCGGGCGCGCCCTTGGCCGAGACCTCGCCGTCGACGATCTCGAGGTCGTCGGGCGCAATCTCGAGCTCCTTGGAGGCGATGTCGAGGATGCGCTCGCGCACCTTCTCCGCGGCGAAGCGCACGGCGTTGCCGCCGATGAAGGTCCCCCGCGAGGCGAAGGTGCCCGTGCACACCGCCGAGGAGTCGGTGTTCGAGTTGTCCATCGTCACCCAGTCGTAGGGGACGCCGAGGGCGTCGGCCACGATCTGGGTGTGGACGGTCTTCGAGCCCTGGCCGATGTCGACCGTGCCGGCGAAGACGTCGACCCGGCCGTCGGGCTTGAGCTTGATCCAGGCCTGGCTGGGATCGCCGTTCTGGTTCATGCCCGTCGGGTACTCGATCGTCGAAAAGCCGCGACCGCGGTGCTTGGCCATCAGGCTCTCCCCCCCTTGTCGGAGACGCCGTATACGACGAGGTGCTCGCCGTCGGGCGCCTGCTGTTCGACGAGGTGCTCGGGCAGGAGCTCCCCCGAGCGCCGCTCGTTGGTCATGGAACGGAACTCGGCTCCTAGCTCCTTGCCGATCTCCTCGGCGGCCGCAAGGGTGACCGCGACCGTGGAGGGGTCGTGCATGACCACGCGGTTGCCGGTGGTGTCGCCGATCCGGTTGGCGTTCTTCAGGCGGATCTCGAACGGGTCGAGACCGAGCACGTCGGCAACGCGGTTGATGTGCGACTCGACGGCCAGCGACACCGAGGTCACGCCGAAGCCACGCATCGCGGTGGTCGGCACGCGGTTGGTGAAGACCACGTACCCGTCGAAGCGCAGGTTGGGGATCGTGTACGCGCCCGTGTGGTGGAAGGCGTGCTTCGTCAGCCCGTAAGGCGAGAAGCGGGCGTAGGCCCCCGCGTCGTGCAGGGTCAGCATCCGGCGACCGAGGATCCAGCCGTCGTCGGTGACCGCGTCGCGGATCTCCATGTGCCACGGCGCGCGCGTGGAACTGCAGAGGAACTCCTCCTCGCGCGTGAAGCGCCACTTCACGGGCCGCTCGGACTTGATGGCCAACAGCGCGCAGACGGTCTCGGTGGCGGTGTCGACCTTGCCCCCGAAGCCACCGCCCACGGTCCCGCCGACCAGCTTGAGCCGGTTCAGCGGCCACTCCAGATGGGCGGCTACAACGCCGAGTGAGAAGTACATGGCCTGGGTGCAGGTGTAGACGGTCAGGCGGCCGTCGGCCTCGGGGACGGCCAACGCCACCTGGGTCTCCAGCGGGCAGTGCTCGATGGCCTGCGGGCGGTAGACGCCCTCCACGACCACGTCGGCCCGCTCGAACGCCTGGTCGACGTCGCCCTTGCGCACGCGCCGGTGGTCGTAGGAGCCGTAGTGCGGATAGACGGGGCCCCACTGGTGGATCTCCGCGGCGTCGTCGTCGAAGGCTTTGCGCATGTCGAAGAGCGCGGGGCGCTTCTCGAACGCGACGTCGATCGCCTCGACCGCGGCGCGTGCGAGCGCCTCGCTCTCCGCGGCCACCGCGGCGATCGGCTGGCCCTTGAAGCGGACCTCGCCGTCCGCCAGCAGCGGCTCGTCCGCCGGGACGCCGAGCGCCTCGAGGTGGCCGTAGACGTTCTTGGGCACGTCGGCCGCGGTGACGACCGCGTGCACGCCGGGGATCGCCTCGGCCGGGGCGGTGTCCAGGCGGCTGATCGTGGCGTGGTCGTGGGGGGAGCGCAGCGCCTTGACCCACAGCGTCCCCGGCACGTGGACGTCGTCGACGTAAACCGTGCGGCCGGTGACGTGCGCGACACCGTCGTAGCGAGGGAGGCGGGCGCCGACGGCCTTCATGCCGGGCTCCCCGGCAACATCGTGGCCTCGCCCTCCGGCGAGCGGTCGGCCTCGACTTCCTCGGGCGAGACCTCGCCCCGCGCGGCCGCCGTGACCGCGGCGACGATCTTCGTGTACCCCGTGCAGCGGCAGACGTGCCCGGCGAGCGCCTCGATGGTCTCCTCGCGCGTGGCTCCTCCTCCGCCATCCACCAGCGCCGTGGCGGCCATGACGAACCCCGAGGTGCAGAAGCCGCACTGCGCGGCGTAGTGCTGGTCGAACGCGGCCTGGACCGGCGACAGGGACGTGGGGGTTCCGAGCCCCTCGACCGTGGTGATCTCGGCGCCCTCGACGCTAGCCAGCGGCGTGAGGCACGACCGCCGGGGCCGGCCGTCCACGAGGACGGTGCAGGCCCCGCAGCCGCCCTGCTGGCAGCCGGCTTTCGGGCTCGTGATCCCGAGCTCCTCGCGCAGCACCTGCAGGAGGCTCGAAAGGGGCGGTGACGCGACCTCCTGCGTCACCTGGTTGACCGTCAGTTGCATCGGGCCTCCTCGGCTTTCAGGCGAGCTGGGAAAGAACGCGGCCGACGAGAACGGGCAGCGTGCGCTCCCGGTACCAGGCCGAGGCTAACGCGTCGTCGCCAAGGGACACGTCCTCGAGCGCACGCGCCGCGTCGCCCTGCTCCGCGGAGCGCAGCCGCACGGCGTGCGGCCCGGCCCCGGAGGCCGCCAGCCGCAGCTCGCCTCCGGTCCGCGCGCCGTGGACGGCCAGGATCGTGTAGGAGTGGGCGTGGGGCCGGCGGACCGAGGCCGACGCGGCTGCCTCGGGCTCGGTGAAGCTGACGTCGAGCACCAACCGGCCGCCGGGGCCCGTGGCGAGGAACTCCTCGACGGGATCGGAGCGCTCGCCGCCCTCGCCGGCCGAGCGGACCTCGGCGTCCAGGGCCACGAGCGCGGCCTGCAGATCGCCGCGCGGGCTCTCGGCGCCCGGTGGCGCGCACAGATTGCCGCCCAGCGTCGCCTGGGCGCGGACCTCGGGATCGGCCACGTAGCCGGCGGCCGTGGCCAGCGGCTCGGGGGCGGCGTTCAGCTCGGCGACCGGCGTCATCGACCCGATCGTGAGCCGCTCGCCGTCGCGGGCGAGCCCGGTCAGGCCGGCCCGCTCGAGCATCAGGACCCGGCTAGGAGACAGACGGCCGTGGACCATCTCGACCATGACGATCGTGCCGCCCGCAAGCACGGTTGTGCCGTCGCCCTCGCCGAAGGCCGACACCGCCTCCTCGGCCGACGAAGGCATGACGACCTCCGCCGCCTGCGTGGGTACCTCGATCATCTCGCCTCCCCCTTCGTGCTGCCTGAATCGTCGAGCCCTTTTATACACCCGCGGCGAACGCGCCGGGTAGGGTTTGGCTGCAAGTGACCGGCGACATCGCCTTCGGGTCTATAGAGGAGGTCGAGGCGGCGCTGCGCGCCCAGTCCTACCTGCCGGAGCGCGGTCTGGCCACCTCGCTGTACCTCTCGCTGGCCGTCGGCAAGCCGCTGCTGCTCGAGGGCGAGGCGGGCGTGGGCAAGACCGAGGCGGCCAAGGCGCTGGCCGGCGCACTGGGCGCTCGGCTCATCCGCCTTCAGTGCTACGAGGGCCTGGACGTCGCGCACGCCGTGTACGAGTGGAACTACTCGCGCCAGCTCCTCCACATCCGCGCGGCACAGGAGGGCTCGGTCGACGAGTCCGAGCTCTTCGGCTCGGACTACCTCATCCGGCGCCCCCTGCTGGAGGCCATCGACGCCGACGAACCGGTGGTGTTGCTGATCGACGAGATCGACCGGGCCGACGAGGAGTTCGAGGCCTTCCTGCTGGAGGTCCTCTCGGACTTCCAGATCACGATCCCCGAGGTCGGGACCATACGCGCCAAGCGCCGACCGGCGGTCGTGCTGACCTCCAACCGCACCCGCGAGCTGCACGACGCGCTCAAGCGCCGCTGTTTCTTCCACTGGATCACCCATCCCTCGCTCGAGCGCGAAGTCGACATCGTTCGGCTGCGGGTGCCGGGTGTGTCGGAGCGCCTGGCCGCCCAGGCCGCGGGCTTCGTGGCCGGCCTGCGGGCGATGGACCTCTCCAAGCGCCCTGGCGTGGCCGAGACCGTCGACTGGGCCCACGCGCTTACGGTGCTCGGCACCGAGGAGCTCGATCCGCTGACGGTGGCGCAGACGCTCGGCTCGGTCGTCAAGTACCAGGAGGACCTCGAGGCCATCCGCGACGAGACCGTCGCCGCGCTGGTTGACGAGGCGCGGGCGGCCGCGGTCGCGACCGCTGCGATGTGAACGCGGCGGTCACCCGGCAGGTCGTGACCTTCGGGCGGATCCTGCGCGAGGCCGGCCTCGAGATCGGCGCCGGACGCGTGGCGGACGCCATGCGGGGCCTGGAGCTGGTCGGCCTCGCTCGCGGGGAGGACGTCTACTGGACGCTGCGCACGACGCTCGTGGCCCGGCGCGAGGAGCTCGAGCCCTTCGATCGCGCCTTCCGCGCATGGTTTCTCGGCGACGCGATCGCGCCACCGACGCGGCCACGGGACGATCCGCGCCGCCCACGGCGTGGGTCCTCACGCACACGCCGTGAGGGGCATGTGGCCGAGACACCACCCGGGGAGGAGCCCGAGCGCCTCGGCTGGAGCGCGCACGAGGTGCTGCGCCGTAAGGACTTCGCGGCCATGACTCCCGGCGAGGCCGCAGCGGCCCGGCGCCTCATCGCCGAGATCGCATGCGCGCGCCCACAGCGCTCCTCGCGCCGGCTACGGCCCCATCGCCGTGGGCGCACCCTCGACGTCCGGCGCCTCGCGCGCGACTCGCTGGCCACCGGCGGCGATCCGCTCCAGCGTCGCTTTCGCCGGCGCGTCCAGAGCCCCCGCAAGCTGGTAGTCCTCTGCGACGTCTCGGGCTCGATGGAGGCCTACAGCCGGGCGATGCTGCTCTACCTGCACGCTCTAGTGCGCTCGGGCCGCGGTGTCGAGGTCTTCGCATTCGGCACCCGGCTGACCCGCTTGACCGAGGAGCTGCGCACGCGTGATCCCGAGGAGGCGCTCCGCCGGGCGGCGGGCCGCGTGGTGGACTGGGCGGCGGGCACGCGCATCGGAGCGTCGCTCAAGGCTTTCAACGACGTCTGGGGCCGGCGGGCGCTGACGCGCGGGGCGGTCGTGCTCGTGGTCTCCGACGGCTGGGAGCGGGGCGACGTGGTCGCCGTGGGGCGCGAGATGCAGCGCCTGCATCGCGCCGCTTACGCCGTGGTCTGGGCCAACCCCATGAAGGGCAGCCAGGACTACGAGCCGCTGGCGGGAGGGATGCGGGCTGCGCTGCCCTACGTGGACCGCTTCGTGTCTGGCCACAACCTGGCCAGCCTGGACGAGCTCTCCGATCTGCTCGCGGGGATCGAGCGCCGCCATGTCGGCTGAGGGCCCTGCTTGGTAGGTTGCCGCGGACGCTGAGGGACCGGGGAGAGGAGGCGCTCAAGCATGGCGGTGCAGGCACACAAGCCGGAGATGCTCGAGCTCATTGCCGAGGACGCGGAGCTCGAGCGCCTCGGGACGGGCTTCACCTTCACCGAGGGGCCGCTCTGGCACCCCGACGGCTACCTCCTCTTCAGCGACATGCCCGGCGACGTCCGCCGCCGCTGGGACGAGGAGAGTGGCGTGACCGAGGTGGCCAACCCCTCCAACAAGGGCAACGGCATGACGTGGGACCTCGACGGGCGGCTGCTCGTCTGCGAGCACGTGACGAGCTCGCTCGTGCGGATGAACCCCGACGGCACCGGCTCCGGGCGCGAAGCCCTCGCCACCCACTACGACGGCAGAGAGCTCAACAGCCCAAACGACGTGATCGTGAAGTCCGACGGGTCGATCTACTTCACCGACCCGACCTACGGGCGCATGCCCGGCTTCGGGCTCGAGCGCGAGCAGGAACTCGACTTCCAGGGCGTCTACCGCCTCCCGGCCGGCGGCGGCGAGCTCGAGCTCGTGGTGGACGACTTCGCGCAGCCCAACGGCCTCTGCTTCACGGCCGACGAGTCCCTGCTCTACATCAACGACACCGACCGTGCGCACATCCGCGTGTTCGAGGTCGGGTCCGACGGAAGCCTGAGTGGGGGCGACGTCCTGGCCGACGGAATCGGCACCGGGGAGCTGGAGTCGGGCGAGCTCGTGGACGGGATGAAGCTCGACGAGCCCGGCAACATCTGGGTCACGGGGCCGAAGGGCGTGTGGGTCTTCAGCCCGGACGGCGAGCACCTGGGGGTGCTCGAGGTGCCCGAGAACGTGGGCAACCTCAACTGGGGCGGGCCCGACTGGAACTGGCTGTTCATCCCCGCGAGCACGTCGATGTACCGCGTGCAGACGAAGGTGTCCGGAAACCGGCTGCCCTACATGAGGTGATGAGGTGAACGACGAGACTGCGCCCCTGACGCTCGACGGCGCCCACGCGGCGCTCGTCATCCAGGACCTCCAGAACGACGTGATCATCGAGGGCGGGGCCTTCGCCGACTCCGGCGCCCCGGCCCACGCCACGTCCCAGAACGTGGTGGCCAACGTCGCCGGGCTGGCCGACGCCTTCCGCTCCGCCGGCCGGCCGGTCATCCACGTCTGGTACGTCGTGGAGAAGGGGGCGGCCGGCCTGCGCCTCAACGCGCCGCTCTTCGAGGGGGTCAAGGAGGCCGACGCGCTCGTTCGCGGCACGTGGGGCGCCGCTCCGGCCGACGGCCTCGAGCCGAAGGACGGCGACCACGTGGTCGAGAAGATGCGGATGAACGGGTTCTATGACACGAGCCTGGACATCCTGCTGCGCGGCCTCGAGGTGACTACGCTCGTCGTCTCCGGCGCGTGGACGAACATGTCGATCGAGCACACCGCTCGTCACGCCGCGGACGCGGGGTACCATGCGGTCGTGCCCTCCGACGGCACCTCGACGGTCAGCGACGAATGGCAGCACGCTGCGCTGAACTTCGCGCTCACGAACGTGGCCCAGGTCGCCACCTGCGCGGAGATCGCAGCCGCCCTGCGCTGACATGACCGCGCTCGCCGGCGACCTGCTGCTGTCCGAGGCGTACATCGACGGGCATTGGGTCGAGGCCGACTCGGGCGCGTCGTTCGAGGTCAAAAACCCGGCCTCCGCGGAGGTGCTCGCGACCGTGCCGCGCATGGGGGCGGCCGAGACCCGGCGGGCCATCGACGCGGCGGCCCGCGCCCTGCCCGGCTGGCGAGCGATGCTGGCCAAGGACCGCGCCCGGATCATGCGCCGCTGGGCCGACCTGATGATGGAGCGCTCGGAGGAGCTGAGCGCGCTGCTGACCGCCGAGCAGGGCAAGCCCCTGGCCGAGTCGCGGGTGGAGGTGGCCTACGCCGCGAGCTTCCTGGAGTGGTTCGGGGAGGAGGGCAAGCGCGTCTACGGCGACACCATCCCCACCTACGCGCCCGACCGCCGTGTGGTTGTGACCAAGGAGCCCGTCGGGGTCACGGCGGGCATCACCCCGTGGAACTTCCCGGCGGCGATGCCCACGCGCAAGGCGGCGCCCGCGATCGGCGCAGGCTGCACGATGGTGCTCAAGCCAGCCGAGCAGACGCCACTCACGGCGCTGTCCGTGATGAAGCTCGGCGAGGAGGCGGGTCTGCCGCGCGGCGTGCTCTCGGTCGTGACCGGCGACGCGTCCGACGCGCCGGAGATCGGGCGTGAGATGACCTCGAACCCCGTGGTGCGCAAGCTCGGCTTCACCGGCTCGACCGAGGTCGGCAAGCTGCTCATGGCCCAGTGCGCGGGCCAGGTCAAGAAGGTCTCACTCGAGCTCGGCGGCAACGCGCCGTTCATCGTCTTCGACGACGCCGACCTCGAGGAGGCGGTCGAGGCGGCGCTCATCTGCAAGTACCGCAACTCGGGGCAGACCTGCATCTCGGCCAACCGGATCCTGGTGCAGGAGCCGGTGTTCGACGAGTTCGTAGGGCGCTTCGCCGAGCGGGTGGCGCGGCTGGTAGTGGCCGACGGCTTCACCGACGGCGTCAACGTCGGCCCGCTCATCGACCGCCCCGCCCTCGAGAAGGTGCAGCGTCACGTGGGCGACGCGCTCGACTCGGGCGCCGACCTGCTCCTCGGCGGAGAGTTGCACGAGCGCGGCGGGCAGTTCTTCGCGCCCTCCGTGCTCACCGGCGTGACCGACACCATGGCCATGTCTAACGAGGAGACCTTCGGCCCGGTGGCGGGCATCACGCGCTTCGCCACCGAGGAGGAGGCGATCCGCAAGGCCAACGACACGCCCTACGGCCTCGCGAGCTACTTCCTCAGCCGCTCGATGCCGCGGATCTGGCGCGTTTCGGAGGCACTCGAGTACGGCATCCTCGGCATCAACACCGGCATGATCTCGACCGAGGTCGCGCCCTTCGGCGGCATGAAGGAGTCGGGCATCGGCCGCGAGGGCTCGAAGTACGGCATCGACGAGTGGCTCGAGCTCAAGT